>Ga0335082_10008479_pt1 | contig 11168 bp, 7 predicted proteins | sample Lox_Sample_41_FD_206718 | JGI IMG/M metagenome (GOLD analysis project Ga0335082, IMG submission 206718) | Soil microbial communities from Loxahatchee National Wildlife Refuge, Florida, United States - Lox_Sample_4.1 | ecosystem: Environmental > Terrestrial > Soil > Wetlands | place: USA: Florida... | reverse complement strand
CGAAAAAAGGAAAATTCGAATCCGACAGTCTGACTCACCGGCTGACCAGAGACAACAACTTCATCCAAGGAATGATTTCGATGGCGACAGTGGCGCGCCCTGCGGCGCCACTGTCGCCTGTCTCAGAGTTACGACATTCGAAATGAAGTAGTGAGATGGAGGGGGGATCAGCAGCGAAGGACCGCGATCCCGTCGGCTGCAGGGATATCGAGCGGAAATCCGTCGCGGACGATGGCCGTCAGCACGACGGTTGGGCATCCCAATAGCGAACAGCCCCTGAAAGCCATCACGGCGTCGATTCCGGCGCGGATTGTCATTCGCAAGCGCGCCGCGCTGCGAATCGAAAGCAGCGCCGTGACCGGTCCGTGCACCGTCGAATACGGACCTTCAATTCCCGGAAAAAAGAAGATCGCAAGAACACAAATCGTCGCCAGCACAGCCAACGTACACGCAATTCGGCCCGCAGTCATAGGATAGAGAACATTATATGCGGAGCAGTTTCTCGTTCGTACACTCACTTCGCCACAGCCCACCACCCCCGCTCCCGATAATGCTCATCGCGCAGCCGCCGCGTTCGCGCTGCGAGAATGGCCGCGCGCCCCAGATATCCCATAATTTTCTTTTCGTCCGTACGATCCACCACTGGAAGCCGGCCTAGATCGCGCCGCAACATCTTCGCCGCTGCTTCCGACATCAACTCATCCGGATAAGTCACCACCAGCTTCGTATTGCCGGCTTCTTCGACTTTCATCATCCCGCTTGAGTCCTTGTCGAGCGCCCGCAGAATGTCGCCTCGCGTCACGATTCCCGCCAGATTGCCGGAGTCATCGACGATCAACAACGCCTCATGCCGGGCCACCGCCGGATCGTGTCGCGCAATCCGCTCCGCCAACTCTCCCACCTTGGTCCCGGTGGAAATGATTGGAGCATCTTTCTCCATCGTCTCAGACACGTTCACCTGGGTCAGAACATCCGCCTCGTAGTCCTGATGCACTCGCAACCCGCGCCGCGCCAACTTCTCGGTCATGATCGAACTGTGAGGCATGAACAGCATGGCAATCCCGTCCGCAATCACCGCCACCAGCATCAGCGGCAACACAGAGTTGTAGTCGCGCGTAATCTCAAACGCGAAAATGATGAACGAAAATGCCGCTCTGGATGCCGCCCCGAAGACTGCACCCATCGCGACCAGCGCGAATGCGCCCGGAGAAAGATGCGCGGAAGGGAACAACTGATTCCCGATCATGGCAAACAGCCCGCCCATGGCGGCGCTCCACATAAACGTCGGCGCCAGAAGACCACCCGACGTCCCCGATCCCAGAGAGATCACCAGCGCTGCGAACTTCGCAATCATCACGACCAGCAGAATCTTCCATGCCAGTTGTCCGTTCAGGATGGCACCAATCGTGTCGTAGCCCACGCCGAACACGCGCGGCACAAAGAATCCGATGATTCCCAGCGCCAACGCTCCGATTGCCGGATACCACAATTCATCGACTGGGATCTTCTCAAACAGGTCCTCCACCCAATACAGAACTTTGCTGAGCCCCACCGCAGTCAGTCCACACAAAGGCCCAAGCACGATATAGAAGGGAAGCGCTCGCGGAATCCCAAAGTCCACCGTTCCCACCTGGAACATCGGCCCCGGGCCCAGCAGTTGCATGTGCACGGCGGTCGCCAGAGTGCTGGCGATCACCAGCGGGATAAACGACCGCGACTTGAATTCGAACAACAGCAACTCAATCGCAAGAATCACGCCCGCGATCGGAGTGTTAAATGTTGCCGACATGCCGGCCGCCGCGCCGCAAGCCAGCAGCACCTTCCGCTCCGACGCCGTCGTGTGCAGTATCTGGCCCACGAGGGAGCCAAGCGCTCCGCCCGTCTGAATGATCGGGCCTTCCGCGCCGAACGGACCGCCTGTGCCAATCGCGATAGCCGCCGAAATCGGCTTCAGCAGCGCCACCTTCGGTTCGATTCGGCTGCGGTTGATCAGCACCGCCTCCATCGCCTCCGGAATGCCATGCCCCTTGATCTTGGTCGTCCCGTACTTCGCCATCACGCCGACGATGATTCCGCCAAGCACGGGAACGAGAATGACCCAGGCGCCCAGATGATGCGCGCCCACGCTTCGAAATGTCGTCGTCCACTCGTGAAAGAAGAAAAGATTCGTGAACAGCCCGATCAGCTTGTACAAAATATAGGCGACAATGCCCGCCAGCAGCCCGATCCCGGCCGCCAGAAACGACATCAACACAATCCGGAAATCTGCCGGCGCACCCAAAGGTGCGTCCGTAGTAGTCGTGACCAAAGAGTCGTGATTGCTATGCATAGTTGAAATACTCTTGAATTGCGGGTACCCATTTCTCGCGCGTCTGGTGCGCGAGAGGCGGGGATTTTTGCCTTTCGTCCGGCATCACCGTGGAAGAGCGGCCCCTCACGGCGCGCAAAGGTTCGACACCCTGCCCTTCAGGGCCCGTGGTCGCACTTCTTCCCCTTCATTACCCGGCGCAACGCCCCCACAAGCCGCGGCGCTGCCTCCTGCAACTCCTCGTGATGGTGCAGCGCCAATTCCCCCAGCACCCGCTCGCCCTTAGGCGTCAGCGCCAGCAATACCTCGCGCCGATCATCCTCGGCCCGCTCCCGTTGCACATAGCCGCCTGACTCCAGCCGGTTGATCAACTCCACCGCGCTGTGATGCTGGATATGCATCCGGTTGGCCACGTCCCGTATCCTCGGCCGTGCCCCCTCCGGCATACCCTTAATCGCCAGCATCAGTTGATACTGGCCCCGTTCCAGTCCAGCCTCCTGCACCGCTTTCTCGCTGAAATGCAGGAACTTCCGGATTTGGTACCGGAACTCGGCCAGTGCCTGATAGTCCGTCAGGGTCAGCTTCATCCCTTCGATTGTATCGTGTGCCGATAGTATTTCTTTAATTATATCGTGAAACGATATAAACTGGAACCCATCGACCCAAACCGCACCGGGGTTGCCGAGGGGGCAGCCGCGGTCGTACCCACTTCTCGACTGCACCTCGGATCGGGAGGTGGGTTTTGATTGGTGTGGGCTTTGATGTGTGTTCCTTCGAGTACCTTCGTGCCCTTAGTGGTTCAAGGGTTCCAGTACCTGGTTCGTCGGTTCTACTGCTAGCCGACCGCGCGCCAATCCATATAGAATCCTCTGTCCCACTGGATTGGAGCCCGCATGATTCCCCGCTACACACGCCCAGAGATGGCCCGCATCTGGAGCGACGAAAACCGTTTCCGCACCTGGCTGGCCGTCGAAGTCGCCGCCACCGAGACTCTGGCCGAAGCCGGTCTCGTTCCCAAAGATGCCGCCAAAGCCATCAAGGAACGCGCTGACTTCCGCGTCGAGCGCATCCATGAAATCGAAGCCGAGGTGCGCCACGACGTCATCGCCTTCACCACCGCCGTTGCCGAGATCGTTGGTCCGCACGCCCGCTGGTTCCACTATGGCCTCACCTCGAACGACGTGGTCGACACTGCACAGGCTTTGCTCATCCGCCAGTCATCGCAGGTGATCGCGCAAGACCTGCAGCGTCTCGCCGACGTACTCGAGCGCCGGGCGTGGGAGTTCAAAGATACTCCCATGATCGGCCGTACCCACGGCATCCACGCTGAGCCCATCACGTTCGGCTTCAAGATCGCCAACTGGTATTCGGAAACGCAGCGCAATATCGCGCGCTTCATGGCTGCCGCCGAAGACATGCGGGTGGGCAAGTTCTCTGGCGCAGTCGGCATCTTCGCGCACCTCACGCCCGAACTCGAGGAGAAGATCTGCGCGCGCCTCGGCCTGAACGCCGCGGCCGTGTCTTCACAAGTGATCCAGCGCGATCGCCACGCGAACTATCTCGCGACCCTGGCTGTCATCGCCTCAACGCTGGACAAGATCGCGACCGAGATTCGCCACCTGCAGCGGACTGAAGTCCGTGAGGCCGAGGAGTTCTTCAGCGAAAAGCAAAAGGGATCGTCCGCCATGCCGCACAAGCGCAATCCCGTCACGCTCGAGCAGATCAGCGGCCTCGCGCGCGTGGTGCGCTCGAACGCACAGGCGGGATTCGAAAACGTCGCGCTCTGGCACGAGCGCGACATCTCCCACTCGTCGGTTGAGCGCGTCATCCTGCCCGACTCGACGACGCTCATCGACTACATGCTGCACAAGACGACCAACATCATGGACACGATGTTCGTCTACACGGAGCGCATGCGCGCCAATCTGGAATCGACCCGCGGACTTATCTTCAGCGGACAGCTTCTGCTCGATCTGGTTGAGCACGGTATGACCCGCGAGGATGCCTACCGCCTGGTCCAAGCCCACGCCATGCGCGCATGGAAAGAGGGCCTGAACTTCCGCGACGAAATCCTCGCCGACAAAGAGATCACCGGCAAAGTCCCGCGCAAGCAGATCGAATACGCCTTCGACTTGCCGCGTCAACTCAAGAATGTGGACAAGATCTTCGCACGGGTGTTCGACAAAGCGACTGCAGGTAGGAAGCCCGTGAAGAAGGCGAAATCCAAATCGCGCTGACGAACTCCTCGCCGGTCAATCGAAGGGCCGTGGTGCGTCGCTGTCCTGGCTGGGTAGCCTTCGGAGTGAAATGATCTCCTCCGGCGATCCATACCCGCGCATGTGTGCGGTGTTCGAAACCCCGTACGGCCTCAGTTCGTCCCAGCTCCAGCGGCTCGGACTATGCGGCAACCGGCAGGAACAATACAGCGTCCACTGCGTCCACGACCCGGCCGCGAGCGGTTCCAGATACGATCCATTCGGATACGGGCTGAATCCCACAAGGTACCGCGTCAAACAATTCGGACACTCCACACAATGACGGACGCGCCAGGCCATAACAGACACCGTCTGATTGCCTGAACTTAACCGATCCCAGTGCTGAGATCTGGACGATTCCGGACACGAATCCCCATGCCATAGACGTTTTCGGACCTCGCCTTAAAGGGGAAGAGTGGTCCGAAAACGTCTAGAACCTGTATCCCTTCGGTCTATCATCAAGATGCGATTCACCCATGGCGGCCATGACGAATCTCGATTGGCAAGTCTGCTCACGGGCAAGGCTCTCTCGCGATCCGCGCTTCGATGGCAAGTTTTATATCGGAGTGCTGGGTAGCCGCGTCTATTGCCGCCCAACCTGTCCGGCGCCCACGGCAAAAGAAAAAAATTGCCGCTACTTTCCTACCGCTGCTGCCGCCGCCGAAGCCGGATTCCGTCCATGCCTGCGTTGCCGTCCCGAAGGCTGCCCGGGAACGCCTGCCTGGCAAGGCACCTCCAACACCGTTTCCCGCGCGCTGCGCCTGATCGGCGAGAGCGGCCTGGAAGACGGAGGTGTGGAAGATCTCGCCGACCGTCTCGGAGTAGGATCGCGCCATCTTCGCCGGCTCTTTGTACGCCACCTCGGCGCAACCCCCATCGCAGTCGCTCATACCCGCCGCCTGCACTTTGCCAAGAAACTGATCGACGAGACGACTCTGCCGATGCACCAGATCGCCGAGGCTTCCGGCTTCGGCTCTGTGCGCCGCTTCAATGCCGGGGTTCTCACGGTCTATCACCGTACGCCTACACAGATTCGCCGGCTGGCCCGCCAGAAGGCCACCCGGGCGGACCATCACTATGAATTTCGGCTGCACTTTCGACCGCCGTATCACTGGCAGGGCATGCTGGATTTCCTCGCGCCTCGCGCCACTCCGGGCGTTGAACAGGTCGACGGCGCTTCGTACCGGCGAACAATTTCTGTGCACGGCAGCGAAGGATACTTCGAGGTCTCGCTCGATCCGTCGCGCGATGCGCTGCTGGTGCGCATCGACTTTCCGGACCCGCGATCGCTGTTCTACATCGTCGAACGTATTCGCGCGATGTTCGACGTCAATGCCGATTGGACGTCGATCGTGAAAGCCTTACGCCACGATCCAGCCTTGGCTGCGGCCGTGCAGAGAGACCCTGGCCTTCGCGTACCCGGCGCATGGAACGGATTCGAACTCGCCGTGCGCGCCATCCTCGGACAGCAAGTCACGGTCAAGGGTGCGACATCCCTGGCGGGACGTATCGCAAGCACGCTGGGCAAACCCTGCAAGGGCGCGCAAGGTCTCACGCACATTTTTCCGTCGGCCCAAGCGCTGGCACACGCCCGCCTGGCCTCCGTCGGACTGACCACCGCGCGAGCCGCGACAATTCGCGCCCTGGCCGGCGCAGTCGCGAGCGGCAAGCTCACGTTCGAGGGAGTCGTCGACTCGTCCGATTTTCTGCGCCGCCTCTGCGAGATCCCCGGCATCGGCCACTGGACCGCGCAGTACGTCGCGATGCGCGCCCTGGGCGAGCCGGACGCATTCCCCTCCAGCGACCTGGGCCTGCTCCGTGCGCTATCGCTGGAAAGCTCCCGCGACCTCGAAGCGCGTGCCGAGCCGTGGCGCCCGTGGAGAGCCTACGCCGCGATGTATCTATGGCGCATGGCGGCAAGAATGTCAGGCAAGAGCGCTCCGTCAATCACCACGAAGAATCCAGAGCCGCAACGCGGAAGGCTGCTGTCGGCACAACCGTGAAAGTGGAAGGACTGAGTCGGCGCCACCGTGGAAGAGCGGTGCTTAAAGCGCCGCGTCGAGGTGCATTCAAACGAAAGCGGGCTTCAGCCCCCGTCACTGTCGCGAAGGAAGGCCGCTGTGGGTCCTTGCGCCCAACGCATGCCCTGAATCTGTACTGTTACATTGCGGTCGATAGCGGTAGTTTCCAGCGCGGTCCCAAATGAAAAATGGGCGCGGCATTCGCCGCGCCCGTTGGTCATGTCGTCAGAACCTAGCTACACCCGCTCGTACTCCCGCAGCTCATGCATCGATAGCAACTCCCGTTCCTCGTCATGATGCTGCCGCAGAAGCTGCACGTTGGTGCGTCGCCCAGGTCCACGATGCTCGACAGCGCATCGGCCGCATGCACCGAACCAGTCCTCAGATCCCGGTTCTCACTCCTCATTTGCGGAGGAGCAGATTCCAGTTCGGTGCTTTCGGGCAACTGGCCACTGCCTATGGACAACTTGGGTCTCAGGTTCTCGAACAGCATCTGCTGCTGGCCGGTCAGGAAGCGCATCTGCAGCCAGCGGAAGATGTAGTCCATGATCGACTTGGCATACCCGATGTCCGGATTGCCGCTCCAGCCGCTCGGCTCGAAGCGCGTGTGCGCGAACTTCTCGCAGAACAGCTTCAGCGGGACTCCGTGCTGCAACGCCAGAGAGACCGCCAGCGCGAAGCTGTCCATCAGGCCCGAGACCGTCGATCCTTCCTTCGCCATGGTGACGAACAGTTCTCCGGGATCGCCGTTGGGATATAAGCCAACCGTGAGGTATCCCTCATGGTCGCCGACTTTGAATTTATGCGTGACCGACATGCGCTCTTCCTGCAGCTTGTGCCGGATGGCGCGCGGCGGTGCGTTCAGATCTTCTTCTTCGATGACCTGTGTGGCGCGGGCGCTCCCACCCGCGTCTGCCGAAGCATTACCAGCAGTGGCAGTCTTGGTTCCAGCGGCCGACAGAGGCTGCGACTTCTTGCAGCCATCGCGGTAAATCGCAACCGCCTTCAGCCCCAGTTTCCAGGCCTGCAGATACGCGTCGCTGATGTCTTCAATCGTCGCGGTCTCGGGCAGGTTGACAGTCTTCGAGATCGCGCCCGAGATGAACGGCTGCGCAGCCGCCATCATGCGCAGATGCCCGGTGTAGTGAATCGAGCGCGTACCCTTCGCCGGCTTGAACGAGCAATCGAACACGGCGAGGTCGCCATCCTTAATGTGCGGCGCTCCTTCAATCGTGCCCGTCGCATCGATGTAGCTGACGATGGCGTCGGTCTGTTCGTGCGTGTATCCCAGCTTGAACAGCGCGGTGGGCACGGTGTTATTGACGATCTTGATCATGCCGCCGCCGACCAGCTTCTTATATTTCACCAGCGCGAGATCAGGCTCGATGCCCGTCGTGTCGCAATCCATCATGAACCCGATGGTCCCGGTGGGTGCGAGCACCGTGACTTGCGAGTTGCGGTAGCCGTGCTTCTCGCCGTGCTGCAGTGCTTCGTCCCAGCACTGCTTGCTGGCTTCGTAGAGCGCCGTGGGAACGTTTCCTTTGTTAATGCCATTCACCGACGCGCGGTGCATGCGGATCACATCGAGGAACGGCTCACGGTTGATGTACCAGCCGGGGCACGCTCCTCCGGGCATGACGTTCGCGCCGAGATTGGTTTCGGCCAGACTCTTCTTGGTCGGCTCGGTGGCGGGCGGCAACGGCTCGCAGAGTTCGGCGATGCGTGAGCTTTGCAGATACGCTTGGCCGCACATGATCGCCGTAACGCACGCGGCGTAATCGCGGCCGCCATCCGAGTCGTAGGGCAGGCCAGCCGCCATCAGCAGCGCGCCGAGGTTCGCGTAGCCGAGCCCGAGCGGGCGATAGTCGTGCGAATTCGCCATGATCGCCTGCGTCGGGTATCCCGCGTTGTCGACTAGGATTTCCTGCGCCGTGATCAGAACGTCGACGGCATGGCGATAGGCCTCCACATCGAACGTGCCATTGGGCGCAAACTTCAGCAGGTTCAGGCTGGCCAGGTTGCAGGCCGAGTCGTCGAGGAACATGTACTCGCTGCACGGATTGCTGGCGTTGATGCGCGCCGTGTTCTTCGACGTGTGCCAGCGGTTGACTGTGGTGTCGTACTGCATGCCGGGGTCGCCGCAGTGCCACGTGGCCTCGGAGATCTTGTGCAGCATCTCCTTCGCCTTGTAGGTCTTCACGACGGAGTGGTCCTGCACAGAGCGCGTCGAAAAGTCGGTATCGCGGACCACGGCGTACATGAAGTCATCGGTGACGCGCACACTGTTGTTCGCGTTTTGAAAGAAGATGGAGCTGTAGGCGTCAGAGTCCGGATGCGAGCCGTCGTATCCCTGCGCAACCAGCGCGTGCGCCTTGGCTTCTTCCTTCATCTTGCACTCGACAAAGTCGACGATATCGGGATGGTCGACGTTGAGAATGACCATCTTGGCGGCGCGACGCGTCTTCCCGCCCGACTTGATGACGCCCGCGAACGCGTCGAATCCTTTCATGAAGCTGAGCGGGCCGCTGGCAGTGCCGCCGCCAGAGAGCGTTTCCGTCGATCCGCGAAGGGGCGACAGGTTCGTGCCCGTGCCCGAGCCCCACTTGAACAGCATGCCTTCGGTCTTCGCCAGGGTCAGGATCGAGTCGAGCGAGTCTTTCACCGAATTGATGAAGCACGCCGAGCACTGCGGCTTGCGATATCCCGTGACGCCGAATTCCACGCTCTGCGTCTGCGCGTTCCAGTGCCAGTTCTGGCCGTCGCTGTTGGGCTCGATGCGGTCGCATCCCACGTTGAACCACACTGGCGAGTTGAAGGCCGCGTATTGCCGCAGCAGAATGTGCGCGAGTTCATCGTGGAAAGTCGCAGCATCGTCGGCAGTCTTGAAGTAGCCCTGGGCCTGTCCCCAGTCGCGAATGGTCTCCGCGACCCGGCTGACAAGCTGGCGTACTCCGGTCTCCCGCTCGGGCGTGTCAAGCTTGCCGTGCAAATATTTGCTGGCGACGATGTTCGTCGCAGTCATCGACCAGTCCTTGGGAATTTCAACATTCTTCTGCTCGAAGATGACATTGCCTTGGGCGTCGGTAATCTGCGCCGTGCGCAGATCCCATTCGACTTCGTCGTAGGGAGACACGCCTGGCTTGGTGAACAGCCGGCGGAACGAGAGGCCCGGGGACTTCTTCTTCGCGGGCGTGTTCATGACGGTGACGTTCGACACTGGTACGGGGCCAGACGATGCGGTTGTTGGGGAAACAGTCTTTACTTCTGCCATCAGGGGCTCTCCTAATTAGATTCTATGCGGCTTGTACCGATTCAGGCGTCGGGGGGACGGGGAATCGGGGTCGAACGGGAATCGGTTGTAAGGAACGTTTCTTTCGGCCCGTTGTAGGGCTTTTCACGTCTCAACTAGCTTCCCCACGGCTCGCGCCCTTCCACTACGCTCAGGGCAAGCTGTGGGCTGAAGTCCTGCCGCTCGGGCGGCTGCCCTCCGCCTAGAAGCCGGAGGGAAATGAACTGGAACAGTGAATATTCGTGGCGACCGCGGAGTTAACCGTGGCGGGCCGTCCTTCTTCGCGCTGCCTGGGAGTTGTGAATGTGGATGGGTGCGTCCGGCTTACGCTGGGCGGCTCGGGAGTCAGTTCCAGCGAACTGGCGAAATGCGTGCCGATACCCGTGGCCTTCTCGGCGGAGGAGACGATCCATTGATTCAGTGCGCTGCAGATGCTGCGGCGCTGCACCGAGTCCTCGATCACCACATAACGAATGAAGTAGCGTCCCGACGCCAGTCGCGAACGCATCGCATTCTGATGCGACATCATACGGTCCAGCACGAACGCCATGTCGTCGTCTTCGAAGAACTTGGTGACCGCAAGCATGTGGCGGGAATCGTGGGACTTTGCTCCGTGGCCGATCGCTTCGTTTTGCGGAACAGGCGATGCGCCCATCTCCATCACTTCTTCCGCCAGTGCGAATACTCCGGGCTTGCTCGGCACTAATAGAAGACTGTGAGGGGACTCGCAACGGAACCAGCGCGACCACTGCAGGCGACGATAATCCACCGGACGGTCGAAGCCATGTCGCGCCAAAGACTCTGTTACCAAACGAGTTAAGGTTTCCATTGCGGGCTCCTGGGTTCTACCGCGGTCAGGAATCATCCTGACGTTCTGCCTTACAGCTGTCGTGCTCCGGGGGAGGGACGAGCACGGCCACCGCACTGTTCATCTCTGGCTTCCGGCGTCCGGAAGGCTGTACTTGCGTTTTCGTAAAGGTGGGGCGCCCGACCCACGGATCTGAAGTCTGGCGCCTGCCTTTCTTTTACCTGCGGGAGACCGGGTCACCTCTGGCCGAGTCCACCCTGCCGGTTTCCTTCACTCTTGAATTCCAGCCCCATTCCCGTGAGGCGGAATTTCGTGCTTGGGAATGCAAACTTACTCCCGCCTGTTGTGCATGTCAAGAGAGAAACACTATAGGTTGTATCCCTAGCAATGACGGGCTTGGTGCGCCATGTGGGGCCGGTTTTCCACAATGGAAGGTTTCGCCAAGGTTTCAAAGTCTGAACGTTTCAAAGTTTCAAAGTCTTCCAAC
>Ga0335082_10008477_pt1 | contig 11169 bp, 12 predicted proteins | sample Lox_Sample_41_FD_206718 | JGI IMG/M metagenome (GOLD analysis project Ga0335082, IMG submission 206718) | Soil microbial communities from Loxahatchee National Wildlife Refuge, Florida, United States - Lox_Sample_4.1 | ecosystem: Environmental > Terrestrial > Soil > Wetlands | place: USA... | reverse complement strand
CGGGAACCTGCTCGCGGGCAGCATGGGTGCCGTCGGGGTGGATGACGGGCTCGCCGCGGCTGTTGGCGGCGCGCATTCCGATGGCGGCGGCGGCGAGCAGGAAGACCGCGCAGGCCAGCAGGGCGCTACGGAAGCCTGCGGTGAGCGCGGCGGCCGGCGGGGCGTGCGCGGTGAGCAGCGCGCTGGTGCGGGCGGTGGCGATGGCGGAGAAGATCGCCAGCCCGAGGGCGGTACCCAGCTGCTGGGATGCGTTCAGCAGGCCGGCGGCGAGCCCGGCCTTGTCCTCGGCGACGCCGGCGTTGGCGGCCGTGGTGACGGACACCAGGACGGCGCCGATCCCGATCGCCATGATCACCAGCCCGGGGAGCAGGCTGGCGGGATAGGTGCCGCGGACCGGGATGCGGGACAGGTACCACACCCCGGCGGCGGCGATCAGCGCGCCGGCGACGATCACCGGGCGGGTGCCGATGCGGGCGAACAGCCGGGAGGAGATCCCGGCGGCGACCACGATGCCGGCGGTGACCGGAAGGTAGGCCGAGCCGCTCAGGATGGGGCTGAAGCCCAGGCCGTTCTGCATGTAGAGGGTGAGGAAGTAAAACACCGACACGAAGGCGGCGAACGCGATCATCTGGGTAGCATCCGCGGCCGCCAGCCCCTTGACGCGGAAGATGGAGAACGGGAACAGCGGGCCGCGGCGGCGCAGTTCGGTGGCGGCGAAGGCGGCGAGCACGACGGCCGCGGTGGCGAGTTCCCCGATCGTGCGGGCACTGCCCCAGCCCTGGTCCGGGGCCCGGACCAGGGCGTAGACCAGCAGCAGCATGCCGCCGGTGGCCAGGACCGCGCCGGGGATGTCGAAACCCGCGGGCCGGGCAGCGGGCCGCCCGCCGGGCACCAGCCGGAAAGCGCCGAACAGGATCAGCGCGCAGACCGGCAGGTTGACGAACAGCACCCACCGCCATCCCGGCCCCTGGGACAGCACGCCGCCGAGGAACACCCCGGCCGCCGCGGCCAGGCCGGAGATCGCACCCCAGACGCCGAGCGCCCGGTTCCGCTCATTGCCGGAGTTGAAGCTCGTGGTCAGGATCGACAGCCCGGCCGGCGCCATCAGTGCCGCGCCGGCCCCCTGCCCGAGCCGGGCGCCGACCAGCATGCCCGCGCCGATGGCCAGGCCGCCGGCCAGCGAGCAGGCGGCGAACAGCGCGGTGCCCGCCGCGAGCATCCGCCGCCGTCCGAGCAGGTCGCCGGCGCGGCCGCCGAGCAGGAGCAGCCCGCCGTAGGTGACCAGGTAGCCCGACAGCACCCACTGCAGATCCTGCGCCGAGAAGCCCAGGTCGCGGCGGATCGACGGCAGGGCGACGTTCATGATCGAGGAATCGACGACGTCGAGGAACTGCACCGCGCACAGGAGCAGCAGCAGCAGCTTGCCGCGGCGGGTGGCCAGCCGCGAAGCGGATCGGGCGGTCACGAGAGAAGCCTCCAAGGACTGGACGGATTAGTACAGTTCAGAGGCTAACAGGAAGTGGACCGATTAGTACAGAGTTAGCTCAGGTGGGTCCGTACCTGCGCGAGCCCGGTGTCCACCGCGATGCGCAGAGACGCTACGTCCTTGCGGGCCTGGCTGAGCACCATCCCGCCCTCGATGCTGGCCAGCAGGCCCGTGGCCAGCACGGCGGGCTGCGCGTCCGCGCGCAGTTCCCCGCGCTGGCGCATCCGCTCCAGCGCGCCGGCCAGCAGACGCTCCCAGGCGTCGAAACCGGCGGCCGCCCGCATTCGTGCGGCCTCGTTGCGGCCGGCGACCTCGGTAGCCAGCGTCCCGATCGGGCATCCCGGCAGTCCCGTCTGCTCGAACCCGGTGATGAACCCCGCGAGTGCCTGCTCCAGCCCGGCCAGCGACGATACATCGCCGAGCGCTTGGGTGAGCCCGTCAACCACCTGCGCGCAGCGGTACCCGACCGCCGCTGCCGCCAGCTCGTCCCGGCTCCGGAAATAGTGGTAGAACTGGCCCTTGCCCGCCTTCGCGGCGGCCAGCACCTCGTCCACGCTGGTGCCCGCGATCCCGCGCTCGGCGAACAGGTCCGCGGCCCGCTCGACGATCCGCTCCCGGCTGGCGCGCCCGCGCCCGGTTCTCGGCTCACCTGGCATGCGCCCATGCTAGGCGCGCTGTACCAGACGGTCCAGTACGTGAGGCCCGGTCACGAGGGAGATCCGCGGCGGAGGTTTCCCATGTCAGATGGCGGCACGCTCAGGCGCAGCCTGCCGGAGCCGGGGCGGACGGCCAGGACCGGCTCATCGGTGCAGGGCGCGGTCTGCCGGCCGTGACGGTGACGCGCACCGAGCCGAAGCCGCTTTCGAGTACTGGCGTTGATGCTGGCGCTGATCTCGAGGCTGCGCGATAACGCCCCGGGTGACCCGCCGACTGGATGCCGGGTCAGGTCACCATGTGCGGCGCCGGGCTGATCTCAGGTCGCTTACCGGGCCCTGGTAGAAGCCGGCGATCTTCGCGCCATCGGCCACGGTCAGGTCGAACCATACGAACGGTGCGCCCATCAGTATCCTCCCGGTCTGCACCCGCGGACCCGGATGGCCCGCTCAACCCCGTCTGATCCCAGAGCGGGGGCGAACTCATCGGTCTTTGTCAGACCCGGCGCTACCGTGTGCCGGGTGAGCGCCGTGACCGGAACCGAAACCTCGCCAGCCGAGTCGCTCCGACCGCGAGCGGCGGTGATGGCCGAGCATCGTATGAGTGTTTACTGCGGCAGCGCGCGTGTGGCTACCGAAGCCTTTCCACGGCAGCCGGGCAGGGCAACGGGGAAGTCCGGCCATGGGTCAGGGCGTGCACCGGGGTGAGGACCTGCGAGCCGAAGGCATCGACTGCTCGAGAACCTTGAACAGGGCGGCGGCGAACGCCGAAGACCTATAGTCGCGTAGCAGGCATTCCATGTGTCGTGAGGCGGCATGAAACGGGGCCGTGACGGAATGCACATGCAGGAGCGGGAATAGCCGGGGCCGCAGCGACCGGGCGCGGGGTTGAGTCCCGCCAGCCGCATCCCTCCCCTTCGCTGCGGTCAGCGGCCCCAACTATTGCCCTTTGCAAGATTTGGCCTGGGGGCGCGGTTGAATTGCCTGGCCCGATGACCCGCGGCGGCCGAACTCGGCTGGCAGGCGATGGGGGAAAAACCGTACGCCGCGCCAAGTGGTGAAACGCCGGTAACCGCCAGGCTCTCCGCTCCTGCCGGATCGTCAACCGGGCCGACCCTGGCTGATGCGACCTGGTCACGGCCCGGCCCAGCCGAGCGCGGCTCCCGGCTGCGGCAGCTCGCCGGCCGCGGCCGCGAAGGCGCGGAACGCCGCGATGACCGGCTCGTGCTCCTCCGGCGGCAGGGCCCCGAGCAGCCGGGCCAGCTCGGCCCGGCGCCGCTGGCTCACCTCGGCGACCAGGTCCCGGCCCGGCGCGGTCAGCGTGATCCGGATCGCGCGCCGGTCGCCGGGCTGCCGGTGACGGCGGATCAGGCCCTTGCGCACCAGCCGGTCGCACATCCGGGTGGCCGTCGACGGGTTGACCGCGAGCGACGCCGCCAGCTCGGCGGTGCCCTGCGGGCCGCGGGCGGCCAGCACCACCAGCGCGCGGTACTGCGGCAGCGTCACATCGTCCCCGGCGGCCGCCAGCGACCGGGCCGCCACCGCGACCAGCGCCCGGCTCGCCGCCAGCACCGTATCCACCAGCTCGTCGGGTGCCACCTGCGCGTCGGGAGAGGTCATATCCGGCATGGAAAATTATTGTCCTAGACAAGTACTGAGCCGCACCACCCGGATCCGTCCCGCGGGATCCTCATGCCGTCAGGCCCGGTTACGGTCACGGACCAGGTACGGGCCGAACGGCCGTGGTTCCGCGCCGCGCCGGCCTGGTGGCTGCCGCACCGGCCGGCGCCCTGGCCGCGACCATGACGGTATCGGCGATAGTAGCCACGGACGCGATCGGCTCGACCCGCTCGACCTGCAGGCCGCAGGCGGCTATCAGGGCGGGCAGCTCGCCGGCAAGCCAGGACCTGCTACGCCGGGCCCGTCTGGTCATGGGCGGGAATGGCCGGGCCGCGGATGGCCCGGCCGCGACCAGGGCGCCGTCTGGTGTCATGACGCGGCTGATCTGGGCCAGGCCTGCCGCCTTGTCGCGCCAGTGGGCTACCGATAGCGTCGCCACCACCAGGTCGAATACCGCGTCGGCGAAGGGCAGCCGTTCGGCCATGGCGGCGGCGTAGCGGCTTCGGCGGGGAACCGTCGTGGTGGCGGCATTCTGGATCATCCCCGTGGAGGCATCGATACCGACCACACGGGCCTGGTCATAGGCTGATGCGAGCCGGGCGGGCAGGCGGCCCGTGCCGCAGCCGACGTCCAGGATCATGCCGGGGTGCGGGACGTGCTGTCGCGCGTACCGCAGGACCGCGTCATGGACCGGTCCGTAGAGCACGGTCTGCAAGGGGCTGAGGTCGTAACTCGCTGCCCAGTCGTCGAACCTGCGGGCGTGTCCGGGACAGGTGCCCGGGCCGGCTGGAGCGTGGTCCGGGAGCAGATTCATGCTGGCCCGCCTTTATCCGGCCCGGCCGGGGCCGGGCGGTCCCCGGCCGCCGTCCACACTCAGCGCCAGCCGCCGGCGGCCGGGTTCGACCTTGCCGCGGAAGGCGGACAGCGGCCGCACCCGGCCGTCCTGGTCGGTCAGGGTGAAGCCCGGCGCGGCCCGGGCCGGCACCGGGGAGAGCTCCATCAGGTTGACCTGGCTGTCCGGGATGCTGGCCGGGATCCCGGACGGGCGGGAATAGCTCCCGTCGTGGCCGGTCAGCCCGTACGCCGCGGCCGCCAAGGCGGCGATGAGCACCGCGGCCAGTGTGGCCATGGTGAGCAGTCGCTTCCTGGCGTGACGTTCACGCATGACTACCGTTCCCGTCCTTGGCCGGCTGGGCGTGCCTGCCGTGTGCAGGGTGCGAGGGCGCGTGGTCGGTCGCCCCGGTCAGCAGGCTGATGCGATCGCCCGCGGCCAGGGTAATCTCCGGGCGGGGCGGGCGGAGCTGGTGGCCGCGCAGGACCGAGACAGGGGCGCTGGCCGGGGGCCAGGTGACGTCGCCGAGCTTGCGCCCGGCGGCGGGCGAGCCGGCGGTGATGGTGATCTCGGCGACCTGGTAGCCGGGCAGCGGGGTCGGCGGGTGCCGCAGGAGTGATTCCGGGTCCGCGTGCTCCCAGTCGGCGCTGACCTGGGCCTGCGTGCTCTCTGCCCGGGCGGTGGTGATCTGGCGGGCGATGGCGCGCAGCACGCCGGGGGCCGTAATCCAGCCCTGGATCTGGTGGCCGTCGGCGGACAGTACCGGCAGGCCGTCATGGCCGTAGACCTCTAGTTGCCGCAGGGCCTGGGCCAGCGATTCGGTGCCGAACAGGGCCTGCGGGTCGCCCCGGTAGATCACCGGCCCGGCCTGGGTAGCCCAGTCCCGTGCCGGAACCCCGCCGTCACCGTCGTCGTTGCCGGGCGGTACCGGCAGCGGCGGCCGGAACGGGCGCATGGCCTGGGCCACCTTGAGGTCGGACAGGGCGCGCCAGGGGGTGGTGCGGTCGATGTCGGTGCCGCGGCGCAGCAGCTTGGTGGTGTAGATGGTGCCGTAGGATAGCGCGCGGGAGATCGTGGCGGCGATCGCGACCGCGAGCATCACCGGCAGGGTGAGGGCGAAGTCGCCGGTCATCTCGACTACGGACGCCAGCGAGGTCAGCGGGGCGCGGGCGGCGGAGGCGAACACCGCGCCCATCGCGACGACCGCGTACAGGGCGGGCTGCCCCACGGCGGGGCCGAAGATGTGGTGCGCGACGTCGCCGAAGGCCATCCCGGAGGTGACCCCGATGAACAGCGACGGCGCGAAGATGCCGCCGGAGCCGCCGATCCCGATGGTCAGGCTGCACGCGGCGATCTTGGCGAACGCGAGCACGATCAGGAACCACAGCGCGTACTGGCCCGCGGTGGCCCAGTACATCACCGGGTACCCGACCCCGTACATCTGCGGGATCGCGAGCAGCAGCAGCCCCAGCGCGAGGCCGCCCACGGCGGGCCTGGCCCACTCCGGCCGGCCCTTCCACGCCCGGTCGCACAGGTCCTCGGTGGCGTACAGGACCGCCTTGAACGCCAGGCCCATCAGCGCGGCGATCACCGTCAGCGCCGCGATCAGCAGGTAGTTCCGGGCGTGGTGCAGCACGATGCCCGGCGGGAAGCCAGACAGGAACGGCTTGTCGCCCAGGAAGGGGATGGCGGTGATGTCGGCGATCATCGCCGCCAGCATCACGGTGAACAGCGCGTCGACGGAGAACTCCCGCAAGATGATCTCCACGCCGAAGAACACCCCGGTGATCGGCGCGTTGAAGGTGGCGGCGATGCCGCCGGCCGCGCCGCAGGCGACCAGGATCCGCAGCCGGTCCTCCGGCATCTTCACCCGCTGGCCCAGGGCCGAGGCCAGCGCGGAGCCGATCTGCACGATCGGCCCCTCCCGGCCGACCGACCCGCCCACTCCGATGCACAGCGCCGAGGCGACCGCCTTGACCGCGCTGACCTGCGGGCGGATCCGCCCGCCGCTGTCCGCCACGGCGGTCATCACCTCGGGCACCCCGTGGCCGCGGGCCTCGCGCGCGAACCGGTAGATCAGCGGCCCGTACAGCAGCCCGCCGACGGCCGGGATGACCACGAAGAAGGCCGGACCCAGCCAGGGCAGGTGCGCGCTGGCCACCCGGCCCTGCTGGCCGAACTCGTCATGGCCCGTGGCCAGCCAGGTGAAGAAGTAGATCAGGTACCGGAACACAACCGCGCCCAGCCCCGAACCCGCCCCGATCAGCACGGCGAGCAGGAACATGCCGCCCCGGCCCGCCCGCAGCCACCCGGCCGCCTTCCCGGGCCATCCGCTCGCCGCCGTCACGGTCGCGCCCTCTCGCCGGCCCGAACGGAATGAGCAGGCATCGGCGGCCGGGCCGCCTGCTCGGCGGGCCCGGGCGGTGGCCACTGACTGTCGGGTACCTCCCCGGCCGCGTCCGAGAACGCCCGTAGCGCCTCCGCGACCCCCTTCTGGGCATCCTCCGGCAGCGTCGCGAGGATCTCCTCGATCAGCGTACGGCGCCGCGCGGTGGCCTGGTCCACCACGAGCCGGCCCGCCGCCGTCACCGACACCAGCACGGCGCGCCGGTCGGCCCGGGCCCGGTGCCGCCGGATCAGCCCCTTGCGGGCCAGCCGGTCGCACATCCGGCCCGCCGTCGATGGCGCCACGTCCAGCGCCGCCGCCAGGTCCACGATCCGCTGCGGCCCGCGCGAGGCCAGCACGACCAGCGCCCGGTACTGCGCGATCGTCGTCTCTTCCGCCGCCGCGCCCAGCGACCGCGTCGCCACGGCGATCAGCGCCCGGCTTGCCGACAGCACCGCGTTCACCACCGCCGCATCCGGCGGATTCTCCCGCGTCGCGTCCTCACCAATTTCATATGCATCTACCAATGCTTGCATAATGCAATTATAGTACATTACCTTTATGTGCGGTCGTCACGGACCTGCGGCACGCCACGCTCGTCTCCGGGTGACGGGCTCACGAGCCCGCAGGCATCCGGCTGCGCCGTCCCGGGCCCGGGAGCTGACCATCGCGGCGCCCATTGATTCGACAATCTCTGAACATTTGTTTAGTATGCTGTACATGCGTTCAGCAGAAGAGGACCGGACCGCCCGCGCGGTCATCCGTGACGAGGCGCTGCGGCTGTTCGCCGCGCACGGCCCGGACGCGGTGACGGTGCGGCAGATCGCCGCCGCGGCGGGCGTGTCCCCGGCGCTGGTCGTTCATCACTTCGGCTCGAAGGAAGGGCTGCGCGAGGCGGTCGACCAGCACGTGCTGGGCCTGTTCGAGGTCATGTTCGGCGAGATGACCGCGGAGGGCGCGCCGGATCTGTACGACCCGGCGGCGACCGGGTCGCTGGCCGAGGCGATCGTGCGGCACCTGCCGCCGGGCTCGCCCGTGCCCGGCTACCTGCGCCGGCTGCTGCTGGCCGACGGTGCCGCGGGGCGGCAGCTGTTCCGCCGCCTATACCAGCTGAGCACCGCGCTGATGGACTCCCTGGTGCGGGCCGGGCTGGCGGACCCGGGGGCCGATCCGGCAGTCCGGGTCGGCTTCCTGCTGGCCAACGACCTGGCCGTGCTGCTGCTGCGGGAGCACCTGGCCGACGTGCTCGGCATCGACCCGCTGTCCGGGGAGGGCATGGCCCGTTGGGCCCGCGAGGTCCTGACGATCTACGCCGCCGGCCTGCCGGCCTCTCCTGCGGGCGCCTGACCATGATCCGTTCACCTGGCAAAGGAGGCTGGGAGATGATGACGAAATTCCGCGCTCACCTGGGTAATGCCGGAGCGGCGCCCGGCGGTCACCAGGCGGGCGCGCCGACCGGAACGCTGCTGGAAGCCAGGGACGTGCGCAAGTCCTACGGCAGGCACGAGGTGCTGCGCAGCGTGGACCTGGCGGCCGGGCCGGGCCAGCTGATCGCGGTGGTCGGCGAGAACGGGGCGGGCAAGTCCACCCTGCTGAAGATCCTGGCCGGCACCCTGGCCGCCGACAGCGGCACCGTCGCCCTGAACGGGACGCTCGGCTACTGCCCGCAGGACCCGGTGCTCAACGACAACCTCACCGTCGAGCAGCACCTGCGGTACTTCGCGGCTGCCTACCGGCTGCCCGCGCTGGACCGCGCCGACGAGCTGGTCGGCCAGCTCGGGTACGCCGCGCACCTGCGGGAGCCGGGCGGGACGCTGTCGGGCGGCACCCGGCAGAAGCTGAACCTCACGCTCGCCCTGATGCACGACCCCGGCGTGCTCCTGCTCGACGAGCCCTACCAGGGGTTCGACTGGGAAACCTACCTGCGGTTCTGGGATCTCGTCGCCGACCTGCGCGCCCGCGGCAAGGCCATCGTGATCATCACCCACCTGGTCTTCGAACAGGACCGCTTCGACCTGCTGGCCGACCTGTCCGGCGGCCGGCTCACCCGCCGCCCGGCGCCGGGAGAGGAGGATCATGCCCACCGCTGACCTGGCCGCTGCTCCCGGTGCCCGCCGGGCGCGCGCGTTCGCCCAGTTCCCGACCGCGTGCCGGTTCGCGCTGCGCAACCAGACCCGCAACCGGCTCGCCGGGCTGCTGCTCGTGCTGTTCGTCCCGGCCTGGTACCTGTTGATGGCCGCGCTGGCCGGGCACCAGCAGCTGAGCTTCAGGCTGTTCGCCACCGGCCAGGTCCTGACCGTGGACGCCCGCTCCCTGACCCTGATCACGGCGGGGCTGAACGCGCTGACCCTCATCACCGGGTTCGCCGTGTTCGCCGCCATCCGCCGGACGCTGTCCTTCGACCAGCGGCTGGTCTTCGCCGGCTACCGCCAGCCCACCCTGATCGCCGCCAAGACCTCCGCCATCGCCATCGTCGCGGCCGCCGTGGCCGGCTACACCGCCACCGTGCTGCTGGCGTACTGGCGCCCGGGCCTGGCGGGCTGGCTGGCCATCCTGGCCGCCTTCACCGTCATCGCCCTCAGCTACGGCGCCCTCGGCCTGCTGCTCGGCGTCCTGGTCAAGGGCGACCTGGAGGGCTTCTTCCTGATCATCATGGGCTCACTGATGGATACCTTCCTGCAGAACCCGCTCGGCAACCCCATCGCCAACAAGCCCATCCTGGAATGGTTCCCCTCATTCGGGCCCATGCAGTTCGCGGCCGGCGGGGCGTACGGGCACACCGCCCTCTGGAGCCACCTGCTCCTCGGCCTGGCCTGGACCGCCGCATTCACCACCGCCGGCCTGGTCATCTTCCGCATCAGGACCCGCAGCCGCAGGCACCCGGGATAGGGCACCGTGGCCGGCGCGGCGCGGTGACCGCGCCCACCGGGTCGGGTCGTCGCGCGAACTGGGACACGCGTGCCGGGACCTGGCCGGTAAGCAGCTCCGGGACGCGCTGATGGCAGTGTGGGATGAGGTTCCCGACGATCCGCGGGTACAGCCGCATGTCGAACGCGGGCCGGTGGGCTGGGTGCTGGTCAACCTGGCCAGCCGCCCTGACGATGTGCTGGTTGTGGGCGCTGGCCGCCGGGGCACGCTGGGGCGGCTGGCCTTTTCCAAGGTGGGCCGCTACTGCCTGGCCCATCTGGACGACACGATCCGCGAGATCCGCGACGGTGCGTTCACCACCCCCGACCAGAATCCACCCCGCCCCTCACCGCCGGAAGGTGCTGAGCCCGCCTCGCTGTAACGGAGGGGACGCGCTCCGCGCCGTCGGCCAGCGAGCCGAACCGATGCCCGGCCGCGCCCGGGGCGCGCGATTAGGGTTGGGCGTAGGCGACGCTGCAGTTATTGCTGGCCGAGGACCGGGTGGCCGGGCGATAGGACTATGGCATGAAGACGTGGGATGCCATCCGGGCGCGCCGCAGCCTACGCCAGTACACCGGCCAGCCGATCGCCCGCGAAAACCTTGAGCATCCTTGAGGCGGGACGGCGAGCATCACCCTCGGGAAACTGGCAGCCGTGGAATTTCGTGGTCGTAACGGACCGCGAGTAGCTGGTCGAGTTGGCGAAAGTCTGGGACCGAGGCGGGAGGCACATCGCCAGTCGGCGGCACCAATCGCTCTGGTGGCCAAGGAGCCGGAGGACGCGCGGCACCGCGACTGGCTGATGTACGACTTCGGCCAGGCAACCGCGAACATGATGCTGGCCGCGGCCGGCCTCGGCATCGGTTCTGGCCACTCGGCGGTCATCAACCAGAGCAGGCCCAGCGGGTCCTGGGATTGAGGAAGACCCGGAAGACGCGATGCCGGGGCGGCGGGCCGCCGGTGCGGGCGATCATCCGTCTGGGGTGATGCCAGCCGCATCGTGGTATCGGTAGCGTCGGGGAGATGGGTGTCATGTCTGATCCGCCGGGTGCGCTGCCCGCACCGGCCTATCTGGGCGGGTCGGAGCCGATGACCAGGACGCCGGTGGTGGGCCGGCCCGCGCAGGACCGGGCGCCGGTGTACGTGCCGGGTGCCGAGAGCCTGGCCGGGGGGGAGATCCGGGTCAGCGTGCTGGGCAGCGGCGATCCGTGGATCCGCCGGAGCCAGGCGTCGGGGTCGCTGCTGATCGAGGTGGGGAACGCGGAGAAGGACTACTTCTTCTTCGA
>Ga0335082_10008475_pt1 | contig 11173 bp, 13 predicted proteins | sample Lox_Sample_41_FD_206718 | JGI IMG/M metagenome (GOLD analysis project Ga0335082, IMG submission 206718) | Soil microbial communities from Loxahatchee National Wildlife Refuge, Florida, United States - Lox_Sample_4.1 | ecosystem: Environmental > Terrestrial > Soil > Wetlands | place: USA... | reverse complement strand
TTCATCCGCGACGTGATCGACTCTGACCGCATCCGGGTTGCGTTGACGCTCAACGAGCGGATCTTCACCTTCTGCCTCAAGGACCGCGACGGCCGCCTGGTCCACGCGAAGCACGGGGTGGATCCGTTCGAGGCGGTGGTGGCCGACGATGACCGGCTCCCAGCCAGGTTCCGCGAGACGCGCTACCCACAGATGAAGCGGGAACTGGCGCTCCGCCGCGCGCGAAGCGCCCCCCGCTAGAACGCGTGCACGAACAGCCCGCTCCGCAGCTCAAGCGGCTGGTTCCGCTGGATCCCGAAGGTCACCAGCTTCGCATACACCGCACGCCGTCGCACCCGACCTCCACGCCTGGACTGCGGGCGGACTGCGGCCAGAGCTGCAGCCCGCCCTCCCCGACCCCTGCGCCGAGCTCTTCATCCGGGCCGGCGCGGCCGCGGCCGAGCAGCTCGCGGCCGCTGGCGGCGGCCCCTCGCTGGTGGAGGCGGTCCTCCTCCGCGCCGCCCAGCAGGCCACCTTCCTTCTCAACCCGGGCACCGCCTCGGCGGCAAGAAGCGCACCATGAAGTACATGTTGATCCTCCCGTTCACCGACCTCGCCGATGAGCGGCCCAGGGGCGCCACCAAGTTCATCGAGGCGGCGTCCGAGGCGGCGGCGGCCCGGATCACCCAGGATCTGGCGGAGGACACGCCCCGGCTCATGGACCTTGCCGTCTGCGACTGGCGGAACGACGAGGAGTGGTCGGGCCTCACCGGCCACCGGCCATTCCGGGAGGCAGGATACGCCTTCGGGGCCGTGGAGCTGTGGCGCGGGGAGCACCTCATGCACGTCGCCGAGACCAGCTTTGGGCCCTGCGACCTCGACCGATACCGGGGTCCGACGGGGATCGACACGCCGCCCCCGCACGGCGTCCCCGCCCCAGCCTGAAGGGCATGGCCCTGAGGGCCTGCCCCTTCCCATGGCTCAGCTCTTCTCGATCCTCGTCGCTTCGATGGTCGGCTTCCCCGCCTTCTGCTCGACCGTCCCGGTGACCTTCACCGGGACCGCGTGCTCGCAGGCTTGCATCTCCCAGGCCTTGGTCACCTGGTTCTCCTTCAGGCCGTAGATGACGTCCTTCCCGCCCTCGGGCACCACGAGCACGTTGGTGCAGGAGGCGACGTCCTTCTGGTGCAGGACGCACGCGGCGCAGGCGATCTTGCCGGTCAGGGTGACGGGCTTGGCGGGGGCCTCGGCGGCCTGCGCGTGGACGGCGAGGAGCAGCGCGCCGACCGCGGCCAGCGCCAGGATGCGAAGGGTCTTCATGGTCTTCTCCTTGGGGTGCTCGTGGGGATCTCGAAACGGTGGATCGTCAGTTCACCTGGTACTGCACGCCGATCGTGAAGTTGGGCTTCACGTCCTGCTCGCCGAAGAGGCTCTTGTAGAAGGGAATCTGGCTCCGGGCGAAGAGCCAGCCCCCTTGAAGGCCTCGAAGTAGATCGCGGGGACGGCGGAGAGCAGCGTGCCGCCGGTGTTCTCGACCGCGCTGGTCACGGTGCCGTCCGGGTCGGTGGCCTTGTCGGCCACCGCGTACCGGCCGTCCACGCCGAGGTCCAGCACCACCCGGCTGCCGGCCCGGTACTGGCCGTGCGCGCTCCAGAGCGTGGCGTCGCCGAACTTGTACCTGCTCCCGTCGAAGTAGGAGGCCTCGGTGCGGAGCCGGTAGCCCAGGTTGGCGTAGCCGGTCCAGTCCCCCTGCTCGTAGCGGTAGTAGAGGCCGGCGAACGGACCCCACCCCCCGGTCCCGAGCTGGCCGTGCGGATCGACGAGCGAGCCATCCGGCATCTTGGCGTCGTGGGCGCCGGTGGGGATGGAGGTCCCGAGGCCGATGGCCAGCTCCTGCACCCGGCGGGCGCCGACCTCCACCGACCGCCAGGCGGCGTACCGGACGCCCACCTCGACGTCTCCGAGCCCGCTCAGGTCGGAGTTGGTCACCGAGGGGGCCGGCCCCACCGTCACGATCTTCTTCTGGACCATCGGCAGGGTCAGGGTGAGCGACAGGTCCTGGACAGGCCGGTAGACGGCGTTGAGCCGGTAGGAGTCCTGGGTGAGCTGGTCGGTGAAGCCGGGCGCCCCGTCGGTGCCGGCGTCGATGCGGAGGTGCTCGTAGTCGAGCTGGAGCCGCAGCGTCCCGTTGATGGCGGCGGGGTCGCTCGAGGTCAGGAGCGGGTCGCCGCAGCCGCAGACGGAGCAAGCCAGGGCCGGCGCCGCCGCCAGGAGGGCCACGGCAACCGCCGCGACCCTCGCGAGGCGAGCGGCACGAGACCGGGGGCGATGACGGTCGTGGGATCTTCAGGGTGGATGCGCTTGGTCATGGTCGTGCTCCGTCTGCAGGTGGAGATGGGTCCTAGGCTTCCTCGACGCCGAAGCGTCTGAGGATCGGTGGGGTCAGCGCGGTGCCTTCCTGATCGAACCCGGCCGACGCAGGCTCCAGCCCGTTGCGTGACGGCAGCCCGAGCAGCTCGCGTGCTCGCCTGGCGCTCACCGACAGGCCGACCTCCAGGAGCCGCGCGGCCCGCTCGAGCTCCGGCGGCTCGAGCATCGTGATCAGCACCAGGCGGAAGGCCTCCAGGCGCCGCTCCAGTCCGGCGATCCGGTTGGAGGCCTGCTCGGCGTCGAGCAGCACCGGGGTCACCGGCTGGTCGGGCCTCCGGAGGAGCCCGGCCTTGTGGCGCCAGCGGCTCAGGGTCAGCTCGGAGACGCCGAGGCGGCGGCAGACCTCCGGGACCTGGACGCCCGCCTCCAGGTCTCGCAGGGCCTCGGAGATCTCGGCCGGCGTGAAGTGCTTGCGGTTCATGAGATCTCCTTCGCGTGGAAGGAGTACTGGTAGTGAAGCGGCATGGCTCATCCTCGAGTTCGAGAGAAGACCGGTTCGATCGCGCCCATTGGCCGACCCGGATCACGCCGGCCGCCACCCGCCCTCCACGGTGTCGAGGAGGACGCGGGCCGCGCCGCGTGAACGCCGGATCAGCGCCCGTGCGCGCGCGCCGACGGCCCGGGCCGTCTCCGGACGGACCCAGGTCGGCTCGGCTCGCACTGCGACGGGCTAGGCGCCTCGAGGAGGCGGCGTCTCGGGCTCGCGGCGGAGCGACGACGGCAGGACCTGCGCCGACGTCACCTCGCCGACCACCTCGACGATGGAGATCTTCCAGCCGTCTGGCGCCATGAACCGCTCGGCGGCCGGGACGGGCAGGAGCTTGCGGTCCGACGTCCCGCAGGTCGAGGTCAGGCAGGGGTTGGTGGCGGCCTGCCGCTGGGCCTGCTCGGTGGCCTTGGCCCGCGCCTTGGCGGCCAGCGCCCGGTGGCAGGGTGGCAGGGTGGGGTCATCCACCGCGCCCTTGCCGAGGCGAGCCGCCTCCTGGTGGCAGAGCGGGCAGTCGCACTCGTGGACGCCATTCCGGATGGGGCACTGGCAGCGGTGCCCCTCGTGGCGCTCGGGCCCCTCCACGAGCTGCGGCAGCCCCGACAGCGCCAGCGCCACCGCGGCGGCGGCGAATCGGCTGATCGCGCTGTGGGTCAGGCCCAGCATGCGGCGGCGGCTCCTCGGTTCAACGGCGTCCACGAATGGACAGAAGGTCGCACCTGATGTGCTCACCGCGGGCGCATCAAGCCATCCCTTGTTCGCGGGATGCTGCGGTCCCTGATGGGGCCTGCTCTCGTTTGCGAGCCTGTTGTTTGCGACACGAGGCCGCATGTGAACATCCGACCAGCTACATCCGCAGGCTGGAGCCTGCGACGAGCCAGGTCACCAGGGACAAAGCAGCCGGGCGGCGCCCTCACGCGCCTTGGCGGCGGTCCACCCGCCCCACGCAATGGCGCAGCGCCCGCGCGATGTCCCGCTCCACGGTCTTCGGCGAGACGTCGAGGCGCGCCGCGATGGCCAGGTGGCTCAACCCCTCGAGCCGGCTCAGCAGCAGGGCGTCGCGGCAGCGCGCCGGCAGCTCGTCGAGCGCCGCCGCGAGGCCCCGCGCCGCCTGCGCCGTGGCCGCCGCCTGTTCCGGTCCGGCCTCCCCGGCCTGGAGGAGGTCCAGCCCGGCCAGCCCGAGGCTGGCCGGCGAGCGGTGCCGGGCCCTCCGGAGGTGATCGAGGGCCGCCGAGGTCGTGGCCACCCTGAGGAAGCGCCCGGCGTGGCGCACCGGCGCCTCGGCGCAGAGCAGCCGCACGCAGGCCTCCTGCACCGCGTCCTCCGCGTCGCCCCGGCCCAGGTACCGCGCCGCGAGCCGCCGCAGCCCTGGCCTGGTGGCCCTCACCAGCGCCTCGAGCGCGGTGCGCTCGGGGCTCGTCATCGTCTCCATGTCTCAAACCTCGCTGCTCTGGGCACGCCGCGACCCCGCGCGGCCGCGGGGGCCGCCGCAAGCTGGCGTCGATGGGATGGACGGAGCGGCAGCGGCCCGGGCGATGACGCAGGCTGGCCGCGCTCCAGGGCGCCTAGGCGGCCTGCGGCTTCGGGGGCGGGAGCGAGGGCGGCGACGACCAGACGCGAGGTCGCTGCACCTGCTCGACGAGCGGCGCTGCGATGGGCACCGGGGGCAAGGCCTCGCTCGCCGGCAGGAGGAAGGTCTCCGTCGCCGGCAGCTGGGCCGCGTCGGGCGAGCGCTCGCCACATCCGCCCGAGAGGCAGGGCGCCTGGCGCTCGGGGAGCGGCGCCCGGTGTCTCGGCGCGCGGGCTTGCGTCGACGCGCGATGGCAAGACGGCGCTGGCTTCGCGCCGGCCATTGCGGCCTGCTCTGCGCTCCGGCAGCGGGCGCAGTGGCACTCGTGCTCGCCCGCGGGGCAGCGGCAGCGGTGCCCTTCGCGCTCCGGCAGAGACGCCGCGAGCGGCCCGAGCCCACAGAGGCTCGCCATCACGGTGACAGCCGCGAGCCTGGAGGCTGCGAGGTGTGCGAGCTGCTGGAGCACTCCAGCAAGGTAGTGCGCGCAGCCGCGCCGGGACAACCCGGCCTGACGGCCTTCATGGGTCCAACGTGCTGATCTTGCAGTGGTTTGTATGCGACAACCTGTCGCATACCGCTCACCGCATCGCGAACGCGACCGGCACGACCACCAGGACATCCACCCCGGGCGGCGCGAACGGCGCAGCACGCCGGATGGCGTCCAGGGCAGCCTCGTCGAGCACTGCGTGGCCGCTCCCCTGCCGCACCACCAGGTCGGCGATGGATCCATCCGCAAGGAGCGTGAACGCCACCACCGTCCGGCCGCCCCATCCCTTCCGGCGCGCCTCCGCCGGGTAGGCGAGCGTCCGGGCGATGCCGGCGCGGACAGTGGCGAGATCGGCCGGCCTGGCCGGCAGGAGCGGCGCCGCCTCGGGAACGCCAGGCACGCCGCCGACCACGCCGCCCTCCCGGCCTCCCACCACGCCGCCCGGCTGGTCCGGATCGTCAGAGGTCGGGGCCTCGGGCTCCTCCTTCGGTCCCGGCTCGGGCAGCACGTCCGAGATGACCGTGGGGTTCAGGAGCGGCTGCGGCCGGTGGACGACGGAAGGCCTCGCGGGGGCGCGAGGCGCTGCTTTGGGCGGGGGTGGCGGCGGAGCCGGTGCGGCACGGGCCCTCGGCTGCACGATGCGGACGGGGATGCCCAGCGGCGCCTGGCTGACCGGCCGCGTCCACAGGTGGAGCAGCACCGCCACCGCCGCGACGTGCACGGCCACCGAGCCGAGCTGCAGCGCCGCCCGGCGCCCCCGGCCCCTGGAGCCGGGCGCCACGACACCGCCGAACATGGCCGGTGCGGGCGCGGGTGCCGCGCCCAGTCGCCTGGCTCGCGAAGGCGTCTTCGCCCCAGCTGGCCCGGGCCCGACCGTCGCCACCTCCTCAGCGACCCGCACCTGGGTGCCCCTTCCAGCGGAGCCGCGCCGCCGCCGGGAGCGCGCGCCAGGCGCCCAGGACCTCGTTGAAGGCGCGCCGGTGCGCCTCCGACGCCGCCAGCCAGGCCGCGTGGGAACGCCGCTCGGCGGCGGAGCAGGTCCCGGAGGTGAGCCGCGCCTGCCAGGCCGCGGCGGCGGCCCGAACCTCCACCGCTGGTGGTCGCAGGTCCAGCGTCATCGCCATCGCTCGTCGGCGGGCCACCTGATGCTCCCCATGATCGCCATGGACGCAGGATGGACCCCGGTGCCGTCACTCCATGCCCGGAAGGGTCCTGCATGCCATGTCCGGCCTTCGGCCAGCCCCGGGGGGGCGTAAGCTCCCGGGCAGGCGCCGGCCCAGCGTGCCGACGCCGGGAGAGCACACATGACCACCCTGCTCCGCGCCATCCTCGCCTCGTTCCTCCTCGCCTTCGCCGGCGCCGCGCTCGCCGCCGATGCCCCTGCCGCCAAGGAGGCCCCGGCGACGCCCGCCGGGGAGGTGAAGGTCGGCGACACGCTCTACGTCTGCGGCTGCGGCCCGGGGTGCGCGTGCGACACGGCCAAGGCCGGGCCGGGCAAGTGCCACTGCGGCAAGGACCTGGTGAAGGCGAAGGTCACCAAGGTGGAGAACGGCAGCGTCACCGTGGATCTCGGCAAGGGCGCCACGCAGGTCATCAAGACGCCCTACAAGTGCGGCTGCAAGGACTGCAAGTGCAACACCGCGGCCTTCGGCCCCGGCAAGTGCCACTGCGGCAAGGACCTGGTGAAGACGTAGGCGGCAGGCCTCGCGGGGCCCGGCCAGCCGCTCCGGACCACCACCCCCAACCGGGACGGCGCCGGCGTGACGGCGCGGCCTGGCCTCGCGCGTCCTCCCCGCATGGCCCTCTCGCGCGCCCTCCTCGCCCTCATCCCGGTCCTCGTCTCCCTGCCCTCCCTCGCCGCGGAGCCGACCCCGGCCGCTGCACCGAGCCCGGCCGCCGACGCCGCGCCGAAGCCGGCCCCGCAACAGGCGGAGTTGGAGGAGGTCGGCGTGAGCGCCGAGCGTGAGACGACCTACGCGCCGCCCGTGGCCTCCACCGGGACGAGGACCGACACCCCCATCATGGAGACGCCAGTGGCGGTGCAGGTCGTGTCGCAGCAGGTGATGAAGGACCAGCAGGCGACCGGCCTCGACAAGGCGGTGCTCAACGTCAGCGGCGTCACCCCGGTCACCGCCGGCGCGCTGAGCAGCGACGACTACATCATCCGCGGCTTCGACAACTTCGCCCTCTCCTTCGAGGACGGGCTGCGCCACGACGAGTACACCTTCTCCGGCTTCTCGCGCGACCTCGCCAACGTGGAGCGGGTCGAGGTCATCAAGGGGCCGGCCTCGCTCCTCTACGGCCAAGCCGAGCCGGGTGGCCTGGTCAACGTGGTCACCAAGAAGCCGCTCGAGGAGGCGCGCTACGCCGTCGAGCAGAAGCTGGGCTCCTTCGGGCTGACGCGGACCGCGTTGGACCTGACCGGGCCCCTCACCTCCGGAAAGGGGCTCCTCTACCGGTTCAACCTCGCCTACGAGAAGTCCGACTCGTTCCGCGACTTCATCCACTCGGAGCGGCTCTTCCTCTACCCGACGCTGGAGTGGCGGCCCGGTCCGGAGGACCGCGTGACGCTGGAGGTCAAGTACGGGAAGGGGAGCTACGTCGCCGACAACGGGCTGCCCTTCCTGGACAATGGCAAGCCGGCCGACGTGCCCATCAGTCGGAACTACGGCGAGCCGGGGCTGAACCACAACCCCACCACCGAGTTCTCGGCCAAGCTGCTCGGGACGCACGAGTTCCAGGGGGGCTGGAAGGCGCGGCTCGCCTACAACGCGGACTACGTGACCGCGCCGCCCACGAACGGCATCTACTACGCCGGGGGGCCCGCCGACGCCAACGGCGACCTCCCCCGCTTCTTCTTCCCCATCCCCGCCAACAGCGCGCCGGAGTTCTGGCACTGGGGGCACGAGTTGGTGGCCGACGCCACCGGCACGGTCGAGGGGCTGGGGCTGAAGCACACGCTCCTCGCCGGCGTGTCCCTCTACTACATGCACGGTTACTACAACTACGGCGGCACCTGCGTCGACGCCTCCTACAACCCGTGCACGCCCGCCGACGCCACCCCCCCCATCAACATCTACAACCCGGTGTACGGCCTGCCGATGCCGCCGCTCGACCCGACCCAGGACGGCTTCACCAGCAGCTACGCGAAGGCCCTCGGCGTCTACGCGCAGGACCAGATCGACGTGCCCGGCCACGTCCACCTGCTGGTCGGCGCTCGCCTTGACCGCGCCACCGTCCACAACTCCGGCTACGGGGACGGGAGCCTCGGGACCGTCACCGACCACCCGCCCGTCGTCCCGCGCCTCGGCGCCCTCTGGAACCCGGTGCCCGAGCTGAGCTGGTACGCCAGCTACACCTCCAACTTCGGCGCCTCGGCGCTCGGCACGCCGACCAAGAGCGGCGTGCCCCTGCCGCCGCAGACGGCGCAGCAGTACGAGACCGGCCTGAAGAGCGAGCTCCTCGAGAAGCGGCTCTCGGCCACCGCGTCCGTCTACCAGATCACCAAGCAGCACATCCCCTACACCGACCCGACCGACCCGCGCTTCTCCATCGCCATCGGCGAGGCTCGGAGCCGCGGCGTCGAGGCGGACGTGAAGGGCGAGCTGGGCGGCGGGCTCTCGCTGGTGCTGGCCTACGCCTACACCGACACCCAGACCACCAAGGACTCGAACCCTGATCTCGTGGGCAAGCGCTTCCCCAACGTCCCGTACCACAGCGGCAGCGTGTGGGGGACCTGGGCCCCGACCGGCGGGGCGCTCCAGGGCTTGAGGCTGGGCGCAGGGGCGGTGGCCCGCTCCGGCGAGGTCAACTTCAGCGACCAGGAAATCCCGGGCTTCGCCGTGCTGAACGCCATGGCCGCCTACGGGTGGCTGGTGGGCAAGCTCGACGTGCAAGTGCAGGTCAACGCCGACAACCTGCTCGACCGGCGGTACTTCGCCAGCATCAACTACGACTCGGCCACCCCCGGCGCGCCGCGGAGCCTGTTCGGCTCGCTGCGGCTCGCCTACTGACGCCGGCGCCGAGGGAAGCCACCATGGGGCGGAGGCTCTGGGTCGTCGTCCACCGCTGGGCCGGGCTCTACATGGCCCTGATCCTCACCGTGGCGGGGCTGACCGGGGCCATCCTGGCCTTCGACGAGCCGCTCAACGAGTGGCTCAACCCGGGCCTCTTCAAGATCCCGGCGCAGGCCGGACCGCGCCTCGACCCCTACGCCCTGCGCGAGGCGGCGCTGGCGCTGGAGCCGAGGGCCCGCATCAACTTCGTGACGCTCGATCCGGATCCCGGCGACGTGGGCAGCTTCTACCTGGAGCCGCGCCTCGACCCGGTCACCGGCCAGCCCTACGACCTCGGCCCGACCAGCCTCCTCCTGGACCCCTACACCGGCGCGGAGCGGGGACGGCTCAGCGATGAGGCGCTCTGGCCGGTGACCCGCAAGAACCTGACCCAGGTGCTCTTCGCCCTGCACACCAGCCTGTGCGCCGGCGAGGTGGGGCGGTGGGCCTTCGGGATCGCCGCCATCCTCTGGACCCTGGACTCCTTCGTGGCCCTCTACCTCACCTTCCCGGCCCGCCGCCGCTCCGGCACGTCAGGATCAGGCGACGCGGCACCGCGCCGCTCCTGGCTGGTCCGCTGGCGCCCCTCCTGGCTCGTGAAGTGGGGCGCCGGCGCCTGGCGGCTCAACTTCGACCTCCACCGGGCCAGCGGCCTCTGGCTCTGGCCGCTCCTCTTCGCCTTCGCGACCTCCAGTGTGGCCTACAACCTCCCCGAGGTCTACGGGCCGGTCATGCGCGGGATCTTCCGGATGCCTGACCCCTGGGCCGCCATCCCAGAGCTTCCGTCGCCACGACCCGACCCGAAGCTCGGCTTCCGCGAGGCCGCGGCCGTCGGCGCCCGGCTCACCGAGGCCGAGGGGCGGCGGCTCGGCTTCACCGTGCGCCAGGCCCACGGCCACCGCTTCTTCATGTACGACGCGGCCAAGGGGGTCTACTCCTACCCGTCGCACACCGACGGCGACGTCGGCTTCCACCACGTCGGCGCCACGGTCTACCTGGACGGCGACACCGGCGCATTCCGGGGGATCGCCCTCGCCAGCGGCGGCCACTGGGCCTCCACCTTCACGACCTGGGTGAGCGCCATCCACACCGCGGTCTTCGAGGGGCAGCTCATGCACGCCGTGGCCTGCCTGGTAGGGCTGGTGACGGCGGGGCTCTCGATCACCGGCGTCTACCTCTGGCTCAAGAAGCGCTCGATTCGGCGGCGAGCGGCCCCCAATGCCGGCCGTTCGGCGCCGGCTTGATCCACCGCAGCGACCTCAGCGAAGCCCCTGCCCCGTCGTGGCCGGCACCACCTTGCCGTACTTCACGCCCTTGGTGGAGACCAGCCCCTCGCCCATCCGGACCACGTCCCTGGCGCGGCCGCGCAGCACCAGCACCTCGAGGCAGTTGTGCTCGTCCATGTGGACGTGGAGGGCCGACACCACCGCCCGGTGGTTCTCGTGCTGAATGTGGGCCAGCTTCTGGGCCAGGCTCGATGAGTCGTGGTCGTAGACCAGCGTGGCTACCGCCACCCGCTCCTCGGAGCCGTCCGACTCGGACCAGGCCCGCTGCACCAGGTTGTCGCGGATGAGGTCCCGGATGGCCTCGCTCCGGTTCTGGTAGCCCTTCTGCTCGATGAGCTTGTCGAACTGCTTGAGCAGGTCCTCCTCCAGCGAGATCCCGATGCGCTCGATCATGCTGCCTCCATTGGCGAAGAACCTATCCATCCACCGGCCCCCACCACTCTAGGAGATCCAGATGTCGATTCCGTCGTGCGCGGGCCTGCTGCTCGTCCAACTCCTCGCGGCCGGTGAGGCCGAGACGCCCGATGCCTCCACCCCGTCGTCACCCTGGACGAGGTGGTGGTCACCGGCACGCGCATCCCCCAGACCCAGCGGAACACGACGCAGACCGTCCGGGCCGTCCAGCTCGACCAGCAGCCGGCCCAGACGCCAAACCGGAACCTCGCCGAGTTCATCGCGCTCCAGCCGGGCGTCTTCGTGGCGCCGCTCTCCCGCAACGACGCCAACTGGGGCTCCGTGGGCGGGCTGGGGCCGAAGTACTCCGTGACGCTGCTCGACGGCCTCTCCATCGACTCGTTCATCGACGGGATGGCCCTGGACCCCTGGGCGCTCCAGCGCGTCGAGTCCTACCAGGGCCCTGCCGGCGTCCTCTACGGCAAC
>Ga0335082_10008472_pt1 | contig 11173 bp, 14 predicted proteins | sample Lox_Sample_41_FD_206718 | JGI IMG/M metagenome (GOLD analysis project Ga0335082, IMG submission 206718) | Soil microbial communities from Loxahatchee National Wildlife Refuge, Florida, United States - Lox_Sample_4.1 | ecosystem: Environmental > Terrestrial > Soil > Wetlands | place: USA... | reverse complement strand
AGGGGGCAGTATGCGAACCCGATCGCTGTTTCTAACTCTCTTTATTTGCGTCGCATTCGTTATCGTCGCAGCCGACTTCTCGGCCGGCTTGACCGCCTACCAAAAGGGCGATTACGTTAAAGCAGTCAACGAATGGCGTCCGTTGGCCGACCAAGGCGTTGCGGCAGCCCAGTTTAACCTGGGCCTTATGTCGTTGGACGGGCGGGGCGTTCCACAGGATTATGCAGAAGCCGCCCGCTGGTTCGAGAGGTCAGCCGAGCAGGACTACGCCAAGGCCCAATTGAATCTCGGAGCACTTTATGGCGTAGGTAAGGGCGTCAAGCGCGACTATGTACTGGCCTACAAGTGGCTCAATCTCTGCGCGGCCAAAGGTGACCAGAAGTGCGTCGCGCAACGCGATCTGGTGACAAAGAAACTCAAGCCCGCGCAACTCGCGACTGCTCAGCGTCTGTCGACGGAATTCAAGCCCAAGAACGAATCCGAAAAGTAAAGCTAGTACCCGGTACGATTCCTCCGGCTGAGCAGACTCAAGCTCGCCAGGAACGCGATGAGCGCCACACAAGTGAGCCACACGGCAGACTTGAATTGTCCTTTGTCGGCGAACGAATAGCCGGTCAGGAAGAATCCGCGGAGCATCATCACAAACACAAACAACGTCCAGAGCGGGAACAGCCAGCGGAGTTTATCGAGGATTGCCAGCAGCACGCAGACGACAGCGAGGACGCCGAGGATCAGGACCGCCCATGTCAGTGAAGAGCCTTGCCACGGCAGCATCCCGAGCTTCAAACTACCCGGTGTGCTCGACCACCCCGCGATTCCCAGAGCAATCAAGAATAACCCCAGTAGCAGATGAAACAGATATGCGCCGATCCGAAGCAGCCACAGCAGAGCGTTCCGCAAACGTCCTCCTCATTCCGGATACGATCTGACATTGTAGCGTAGAACAAGGCTCTGGCTTGTTTGCTGAGGGATCCCACCGATCAAGCGTTCGGAACGGTTCCGTTCAATCCGACTCTACTCGCTTCTTCTGCTCGCATTGATCGAGTGAATGCCCGTGCTCGGCATAGCACTTGCCAGTCTCGTTCAGACCCGCCTTGCTTGGAGAATTGTGGCAATAGGTGCAGGCCTTATTCTCCTTCTTCATGTAGTCCGGCTTGGCGAGCGTAGAAGGTGACGTGAACATCAACCCACCCATCAAAATAGCGAGCGGCATCGCAATTCGTAGGATTCGGCCCGGCATAATTACAAGCCTCCGGATACTTCCCCGCAATCCATAAGCCGTTGCTAACCAATAGAATCCGCAACGCGCCCACCGGGTTAAATCGCTCATTGTGGCGCTTTGCCATGGGGCAGGACACGCAGGCGGCTTAAAGGGCTGAAGCCAGTGACCGGCGTCGCGCTCAGCGGGCCAATGAAGACAAGACCACAGCGATATGTTCGCGTTAGGTAACTAGTGGATGCGACGTTGGCCCGTCGTTTGCCTGCAAGCTGTAATAGGGCAGACAGCGGCCCTGGCGAGGTTGTCTATTGCACAGCGGCGCTGGCTGAGCCGCAGGCGCTCGATGACTGGTCTCGCAGACAACCTAGGCACAGTGGCAGCCGTTCGCGGCAGCGTCGTGGATGTGTACTTTCCCGATCGCATTCCTTCCATCTACCACATGCTGCGGGCAGGCCCCGAGCACGAAATCGTTCTTGAAGTCGTCTCCCACCTGGACTCCGCCACCATTCGTGGAGTCGCCCTCACCTCCACCGCCGGTCTTTCCCGCGGATCTCCGGTCCTCGACACGCGCCAAACCTTGAAAGTTCCGGTTGGCGAACGAGTGCTCGGCCGCGTATTCGACGTCTTCGGCCGCGCTATCGATCGAAAGTCTCCAGTCGAAGGCGGCGAATGGCGTTCTGTGCATGCGCCGCCAGTACCTCTGATGCGCCGCTCCACCAGCTCCGAAGTTTTCGAGACAGGAATTAAAGCCATCGACGCCCTGTCTCCTCTGGAACGCGGAGGCAAGAGCGGACTCTTTGGTGGCGCAGGTGTCGGCAAGACCGTCCTGATCATGGAGTTGATCCACAACGTGATCGGGCACCACAGCGGCGTCAGCGTCTTCTGCGGCATCGGCGAACGCTGCCGCGAGGGCGAAGAGCTGTACCGCGAAATCCAGGCCGCGGGCGTCCTCGACAAGACCGTGCTCGTATTCGGGCAGATGAACGAACCTCCCGGCGCCCGCTTCCGCGTCGGCCACTCGGCGCTCACCATGGCTGAGTATTTCCGCGACGACGCCCGGCAGGACGTGCTGCTGCTCATCGACAACATCTTTCGCTTCATCCAGGCAGGCTCGGAGGTTTCGGGCTTAATGGGCCAACTCCCTTCCCGGCTTGGCTACCAACCGACGCTCGGCACGGAGTTGGCCGATCTGGAAGAACGCATCTGCAACACCTCGAGCGCCGCTATTACCTCCGTACAAGCCGTGTATGTTCCCGCCGACGACTTCGGCGATCCTTCCGCGGTTCACACCTTTAGCCATCTGTCGGCTTCGATCGTGCTCTCCCGCAAGCGCGCCAGCGAAGGGCTCTACCCGGCCATCGATCCGCTCCGCTCCGGCTCGAAGATGCTGAACCCGGGTGTGGTCGGCAAGCGGCACTATCACATCGCGCAAGAGATCCGTAAAACGCTCGCCGGATATGAGGAGTTGAGGGACATCATCGCCATGCTGGGCCTGGAGGAGCTTTCGCACGAGGATCGTCGAACCGTGCATCGCGCCCGCCGCCTGGAGCGCTTCCTCACCCAGCCGTTCTACGTCACGGAACAGTTCACCGGCCAGGCGGGCAAGCTGGTCCGCCTGGAAGACACACTCGCCGGCTGCGAACGAATCCTGAACGACGAGTTCGCCAACTTCCCCGAACAGGCGCTGTACATGATCGGGACCATCGATGAGGCGCGAAAGCAATGAAGCTCACCGTCTGGCTCCCGACTGAAGTCTTGCTCGAAGAGCAAGTGACCCGCATCAAGGCCGAGGCTGAGAACGGATGGTTCGGGCTGCTGCCGAAACATGTCGATTTTGTCACCGCCTTAGTTCCCGGCATTCTCACCTTCGAACGTGCAGGAGTCCCGGAGGAATATCTTGCCGTCGATCACGGAATCCTGGTGAAATGCGGCCCTGATGTTTCAGTATCGACCCGCAATGCCGTGCGAGGAACGAATCTGGAGCAATTGAAGAGAGACGTCGAAAAGCAGTTCCGCGAGCGCGAGGAGCAGGAAAAAAAGACACGCGCATTCGAGGCCAAGCTCGAAACCGACCTGGTGCGCCGGCTTTTGGAGGCCGAGAAAAATGCCTGAGCCGGAATCCGATAGCAAACTCTCGCCCTCGGCGGAACGCATGATTCGCCAGGTCGGCTCTACGCAGGAACGCATGGTGCGCGCTCGCGGCAGGAAGAACGGCTTCTGGAGTTCGATCGCGATCCTGGGTGTGGTGGGTTGGTCCGTCGCCCTGCCGACCTTGATCGGCGTGGCAGCAGGTCTTTGGATCGATCATCACTGGCCGAGCCGGTTTTCGTGGACGCTTATGCTGCTGGTCGCGGGACTCGTTCTTGGATGCGCGAACGCGTGGCTGCACGTGAAAGGGAACCAATCATGACTCCTGTCTCGGTCATTTGGCGGCTTTGTGCAGCGCTAGCACTGGGTGTCTTCTTTTACGCCGGCCTCAGGTTCACGGTCGAGCGCCTGCCACAAACGCGCCATCCAATCTTGCTGACATTGTCCAGTTTCTGGGTCAGGACCATTGCCATCGTAGCCGCCTTCCTTTTCATGAGCAAGGAACACTGGCAGTACGCGGTGATCTGTCTCGTCGGGTTTACCCTCGGGCGTGCAGTCGTCATGAAAATACTTGCGCCAGTGCAAGCGGGGACCAAATGCACATAACCCCCGACCAAATCGTTCTCTGGCAATGGGGCTTCTTGCACCTGAACGCAACGATCGTCTTCACCTGGATTGTCATGTTCCTTCTGACGCTCGTTTCGTTCTTGGTGACACGCCGCCTGGACGATGCTGTCCTGCCACGCTCGCGCTGGCAGACCGCCCTGGAAGCAACTGTGCAAGCCATCCGCGGCCAGATCAGTGAACTCTGCCCGGTGGGCGCGGACACGTACCTGCCTTTCGTAGGCACGTTGTTCCTGTTCATTGCCGTATCGAATACCTTGGACATTGTTCCCGGTTGGCACGCGCCGACCAGTTCATTGTCTACCACCGCCGCGCTCGCGATCTGTGTCGGCGTGGCTGTTCCGGTCTTCGGGATCCTGCGTCAAGGCTTCATCGGCTATATCCGGCATTACCTGCGTCCCTCGATCATCATGCTGCCCTTCCATCTGTTGAGCGAAACCACCCGCAACCTCGCGCTGGCAGTCCGATTATTCGGAAACATGATGAGCGGCGCGATGATCGTGGCCGTGTTGTTGGCGATCGCACCATTATTCTTCCCGGTGTTGATGCAAGCCCTAGGACTGTTGATCGGCCTGATTCAGGCCTACATTTTTGCCATTCTTGCGATGGTCTACATCGCCGCCGCCGTGCAGTCCCAACACGGCCAGGAAGGAACTTGATCTATGGATAGTTTAAGCCTCATCGCCGTGGTTTCGATTGTTGCCTCGGCGCTATGCATGGCCATCGGGTCGATCGGACCGGCCCTCGGCGAAGCCAAGGCAATCGCGCAAGCTCTCAGCGCCATCGCCCAGCAACCGGATGAAGCGGGAACCATCAGCCGAACGCTGTTCATCGGTCTGGCGATGGTGGAATCCATCGCCATTTATTGCTTCGTGATCGCCATTATTCTTATCTTCGCGAATCCCTTCTGGACTCTCGTGATTACGAAAGTGAGGTGAGCACATGCTGATCGATTGGTTCACAGTCGTCGCGCAGATCGTCAACTTCCTGGTGCTGGTCGGGCTCATGAAGTACTTTCTGTACGAACGCATCGTGCGAACCATCGATGAACGCGAGAAGCATATTGCAACACGCCTGGCAGAAGCGGACGACAAGAACAAGGAAGCAAACCGAACCATGGAGCACGCTCGCGCAGGCGTGCTCGAACAGGAACGGAAAGCCGATGAGATGATGATCAAGGCCCAGCAGGACGCCGATAACCAGCGTGACCAGATGGTGCGCAAGGCTCGCGAGTCGGTGCGAGATCTCGAAACCCGCTGGCACGAAGACCTGGAGCGCGAGCGCGAGGCGTTTCTCGACGAACTACGCCGCCGAGCCGGAACCGAAATCCTGGCGGTCACGCGCCGCGCACTGGCCGACCTTGCTTGCGCCGACGTGCAACGTTGCGCGATTCAAGTATTCCTCGACAAGCTCCGGTCCTTCGACCCCACCACGCTGCACGATCTGGTAGATCACGAGCTGGTTGTCGCGAGCGCTCTCGAAGTGCCGGAAGAAACTCGGCAAGAGATCCGCAAAGTCCTCGAAGAGCGCTTGGGCATTCCCGTTCGTCTGGCGTTCGAGCGTGCCACGTCCATGGCCTGGGGCATCGAGTTGCGCGGCAACGGGCGAAGAATCGGTTGGAACTCGGCCACCTACATCGATTCGCTCGAAGAGAATCTGAAGGGGGTCCTGGAGCACCACAGCAGCGGTGTCCTTGCGGGCGCATGATAGAAAGTAGCCCACTGCACGCCGTTCTTGAAGACACGCTCGAGGCCCTGGATCGAGTCTCCCGCGAATCCTCGTCCGAGCCCGTACTGCGCGAATACGGGATCGTCAACTTCGTGGGCAATGGAATCGCGCGCGTCCGCGGCCTGCCGAATGTCAAGTCCGAAGAGCTGGTCCGCCTATCCGGCGACATGCTGGGAATGACCTTCAATCTGGATGCCGAAGAAGTCGGCGTCGTTCTTCTGGATGACTGCACCGGCATCGAATCCGGCTCCGAGGTCTGGCGAACCAACCGCGTGCTCGACGTTCCGGTTGGGGAAGCGCTCCTCGGCCGTGTCGTCGATCCGCTGGGAAGACCGCTCGATAATGCAGGCCCGCTGAAACCACACTCGTTCGCGACCATCGAGTGCGAAGCTCCGTCCATCATGGATCGTGACCCGGTCACCGTGCCCCTGCAAACCGGCACAAAGATTGTCGACGCGCTGATTCCCGTCGGACGCGGCCAGCGCGAACTGATTCTGGGCGATCGTCAAACCGGAAAAACCGCGATCGCGCTCGATTGCATCATCAACCAGCACGACAAGAACGTCATCTGTATCTATTGCGCTATCGGACAGCGAAGTTCATCCGTCGCCAAGGTGATCGCCGATCTCCGCCGTCGCGGCGCAATGGACTATTCGATCGTGGTCGTGGCGGGAGGAGACTCAACTCCCGGACTCCAGTTCGTCGGCCCTTACGCCGCCATGTCGATGGGTGAGTATTTCATGCGCAAGGGACGCGATGCATTGGTCGTCTTCGACGACTTGAGCTGCCACGCCCGCGCCTACCGGGAGCTCTCGCTACTCTTACGCCGCCCGCCCGGCCGCGAGAGCTTCCCGGGCGACATTTTCTACATCCACTCGCGCCTGCTGGAACGTTCCACTCACCTGCGCAAAGAATTGGGCGGCGGCTCGCTCACCGCGCTGCCGATCGTCGAGACCGAAGAACAGAACATCTCCGCCTACATCCCTACCAATCTCATCTCGATCACCGACGGCCAGATCTATCTCACGCCCGACCTTTTCCAGAAGGCCATCCTGCCGGCCATCGACGTCGGAAAGTCGGTGTCACGCGTGGGTGGCAAAGCGCAGCTCCCGGCGTACCGGGCGGTCGCCGGCGATCTGCGTCTGTTCTACTCGCAGTTCGAAGAGCTGGAAGTATTCTCGCGGTTCGGCTCCCGCTTAGACGAGCGCACGCGCCAGACTTTGGCCCGTGGCCGCGCTGTACGCGAGGCCCTGAAGCAGCCGCAGTACGATCCTTTGCCCGCCGCCGATCAAATCGCAATCCTTGTCGCTGCGACGGCCGGCCTGTTCGATAACCTCCTTCCAGAGCTGATTGTCGAGGCATCCATTCGGATTCGCGAGGCTCTCCCCGAACAGTTGCCGCGGCTGAAAACGCTGATCGAAGAAGGGAAGAAGCTGAGTGATCAAGATCGAGAAGCCCTTGTGAAACTCGCCCAGGAGGCGATCGCATGGAAACCGGCGAGTCGTTAAGACGCAGCATTGCCGTCACAGAAGAGCTGCAGTCCGTGGTGAAGACCATGAAGGCGCTCGCGGGCGTCAACATACGCCAGTACGAACGCGCCGCCCACGCCGTCGCTCAATACAACCGCACCGTCGAGATGGGTCTCCAGATCGCCTTGCAACATTTGCCTTCTCACGCTCTCCCACCAAAATACGCACCCGGCCGAAAGCTCGGCGCCATCATCTTCGGCTCCGACCAGGGCATGTGCGGCCAGTTGAACGATCAAGTCGTCTCCCATGCTTCGCGAGCCTTGGGAAAGTTGTTGCGCCGTCGTGAAGACCAAGTGACGCTCGCTGTCGGCGTACGGGCCGCTGCTCAACTGGAAAGCTTGGGCCAGCATCCGGAAGGCGCAGTGCAGGTTCCCAGCTCTGCTCCCGGAATTACAGCCGCAGTCGAAGAAGTGCTCCACAAGATCGAAGATTGGCACTTCAACCGCGATATCCAATTCGTGGTGCTGTTCTACGCCCGGCCTGTCTCCGGTGCATGGTATCGCGTCCGCGGCGTCCGTCTGCTGCCAGTAGATCAAGAGTGGATCAACGGGCTCAAAGCCAAGGCATGGCCATCCAAGGTGATACCCATGTTCACCATGGACGAGAAGCGCCTGTTCCAACTCCTGATCCGCGAGTATCTATTCGTCTCGCTCTTTCGCGCGTTCGCAGAATCGCTGGCGAGCGAAAACGCCAGCCGCCTGGCCTCCATGCAAGTTGCAGAACGAAACATCGAGGACCGCCTCCGTACCCTCACCGCCGAGTCTCGTCAATTCCGTCAATCGTCCATCACCTCAGAACTGCTGGACATCATCTCCTCGTTCGAAGCGCTCGGTGGTGTCGGCCGTCGCTCGCCCAAGTGAATTGACCGTCCCGTTATCCTTAAGAGGATGGGAATGAAGCGGCGAGAGTTCATCGGTGCGGTCGGAACCGCTGCAGCAGGAATCGCCGTCGCTTCCAGCGCGTTCGGACAACGTGGAGGGGACATGTACGGCCTGATCGGTAAGTTGACCGCCGTTGCAGAGAAGCGAGACCAACTCATCGGGATTCTGTTGGAAGGCATCGCCGACATGCCCGGGTGCCTCAGTTATGTCGTGGCGAAGGATGCTAGCGATCCGGACGCGATCTGGATCACCGAAGTCTGGGACAGCAAGGCCAGTCATGATGCGTCGCTCGCGCTGCCATCGGTGAAGGACGCGATCACGAAGGGCAGGCCGCTGATTGCCGGATTCAGCAATCAAACCGTGACGATACCGGTCGGAGGCCATGGCTTGGCGGAGTCAAAGGGTCGCTGACGCCAACGCGTGAGATAACCTGAAAGGTATGGCTTATCATCTCGCCGTCGACTATAAGCCCCGCGGCGATCAGGCGGCTGCCATTGACCAGCTCCTTCGCGGGGTGATCGACGGCGAACAGCATCAAGTCCTGCTCGGCGTTACCGGGTCCGGCAAGACTTTCACCATGGCCCAGGTCATCGAGAAGACCGGCCGCCCGGCTCTGGTACTGGCGCACAACAAGACGCTCGCTGCCCAGCTCTATCACGAATTTAAGACCTTCTTTCCTTCGAACGCGGTCGAATACTTCGTCAGCTACTACGATTACTATCAGCCGGAAGCCTATCTGCCCTCCGGCGACATCTACATCGAAAAAGAAGCCACCATCAACGACGAGCTGGACAAGCTTCGCCTTTCCGCAACGCGCTCGTTGTTCGAACGCCGCGACTGCGTCATCGTCGCGAGCGTCAGTTGCATCTACGGCCTGGGGTCGCCCGAAGCTTACTACGGCATGCTCCTCATGCTCGAAAAGGGCCAGAAGATTTCGCGCCAGCAGATTGTCTCGCGGCTGGTCGAAATCCTCTACGAACGCAACGACAATAGCTTCAGCCGCGGCTGCTTCCGTGTGCGCGGCGACGTCATCGAGATCTTCCCCACCTACGACGACAACGCATATCGCATCGAACTATGGGGCGAGGAGATCGAAAGCCTCAGCCAGATCGATCCTCTGCTCGGCCAAGTCCGCCAGACTTATTTGCGCCTGCCGATTTATCCGAAAACCCACTACGTGATGACGCCGCAGACACGCGAGCAGGCGCTGGTGAGCATCGAGAAAGAACTCGGAGAGTGGCATAAAGAACTGGAAAAAGCAGGCAAGCTGGTGGAAGCCCAGCGCCTCTACCAGCGCACCATGTTCGATCTGGAAATGATTAAGCAGATCGGATACTGCCACGGCATCGAAAACTATTCGCGGCATTTCTCTGGCCGACTTCCGGGTGAGGCACCGCCTACCTTGCTCGATTACCTGCCTCACGACAACCTGATTTTCATCGACGAGAGTCATCAGACCATCCCCCAACTCCAGGGCATGTACCACGGCGATCGCTCGCGCAAAACGGTGCTGGTGAACTACGGCTTCCGGCTCCCGAGCGCGCTGGACAACCGGCCGCTGACCTTTGAAGAATTCGAGAACCGGGTAAACCAGGTGCTATACGTCTCCGCGACGCCGGGCCCTTACGAACTGACCAAATCCTCGGGCGTCGTCGTCGAACAAATCATCCGCCCGACCGGCCTGGTCGATCCGCAAGTCGAAGTGCGGCCGATCAAGGGCCAGGTCGACGACCTGCTCAACGAGATCCGCAAACGCGCCGAGCAAAACGAACGCGTGCTGGTGACCACGCTCACCAAGCGCATGGCGGAAGATTTGTCCGAGTACTACACCGAGGTCGGCGTCAAATGCGCCTACCTGCACTCGGAAATAGCCGCGCTCGATCGCATGAAAATCCTGCGCGATCTCCGCCGCGGAGAGTACGACGCGCTGATCGGCGTCAACCTGCTCCGCGAAGGCCTCGACCTGCCGGAGGTGTCGCTCGTAGCCATCCTCGACGCCGACAAAGAAGGCTTCCTGCGCTCTAGCGGCTCCTTGATCCAGACCATGGGCCGCGCGGCCCGTCACCTCAACGGCCGGGCAGTCCTCTACGCCGACGTGTACACCGACAGCATGAAGCGGGCGATCGGCGAAACTAACCGCCGCCGAGTGATTCAGGAGCAATACAACGAGGAGAACCACATCATCCCGCAGTCGATCATCAAGCCCATCGACATGAGCCTGGTGGCGATCGCGGAAGGCGACTATGTCACTGTTCCAATCGAACCCGATGATCCGGCCGAAGAGATGACGGCGGAGCAACGCGACAAATTCATTGCGAGTCTCGAAGAGAGCATGCGCGAAGCCGCCAAGAAGTTCGAATTCGAAAAAGCTGCTCAGCTACGAGATCGCATCAAGACCCTGAGATCCCCAAGAGTATATGAAGAAAGCCCAGCCGGTAGCGCTGATCGGCTCGGGTAGACTCACCGACTCGCCGGTCACGCGCCTGCTAAGGAGTTCGCCCGCACTCGGCCCGGTCATGGCGCCGTCCTACCGCTTGGCCAGCCGCATCGCCAACAGCCTGCGCGCCGGACACGCCGCAAAGGACTATGCAGAACTCGACCACAGCCGGCTAATCCTATTGGCGGTCCCGCATGAAGTTCTGCCATCCATAATCGCCAGCCTGACGACAGCCGAAATTAACTGGACGAACAAAGCAGTTGTGCTATGCAATATGCTGCGCGACAGCAGCGAACTCAGCGCCCTTTCCGGGCTCGGCGCATCAGTGGGCTCTCTCAGTCCGATCCCCGGCTCTGAAGACGCTCTCTACTTGATTGAAGGCGATGCAGCAGCCATCCGCGAATCCAGCCGACTACTCACGAAGCAACACAAGCGCGCCGTCGCCATCGAACGCAACCGGAAGCCGTTCTACCTGGCAGCGCTGACCTGCACCGGAAGCCTGGCGTTTGCCCTACAGCTAGCCGCGTCGGAGTGCTTGCGGCACGCCGGAATCTCCTCGACGGTGGCCCTGAGCATCCTGGAAAAGCAACTGAAGAAGACCCTCCGGTCATACGCGAAAGCCGGCCGCAAGGTCTATCCCCCGCCCCGCGCCTTGTCGAACCAACTC
>Ga0335082_10008471_pt1 | contig 11174 bp, 10 predicted proteins | sample Lox_Sample_41_FD_206718 | JGI IMG/M metagenome (GOLD analysis project Ga0335082, IMG submission 206718) | Soil microbial communities from Loxahatchee National Wildlife Refuge, Florida, United States - Lox_Sample_4.1 | ecosystem: Environmental > Terrestrial > Soil > Wetlands | place: USA... | reverse complement strand
CAACTTCCAGGTGCGCGTCTGGCAGGCACTGATCGAGACCGGCCGTAGCGCGACGACGAGCTACGCAGCGCTGGCGCAGGCGGCGGGGGCGGCCCGCAGTGCGCGCGCGGTCGGCAATGCCGTGGGCGCCAACCCGGTCGCCTGGCTCATCCCCTGTCATAACGTGCTGCGCCAGGATGGCGCCCTGGGGGGCTACCACTGGGGCGGGGATCGCAAGCGCGCGATGCTCGCCTGGAGCGCGCTGCGCAGTGCCAGTTCGCGCCCCGGGCAGACCGCCGCGAAGGCACTGGCCCAGGTAACATAATCTGCGCTCGTCGACCGAGACGCCTTTAAGGCAAGTCAAGGGGCCCGCAGGTTCATTTCGCTGTAACACTGCAGAAGCATTTGATTTAATTAAAAAAAATTAGTTGCCACGCGAGGGGCTGGGACGCGGAGCTGGTAGACTACAGCTCGTCCCCCGCTGATAGACGATCAATGTCTGCCTCGCCCTACAAGCAGCTCGAACAGGAGTTCAAACGCCTGCACGCCTTCCGCGGCGCGCTGGCGCTGCTGCGTTGGGACGCCGCCGTCATGATGCCCCGGGGCAGCGCCGATGTGCGTGGCGAGCAGCTCGCTGCGCTCGAGACCGAGCACCATGCGCTGCTGACCGCCCCGCGCATCATCCGCCTGATCGATCGGGCGCAGGCCAATACCCAGGGGCTGGAGGACTGGCAGATCGCGAACCTGCGCGAGATGCGCCGCCAGCGCGATCACGCGATCGCCACTCCGGTGAGCCTGGTGTCGCGCCTGACCAAGGCGGCCTCGCGTGCCGAGTCGCGCTGGCTTGAGGCCCGGGCCGAGGGCAAGTTCGAGAGCTTCGCCCCCTACCTGGAGGAGGTCGTGCACCTGGTGCGCGACAAGGCGGCCCTGCTCGGCCAGGCGCTGAACCTCGCCCCCTACGATGCCCTGGTGGACGAGTTCTCACCCGGGCTCACCACGCTCGACATCGACGCCATGTTCAAGGCGCTCTCGCGCCGGCTGCCCTCCCTCATCCGCGAGGCCATCCTCGACCAGGAGCACCGCCCGCTGCTGCCGCTCTCGGGCAAGTTCACGGCGGCCCGACAGCGCGCGCTGGTGGTCGAGGTCATGAAGGCCGTCGGCTTCCCCTTCGACCGCGGCCGGCTGGATGAGAGCGAGCATCCCTTCACCGAGGGCAGCCCCGGAGACATCCGCATCACCACGCGCTTCGACCCCGATGACGTCTTCACGGGGCTCCTCGGGGCGCTGCACGAGACCGGGCATGCCATGTACGACCTGGGGCTGCCCCAGGACTGGCGCGATCAGCCGGTCGGGCGTGACCGCGGCATGGCGCTCGAGGAGAGCCAGTCGCTGCTGATCGAGATGATGATGTGCCGCAGCCGGCCCTTCATGCGCTACGTGCAGCCGCTGCTGGCCAAGCACTTTGGCGTCAGCGGCGCGGAGTGGGACGTCGAGAACCTCTACCGCTACCTGACGCGCGTGCAGCGCGGCCTGATCCGCGTGGACGCCGACGAGCTCACGTACCCGCTGCACATCATGCTGCGCTACGAGCTCGAGAAGCAGCTGCTGTCCGGGCAGCTGGCGGTGCGCGACCTGCCGGAGGCGTGGAACGCCGGGATGGAAGCGCGCCTCGGGATCCGCCCGGGGAACGACGTCGAGGGCTGCCTGCAGGACATCCACTGGGCGGTGGGCTCCTTCGGCTACTTCCCCTCCTATGCCCTCGGCGCGGTGATCGCCGCGCAGCTCTACGAGAGCATGCGCGCGGACCTTCCGGCCCTGGATGAGCAGCTGGCGCGCGGCGAGTTCTCCGGGCTGTTCGGCTGGCTGCGCACCCAGGTGCACGGCCTGGGTGCCAAGGTGCCGGTGCAGGAGCTGCTCAAGAGCGCGACCGGCAAGCCGCTCGCGGCGACCTCGTTCATCCGTTATGTCGAAGCGAAGTATCTGGAGTCGAGCGCCAGCAGCGCCGCGGCCTGAAGCTCTTTAAAATCGCGCCTGACCTGCCAGAGGTCGAGCCGAGCGGGGCATCCTCGCCGTCCGATGAGCGCTGCAGAGAAACCCTCGCGTACCCTGAGCCGCCTCGCCGCGCGGCTGCGCGGCGCCGTCGGCCGCTGCATCGCCGACTACCGCATGATCGGCGCCGGCGAGCGTGTCATGGTGTGCCTCTCGGGCGGCAAGGACTCGTACACGCTGCTGGACATCCTGCTGTCCCTCAAGCGCAGCGCGCCGGTGCCCTTCGAGCTGATCGCGGTCAACCTCGATCAGAAGCAGCCCGGCTTCCCCGCGCAGGTGCTGCCCGACTACCTGCGCAGCCGCGGGGTACCCTTCCACCTCATCGAGCAGGACACCTACAGCGTAGTCAAGCGGGTGATCCCGGAGGGGCGCACCATGTGCGGGCTGTGCTCGCGCCTGCGCCGCGGGGCGCTGTACCGCTTCGCCGCCGAGCACGGCATCACCCGGATCGCGCTCGGCCACCACCGCGACGACATCGTCGAGACGCTGTTCCTCAACCTGTTCTTTGCCGGGCGCCTCAAGGCCATGGCCCCCAAGCTGCTCTCGGATGACGGCCGCCACGTCATCATCCGCCCGCTCGCCTACGTCGCCGAGCGTGACATCGCGCGCTTTGCGCGCGGCCGGGCCTTCCCCCTCATTCCCTGCAAGCTGTGCGGTTCGCAGGAGAACCTGCAGCGGCGCGCGGTCAAAGAGATGCTGGCCGCCTGGGAGCAGCAGTTCCCGGGTCGCACCGAGAGCATCTTCTCGGCGCTGCGGCACGTGGAGCCGGCGCACCTGGCCGACCCGCGCCACTTCGACTTCGCCTCCCTCGAGGGGCAGATCGCGGCGATGAGCGAGGCGGAGGAGGAGGGGCTCGCGCAGCGGCGCGTTGCCGTGCTCGCCTCCTGATGAGTACGGTCCTGTCCGCCCCCGCGACCCTGCCGCTGGGCAATTACTACTGGGCGCTGCCCGAGCGGCTGCTGGCCGGCGAGCACCCCGCCGGGGCGACGCCCGAGGCCACCCGGGCACGCCTCGAGAGCCTGCTGGCGAGCGGCATCAGTTGCTTCATCGACCTCACCCAGGAGCACGAGCAGGCCAGCTACGCCGGCTCGCTCCCGGCCACGGTGCAGTACCTGCGCCGTCCGCTGCCCGATCACGGCACCCCCGAGCGCCCGGAGGCGATGGCCGAGATTCTGGACTGCCTGCGAACAGCGCTCTTGCAGGGCCAGCGCGTTTACCTGCACTGTCGGGCCGGCATCGGCCGCACCGGCATGACCGTTGGCTGCCTGCTGGCGGAGACCGGCTACGCCGGTGATGCGGCGCTGGAGGAACTCAACCGGTTGTGGCAGCAGAGCCAGCGCGCGCGGCAGTGGCCCTCGATCCCCGAGACCGATGCCCAGAGCGCGTACGTGCGGCGCTGGTCGCGCGTGATCGAGGGGCCCGATCCGCTCCTGGAGCCGGGCACGCTCGCGGCCGCGCGCGGCCTGCGCGAGCGCTACCTCGGCGCACTCCTTGGCCTCGCCACGGGCGATGCACTCGGAATCAGCACCCAGTTTCGCCGGCCGGGGCGCTTTGCCCCGCTGGGGGACCTGCTCGGCGGCGGCCCCTTCGACCTGCCGCGCGGTGCCTGGAGCGATGACACGGCCATGGCGCTGTGCCTGGCGGAGAGCCTGCTCGAGCGGGGGGCCTTCGATGCCCGCGACCAGGCAGTGCGCTACCGGCGCTGGCAGCAGGAAGGCTACCTGTCAGCCACCGGGCAGTGCGTCGGCATCACCGCCGCGACCGCCCGGGCGCTGGCGCGCGCGCAGTGGCGGCGGCAGGCGTACTCCGGCTCCCACGACCCGCAGGCCCTGGATGCCGAACCCCTCTCGCGCGTGCCTGCCGTGGTGCTGTTCTACTTCGCGGACCGGGAGGCTGCCCTGGCGCACGCCGCCGAGGCGGCGCGCGCCACGTGCCAGGCGCCGCTGGTGCTGGCGGCCTGCCGGGCGCTCGCCGCCGCGCTGCACGCGGCGCTCTCGGGGGCAACCAAGGGTGAGATCCTCGCGGCGGCCCAGACGCTGATCGGCGGCACCGACCGGCCCGGCGCCCTGGGCCAGGAGGGCTCCGCCCCGGCAGCGCTCGCCAGCGCCCTGGAGGTGTTCGCGCGCACCGACAACTTCCGCGACGCGGTCCTCGCCGCAGCCAACCTCGGCGGTGCCGCGGACGTCATCGCCGGGGCGGTGGGGACGCTCGCCGGCGCCCACTATGGCGCAGGTGCCATCCCCACAATGTGGCGCAACAGCCTGATGAAGCTGCAGTTGCTCGAGGGCTTCGCCGACCGGCTGCTCGCGCACGCCGTGCTGCAGTTCGGCGCCTGAGGCGCAGCGCCCGCGTCCGCAGCCCGCAGACAGGCCGGCCCGCACTGTCGTAAGCTTTCGCGCCGGAGTCCCCCCTTGCAGAGACCTGCGCGAATGAGTTCCGCTCGCGTCACCGCCCGAAGTGCATCCGGCGCGCGCCGCCGCCGCGCGCGGCTGCGTGCGTGGACGCGTCTCGCGGACGAGCAGCTGCTGCAGATGCGCTTCTGCGACCTGCATCTGTCGATCGAGCGCTCGCCGCTGAAGCGGCACGTGCGGCGGCTGTACGCCGACCTCGAGCGCCGCGGCATCGCGCTGCGCCCGCACGTGTGGCTGTCGCAGGAGTGGTTCTCCCCCGACGGCGTGCCGGGCATTGCCGTGCCCTTCTACCTCGCGCACCCACGCCTCGAGCGCCTCGAGCGCCACATCATGCGCGAGGCCGAGGGTGGCAACTCGCGCCTGCTGATGCGCATCCTGCGCCACGAGGCCGGGCACGCGCTCGACAACGCCTACCGGCTGCGGCGGCGACGGCGCTGGCGCGAGGTGTTCGGGCCGGCCAGCCGCCCGTACCCGGCGCGCTACCGCGCGCGCGCCGGCAGCCGCCGCTACGTGCACCACCTGGGCGAGTGGTATGCGCAGGCGCACCCCACCGAGGACTTCGCCGAGACCTTCGCGGTGTGGCTGACCCCGAAGTCGGCCTGGCGGCGTGACTACGCCGGCTGGCCGGCGCTGCACAAGCTGCAGGCGGTGGATGAGCTCATCGCCAGCGTGCGCGCGCAGCGCCCGCCGGTGCGCAACCGGGTGCGCATCGAGCCGCTGGAGCACGACCGTCGCACGCTCGCCGAGCACTACCGCCGCAAGCTGGCCCACAACCGCGAGATCCGCCGCGGGCTCGCGGATGAGCTGCTGCGGCGCGCGTTCCGCACCGAGGCGACGCCGCGCCAGCAGCTCAAGGCCGCCACCTTCCTGCGTGCCCACGCCCGCGGCCTCACCACCGCGGTGGCGCGCGCGCTCGGCATCGACCCGTACAGCGTCGAGCAGGTGCTGCGGCTGCTCATCGAGCGTTGCGAGCGGCGCACGCTGTATGTGCGCGGCAACCAGCGCGATGCGCGCCGCTACGCGCGCTGGATGCTCGAGCGCCTCACCGGGCTGTACTCCCAGGGCGAGACTCCGCACCTGGCACTATGAAGTCGCTGCGCACGCTCGTCGTGGTGCACGCGAGCCTGGTGCCGCCCGAGAGTCTCGAGGGCCACAGCGAGAAGCAGATCGAGGAGTGGCGCACCGAGTACGACGTCATCAGCACCCTGCGCAAGCGTGGCCACGAGGTGCGCTGCCTCGGGGTGCTCGACAGCCTGACCGAGCTGCGCAGCACGATCGCCGACTGGCAGCCGCACATCGTCTTCAACCTGCTCGAGGAGTTCGACGGCATCGTCACCTACGACCAGCACGTGGTCGCCTTCCTTGAGCTCATGCGCCAGCCCTATACCGGCTGCAACCCGCGCGGCCTGCTGCTGTCGCGCGACAAGTCGCTGTGCAAGCAGCTGCTGCAATACCACCGCATCGCCACGCCGCAGTTCGCCGTGTTCCGCCGCGGCGCCCGCTTCCACGTGCCGAAGAAGCTGCGCTTCCCGCTGTTCGTGAAATCCACCGTCGAGGACGCCTCGCTCGGCATCGCCCAGGCCTCGGTGGTGGAGGATGCGGCGCGGCTGCAGGAGCGCATCGAGTTCGTGCACGAGCAGGTGAAGTCGGATGCGCTCGTGGAGGAATACATCGAGGGGCGCGAGCTGTACGTGGGCATGCTCGGCAACGAGCGCCTCACGCGCCTGCCGGTGTGGGAGATGGTGTTCGGCTCGATGCCGGAGTCCATGGCCAGCATCGCCACGCGCAAGGTGAAGTGGGACAAGCGTTACCAGGCGAAGTACGGCATCACCACCCACGCCGCCCAGGACCTGCCCCCGCCGGTACTGGCCGCGCTCGACCGCCTGTCGCGCCGCATCTATCGCGCGCTTGGCATGTCCGGCTATGCTCGCATGGACTTTCGCGTGACCCCTGAGGGGCAGGTGTACGTGCTCGAGGCCAATGCCAACCCGAACCTGGAAGCGGCCGAGGACTTCGCCGAGTCCGCGCGCGCGAGCGGCATGCGCTACCCGCAGCTGCTCGAGCGGCTGGTGGACCTCGGCCTGAAGTACCGCGCCCAGTGGCGCGCCTCCTATGGCTGAGCGCGGCGCGCGGGCACGGCTGCTGCTCGGCCTGGCGCTCGCCACGCTGGCCGCGTGTGCCCACCAGGCGCAGCGCCAGCAGGAGGAGCTCGGCGACATCCTCGCCTGGTTCCCGGGCCGCTACGACAACCTCGCGCAGGTGCAGCGCGATGAGAACTCGGCGGTGCACCCGGTGCACGACCGCGTGGCGCTGCTGGTGGTGCCGGTGCAGGCGCCGCGGCTGGGTCACCACATCTTCTACGTGCAGGAGATGGCGCCCGACAACGCCGAGCGCATCATGAGCCAGCGCATGTTCAGCTTCGACGTCGACGAGGACCGCGGGGTGATCGGGCTGATGTACACCTTCGTCGAGCCGGTGCGCTGGCGCCAGGTCGCGCGCGACCCGCACATGCTCGAGGGACTGATGACCGAGGACGTCGCGCCGAGCGGGTGCGAGCTGGTCTTCAAGCGCGCCGGCGAGGATGCCTTCACCGCCGCGGGCGACCCGAAGCACTGTCGCCGCACCGGCGGTAAGGCCGCAGCGGACGTGCGCCTCAGCGCGGACAGCCTCACGCTCGGCGGCTTCGAGTTCCGCAAGGGCGGCTAGCCGCGAGGCCTCAGCCGAGCGCGTCGTCTGCAATCTGCGCGTGCGGCACGCGGCCGGCACGCACCGCCACGCCTTCGGCGCGCAGCCGCCGTGCCTGCTCGCGGAAGCTGCGCGAGCCGGCCGGGAAGACGATGCGGCCGCCGGCGCCGAGCACCCGGTGCCACGGCAGATGCAGCTGCGCGGGCGCGACGCGCAGCGCGTACGCCGCCTGGCGCGCGTGCCCCGGCAGGCCGGCCGCCCGGGCCACGCCGCCGTAGGTGCACACCGAGCCGCGCGGGATGCGGGCGATCACGTCCCACAGCGCCTGCAGCGCCGCGTTCTCCTGCGGCGCTGCCGCCACACGGCGCCGGCCCTGCCGCCGCAGCGGCTCGAGCAGCTGGCGCAGCGAGGAGCGTGCGCGCCTCACCGCCTGAGGTGCGCGTCGAGCCAGCCGAGCACGCTCTGGTACCACTGCACGCTGTTGGCGGGCTTCAGCACCCAGTGGTTCTCGTCGGGGAACAGCAGCAGCCGGCTCTCGATGCCGCGCCGCTGCAGCGCGGTGAAGGCGGCGATGCCCTGGGTGTAGGGGATGCGGAAGTCCTGCTCGCCATGGATGACGAGCATCGGGGTGCGCCAGCGCGTGACGAAGTCCACCGGGTTGACGCGCTCGTAGTTCTCCGGCACCTGGTACTGCGGGCCGCCGAACTCCCACTCCGGGAACCACAGCTCCTCGGTGGCGTAGTACATCATGCGCTGGTCGAACACCCCGTCGTGATTGACGATGCAGCGGAAGCGCTCGCTCCAGTTGCCCTCGATCCAGTTCATCATGAAGCCGCCATAGGAGGCGCCGAGCGCGCAGACGCGCTCGCCGTCGAGCCACGGGTAGCGCGCCAGCGCGGCCTCCAGCCCCTTCTGCAGGTCCACCAGCGGCTTGCCGCCCCAGTCATGGCTGATGGAATCCGTGAATGCCTGCCCGTAGCCGGGCGAGCCATGGAAGTCGACCATGACCACGCCGTAGCCGCCGCCGGCGAAGGCCTGGGCATTCCAGCGGTAGCTCCACAGGTTGCCCATCGAGGTCTGCGGGCCGCCGTGCACCACGAAGGCCACCGGGAAGCGCCGCCCGGCCTCGAAGCCGTACGGCTGCACCACGTAGGCATGCACGGTCTCGCCGTTCCAGCCGGCAAAGCTGAACTGCTCGAAGGCGCCGAGGCGCCGCTGCGCGAGCAGCGTCGCATTGGCCTGCGTCAGGCGCGTGGCCGCTCCGCCCCTGAGGGGCACGCGGTACAGGTCCGCCGGCCCGCCGAGGTCGGCGCGCGTGAACAGCACCGCCGCGCGCGTGCTGGTGAAATCCTCCACCTCGCCGTCGGCAAACAGCCGCCGCGGGGTACCGCGGCGCGCATCGACCGCGTACAGCGCCCGCTGCCCGAGCTCGTCCGTGCTCACCAGCAGCGTCGTCCCGTCGGCGGCGACCGCGAGGTGCGCCACCGAGTGATCCCAGCCGCCGGTAAGCACGCGCACTGCGCCACTCTTCGCATCGCGGGTCACGATGTGAAAGCGGTCGGCCTCAAACCCGGGCCGCTCCTGCGCGAGCCACACCAGCGTGCCGTCCGCCAGGAAGCGCGGCTGTGCATCCCAGGCCGGGTTGGCGCTCGTGAGGTTGACCGCGGCCGCGCCGGCAGCGGCGCTCACCTCGTAGAGATCGAAGTTGGTCGACCAGGGCTCGCTCTGGCCCGCAAGGCGCGCGGAGAACACCAGCCGCCTGCCATCCGGGCTCCAGGTGTAGTCGGCGTCATCGCCGAAGGGCTTGCTCGGGATGTCCCCGTCGAAGCCGCGCGTCACGTCGCGCGGCGTGCCAGCGGCCCCGCCCGTGCCGAGCACCGCGGTGAACAGGTGCGAGCGCGTGCCATCGCTCGGGGTGTCCCAGTGGCGGATGAAGACGCGCTCGTACAGCTGCCCCTTGGCACTGGCCTTGCGGCGCGCCTCGAGGCGCTCGCGCGTGCACTGCAGCGTCTCGCAGTCCGGGAACACCTGCATGGTGAGTGCCAGCTGATCCCCCCGCGGGGAGAGCGCGAACGAGCCGACGTCCAGCGGATAGTCGGTGATCTGCTGTGCCGCGAGCGCGGGCAGGTTCAGCCGCCACACCTGCGCGCTGCCCGAGCGGGTCGAGAGGAAGTAGAGCGTGCGGCTGTCGCGGCCCCAGCGCGGGCTCGAGTCGCTGAAGGCGCCGCCGCTGGCGCGCTGCGGCTCGGAGCCCGGCGCGCGCAGGTCGAGCAGCCACAGGCTGGTACGGCCCTTATTGGCGTCCATGTCGGTCTCGCGCTGCACGAAGGCGAGCACGTGAGCGTCGGGAGCGGCCTGCGGGTCGCTGAGGCGCTTGAGGCGCACCAGGTCCTCGACGGTGAAGGGCGCGTTCACGGCCTCGGCCAGCAGCGCGGCGGGCAGCAGGCAGGCGAGCACGCTGACGCAGAGCCAGCTCTTTGGGCGCATGGGGATGATCGCTTTCTCGTCGTGGGGAAGTAAGGAGGTCGCGGCGCGCTACTGGCCGACCTCGTCGGCATCGATGGTCCAGCTCTCCTGCTTGGCCGCCTGCAGCCACTGCTGCAGCGAGGGGTCCTCGAGCACGGTGGCCATGTACCAGCGCGCCGTCGGGGAGACCAGCCCCGCACCGTAGGTGTTGAAGCGCAGCACCACGGGCGCGTACATGGCATCGGCGATGCTGAACTCGCCGAACAGCCAGGGGCCGGCGGCGCCGAAACGCGCGCGGCAGTCGTTCCAGAGCTGGTCGATGCGCTCGATGTCGGCTTCCAGTGCCGCGGTCAGCACCGTGTGGCGGTTGCGGGCGCGCGCGTTCATCGGCCACAGCGAGCGCAGCGTGCTGAAGCCGGAGTGCATCTCCGCGCTCACCGCGCGCGCCACCGCGCGTGTCGCGGGATCCTGCGGCCAGCCCTTGCCACTGAGCCCGGCGGCGTACTCGCAGATGGCGAGCGAGTCCCACACGGTGAGGTCGCCGTGCTTGAGCACCGGCACGCGCCCGCTCGGGCTGTACTGCTCGATGGCCTCGCGCGTACCCGGCATGTCGAGCGGGATCACGATCTCCTCGAAGGGCAGCTGCAGCTGCTTCAGCGCCAGCCAGGCGCGCAGCGACCAGGAGGAGTAGTTCTTGTTGCCGATGATGAGGATGAGCGGCGCCATGGAATGTTAACCTCTGCAGGTGCCCGGCAATGTGCGCGCCATAGCCTTCGATCTCGATAATACACTCTGGGATGTCGAGCCGGTGCTGGCGCGTGCCGAGGCGCGCGTGTTCAGCTGGCTGAGCGAGCACGCCCCGCGCATTACCGCGCGCCTCACGCTCGAGGACATGCGCCGCGCCCGCGAGAGCCTGGCGCTGCGCGAACCGCACAACGCCCACGATTTCACCTACCTGCGCACCGCCGCGCTGGCGGAGCACGCGCGCACGCATGGCTACGACGAGTCCCTCGCCGCGCACGCCTTCGAGGTGTTCCTCGCGGCGCGCTGCGAGGTGGAGCTGTTCGCCGACGTGCGGCCCGCACTCGAGCGGCTCAACGGCCGCTACCCGCTGGCCTCGCTCAGCAACGGCAACGCGGACCTCGGCCGCATCGGCCTCGGCCACCTGTTCGCGGTCTCCCTCAGCGCGCGCCAGCTCGGCGTGGCCAAGCCGGCGCGCGCGTGCTTCGAGCGGCTGGCCGCGCAGCTCGCGCTGGACCCGGGGCAGATCATCTACGTCGGCGATGACGCACAGCTCGACGTGCTGGCCGCGCGGGCTGCGGGCCTGCAGACCGCCTGGATGAACCGGCGTGCGGCGGCCTGGCCGGCGCACCTGGCGGCGCCGGATGTGACGGTGCGCGACTGCCTCGAGCTCGCGCGCCATCTCGACGCCTGAGGCGCGCCCAGGGCGCTCGCGCCACCCGCCACCGGCGCCCCGCGACCCCGCAAGCAGGCGCTGTTAGCACTTGGATCACGGCGCTGCCAACGCTGTAGGAATACGCGCGCAGCAAGAAGCGCAGCGCGTCACGGATTTGTCGGCGCCGC
>Ga0335082_10008470_pt1 | contig 11174 bp, 13 predicted proteins | sample Lox_Sample_41_FD_206718 | JGI IMG/M metagenome (GOLD analysis project Ga0335082, IMG submission 206718) | Soil microbial communities from Loxahatchee National Wildlife Refuge, Florida, United States - Lox_Sample_4.1 | ecosystem: Environmental > Terrestrial > Soil > Wetlands | place: USA... | reverse complement strand
GCCACGCCTGCGGCGTGGCGCGCGCCTCCCCCCGACCGATCACGGCGACCGGCGGCAGCCGGTCGCCCTCTGCCGCCCGGACGACCGCCGGGACCAGCTCGTCGCAGGCCGCGCAGTCGGCGTCGGCGAACACGAGGAGGTGCCGGCGTCCTCGCAGCGACGACGACGACACCGTCTCCCCCTCCGGCGTGACGATCTCCCAAGCCGGCGCCGGCGCGCCGACCGGCAGGCCGTCCTCGATCGGGGCGGCGTCGGCCTGCATCGCGTCCAGTCGTTCGCGGATCGCGGCGAGCTCGCGCACCGCGCCGAGGAGCGCGAGACCGAGCCAGACGACGGCCGCGGCGAGGATCGCGACCACGATCCACCCGAGCGCGCTCACGGCGCCACCACCGTCAGCGTCCGCAGGACCTCCTCGAGCTGGCGGAGCGACGCGGGGACGCCGGCCCCGTCCCGCGCGAGCACGTAGAGGCTGAACGCTCGTCCGTTCGAGGAGAAGAAGCGCTGGAGCCCGGCGCGGCCCGATCCGCCGCCCTGCACGGCACGAGGATCGAGGTCGCCGGCCCGCAGACGGGGCACCCCCTCGTGTGCGTACAGGCCGGCGCCGGCCGACGACGGTTCGAACTCGACGAGCGAAGCGACCACGTGCCCCGGTGCGAGGCCCTCGGCCACCTCCGCGGCGTACGTGTCCCTCGTGAGCGGGAGGGGGAAGTTGGCGAGCCTGATCACCGGCCGGTTCACGGCCGGGGGCGGCAGCTCGGGCACCCACATGCGGGCTTCCCAACCACGGCCGACCTCGAGGGCCAGCCCGTGTCCCTCGAGCCTCACCACCGGACCGCTCCGACCAGCGCGACGGCCGCGACCGCCGATCCCGCGGCGCATGCGACACGACGGGACGGCTCGGCCAGTCGCGTGAGGACCGCGTCCACGCGGAGCAGCTGGTCGGGCCGGCGTACGCGGGCCACCGTGAGGACGGGCAGCGCGCGCGACAGGCCGAAGACGAGACCGACGACCGCTCCCGTCTTCACGCCGCCGGTCAGCGCGGCCGCGAGCCACGTCGCGTAGACGGCCGACGTCGTCACGATCGTGACGACGCCCGTCCCGAGCTGCAGGCCGAACCCGAGGCCCCAGACCCAACCGCGGTAGCGCGTGCGCCAAGCTTCGTCGACCTGCCGGTGCACCGTCGGCAGCGCGACCCCAACGACGCCGAGGTCCACGAGCAGCCCCGCGCCGACCGCGGCGGCGAGCACGACGAGGCGGGCCGTCAGGCCGATCGAGGAGAAAGCCGCCGCTCCGATCGCACCCGCGAGCGCGCCCATGGCGACGCCCCCGACGACCGAGCCCACGACGTAGGCCGTCGTCGTCAGCCACCACCGCGAGCCGCGTCCCCGCTCGCCGAGCGGGGTGATGCTTCCCAGCATCGACACGCCTCAGGGAGACCAGGTCGAGCGGAGCCCCGCCACGAGGGCGAGGGCCGCGCCCACGGCGACGATCGGGCCCATGCTCACCCCCTCACGCCTCGCGCCGGGCGAGCTCCTCGTCCATCAGGGCATCCCGCAGCAGCGAGGCGACCTGCTCCCACGTCATCGCGGCGCCCTCGCTGCGCACCTCGCCGGTGATGCCGTCGACGAAGCAGAAGTACGGCGACATCGCGATACCGAACCCTTCCCACGCCTGCGACGAGTGCACGACGGGAACGTCGGGCGGCGCCAGTTCGCGGAGCTTCGAGGGGCTCTCGACGTCGCGGTCCTTCACGACCACCACCACGCGTGCGCCGCCCGGCAGCGGTTGGCGGACCGCCGGTCGCAGCCCGTCCCAGAACGTCCGGCACGTGAGGCAGCCGGTCGACAGGAAGGCGACGAGGGTGTGGACGCCGGAGGCCATCGAGACGACGACCTGGTCCCCGCCGAGCGTCGTGCCCACGATGTCCTGCGCCTGCGCGGCCGTTCCGCGCGGCCCCGGCAGGTGCGCCGGCATCCGCGGCTCGCCGTCGAGCCCTTCCAGCGAGACCGGCTGGAGCCGGGGCGCATCGTGCTCGGCCTCGTCGGGCGCCGGCAGCCGGCGAAGCACCTCCGCGTGGCTGCGGAGCAGCGCCACGACGACGACCGCGAGCAACGCGAGGATCAGCGTCTCCACGACGACCACGCCGATCAACACGTTCACAGGCAGCCCGCCTCGTGCGTGCACGTGTGCTGATCGACGGCGGCGCTGCAGTTGCAGTTCAGGCAGTCGATCCGGCACGGGATCACGCACGTCACGAGCCGGCACTGGATCGGGGTGACGTGCGCGATGTCCGTGTTGCAGTTCCCGTAGCGGAACACCACGCAGCAGGTCTTGAAGTTCGAGCACTTCTGGTCGCCGCAGTGGCACCCGCCCGGGCAGGGCGCGCCGGGGTTCATCGAGCAATCCAGGTAGTAGCGCTTGTTCGTGGTGCCGCAGAGGTTCGAGCCGCCGTAGTTGCACTGCCACCAGCCGCCCACGAACGTCCTCGGCGGGCACCCGAAGTTGCTCCCTCCCGGGAGCTGGCAGCAGAACGCCGAGTACGAGCCGCAGCACCGGCTGCCGCGCGGACACGACGAGCAGGTGCGACGCACGAGCGAGGCGGCCTCGACCGGACGCGTCGAGTAGCGTAGCGGCGCCACCGACATCGCGCTCGCTGCCACCGCCACCCGCTGCCACCGGCGCGCACGCGTGGTGCCGCGCGGGCGCGTGGCGCGCATCGCACGCTCGAGCACGGCGCTCATGGTCCCCCCGCGTCCGTGCCTGGCCACAGGCTCGGATGGCCCGGGCCGATTCCGGCGGTCGCCAGCGCGTCCTCCGCGCCGACGTGCTCGTCGGGCGCGTGGTCGTGGTCGAGGGCCCCGGGCGGCGGGGCCCAGGCGCGCCAGGCGCCGGGCACCTGCGTGACGGCGACGACGACCAGCCAGCCGGCGACGGCCAGCCCGGCCGCGATCGGGATCGCCCCGAACCCGAGGTCCCGGGTCCACGCCCCGACCGCGGGTCCCCCGGTGCTCGCGTACGCGATCGCGATCGCGGCGGCCAGGAGATCCAAGGTCAGGTGCAGGCGGCTCGGCGGCACCGCCGTCGCGCCGGCGCAGCCGCACGATCCCGCATCGGGGTGAGTGCGCAGCACGTAGCCGAGGAACGCGGCGAAGCAGAGGTAGACGACGGCGAGAGCGGCGGCCCCGCCCGCACCCGGCGCGGCGAGCGCCCATCCGGCGACGACGATCTCCACGACACCGACACATCGAGCGGCAGTCGTCGAACCGGGAAGGCCGCCGTCCAGCATCGCCTGGGCCGTCGCGCGGGGCCGGAGCACCTTCAGCACTCCGCTGACCAGCAACAACACGATGACGAGGGCATACGGGGGGGCGATCGCGTCGGGCGTCACGACGCCGCGAAGCTATCAGGTCGTTCCGGACCCGTTCAACCATGTTCGCCGCGGGGCAACACGGCTCCCGATCTAGACTCGCGGGTCGATGCGGGTGCGGAACGGCGGACGCGCGATCATCGCGGTCGTGATCGCGTCCGCGGCGCTCGTCGGCTGCACGTCGAGGTCGACGACCTCCTCGAACGCGACGACGTCGTCACGACCGGTCCCACCGTCCTCCGGCGGCGGCGGCGTAACGGGGTCCACGGTGCTGAACGCGGTCGCCCCCGCCGACGGCTCGTTCCTCGTCCACGGCTCCTACCCGAGCTCGCCGTCCCGCTGCAAGCACGCGAAGCCGCCGCGTCTGCTGGCGCGGTACCCCGGCAAGCTGACGATCGTTCGCTCGGGTGACGGGACCCTCGGCGTCACGGTGACGCTGCCGTTCGAGTCCTACCTCGACGGCCTCGCCGAGGTGCCGTCGTCGTGGCCGGCGGCGGCCCTCGAAGCGCAGGCGATCGCGGCCCGCAGCTACGCCCTCGCGGAGACCGGCTGGCACGGTCCGGCCGGCGGCACGCTCGCGAACCCGATCTGCGCGACGACCTCGTGCCAGGTGTACGGCGGCATCCCCGTGCCCCTGGAGAAGACGACGCACCGGTGGTACGCGGCCGTGCACCGGACGGCCGGCCAGGTGCTCATGTACGGGGAGCGGCCGGCGGACACCGTGTACTTCTCCACCTCGAACGGCCACACCTACGGCAACGACCAGGTCTTCGGGAGCGATCCCCTGCCGTACCTGCGCCCGGTGCCCGAACACGACGACCATGCCTCGCCGGAATCGCACTGGACGGTGCAGCTGCCGTTCTCCGATCTGACGTCCTTCCTCCGCGCGGCCGGCGAGTGGCCGGGGGGCCCGAGGATCACCCGAGCCCAGGTCCACGGCGGCACGGTCGACCTGTCCGGCGCCGGCGTCACGCGTTCGGTGGATCTGGACACCCTCCGTTCCGACGTGAACGAGTGGTCGCCGTGCCTGTCCCCCGGCCGCTACCCACCTGCCGGCTGGAACGGCGTACAGCTGGCCGAGACGATCCCCTCGGCGTGGATGACCGCCACGGCGGCGCCGACGGCGCTCGTCGTCCGCGGGCGAGGCTGGGGGCACGGCGTCGGCATGGTGCAGTGGGGGGCGTACGGGAAGGCGAAGCGTGGCCTCACGGCGGCGGAGATCCTCTCCTTCTATTACGGCGGGCTGCGTCCGACCTCGTATCCCGAGCCGGGCCTGATCCACGTCCGGGTCGCCAGCGGGCTCACGTCGATCACGCTGCGCGCCTCGGCGGCCGGCGCATCGGTCGGACCCCATCACGTCGGCACCGCGCCGGTCGTGGTGACCGGGGGCTCGGCGATCACGGTGTCGGGCCCCGGCCTGGCCCCGTAGGGTCCACGGATGGAGTTCCGCGAGGTCGTCCGCCATCGCCGGATGGTGCATCGGTTCGAGCGGCGGCCGGTCCCTGCCGAGATCCTCGAGCGGATCCTCGACGTCGGGCGCCGCGGGCCGACCGCCGGGTACGCGCAGGGCGTCGAGTTCCTCGTCCTCGATGAGCCGGCCACGGTCGCGGCGTTCTGGGAACTGACGGACGATCCCCGGTTCCCCATGGAGCCCGACGAGATCGCCGACGCGCCGCCCGTGCTCGTGATGCCGATCCCGGATCGCGAGCGATACCTCGCGCGGTACTCGGAAGACGACAAGGCACCGTTCGGCCTGCAGGTAGCCGACGCGTGGCCCGTCCCCTTCTGGGACACGGACGCGGCGATGGCCGCGATGCTCATGCTCCTTGCGGCCGTCGACGAAGGGCTCGGCGGGTGGTTCTTCGGGATCGCCTACGGCGAGGAGGCCATGCTCCGCCGGTTCGGCGTGCCGGACGGCATGCGGCCGATCGGCGTGGTCGGGCTCGGCTACGGACTGCCCGAGGAGGAGCCGACCGGGTCCGGCGTCCGTCGGCCGCGCCGGCCATTGGACGACATGCTGCACCGCAACGCCTGGTAGATCACGCCGTCCGTCGAAGCGCGACCTGGCGGACGTGCCACGTCGCCGGCTCGGCACGCTGCGCCCGGCGTGCGATGGCGTCCAGGCCCGCGGCCAGATCCGGCCGCGCCGGCACCTCGTTGCCCTCGGTCAGGACCGCGAGGTTCATCCCGAACACGCGCGCGGTCACCTCGGCCGGCGGCGAGAACGTCGCGACGTCGTCGTGGACCCTGGTCGTGCCCGCCTGGTCGGGCATCGCGTGCAGCAGCGGCCCCACGAACAGATGCCCGCCCTCGCGACGCACGACCGGGATCGCGACGTCGTCCAGGTACTCGCGGAACACGGCTTCCCGTGCGTCGATCACCTCGAGATCGTCGAGAAGGACAATCCCTCCGATGGTCAGCATGGTTGACCATCGATGAACGACGTCCCCGACGTCCGCGAGATGCGCGAGCAGCAGCCGCGCGAAGACCGCGTCGGCGGGTCCCGTCGGGAACGGGGTCTCGGTCGCATCGTGCTCGACGAACCGGACCCCCGGCGGCGCATCCGCGCGCGCCATGGTTAGGAACGGCCGCGATCGGTCGAGCCCGATGGTCGTGGTCGCACGCGTGACCTCGTGGAGCAGCCGCGTCGTGAGCCCCGGCCCGCACCCGAGGTCGAGCGCGAGCGCCGGGGACCGCCGCACCGCCGCTCGGAGGAACGACGTCGTCGTCGCCTCGAACATCGCGGCGACCAGCCGCAGGCGATCGGCGGCCACGTCGGAGTCGCCGTATGTGTAGCGCGTCATGGAGCCGCCGGCTCGGCCGTCGCCGCACGTGCGTCGAGGAGCGTCGCCAAGCGGAGGATGTGCGCCGGTGGGAACGACGTTCCGAGGACCACGAGCACGAGGTTCCCCCGACGCCACGCGAAGGCCGTCACCGCCGAGCCGTCGGCGTTCGTGCCGTCGAGGCGGTACGCCTCGTCGCCGAGCGGCGGCGCGGCGCCGGCCGATGTGCCGGTCAACTGGCGGTCTCGGAGGTCCGCGACGTAGCGCCGCAGCGTGGACGATGCCCCGACGCCACGCGAGAACACGACGAGGGTCGATTGGACGATCGGATCGCGCGGCGTGAGCTTCCCGCCGTCGACGCGGTCGGCGGGCACGAAGACCGCGCCGTTCGCCGACAGGAAGCCGTCGTCGGCCAGATGCTGCTCCTCGGTCGCGTCGCGTGCGAACGAGACGATGTCCTCATCGCCGGAGAACGCCGCCACGTAGCCGAGGCCGGCCGGCGCGTCGCGCGGGGTGAGTTCGATCGACGCCATGTCGCCCGGGCGGAAGGGCCCGGTCGAACCGACGGGCGGGGCGGGGCTGCTCGGTGGCGTCGCCGTCGAGGAGTGCTGCGTGCACGCGGCGAGCGCGAGCAGCGCCCCGATCGCCGCCCGGCGCACGCCTCGTGCGTTCACGCGGCCGACGCTACCATCGGTCCATGCGAGACCTGCGCGCCCTCCCCAAGGTGGAGCTCCACATCCACCTCGAGGGCTCGGTGCGGATCCCGACCTTGCGTGAGCTGGCGGAACGCGACGGGGGCACGCTCCCGCGCGGCCTCGGTCCCGACGACGACTGGCGCTTCGACGGGTTCCTCGACTTCATCGACAACTACATCGAGGCCTGCGCGCTCCTGTCACGGCCCGAGGACTTCCGCCGGATCGCGGAGGAGTTCTGCGCGGACCTCGCCGCGAACGGCGTCCGCTACGCGGAGGCGGTGTTCAGCCCGGGCAACCACGCGTCTCGGCTCGACGACTGGTACGGCCCGATCGAGGCGGTGCTCGACGGGCTGGAGGCGGGCCGCCGCGCCCACGGTGTCCACGTCCTCGTGTGCCCCGACATCGTGCGCGACAACGGACCGGAGGACGCGGAGCGCACGCTCGAGGTCGCGCTCAAGTTCGCCGGGCGCGGCGTCGTCGCGCTGAACGCCGCGGGCAGCGAGCGGGCGCCGGTGGCCGCGTTCGCGCCGATGTTCCGACGTGCGAAGGACGCCGGGCTGCGGAGCGTCCCCCACGCCGGGGAATGGGCGGGGCCGCGGAACGTCTGGGAGACGCTCGCGCAGTACGCGCCCGACCGGATCGGTCACGGCGTACGTGCGATCGAGGATCCGCGCCTGGTCGAGGCGCTCGCGTCGGCCGGCATCCCGCTCGAGGTCTCTCCCGTGTCCAACGTCGCGACGGGTGTCTACCCCTCGCTCCGCGAGCATCCGCTCCTGCGGCTGCGCGACGCGGGCGTGATCGTGACGCTGAACTCCGACGATCCCTCGATGTTCGGCACGTGGATCGCCGGCGTCTTCGGAGCGGCCCGCACGAGCTGGGCGCTGTCCGACGACGAGCTCGCGGCGCTCGCGCGCGCCGGCGTCGAGGCCAGCTTCGCCGACGACGCGACGAAGCGGTCGGTGCTTGGCGGGATCGACGACTGGATGGCCGACTAGGCCGACGGCGACGCACTGGGGGAGGGCTTCGGCGCCTTCTCCTGCGCGATCGTGATCTTCTCGATGTACACGGCCTTCGTCGGTTGCCCGTCGTAGTCCTTGGCGCCCTTCGGCACCAACGCGTTGATCTCCTTCGCGACGCCGAGGCCCTCGGTGACCGAGCCGAAGATGGTGTAGTTCGGGTTCCCGTTGAGGTTCGCGCCGTCGGGTCCCGTGATGATGAAGAACTGACTGCCGCCCGTGTTCGGGCCGGCGTTCGCCATCGCGACGGTTCCCGGCGTGTACTTCTCCGTGCCGGTCAGCTCATCCGGGATCGAGTACCCGGGGCCGCCCTGGCCGTTGCCCAGTGGATCGCCGGCCTGGATCACGTCGATCGAGTCGACCACCCGGTGGAAGAACGTCCCGTCGAAGTACCCCTGCCCGGCGAGGAAGACGAAGCTGGCGACCGTCTCGGGAGCCGTCTTCGGATCGAGCTGCACCGTGATCGCGCCGCACGACGTCTGGATCGTCGCGTGATAGGTGACGTTCGGCTTCAGGACGTCGGCGGAGCTGGGCGCGTGATCGAACTGCGGCTTCGGCGCGTCGGCCGCGGCCGGTCGGGCGCCGCCGCACGCGACCGTCGCCGCCGGCTGCGCCTGCGCCGCGACGGTGCCGGTCTTCGTCGGGAGTCCGGTCGGGGCCGCGGTCGCCGTGGGCGTCGGCGACGACGCTGCGGAGGAGCCCTTGTGGTTCGTGATCAGCATGAACCCGATCACGATGGCCGCCAGGCCGATCACCGCGCCGACGGCGCCCGAGATGATCCGGCGACGCCGATGCGCGGCATCGCGCTCCGCCTTGCGGCGGGCGGCGAGCTTGGCGAGTTGACGGTCGCGGGCCTTGCTGGGCATACGGGCGGAGAGGTTACCGGACGCCCACCATCTCGAAGACCAGCGCGTCGAGGATGTCGCTCTCCGAGACCAGCGTCCGCCGGAAGCCGAAGCGGCGCATCACCTCCACGAGGACCACCGCGCCCGCCACGATCACCTCGCCACGGCCCGGCGCCATCACGGGCAGCGCGGCGCGCTCGGCGTTCGTCATGGAGGCCAAGGCCTCGAGCACCGCTCCGACCTCCGCCTCGGCGAGCCACGTGCGATGGGTCCGGTCGGGGTCGTACCGGTCCAGGCCGAGCGCGATCGCCTGGATCGTCGTCGCCGTCCCGGCCACGGATACGAACGTCGCCGCCTCGCCGAACGGCACGGCCGCGGCCGCCTCCTCGATCCTCGCCCGGACCTCGTGTCGCATCGCCTCGAGCTCGTCGGCGGGCGGCGGGTCGTGGCGGACGAACCGTTCGGTCAGCCGGACCGACCCCATCTGCGTGCTGATCGCCCGCTCCGATCGGCCCGGCTCCCGGCCGACGACGAACTCCGTCGAACCGCCGCCGATGTCGAGCAGCGCGAACGGACCGTCGGCGGCGTCGAGCCCGTACGTGCCACCCAAGAACGACAACGCCGCCTCCTCGTCGCCGTCGATCACCTCCGGATCGGCGCCGGTCGTCGCCCGCACGATCTCGACGAACGCATCTCGGTTCGTCGCGTCGCGCACGGCCGCCGTCGCCCCGACGCGGATCCGCACCGCGCGCAGGGCGCGCGCCCGTGCGCCGTACCGACCGAGCACCGCTCCGGTCCGCGTAAGCGCCGCCGGATCGAGGAGTCCGGTCGCGTCGACGCCCTCGCCGAGCTTCGTGATGAGCATGTCGCGCGCGAGCTCGGTGGGGAGCTCCCCCGGGGACGCCGCCTCCTCGACGACGAGCAGCCGGCAGGAGTTCGTCCCCTGATCGATCGCGGCGACCCGCGGACGCTCCCCGGGATGGACCGGTTCGATCCGCTCGGCGACCCATCGCCCGACCACATCGTGCCCGCCGGCGAGGTGGTTCGCGTAGTGGGCGTGCAGGCATTTGATCCCCCGGCGTGTGCCGCCGACCCCGCCCCACGCCTCGGCCGCCGGCAGCATCGTGCCCCGGTCTCGGGCGGCCTCGGCGTGCGCCGCGTCGATGGTCGTGCGGAAGCCGGCGTCGTCGTCGTACCGGCGGTTCAGCTCGGCGATCGCGCCGGATGACTCCAGCCGGGCGACCGCCTTCGTCGCGGTCGGACAGGTGAGCCACGACGTCGTCGGGAACGGATCGCCGTTCGCGTCGAGCGGCGCGTTGCGGATCACCAGCGGGTGGCCGCCGGTGCACCGCGCGATCACGGTGAACGGGGTGGTGGGCTCGCGTCCGAGCTGCCGGCGGACGGCGACCAGATCGACCTCGCGGAGCTCGGGCGCCACGCGCCTACTTGCGCTTGTGCTCCGTGGCGCGGCGATAGTCGACCTGCCGCTCCTCGCTCTGGCGCATGAACTTCTTCAGCATCTGCTCGAACTCGGGGTCCGAGCCGCGACGCGGGCCGCGGGGCGGCGGCGGGTCCTGGAGCGCCTTGATCGACAGGTCGATCTTGCCGTCGTCCTTGATCGCGACGACCTTCGCCTCGACGGTGTCCCCCTCACGGAGGTGATCGCGCACGTCCCGGACGTAGTTCCGGTCGATCTCGGAGATGTGGACCAACCCCATCCGACCGTCCTCGAGCTGCAGGAACGCCCCGTAATTCTCGATGCGCGCAACGGTTCCGTTCACGGTGGCACCGATCTCGATCTCGGCGATCTCGTGTTCCCCTTCCGCTGGGTCCGGGCGGTTCCCGGATGAGGCGCCAAGTGTGCGGGAGCGATGCACCGGGCGTCAATCGGCTCAAGCGGCGACGGGAGCGGCGCAGCCGAGGTCCCGCCTCACTACCATCCCGGGATCGAGGCTTCGATGGAGGTTCGGTCGTTCGACGAGGTGGTGCCCTTCCTGGGGCTCGCCGGTCCCTGGTTGCAGGCGGACGCCGCGCGGAACAACCTGCCGCTCGGCATCTGCGGCACGCTCCGTGACCACCCCGACGTCTACCCCCGCTTCCACCTCTGGGCGGCCCTCGATCGCGGCGTCCCCGTCGCCGCGGCCGTGATGACCGAGCCGTACAACGTCGTGGTCGCCGAGCCGACCTCCGCGGCGGCGCTCGACGCGCTCGCGGATGCCGTCCACGGCTCCGGCGCGCCCGTGCCGGGGGTCATGGCCAACGTCCCGTGGGCAGAACGGTTCGCCCGGCCGTGGCGACGAGCCACGCGGGTGACGATGCGGCAGGGCGTCTACGCCCTCGAGCAGGTCCGGGAGGTGGCGCCGGCCGCCGGTTCGAGCCGCGGCGCCGTGATCGCCGACGCCGCCCTCCTGCGTTCGTGGCTGCTGGCGTTCGGTCTCGAGGCCCTCCCGCACCACCCGGACGATCCC
>Ga0335082_10008469_pt1 | contig 11175 bp, 6 predicted proteins | sample Lox_Sample_41_FD_206718 | JGI IMG/M metagenome (GOLD analysis project Ga0335082, IMG submission 206718) | Soil microbial communities from Loxahatchee National Wildlife Refuge, Florida, United States - Lox_Sample_4.1 | ecosystem: Environmental > Terrestrial > Soil > Wetlands | place: USA: Florida... | reverse complement strand
ATCGGCGTCCGCGCACAGCTGCCACGTGCCCGAATTGATGATCGCCGACGCCGCGCGGTCGTTGAACCCGGTTCCTTCGAAATTGCGCATCGGACCATTCAGCGTGTACGTGCGGCCCGTCATGCCGGGTGAATCGAACAGCACGACGGACCCGCCGCTCGGGCCACCTCCTCCTCCGCCCCCTCCGCCGTTCCAGCCGACCTCGCGCAGCGACGACACCGCGTTGTTGAGGCCCATCGCGCCCAGGTTCGAATAGTTGCCCGGTCCGAGCGTCACGCATTGCCCGCGGAAGAAGCTGTCGGAGCAGAGCTGCCACGAACCGCCGCGTACCGTGGCCGACGTTGCGCGATCGTTGAACCCGACGCGCCCCAAGTCGCTCACCGACTCGCTGGCGCGAAACTGGGGTCCGCTGAAATTCTGGTTCTGGTAGAGCACGATCTCCTGCGCCGCGCTGCCGCCCGCGACGGCGGCCAGCAGCCACGCCAGTGCGTGTCCAACGCTCATGTCACCTCCTTCATGCGTCGGGATGCCATCCGAGAACGGCCAGAAGGACGAAAAAACCGACAACGTACGCGAGCGTCACATGCCAACCGCCGCGAAGCCAAGCGATGACCGATTTCGCCTCCGGGTACTGGTTCGACAGCGCGACGCCCGCCGAGGATCCGAACCAGATCATCGAGCCGCCGAAGCCGACGGCGTAGGCGAGGAAGCCCCAATCGTAGCCGCCCTGCTTGAGCGCGAGCGCGGTGAGCGGGATGTTGTCGAACACCGCGGAGACGAAGCCCAGGCCGAGCGCCGTGTGCCACGACGCCCCGGGCAACGTCTCCACCGGCATCATCGACGCGGCGGTCACGAGCGAGAGCAGGAAAATCGTGCCCTTCAGCGTGTCGGGCAGCACTTCCCAGTCGGGGCGCCGCGCGGGAACCGTGATGACGAGCGCCACCCACACCGCGGCGCCGATGAAAGGAAACGCGTCGCCCAGCTGCGGCACCAGAACGTTGACGGCGACGTTGGCGATGATCGCCCCGCCGAGCATGAGGGCCACGATCCCCACGCGGATCCAGTCCACGCTCGTGTGCTCGTGCGCGTGCTCGATCATCGGCGAGTACGCGTGCTGCTGCTTCGCGGCGGGAATGCCGCAGATCACGAGCGCCACGCTCGCCGCGACGTACGCCTCGACTACGTCCGCGGGCGACACGCCGGCGATCCACATCATCGTGGTCGTGGTGTCGCCGATCACGCTGCCCGAGCCGCCGGCGTTGGACGCCGCGACGATCGCGGCGAGATAGCCGATGTGGACCTTGGCGCGAAAGAGCTGGTGCGCCATCGCGCCGCCGATCAGCGCGGCGGCGATGTTGTCGAGGAACGAGGAGATCACGAACACCATCGCGAGCAGCACGAAGCCGCCCTTCCAATCGCTCGGCAGGAAGCGCGGCAGCACGACCGGGACGCGGCTTTTCTCGAAATGCCGCGAGAGCAGCGCAAACCCCATGAGCAGCAGGAACAGGTTGGCGAGGATGACCCATTCGTGATGCAGGTGGGAAACGAGGCCCAGCAGGCCGGCGCCTTCCTTGAAGCCGGTGAAGGCGATCTTGTACGCCGCGATGACCAGGAGACCGGCGACCGCCACCGGGAGCGTATGGCGGTGGAAGAGGGCTACACCCAGCAGCGTGAGGCCGAAGAGGATGAAATCGATCGGAACGGGGCCTACCGACGGCAGGCCGGGGGCCGCCGCAGCCGCGGCGGACGCGGCGAGGGCGCTCGCGGCCAAGGCAGCGGCGTGAAGAGCCTTCGAGACGGCGCGGCGGACGCGTAGCATGGGGCCCTGGGTGTGTCCGCGGGGCTGCCGATGTGGAATGCCCCCTGCGGTTGGATGGTGACGCGGATTGTAACTGCGCCCGGCGAGCGTTCATAAGTCGATATGCGCAAAGGGAAAAGTGGCTCGCCCTCGGTTCGCGGCGGAACGTCCGCCGCGGTCGGCTCCGGGCGATGCAGGCGATGGGCCGTTTAGCCGGGCGCGATCCTTGCTTGTACTGGACGACTTTGAGGCCGTGACCCGGCCCAACCCCACCCCAGCAACCGGCTCATGGCCCTTTCGCGCTCGCTGAACCGCATCGACCTGCCGGCCCATACGGTTGGCGATCCCCTCGAGCGGGAGTCGCTGCTCGCCCTGTCGCAGCGCAAGCTCAACGCCCTGGGCGTGCCGGTCGCCTACATCGACCGCAACCAGCGCTACCGCTTCTGCAACAAAGCGTTCCTCGACTGGCTGGGCAAACGCGACGTCGAGGTGATCGGTCACGAGGTGATCGAGGTCCTCGGGCGCGACGTCTTCCAGCTCTACCGCGCCTACATCGACGCCGCGCTCTCGGGCGAGCGCACGACCTACGAGCGCCAGCTCATTACGCCCGCCCGCCCGGCGATCTGGATCCGCGTCGACTATTATCCCGACCGCAGCTCGCAGGGCCACGTGCGCGGCTTCATCGTCACGTACAGCGACGTCGATCACCTGAAGAAGCTCGAGCTCGAAGCCGGCCAGCGCGAGCACCGGCTGCGCCTCGTCACCGACAGCGTCGGCCTGCCGATCCTGTACTTCGACCGGCAGCTTAGGATCCGCTTCGCCAACAAGCCGTTCGGCAGCTGGATCGGCGTGCCGGCCGACGACGTGCTCGGCCATGCGCTGAAGGACGTGCTGCCGGCCGACGCGTTCACCGAGATGCTGGGCTACATCGACCGTGCGTTCGCCGGCGCGACGGTCACCTACGAGCGGCGCGAGCGCCAGCTCGACGGCGACGCGCGCTGGACGCGCATCACGCTGTTCCCGGACCGCGAGCTGGGAGGCCGCGTTGGCGGCGCTTTCGCGGTGATGACCGACATCGAGGACGACATTCGCATCCGCGACGCGCTGAAGGCGCAGGAATCGCAGATGCGTCTTTTCGCCGACAACATCCCGGGCCCCATCGCGTACCTCGACCGCAACCTGCGTTACACGTTCGTGAACCAGGCCTTCGCGAACTCCGTGTGCAAGCCGCAGGACGAGATCTACGGCAAGACGCCGTTCGAGGTGATGGTGTCCGACGTCGCGTCGTTCCTGCGCCCGATCTTGAAGCGCGCGCAGGCGGGCGAGCACGTCGAGTACGAGCGCATCGGCGCCACCACGCAGGGCGCGCGGCGCTGGCTGCACGGGCGCATCGCGCCCGATCTGGACGTCTCGGGGTCGGTGCGCGGCCTCTACTGCACGGAGTACGACATCCACGACCTGAAGCTCACCGAGCAGGCGCTCGCCGCGCGCGAGGAGCAGCTTCGCCTGTTCAACGACAACATCCCGGAGCCCATCGTCTACCTTTCGGAAGATCGCCGCTACCAGTTCGTGAACGAGGCATTCCTGCGCCTGGCGGGGCTCGATCGCGACGGCGTCGTGGGCAAGACTCCCGGGGAAGTGCTCGGGCCGGACCTGGCCGGCATGATGGAGCCCGGGCGCAATCGCGTGTTCGCGGGCGAGGCGATCACGTACGAGCGTGCGGTCATCGACGCCTCGGGGCGCGAGCGCTGGATCCGCGCGCGCTGCGTGCCGGACCTGAATTTCGACGGGACCGTGAAGGGCGAGTACGTCGTCGGCCACGACATCACCGACCTGAAGCAGGCGCAGGACGCGCTCGCCGCGCGCGAAGGCCAGCTGCGCGCGATCATGGACGGCGTGCCGGCACCGGTGGCGTATATCGACCGCGACGAGCGCTGCCACTACGTCAACCGCACGTTCCTGCAGTTCTTCGGGCTCACGCCGGAGCAGGTGTCGGTGATGCGGCTGCGCGACGTCGTCGGCCACGGCATCTATCAAAGCGCGCAGGCGATGCTCACGCGCGCCATGGAGGGCGAGTCCACCGCGTTCGACCGGCTCGTCCCGGGCGCCAACGGCGTGCGCCGCTGGATGACCATCCGTGTGGTGCCGGATGCCTCGCCCTCGGGCGAGGTGCACGGCGCGTTCGTGCTGATGAACGACATCCACGGCCTGAAGCAGGCGCAGGAGGCGTTGCGCGACTCCGAGGCGGCGCTGCGCCTCATCATGGACAACGTGCCGGCACGCGTGTCGTACATCGACCGCGACTACCGCTACCGTTTCTTCAACCGCCACAACGAGGAGTGGCTGGGCGAGAGCCGCAAGGAGCTGACCGGCAAGACGTTCGCCGAGGTCGTGGGCAACGAGCGCGCGAACCAGCTGGGGCCGCTGCTGGACCGCGTGCTGAAGGGCGAGACGGTGTCCACCGAGAAACAGCTCGTGCAGCCGGACGGTCAGGAGCGCTGGGAGTCGGTGCACTACGCGCCGCACCGCGACGCCGAAGGCAACGTCGTGGGCATCTACGCCGTGCACGCCGACATCCACGACCAGAAGCGCAACGAGGACGATCTGAAGCGCGCGAACTGGATGCTGTCGAGTCACATCAGCAACACGCCGCTCGCGGTGCTCGAGTGGGACCGCGACGTCCGCCTCGTGCGCTGGTCGCCGCAGGCGGAGAACATCTTCGGCTGGCGCAGCGACGAGATCCTGGGCATCCCGCTCGCCGACAGCCCGCTCGTGCACGAGGACGACCGCGAGAGCTTCGCGGGGCTCGTCACGCGCCTCATGGGCGGCGAGGAGCCGCGCGCGACGGGCCTGACGCGCAACCATCGCCGCGACGGCAACACCATCTGGTGCGAGTGGTACCACTCGGCGCTCCTGGACGACCACGGCCAGATCGTGTCGATCCTGTCCTTCGTGCAGGACGTGAGCTCGCGCATCCAGGCGGAGGAGCGGCTGCAGTATCTCGCCACGCGCGACGCGCTCACCGGTCTGCCGAACCGGCTGCTGCTGCACGAGCGCCTGTCGCAGGCGATCGCGCAGGCGAAGCGCAGCGGCCATCGCGTGGGCGTGCTGTTCATCGACCTCGACCGCTTCAAGAACGTCAACGACACGCTGGGGCATCGCATCGGCGACGAGCTCCTGAAGCGCGTCACGGCGGCGCTCTCGGGCGCGCTGCGCGAGACGGACCTCCTCGCGCGCCTGGGTGGGGACGAGTTCATGGTCATCGTCGAGGACTTCGACGACCCCTCGGTCCTGGGCCGCATCGCGCAGAAGCTCCTCGACGCCATCGCGCAGCCCTTCGAGATCGAGGAGCACGACATCTTCGTCACGTCGTCGATCGGCATCGCCGTGTACCCGGACGATTCCGACGATCCCGAAGAGCTCCTGAAGTACGCGGACGTGGCGATGTACCGCAGCAAGGACCTCGGCCGCAACACGTACCAGTTCCTCGACGCCAACCTGGCCGAGGACCGCCTGCGCCAGCACACGCTGGAGACGGCGTTGCGCGCGGCACTCGCCGACAACGCGCTCAAGCTCCACTTCCAGCCTGTCGTGCAGATCAGCGATCGCGCCATCGTCGGCGCGGAAGCGCTCCTGCGCTGGACCGATCCGGAGCACGGCAACGTCCCGCCACAGGTGTTCATTCCGCTTGCCGAGGAATCCGGCCTCATCCACGCGCTGGGCGAGTGGGTGCTGCGCTCGGCCGCGCACCAGTGCGTGGCGTGGCGCAAGGCGGGGCTCAACCTCAACGTGTCGGTGAACCTGTCCGCGCGCCAGTTCTACCGCGAGGACCTCGCGCAGCGCATCTCCGAGATCGTGAAGGCGGAGGAGTGCGATCCGTCGTGGATCGAGCTCGAGGTGACGGAGACGAGCCTGCTGCACGACCTCGACGCCATCCGCAAGGTGCTGCACCAGCTTCGCGACGAGGGCTTCACGGTGGCCATCGACGACTTCGGCACCGGCTACTCGTCACTGACGCACTTGAAGCACTTCCCGATCGACACGCTCAAGATCGACATCTCATTCATCGCCGACCTCGAATCCGACCCGCAGGACGCGGCGATCACCGAGGCGATCATCGGCCTTGCCCGTGGCCTGGGCCTGAAGGTCGTGGCCGAGGGCGTGGGCACGCGCGAGCAGCTCGAATTCCTCGACGTGCGCGGCTGCGACTGCTTCCAGGGGTTCTGGGCCAGCAAGCCGCTGCCCGCCGACGCGTTCTACGAGTTCGTCCGCAAGAAGACCCACTGAAAAAGGGGTCAGACCCCATTACAGTTTTGTAATGGGGTCTGACCCCTTTTTCAGGGGAGGTCTTCCATCCAGGCCGCCAGCGCCTGGGCGGCGCCCTTCCATTCGGGCTCGAGCATCAGCATGTGCCCCATGCCGGGCAGGATGTTCGGCGCGACGCCGTGGTGCGCGGCGGTCGAGCGCACGTCGTCGGGAACCGCAATCTGGTCGGCCGCCGCCCCCATCACGAACACGGGAGACGTGGCCTGCGGCTCTGCCCAGTGCAGGCGCATGGAAAGATCGAACAGCACGCGCGGCGATTCGCCGTTGAGGTGCGAGATCGCCTCGGTGAGGATGGCGGGATCGACGTCGCGGCTGAAGTAGAACGGGCGCAACGCCTTCAGGAGGTCCTCCGAAAGGCGCGTCGGGTCGAGGCCGATCATGTGCGAGATGTAATCGGGGTGCGTGGTCGCAAGCCGCGCCGCCACCGGCAGGAGACCGGTCGGGGGCACGGGGGCGAGGAGCGCGCCGCCGCGCACCGGGCGCGTGGCCATCATCCGCTCGACGACCGCCGCGCCCATCGAGTGCCCGACGAGGATCGGCGCGCTGTCGAACTGGCCCGCCACGTGCTCGACGTCCGCCACGTAATCGTCGAGGCCCGCGATGAACAGCGTATCTGCTCCGCCGCTTGCCCCGTGGCCACGCAGCGACAACGCGTAGGAAGGCCAGCCGCGCGACGCGAACCAGGGCAGGAAGAACGGCTCCCAGCACCATGCGTCGCAGTAGCCGCCGTGGATGAACAACAGCGGCGGCTTGCGGCTCGCCCCGGACGGCAGGCGTGAGCGGATCTCGAGATGCGACTCGGGGGGGTGCATTCAGGGATCAGGTATCAGGTATCGGACGACGCCGCAGCGTACGTCCGAGCGCCGGAGTTGCAAAGGGGCAAAGATGATCCCAGTTACTATTGTTGTAGTTCACGAGGGCGGGGCAAAAGCGCTCGCGTCGACGCATTCTACTGATTCCTGATGCCTGATACCCGATCCCTGACATATGACGAAGCGTGCCGCCGCTGCGGCCGTCTTGCGATGTTCCTGGCCGATGTCCGCAGCGAGCATCCGACCTATTGGTGCAAACCGGTGCCGCCCTTCGGCGAGAGGGGCGCGCGGCTCGTGATCGTCGGGCTCGCGCCGGGCATGCACGGCGCGAACGCGACCGGACGCCCGTTTACGGGCGACTACGCGGGCATCCTCCTGTACGAGACCTTGCACCGCTACGGCTTCGCCAACCGTCCGGTGGCGACGTCGCGCGGCGACGGTCTGCGCCTTGTCGGCTGCCGCATCACCAACGCCGTGAAGTGCCTGCCGCCCGACAACAAGCCCACCCCGGCGGAGGTCCGCGAGTGCAACGCCTACCTCGCCGCCGACCTGCGCACGGTCCCCGAGGGCGGCGCCATCCTCGCCCTGGGCCGCATCGCTCACGACGCGACGCTGCGCGCGCTGGCGTTGCGCGCGGCCGACTTTCGCTTCGCCCACGGTGTCCCGCACCCGCTCGCCGGCGGGCGCCTCCTGGTCGACAGCTACCACTGCAGCCGCTATAACACGAACACGGGCCGGCTCACGGCGGCGATGTTCGACGCCGCGTTCGGCCGCATCGCGGCCCATCTTTCGGAGAAAGGGTGAGCAAGGTCTCGCGGCTGTCGAAGGTCACGACACCGTCTCCGGACGAGGCGCCGGCGCCGACGTTCGACGCGGGCGAGCTTCTGAAGTCGCTACCCCATCGCCCCGGCGTGTACCGCATGTTCGACGCCGCAGGCGAAGTCCTGTACGTCGGCAAGGCGCGCGACCTCAAAAAGCGCGTGTCGAACTACTTCCAGAAGACCGGGCACGAGTACCGGATCGCCGCCATGGTCGCCCACATCGCGCGCGTGGAGACTACCGTCACCCGCTCCGAGGGCGAGGCGCTGCTCCTCGAGAACAACTACATCAAGGCGCACGAGCCGCGCTACAACATCCTGTATCGCGACGACAAGAGCTATCCGTACGTCTGCATCTCGGGCGACCCGTTCCCGCAGCTGCGCTTCCATCGCGGCGCGCTCGACAAGCGCAACCGCTATTTCGGGCCGTTTCCGGGGGCGGGCGCGGTGCGCGACGGTATCGCCACGCTGCAGAAGGTGTTCCTCTTGCGCACATGCGAGAACACGGTGTTCGCCAACCGCTCGCGGCCGTGCATGCTGCACCAGATCCAGCGCTGCACGGCACCGTGCGTCGGGCGCATCGGCGAGGCCGAGTACCGCGAGGACGTCGAGGGCGCCGCGCTGTTCCTGCGAGGCAAGGCGAGCGAGGTGCTCGGAAGGCTGCAGGCGCAGATGGATGAGGCCTCGGCCAAGCTCGAGTTCGAGCGCGCGGCGCGCATTCGCGACAAGATCGCGCGCCTGCAGGCGCTGCAGTCGCGACAGTTCGTCGAGAGCGCGACGGCCGGAGACATCGACGTCGTGGCGGCGGCGATGGAAGGGGGCCTGTTCGCGGTCAACGTCGTAATGATCCGCGGCGGACGCCACGTCGGCGACAAGACGTTCTTCCCGCGTCATGCCGACGCCGCCGACGTCGAAGGCGAGGGCGAGATCGTCCCGACGTTCCTCACTCAGCACTACCTCGAGCGTCCCGTGCCGCCTACCATCGTCGTGCCGGACGTGGCCGATCACGCCGCGCTCGCCGAGATCCTGTCGTCGCAATCCGGGCAGAAGGTCGAGATCGTGGGCAGCCCGGGCGGTGAGCGGCGCGTCTGGCTCACGATGGCGCTGCAGAACGCGACGCTCGCCATCCGCCAGAAGCTCGCGCAGAAGGCGACCCAGGAGGACCGCCTCGCCGCGCTGCAGGACGCGCTCGGCCTGCCCTCTTCCACGCAGCGCATCGAATGCTTCGACATCTCGCATACGATGGGCGAAGCGGCCGTGGCCTCGTGCGTGATCTTCGACCGCCTGGCGATGCAGCCGTCGGAGTACCGCCGCTTCAACGTCACCCCCGCGCACGGCGGAGACGACTACGCCGCCATGCGTGAGGCGCTGTCGCGGCGTTGCGCGCGCATCGTGTCCGGGGAATATCCCGTGCCCGACCTGCTGGTCATCGACGGAGGCAAAGGGCAGGTCGGCGTGGCCGTGAGCGTGCTCGAGGAGCAGGGTCTGCACGGGGTCCCGCTCATCGGCATTGCGAAGGGGCCCGAGCGCAAGGCCGGAGAGGAGGACATCGTCTTCCCCGATCGCGACGGCGTGCTCAACCTGCCGTCCGACCATCCGGGGCTGCACCTGCTGCAGCAAATCCGCGACGAGGCGCATCGCTTCGCGATCCAGGGGCATCGCGCGCGACGCGGCAAGGCGCGCACGACTTCGGCGCTGCAGGAGATTGCCGGCATCGGCGCGATGCGGCGCAAGGCGCTCCTGCAGCATTTCGGCGGCGTCAAGGGCGTGCAGGCGGCGAGCGTGGAGGACATCGCGCGCGTGCCCGGAATTTCGCGCGCGTTGGCGGAACGCATATTCGCCGAGCTGCACTAGAAAAGGGGTCAGACCCCATTACAAGACTGTAATGGGGTCTGACCCCTTTTTCGCCCGGGTAGAATCGCCCCCACCGTGCCGTTCAACATCCCCATCGCGCTGACCTGGCTGCGGATCATCCTGATCCCGGTGTTCGTGGCCGTGTATTACCTGCCGGACAGCTGGCTCATGCCGGTCGCCAAGAACTGGACCGCGATGTCCATCTTCGCGGTGGCCGCCATCACCGACTGGCTCGACGGCTTCCTCGCCCGGCGCCTGGGCGAGACGAGCGCCTTCGGCGCGTTCCTCGATCCGGTGGCCGACAAGCTGATGGTCGCGGCCGCGCTCATCCTGCTCGTGCAGCTGGGACGCGCCGAGGCCTACCTCGCCATCATCATCATCGGCCGCGAGATCGCGATCTCGGCGCTGCGCGAGTGGATGGCGCAGCTCGGCAAGACCAAGAACATCGCGGTGGCGTTCGTCGGCAAGGTGAAGACAGCGGCGCAGATGACCGCGATCATCGCGCTTCTGTTGTTCGAGCCCGTGCTGGGTCTGCCGATCGCGCTCCTCGGCACGGTCGCGCTGTGGGTCGCCGCCATCCTCACCCTATGGTCGATGTTCCACTACCTGCGCCTCGCGGCGCCGCATCTTCGCGGTGACGTGGTCACCGAGATCCGCACGACAGTTGCCGGAAAGCGCGACGAAAAGTAGCCCTGCCAGATGCAGGTGCGAAATCGCGACGGCGCACCAACCCGGCTCACGCGGTCGCGGCGTCTGATCCCTTAACCTGCTGAAATAAAACGGAATCGGCGTCGGGCCGGGGCTGGCATCCGGGTTGCTGGTATGCAGGTCGGTATACAACGACCTCGTCTACGGAGCATCCCATGAAGAACCCGACCCCGCCTTCCGGCCCGCCACCGTGCACCGATCCCGGACGCCGCCGCGTGCTTCGCGCGGGCGCATCGCTCGCGCTGCTCGGCGCACCCGCCATCGTGCGTGCCCAGGCGTCGCCGAAGATCCGCATCGGGTACTGGCCCATCGCGTCGGGCCTGCCGTTTTTCGCCGCGGTCGAGAAGGGCTACTTCAAGGAGGCGGGCCTCGAGGTAGAGCCCCTCAAATTCGCCGGCGCGCAGCAGGTGATGGAAGCGATGCTGGCAGGCCGCTCGGACGGCAGCTCCAACGGCACGGGCAGCGCGAATCTCGCGATCGGCGAGATCGCGCAGCCGGGCCTGTTCAAGATCTTCTGCACGAATCCGAGCAACGCGAAGTGGGTGCTCGACGAGTTCATCGTGGCGAAAGACACGCAGGCGAAGACGATCGCCGACTTGAAGGGGAAGAAGCTCGCCTCCGGCCCCGGCATCCAGAACGTGACGCTGTGCAAGACGATGCTCGAGCGCGCCGGCGCCACCGGGACTTCGGTCATCGAGCAGCCGATCGGCCAGCACGTCGCCGCCGTGGCGGCCGGCCAGGTCGACGCCTGCTACACGCTCGAGCCCACCGGAACGGTCGGCCGGATGAGCGGCACGACGCGCGTCGTGGAGGCAGGCGTGGTCGCGAAGTACATCCTGGGCGATCCGTTCGCGCCCTG
>Ga0335082_10008464_pt1 | contig 11178 bp, 8 predicted proteins | sample Lox_Sample_41_FD_206718 | JGI IMG/M metagenome (GOLD analysis project Ga0335082, IMG submission 206718) | Soil microbial communities from Loxahatchee National Wildlife Refuge, Florida, United States - Lox_Sample_4.1 | ecosystem: Environmental > Terrestrial > Soil > Wetlands | place: USA: Florida... | reverse complement strand
AGAGATTCCCTCGTCCATGGCTGCCATCATGACGTCAAGGATGAGGAGATCGGGTCGCCGCTTCGCCAGTTTGTCCAACCCCTCGGCGGTGTTCGTGGCGGTGTCAACCGCATAGCCGTATTCGATGAGAATTGCCGAGCAGATCTCGAGAAAGCTCGGATCATCGTCGATGATCAGAATTCTCTTCTGACTCATGAGACTGTGCTCCTTCCCTGTGATTTTGGCAGTTCGAAGATGAAACTGATCCATTCGCCTTCTTGCCCCTCCGCCCAGATCTTCCCCCCGTGCCGGTTTACGATGGTGCGGCAGATGAAAAGTCCCAATCCCGTTCCTTTGCTGGCACCCTTCTGGGCCTCAGGAATCCGGGTGAACTTCTGAAACAGCCGGTCCATCTTTTCATGGGCTACCCCCTGCCCGTCGTTCCATATCTCGAACCGATACCGGTCGCCCGCATCGACAGCCCTCAGGCGGATCCGTCCGCCGGGGCGCCCGTACTTGCAGCCGTTGCCCACGAGATTACGGTACACTACCCGTAGGAGCTCGGAGTCCGCCTCCAGGGTTACGTCGTCGCCCACGGTGCTTTCCACCTCCATCCCGTGAGCGGCGGCCATGGTAGACAGCTCGGCCAGAACGGGCTCCACCACCTCAGGGCCGAGACGCAGCATAAGGGGAGTGAAGCCCAGCTCATCCTTCTCGATTCGGGATAGATCGAGGTAGTTCTTGATCATGGTCATGGACCGGTCGAGGTTTTGGCAGATGAGCCCTACCATTCGCTCCTGCATGGGGGTGAGGGGGCCGAAGATCCTCTGAAGCACAGAGTGGGCGGACATGGTGCTGTTGGCGATGGGGGTCTTGAGTTCATGGGTGATGAAGCTCAGCATGTCCATGTAGCTCCTGTTGAGCTTTCTGAGGTCCTCATTGCTCTGCCTCAACTCCCGTTGGTAGCGATCAAGCTTGAAGAGCATGTGGCAGAACCCGTTTCCCAGCTGAGCGATCTCGTCTCCCGTCTCAGTCTGGTACACCTTACAGTCCACGCACTTCAGAGGCCTTCCTTCTAAGCGGTTCGGTTCGCCGCCTTGTCCGGGGACGTTGTCTTGGAGCCAGCAGGGAGGATCGCCCCGCTCGTAGGCCGGGCACGCAGAGAGCTTCCACCTCTCCCGCTTCCAACATTTCACCAGAGCCCTGAGATTGCTGCTTTCGCCGAAGTTGCCGCGGCTCACCTCGCCGGCCAGGTTGCTAAGCTGGGTGATGGGATCGGTAATCTGGCGAGAAAACCAGTTGGTGAGGAAGACTGCGATGGTAATCACCAGGGTGAGCAACCCGAGAACAATCTGGACCAGGGGCTGAATTACCTGATCGGTCAAGCGTTTGCTGAGGCCGACGCGGACGGTGGCGATGGGGTGGATGCCTTCGTAGAGACCCAAGGCGGTGTCGTAGACTGAGCCCATGGAGGTCTCGATGAGTTTGGTCTGGCGACCCTGGCCGGGAGCAAGGACGTTGTCCTGGATCAGCGCTACGGGAAAGTCTGAGAGGAACGTGTGGGCCACCACCCGGTGGGATGCATCCAACACGAAGATATAGAGAAGGTTTGGATTCATCCACTTCTCGGTGAAAATTGCATCGAGCAAGTTGGGCATATCGTTGGCGGTGAGGTAGCGTTGGGCCCGGGCGGCGATGCTCTCGGCGATGGTGAGACCCCGGTTCACGATCTGCTGGGTCAGATTGGGAAATACGATGAGCTGGATACTGATCCAGGAGACCGCGGTGATCAAGGCGATCACCACGAAGGTGCTGCCGGCCACCTTCTGCCTCACCCTCAACTTGGAGAACCGTCGCATCCTTGACTCCCCCGGACCGTTCGCCTCATGCCTGGCGGGCGTCACCGGCCCTTTCCCCTCTTCAGGTTCATCACCAAGGTGAGCTCCCCGGCGTGGATCTGTGTGAAGTAGACCTTCTCGAGACCTTGGTGGTCATGCGGGCCGAAGCTCACTGGATTGCCGATGCCCAGAGAGAAGTTCTGGATGGTCTCGATAGCATCGATGAACTTTTCGCGGTCAGGGATCGGGCCTGCCCGTCGCAGCCCTTCCACCAGGATCTTCGCGTTGAGAAACCCCTCGAAACCGACGTAGTTCGGTTTGTCCTCCGGATAGAAGCGTTCGAGAAGGCGCGAGTACTCCTCGGCCGCCGGGAGCAGCAGGATCGCACTCGGAGGGGGGACCACCTGGGTAATGATCACCCCGTCCCCGGCAGCACCGAGCCTTTTTGCCAGTTCCTCCGGCCCGACGAAGGAAACGCAGTGGAAAATGGGGTTGAAATGCTCAGATCTGGCCAACCGAATGAAGGCGGCGCACGGTTCGTAGGTTCCGATCATGATCACCGCTTCAGCCCCAGAGCGGGAGATATGGGAGAGGGCATCCTCGATCTCGAGACTCCCCCGCCGATAATGACCCGTGGCCACCGGCTCTATGCCGTAGCGCTTCAAGGCGATTTGGGTTCCGGTCAAGCCGTCAAAACCGTAGTCGTCATACTGGTAGAAGACGGCAATCTTCTTTATGTTGAGAGATTCAACCAACTCCCTCACCACCGCCCCCGTCTCCTGGTGGTAAGAGGCACGGATGTTGATGATGTAACGCTGGAACGGATTCCTGAGGATCTGGGCGCCGGTGAAGAGGCCGACCAAGGGTATGCGGGCCTCCTGCACCAGGGGCATAATTTTCACCGAAGTAGGAGTTCCTACATAGCAGAAGAGGGCGAACACCCGGTCTACCGCAATAAGTCTCTGGGTGTTCTCGAGACATCGGGGTGGGTCGTAACCGTCATCGTAGGCGATGACTCGTATGTTGCGGCCGTGGACACCACCGGCCTCATTGACCGCCCCGACATAGCTGAGAGCGCCGTGTAAGGTCTGCGTCCCAAGGAAGCTCGCGTGGCCGGTCAGGGCGAGGGATGACCCCACGAGTATCTCTGGAGCGTCTACTCGGGAAGATCGGCCGGTTCCCGGCTTTTCGCCCGGAGCGCCGTCGGAGCAGCCCACGAGGATGAGAAGCAACAGAGGGTAGAGCCAACGTTTCATACCGCACCGTTCCCAAGCCCGCGTGAGGCACGAAACGCCGGAGCGAGATTGTGGAAATGGGCGTGCCACCGGCCAATCATCCCGCGGTACCGCGGGACTGAACCTGAGGGGTACTTGCTCAGTACGTCGCCAGGTTCCTCGCGACGAGCTCGGGACAGGCGGGACAAGCGAGGCCCGAGGACGCGCGCCGTGAGAGGTGAACCAGACGGAGCCAGGAGCAAACCGGGACGGGAAGAGGAGCGAGGCGACGACAGATGCGCAGGGATGGGTTTGCACCTTGTAGCCACCGACCCTGGACGTGTGAAACCCCGACATGAGCGCTCTCGCCGAGTGCTCCCGCCGCCTATTCTACCTTGTCGCGGGTATGGTAGAGGATTTTGAACCGCTTGCCGAGCTCAGCGAGAAGAGCGGTTTCGTCCTTTACACCCTTGAAGCGAATGTACACGTGACGGTAACCCTCAGGAGCGTGCTCGTAATGAGTGATGATGCTAAAGATGCGCTCGTCGTGACTCCTGATCACGTCCGCCACTTCTCTGATGGAGCCGGGTTCATCGGGTAGCTCGACACCCACTTGGACCGCTGCCTGGTAGATTCCGGAAATGGAAACGAGGGCCCGGAAAAGGTCGTCCTTGGTGATGATACCCTCTAGATCACCTTCATTATTCACCACTGGCAGGGCGGAGATGTCATGCTTGAGCATGAGAGCGGCAGCTTTCTCAATGGTGTCGTCCGTGTGGGTGGTGAAGAGCTTCTTGGTCATGATCTCCTTGATCTTGAGCTGGTCGAGGAGGTAGTAAAGCTCGTGGATATCCAGTGTACTCGCTTTGGATGGGTGCGCCTCTTTTAGGTCTCGGTCGGAGACGATGCCGGCGAGACGACCCTTCCGCATGACCGGCAGATGTCGAATGCCGTGCTGTCTCATAAGGCGGGAGGCCTTCATCATGGAGACATCCTCATCGATGGTGATGACGTTACTGCTCATCCAGTACTTGACCAGCATGCCCTACCTCCTCTCGTCACAACCTCATGAAATTGCGCGCCTATCCTCAACGGCAGCGGATGACAAAATACCTCGCATCCGGTACCTCGCCCGGGGGAGCGGAGAGCACTACCGTCGCCCCGGTGCCGAATGCCCGGAGCGGGTTGCACTCCGATTCAGGCAACTCTTTATCACAGTCCGGCTAAGATTCAACAAAAAAACGCGGGCTCCCCCCAGCCGTTTTTTCGCTGAAGGCTGCGGGGGATTTGACGGCAACGTCAGCAGGAGAGGGCAGCGACCGACGCCAACCGTTTGATCCACTCATCGGGCTGGAGCCCTTCTGAGAGATACAGGTCTGCGCCCATGGCTGCGGTATGTTTGGTATAGTACGCTTCCGGTTCTGGACCGGTGAGGACGACTTTTACCTCCGGTATCTGCCCACGCAGATCCCGGATAAGGCCCTCGACGTCTTCATCGAGGAGATAGATGTCGAGCAAGACAAGCTGAGGCCGGCACTGGCAGGCCTTTTCCCGAAGGTCAGCGAGATCACGCGCAAGGGTAACCTCGGTGACGCCGGCTTCGGCAAGGAAATCGGCGAGCTGACTACAAAGTACGCTGCTCTTCTGGACGAGCACCGTACGGACTGGCTCCATGAGCATTCCTCCCCACGTGAGGATAGTAATAGAACAGCCCATGGGCGGAGTCTATGGGGGAAAACCCGTATTTGGCAGAGGAATTACTCCCGTTTCGTACCAGATCGCGGTGAGCGACCGGCAGCGCCGCTCACCCTTCTGGCCACCTAGCCCGCATTATGCACGAGCCACCTGCTGCGACCGCGGATATGGCCGTCCTTCTTTGGAAGTGGGAGGCTCTATGAGGAGGCGCGCTGTAGGAGCGGCTTCCAGCCGCGATCGAATGGCGCAAGGCAGGGTGATCTGCCCCGCCGGAGGCGGACAAGTCTACAAAGGCGGAGAGTCAGGTAATGAATGTCGCACTAGTCGCGGGTCCGGCATCAGGGATAAACTTTTTCCCTCTCCCCGATCTCGCGGGGCCTCTCGTGCATACTGCGGGCTAGTCCTCCCACAGCTCCGGGTCGATGATTCCTATCTTTATGGCATACTTGACGAGGTCGAGGAGGTTATTCATCCCGAGCTTCCTGGTGACATTGTACCGGTGTTTCTCCACGGTCTTCGGGCTGACGCACAGGACGTCAGCGATCTGATTGGTGGTGTTGCCCTCCACCATCAGGCGAAAAACTTGCTGCTCCCTTTCGGAAAGGAGGTTGTAGCCCCTGATCGTGGGCTTCTCCTTCCGGGTTTTCAGGTAGGTGCTGATCACCTCGGCGCTGATCTTGGAACTAAGGAAGTACTCACCCCGGCGGGCGGCTCTGATGGCCTCCAGAATGTCCGAGCTGGGCGAGGCCTTGATCACGTAACCCAGGGCCCCGGAGGCAAGGACCTGGTGGACAAAGGCCTCGCGCTTGTGCATAGAGAGGACTACCACCTGGGTCTGCGGCACCGCGTCCTTGATGAGATGCACCGCCTCCAAACCACTCAGGTTGGGCATGGCGATATCGATAAGGATGACGTCCGGTCTGAGATCCCGGGCTCGGTCCAGCGCCTCCCGTCCGTCACCGGCCTCGCCCACCACTTCCATGTCAGGCTGTTCATTGAGTAACTGCCTGACTCCTTCTCGCACGACGGCGTGATCATCAGCTATCAGTACTCTTGTCTTTGCCATCTCTCTTCGTTCCTCCCACGGGCACCTCAGCCCTTATGAGCGTGCCTCTACCCGGTTTCGAGCGGACTTCCAGCCTGCCGCCCACTGAGGCGATCCGCTCGCGCATCCCGAGAATGCCGATTCCCTGGTGCCTCGCCCCGGAGGAGATAAGGTGATCGTTTTGGTCGAACCCGACGCCGTCGTCTTTGATGGTGAGGATCAGGTCGGGATAACTGTGGGTGAGATGGATACTCACATACTTGGCATCAGCGTGCTTCACCACGTTATGGAGACCCTCTTGGATGATCCGATAGAGCACGGTCTCCACCTCGGCATCCAATCTTTTGCTGAGCCCGATCGCCTCGAAATCCACGTCGAGCCCTTCCATGCGTTTCCGGAAGTCCTCGACGTACCACTCGAGGGTCGGCAGGAGGCCGAGATGGTCGAGCATGGCTGGCCGCAGTTCGGAGATGATGTTCCTTGTCGTATCACTCACCTGCTCGATCAAGCTGATCAGGTCGGCGCATCGCTTCTTCTGACTGGCTAGGTCTTCGGGAAGGGTCTGATGCAGCACCTCCATGCCGAAATGAAGGGCGGTGAGCGCTTGACCCAGTTCATCGTGCAGATCCCGGGCGAGTCTCTTGCTCGTCTCCTCGGCTACACTGAGCAGGCGGCGGCTCAGGAGAACGTTTTGTTCCTCGGCCCGCTTGCGCACACTGATATCCTGCATAATCTCAATGGCAGCGATGGTTTTGCCCTGTTCGTCGACAATGGGAGATACGGTGAAGAGGAGGTAGCGTTCCTTGCCGGCCAGGTTCTCGAAGTAGAGTTCCATCTCCCAGGCCCCCTCAACCCGGCGCGAGGGTTTCATGCCTTCCTTGCGATAGGCCTGGAACATCTTCTCGGACTCACCATCGATGATGTAGTCGGCCGCCACCCTGCGCTCTTGGTCGTAGAAGGCCTGCCACTGATTTCGTGTTCCCACCATCTTCTCGGCGGAAAGACCGGTAATCACCTCACACAGCCGGTTCCAGTAAATGATGTTGTGGGTCTCGTCGATAATAAAGATCCCCACCGGTGAGCCGGCCAGAATGGTCTCGATCGCCTTCTTTTCCCGCAGCACCTTCCGCAGCTCGACCGCATCGCTAATATCCCGGTGGACCTCGAGAAAGAACGGTGCCTGCTCCCGATCTTCGCCAATGGGGGTAACAGCCGATTCCGCCGGGAAGGTCTCCCCCGCCTTTCGTTTCAGGGTTGTGCCGATAAACCCCGTCCGGCCCTGTCGATAAAAGGTCTCCTGAAACTCCTCGAAGGCCGATTTGTTCGGGAAAATGACCCTCGAGGTTTGCCCGCGGATCTCCTCCTTCGTGTAACCCAAGATCTTCTGAAGCGCCTTCTCGTTGATATCAATGATTCGGCGCTGGCTGTCCGTGACTATCATCACATCCTGGTTGGTGTCAAAGATGGCCCGGTATCTCGCCTCAGAGGCTTGCAGGGCTTCCTCGGCCTGTTTGCGTTCGGTGATATCCTCGGCGTTCACCTGGACGGCGTCGAGATCGGCAAAGGAGCTGAAGGTGAACCGGAAGTAGCGGTCGCCGACCTGCTTCTCTTTCCCTCTGATGATCCTATCAGTGCCGATCAACGGGCGGATCTCCCGCTCGAAGTCGAGAGGGAATATCTCGAAAATCTCTTCGGTTGTGACCCCGGCCTCTCGCAGGAGCTGGGACGCCGCCGGATTGAGGTAGGAGACCCTGCCGGAGGACTCGACCCGCATGACCGGGTTGGGACTGTTTTCCGGAAACCTGGCGAGGTCCTGGATCCGACGGGTCAGTTTCTGGATCTCCTGACGGGTCTGCCAGTCCTTCAAGGCGTGGTCCAAGCGGTGGCCGATGAACTTCATGGCGTCCTTGCGGAGGTAATCAAGGGCGCCCAGGCGCATGCTCTCCACCGCCAAGTCCTCGCTCCCCATACCGGTGAGGACGATGAAGGGCAGGTCGAGTCCCTTCTCCTTGCAGTACTCGAGCGCATCGAGAGCGGTGAACTGTCCGAGGTTGTAGTCGGCGATGACAACATCCCACGCGCCGTCGCCTATCCGATCGCGAAAACGATTGGCATCCGAGAGCACCTCGGGAACCACCTCATACCCGCTCTTTCTCAGGTAGTGAAGACAGAGTTCAGCATCATCCAGGTTGTCCTCGAGAAAGAGCACTCTGATTCGCTTCATCGTGATGCCCTCTCCCCGCCGAGGAAAGGCGGTTTGTTGAGGAGGAACCAGTAGAACCCAAGGGTGCGGAGGGCTTCCACGAACCTCTTGAAGTCCACCGGTTTCACGATATAGCTATTTGCTCCCAGCCGGTAGCACTCGTCCACGTCCTTCGCCTCCTCTGAGGAGGTGAGGACGACGACCGGGATGCGCCTGAGGTCACGGTCCGTTTTGATGGTCTCGAGGATTTCGAGGCCGGAGATCTTCGGCAGCTTGAGATCGAGAAGGATGAGGCCCGGCCCGGCGTTCTCATCTTTGCTCCGTTCCAAGTATCGCAGCGCCTCTTCCCCATCCATGGCGATCTTGATCTCGTTGGCGAAGTTATGGCGCCGGAATGAATGGAGGGTGAGATCGATGTCGTCCTGGTTGTCTTCAACTAAGAGCACGGTTAGCATATGCGTACTCCTGCCGTCATTTGGTAGTCGGCTGTGATGTCCTTGAGAGACTGAAGAAAAATGTAGCCCCCTGTCCGGGAGCTGAGGCAGCCCAGAGCCTTCCGCCGTGCTTCTCTACAACCCGTTTGACGATGGCAAGGCCAACCCCGCTGCCCTCGTAATTAGGGTGGAGCTTCTGAAAGGCCTGGGTCAGTTTATCGGCGTACTTCATGTCGAAGCCGATGCCGTTATCCCTGACGTAATAGACCGTGTCCTCCGCGCTCCCCTCACATCCGATTTCGATCCGCGGCAGCGGTCGAGACCGGGTGTACTTCATAGCGTTGGAAACGAGATTGGAGAGGACATGCGCTAGGGCCCCTCGATCGCATGCCGCGAGACCGAGAGGACGGGCTGCCAGTTCGATTCCCTGAGCTTCGATCTGAGGCCTGTAGTCGATGAGCACCTCGCGGAGCAAGGCGTCCATGTCGGTCGTCTGGCGTTTCAGCTCCGCCCGGCTCACGCGGGAAAATTGAAGCAAGCCGTCGATGAGTTCACCCATCTTGCGGGCGCCGTCGTCAACCCGGCGGAGCAATTCGGTCCCCGCCCCGCCTAGTCTGCCGCCATGCTCTTCCAAGAGAATCGCGGTGAACCCGGAAATAGCCCGAAGGGGAGCCCTGAGGTCGTGACTGACCGAGGCGGCGAAGGCTTCAAGCTCACTATTCGCCTCCTGGAGTCTCTCTTCCCGATCTTTGAGGTTGCTTCGCATTTGTTCCAAGGCGCGAGCGAGATCGGCAAGTTCGTCTTCACCCCCCCCGGGGGCGACGGGACGGTCCAGGTCACCCGAGGCCATTTGCAGCGCAGCCGTTCTGAGCTCCCTGACCTTCCCCCTCAAGTTGTGGGCAAGATAAAGGGCAAGCCCTGCAGCCGCCGCGAGAATAAGTAAATCCGCCAGCAGGATCAAGGCCGTACCCCGGACGATGGGCTTGTAAATGCCGGCAAGGGGCAGGGTCACCAACACGGTAAAAGGAGCGGTGCTCGCGCTGGCCCGCACGGTCAAGGCCTTGCCCTCGACGAGGGCCGGGCTCCACTGGGCTTCATCCTCCTCCCCTCGATCGGCGCGGAAACCGGGCAAGGAAGCGCCGAGGGGAAGGGGCAGATGGCCCACTTTGGCGGCAAGAAGCCCGCTTTCGTCGACAACGAGAATGCTACAGTGCTCCGGCAGACGAAAGTCTTGCCAAATTTTTTCCAGCCCTTCCAGCTTGACGGAGACACTAGCAATGGCGAGGATCTCGCCGCGGGCATTGTACAAGGGGCCCGCAACGGGGAGTGTCATGACCCCAGTAATCTTCCCTAACGCCGGCTGACCTACCGCGAAGGAAGCGCTGGCAATAACCTGGCGTACCTCCACGCGGTCGTCGTAGGAGACAGGATGTTGCGCGGATACGGCACTTGCGAGGAGAAGGCCCTCGCGGTCGAGAATCCGTATATTGGCATACTCGGGATGGTTCTCGAGGATTCGACCAAGGACGGGTTGGAGCGCCCCGCCGCGTTCCCTGAGAGGCCCGACCAGATCGGACACGTCCTTGAGAAAGGCGGCGGTCGACCGAAGCAGTGCATCAAAATCGTGGGCGCACTGATTGGCAAGAGACTGCAGATAGGCGTAGCTGCTGTCCCGTTTGTCGGAAAGAGAGGTGGCAAAATCATACGCCGTTACGAGCGCGGCAGGCACCACGATGATGAGGACGAGGCAAATTAATTGAAAGCCAAAGGAGGTTCGAAACTTCATCTTACCTCAGTCAAAACGGGGAAAAAGGGCGACAAATCCTCGCCGAGTATAACCGAACTTGGCCCCCATGCCAAAAGAAGGGCGTACGGCAGAGATCTTTCTGAAAACTCTCCCCGTAAGGGCTTGCGGCAGACGCCCTCGGGCCTCGCCTACCTTGGCGGCGACTTAATGGGAGCGAGCTAAGACGTGGCTTCCCTCTTCTTCGCCCCTTGCTCCCAGAACGACGGATTGGAGATCCTTGCGGATTTTGTCGCGATAATTTCGGGCCGCAGCATCGTTGGACATGATCATATCCAACTGGCGAGTGTGTATGCTGAGATACCCGAGAACCCGGAGCCGCTCCTTCATGAACTCCTGGTCCCGCCCTTCTAGGCGAGCAAAGACGGCGTCTTCTCGAATCTCGACACGGAAGTCATAGTCCGAGAGGATATCGCCCACGAAGTGAGCCCGTCTCAACCGCCGTTGAAAATCGGCGGCGCCCCCCTTGAACTGAAAACTGATGTAGTTTTCCATGGCCCGTTCCCCCACGAGAGTTTCCACGGTGGAGAAATGGAAGCCAAAGCGGGAGGTGAGACTGCAGAAGTTCTTCGAAATCATGAAGTAGTTGCGGTTGGCATACTTGGAGCGCATGGCGGGGTCGAGTGAGGGGTTGGTAGTGGCCTCGAGGAGTACCGACATGAGTCCCTTGGTGTCAACCGCAGGCGGCCCTTGCCACGGAATGGCGACGATGCCCCCCCAGAGAGCCAACATGGGGACACAGACAATATTCGACAGTTCCACATACTTTCCGTCCCCATCCTCGCGGAAGCCGTCATCGAGGTTGATGATCCACCACTGCATGGGAACTTCGCAGACCAGCTGTTTGCTGGAGCGCTCTGAGAAGTGGTGCTCCTTGCCGAAGCTGAACATCTCATGCACCGATTTCTCGTGAATGAACCGGGTGATATCGTGGAGGGTCCGGCATTTCTTCGGCTTGAAGTCTTG
>Ga0335082_10008462_pt1 | contig 11180 bp, 7 predicted proteins | sample Lox_Sample_41_FD_206718 | JGI IMG/M metagenome (GOLD analysis project Ga0335082, IMG submission 206718) | Soil microbial communities from Loxahatchee National Wildlife Refuge, Florida, United States - Lox_Sample_4.1 | ecosystem: Environmental > Terrestrial > Soil > Wetlands | place: USA: Florida... | reverse complement strand
CCTGGCGTCGCCGCATCGGGTCCCCCCGGGTGCTGATGAACGCGCGCACGGACAGCGCCGCGGCCGCCACCACGCCGAGCACGGCCAGCACCGCCGTGGCCGTGTCGAACGCGTCCGGGAGCAGGACGTCGGCGAGGACCGGCGGCAGCACTCCGCTCGCGAGCGCGGTCCGGCCCGCCGCGACGGCGGCCGAGGGGACGAACGCGAGCCAGAGCCAGGCGAACCGCTTGATCGGCTTCGGGAAGCTCGCGAAGAACAGCGCGAGCAGCGGCGGGAGCGCGAGGCGGCCGAAGTCGCGGATCAGGAGGAGGAGCTGCCACGACGAGTCGGGCTCGATCGGGAACGGGACCACAACCGCCGGGAACAGCGCCTCCGCAAGGGCCAGGAAGCGCCCGGTGTGCGGCGTCGGATGGCCGAGGTACACGAGTCCCGCGACCGAGAGCGTGAACATGGCCGCGAACGCCACGAGGAGGTAGCGCACGTCCACCTGCGGCGGCGGCGGGTAGTAGGCGATCTCGCGGGTCTTCCCGTCCCGGGTCAGCGAGAGCGTCGAGACGGGGCGGGAGTACAGCGTGCGCTCGAGGTCGTCGATCCGGGCCGTCGGAACGCCTTCGATCGCCGCCACGGTGTCCCCCTGGAGGAGACCGGCTCGGGCCGCCCCGCTGCGCGGGCTCACCCCGACGACCACGAACCCCTGCGGGCCGCGAAGCGCCTGAAAGTCGAGCCGCTGGAACTCCCCGACACGCCGCTCGGCCCCCATCAGGCCCGCGGTGGCGGCGACCACCCCCGCAACGAGGAGGACGAGGCTGCGCGTCCTGTGCTCGTGCAGCTTCGCCCAGCCCCGGCGTGGCAGCACGAAGCGGGTCGAATCCGACGGCGTGGAGTCGTGTCCCGGTGGAGCGTCCATTCTTTCGGATTATATCCGATTTTCCGTACACGAGGTCCGCCGCAGCGCCCTGCAACCCGCCGGAAATGCGGGAACGGCTTGCCGAGATTGAACTTGGCGCCGCGCCGGCCGGTCACGGCCGCACCTCCTCGGTGGCCGGCGCCCTGCCGCTACGGGTGCTCGTGCACGGAGACGTCGCCCGACGAGGTCCGGATCTCGACCTCGGCGGCGGGTCCCGGAGCGGAGAGCGTGAGCTCCCGCTCGCGGTGCTCGCTGTTCCCCGGCAGGTCGGAGCGGATGCTCCCGCTCCTGGTCGTGATGTGGCCGCGCAGCGGCGAGGACGCCGGGACGCGGAGTCTCACGTCGCCCGAGGACGTGTGGACCCGGATGCTGGCGCCCGCGGCGAGCGCGGCCCAGCTCGCAGCGACCTCGCCGGAGGAGGTGTCGACCGAGAGTCCGCCCTGCAGCTGCTCGAGCCGGACGTCGCCGGACGTGGTGCCGATGATCGCACGTTGCGTGCCGCTCTCGAGCGTGACGTCGCCGGAGGTCGTATCGGCATCGAGCGCCGTGAGCGCCCGGCGCCTGACCATGACGTCGCCGGAGGTCGCCTTGACGATGAGCTCGTCCAGCCCCCCGGTGACGGTCACGCTGCCGGAGCTGGTCCGGATGCGGACCGGCCCGGACAGCGCGGCGTCGCCGGCGACGGTCACGTCGCCCGAGGTGGTGCGGATCTCGAGCCGGACCGACGCCGGGAGCGCCATGCGGACCCTCCCGTTGGTGTTGATGTAGCCGAAGATCACGATGCTGCTCCGCCCCGGTTGCTGGCGGACGTCGAGCGTCGACGCCGAGTCCTCGAACACCGGCGTGTGCGACTCCATCCACCTCTGGGCGGCCGTGCGCGAGGAGGAGTGCGCCTCGATGTCCACCTGCGCCGTGATCGTCGTGGCCGTTCCGACCGTCACGTCGACGTCGAGCGAGCGGAGGTCCAACCTCACGAGCTTGCCGGGCGCGGCCGGAAACGTCTTGGTCTCGTGCACTGACAGAGGCACCCTCGCGCGCGCGCAGGCGGCAGCGAGGAGCGGTACGCTCAGGATGGCGGCGAGGGTTCCACGGCGCATGTTCACCTCCACAGACTCAAACGTGCGGCGGTCCGGTCGGGTTCTCGCGGCCCGCCTTGCCCCCCCGAGGTCAGGGCCGGCGGCGCGCCCGACGTGCTGCGGGCGGAGCAGAAGCGTCGGACTGCCGTTGCGGGGCCGGTTCCGGACCTGGTCTCGCCGGCGCTCACGCCTGGATCGCCTCAAGCATCCGGACCGCGAGGCGCAGGAAGTCCGCCTCGGTGACGATCCCCAGGAGGATCCGTTCATCGGAGACGACGGGGAGGCACCCGTACTGCTTGTCGAGCATGATCCGCGCCGCATCGCGGACCCGCATCGTCGGCGGCGCCGCGAAGGCGTCGTGCATCACCTCGCGGACGGGGATCTGGACGAAGATCTTGTGCTCCTCGCGGGCGCTCACCTGGGCGAGCGTCGAGAACGACGCGGCCAGGATATCGCGGTGAGTGATCAAGCCGACGAGCTCCTTCCCGCGCACCACCGGGATGTGGCGGATCCGCCCGCGCTCCATGCAGGAGCGGGCGTCGGCCAGCGTGTCGTCCTCGGCGAGGGTGACGACATCCCGCGTCATGATCTCGCCCAGCGTGAGACGGTGCGGCATGGATCGAGTATACGCGCGGTCCGCAACCCCCGCCTCGCGGAACTCAAATGGAGAGTTCAGAGTGAAGAAGGAAGAGTGAAGGACGAGTTGACACGGGCAGCCTCGCCTCGACGATTGACGTGTGCGTTCCCGGTTCCCGGTTGTTGACTCTCAGCTCTCTGCTCTCAACTCCTACCTCGTCTTTCAACCGTCTCCCCGGTATACTCCGCGGGCAGCCGCACGCTGGGAGCGGGACACGCGTCGCGCCGTTGTCCCGCGGGGGGGACATGATGACGGCGATCGAGAGCACTCCGGAATTCGTCAAGACGGTCTACGAGCGAACGCGGTCCCGACTGAAGGGGGCGCGGCAGCGTCTCGCCCGTCCGCTGACACTGGCCGAGAAGATCCTCCTCGGCCACCTCGAGCACCCCGACAGGGCCGAGCTCGACCCCGGGAAGGCGTACCTCGAGCTCAACCCGGACCGCGTCGCCATGCAGGACGCGACGGCTCAGATGGCGCTCCTGCAGTTCATGCTCGCCGGGATGGACCGCACCGCGGTCCCGACGACGGTGCACTGCGACCACCTGATCCGCGCCCGCTCGGGGGCGGCCGCGGACGTCGCCCGCGCCGTCGAGGAGAACAGGGAGGTCTACGCGTTCCTCGAGTCGGCGTCGGCCCGATACGGGATCGGGTTCTGGAAGCCGGGTTCCGGGATCATCCATCAGGTCGTTCTCGAGAACTACGCGTTCCCCGGCGGGATGATGATCGGGACCGACTCCCACACGCCGAACGCGGGCGGGCTGGGGATGTTCGCCTCAGGCGTCGGCGGCGCCGACGCCGTGGACGTGATGTCCGGGTTCCCCTGGGAGGTGCTGCAGCCGACGCTGATCGGCGTGCGGCTGACCGGGAAGCTCTCCGGCTGGGCGGCGCCCAAGGACGTCATTCTCAAGCTGCTCGACATCCTCACCGTCAAGGGCGGGACCAACGCCGTCGTCGAGTTCTTCGGCCCCGGGTGCGCGTCGATCTCGTGCACCGGCAAGGGGACGGTCACCAACATGGGCGCCGAGCACGGCGCGACCACCTCGGTGTTCCCGTACGACGCCCGCATGGAGACGTACCTGCGGGCAACGCGCCGGGGCGCGATCGCGGACCTCGCCAACGCCAACCGCGACCTGCTCGCGGCCGATCCCGAGGTCGAGGCTGCGCCCGAGAAGTACTTCAACCGGGTCGTGGAGATCGACCTCTCGGCGCTCGAGCCTCACCTCGTCGGACCGCACACCCCCGACCTGGCCCGCCCGCTTTCCAGGGTGCCGGCCGCGGTCAAGGAGAACAACTACCCCGCAGCGATCTCGGCCGCGCTGGTGGGATCGTGCACCAACTCTTCGTACGAGGACATCACGCGCGCCGCGGCGGTGGCGCGCGAGGCGCTCGCCGCCGGCGTCAAGGCGCGCGTGCCGCTGCTGATCACGCCCGGGTCGGAGCAGGTCTACGCCACGATCGAGCGCGACGGGCTGCTCGAGGTGTTCAAGCGGTTCGGCGCCACCGTGCTCGCGAACGCGTGCGGCCCGTGCATCGGCCAGTGGCAGCGCGACGACCTCAAGAAGGGGACCGCGAACACGATCGTCAACTCGTTCAACCGGAACTTCCCGGCCCGCAACGACGGCGACCCCGCGACGCTGTCGTTCATCGCGTCGCCGGAAGTGGTCGTCGCGTACTCGATCGCGGGCACGCTCGCCGTCAACCCCGTCGCCGAGCCGATCGCCGTCGACGGCCGAACGATCACGCTCTCGGCGCCCCCGCCCGCGCCGGAGGTCCCGGAGAAGGGGTTCGTCTTCAAGGCGGAAGGGTACGTCGCGCCGCCGGCCACGCCCGCCTCGGTCGCCGTCCAGGTGCGCGAAGGGTCCGACCGGCTGCAGCTCCTGGCGCCGTTCCCGGCCTGGGACGGCCGCGACTTCGTCGAGCTTCCGGTGATCCTCAAGGCGAAGGGGAAGTGCACGACGGACCACATCTCGCCGGCGGGAGTGTGGCTGAAGTACCGCGGCCACATCGACAACATCGCGAACAACCTGTTCCTCGGCGCCGTCAACGCGTTCACCGGCGTGGCCGGGAAGGGGAAGAACCCCTTCACCGGCGAGGTGATGGAGTTCTCCAAGATCGCCCGCGACCTCAAGGGGCGCGGCGTGCGCTGGATCGCGGTCGGCGACGAAAACTACGGCGAGGGCAGTTCGCGTGAGCACGCCGCGATGGAGCCGCGCCACCTCGGCGGTGCGGCGGTGATCGCCCGCTCGTTCGCCCGCATCCACGAGACCAACCTGAAGAAGCAGGGGCTCCTGCCGCTGACCTTCGCCGAACCCGCGGATTACGACAGGGTGCGCGAGGGGGACCGGGTGAGCCTCGTCGGCCTCTCGACGCTGGCCCCGGGCAAGCCGGTTGCCGTTGTGCTCCACCACGCCGACGGCTCGCGGGACGAGATCTCGTGCCGCCACACGCTGAACGCCGACCAGATCGGGTGGTTTCGCGCCGGCTCCGCACTCAATGTTCTGAGCAGCAAGAAGAAGTGAGACGGAAGAAGGGCGAGGGTCGAGGGGAGTCCACGACACGGCGAGAGGCTGCGTGTCGTGCCTCCTCCTTCGAACGTCTCGCTCGTGCCTACTTCTTCAGCACCGGCGTCGTCGGCCCGCCCTGGAGCAGGATCACGCCGCATCCGATCCGGGGACCGGCGTTGCCCGCCGGCTGCGACGTCATGTCGTCGGTCTTCTCGTGGACGACCACCGAACGCCCCAGCACCCCTTGGGGGCCGTGGTCGAGCGTGATCCGATGCGACACGAGGGAAAGCGTCGCGCGCCCCTCGGCGTCGGCGGTCAGGTTGCCGTAGTCACCGGCGTGCGACGTCTCCATCCCGGGACCGCCGTGCATCTTCTGGTCGGGGTTGAAGTGTCCGCCCGCCGACGAGCCGTCCGCCGCCGAGCAGTCGCCGAACTCGTGGATGTGGAACCCGTGCGCTCCCGGGGTCAGCCCGGCGACCTCGGCGTCGATCCGGACGCCGTGCTCGAGCTGGGTGAAGCGCACCGTGCCCGCGGTCCTCGCCGCCCCCAGCGCCTTGACCGTCGCAACCGCCGACGCGGCCGCCGCGGGCGGCGCCGTCGGTTGGCCGGCGAGCCCGGCCGCGCCGACGACCATCATCGAGAGACACACCGTGACGTGCTTCGCTTTGACCATCGGACCCTCCCGGAGCGGCGCAGTGCCGTCACGACGGTCAAACCGCGGCGGCCGGCGGCTTCTTCCGGCCGGGCGGCGGGAGGGAACAGGAGACACCGCGAGATGCGGTGCCGTGCCTCCGTCATCCTCGGTCCGGCGTCCTCGGGTTCTAGTCGAGGCGGGGTCGTGCGGGGGCGTTCACCTTCAACGTCGCGGAGGTCTGGAGCACCTTCAAACCGTTGCCGACCTGGAGGTTCACGGCGTAGGTTCCCCGTTTCATGTAGACGTGGGTGGGGTTGCGGAGGGACGAGGTCGTGCTGTCCCCGAACGTCCACAGCCATGAGGTCGCGCCGGCGGAGGTGTCGGTGAACTGGACCGTCTGTCCCGCGAACGGGATGGTGGGTGCGTAGGTGAACGACGCAGAGAACCCCGGCGACGTCGGCGTCGGCGTAGCGGTCGGCGGAACCGTGGGTGTCGGCGTCGCGACGCTCGCGTACCCGGCATCGGGCGTGCTGTAGGGGCTCACCGCGCCGCCGCCCGCGATCGCCCGCACCCAGTAGAAGTAGAGCTGGCCCGACACGGCGCTGAAGTCGTCGTAGGTCAGCAGGTTGGTGAAGGCGATCTGGCCGGCCGGGGGGCTGCTCACGGTGTTGCGGTAGACCCAGTACCCGGCCGCCCCGGTCGATGCGTTCCATGCGACGTGGACGTGGTCGGTGAACGCCCCGTCGCTGGCGGTGACGCCGGTCGGGGCTGGAGGCCCCGGTGCCACGGTGGATGTCGGGGTCGCCGTCGGCGTGAACGTCGGCGTCGGTGTGGGCCCGGACGGCGTTCGGGTGGGCGTGGGCGTCGGGCCGGTGGGCGTCGGCGTCGGGGTGCGCGTGTTCGTCGGCGTCGGCGTGATCGTCGGTGTCGGCGTGATCGTCCGCGTCGGGGTGATCGTGGGCGTCGGGGTGATCGTCCGGGTCGGCGTGATCGTCGGGGTCTGGGTCGGCGTGTGCGTCGGGCCCGCCATCGGGTAGACGTACTGCGCGCAGGTGGTGTCCGTGGAGTCGAGGCCGTTGCAGTTGCCGTTGTCGCAGGTGGCGTACATGAGCGCGTTCGAGTCGCTCACGTGTGCGAACCCCATCCCGTGACCGAGCTCGTGCGCCAGCATATGCTGGTAACCAAGGTCCGTGAGACATGCCGACGTGATTCCGTTGTTGAGCACCGCGAACTGGCTGGCGATCGGGTACCACTGCGCTCCGTCGAAGGTGGAGCTGAGGAGGTTCACCCAGGGGCCGCCGAATCCCAGCGTGCCATGGCAGCCGCTGAGGTCCGCAATGTCGCCGCAGGGGTCGTTGAACATCACGTAGTCCTTCCCGATCGCCGGGGTGTCGCGGGGGTCGGAGGTACAGCTCATGGTGTAGGTCTTGCCGCCGCCGTACACCAGGTTGATGCTCGTGCCCGAGATGCCGTTCCACATGTCGACCGCGTTGCTGAGCTCCGGGAGCCCGCCGTCAGATCGCGAGGAGTCGCCGGCTGGCGGGCTGCCACCGTAGTAGATGGTGGCCGAGCCGCCGCTGTCAAAGGCGAACCACCTCCAGTTCAGGACCGGATAGCCGTCCGCGGGATCTCCGCCGGACTCGAACGCGCACCCGCTGGGAGGCGACATCGCCCCGACCTCGAGGGGGATCTGATCCAGGCGGGCGGCCACGGAGCGTGCCGTCCACGTCTCGCGCCGCGCGACAACCCCCCGGAGGTGCGGGAGGAGCAACGCTTCCTGGTAGGTTTCGATCGGTTCCACGGGCCCCGTCGCTACGGAGGGGAACTGGGCGATCGACGCCTCTTCAGGCAGCGGCATGAGCAGCGCGGACCCGTCGCGGCCGGAGACGCGGCGCAGCAGGCCGTAGGCCATGACCTGGGGGAGGAACGTGCCGTCCGGCCGCTCGTGAAGGAACAGCAGGTAGACGCCGCCAGGCTCGAACTCCGGCGAGCCCGGGACAGACCATATCGCGGTGTCGGTCACTCCGCCCGGGACCTGGACGGTGAAACGGTCGCCGGCCGCCAGCCGCCCCACGACCGGGTTGAGGACCCGAAACGTGCTCAGGGTGAAGATCAGGGGACCGCGCTGCGACACCCTCGGCGCGCCGGCCTGGGCGAGCACCACGACGTCCGCCATGCGGGCAAGGTCGCCGAGGTTGGCCGGCGGCATGATCGACGTCGCCGTCGCGGCCGCGGCCGTCAGGCCGGCGGCTGCGGCTGCGAGAAGGCGTGTCGGGCGCACCAAAACCATGGAGAACAATCTCCCAGATGTATTGTAGTCCCGCCGCGCCCCAGCGCTGTGACTCCCGTCACTCGGCCGGGCCGGCGGGGGGGGCGGTGGCCGAGCCGTTGTCGGGATCTTCCGAGGGGGGCGCCGCCTCGCTCTCGAGGTCGGCCGCCGTTTCCGCCGAAAGCGGCGGGCGGAGCGGCAGGAACGGCGATACCTTGCGGCGGTACCCCTCGTACGGTTCGCCGAAGCGGAGCGCGAGGTTGTGCTCCTCACGGGCGGCCCGGGTGAGCGTCACGCGGAGCGTGGGGATGAGCAGCACGAGCGCGGGGAGCGAGCGCATCGCGACGATCGCCCCGACGAGCATCAGGATGACGCCGAGGAAGTAGGGGTGGCGCACCCAGCGGTACGGGCCGTGCGCCACCAGCCTCGTGCCCCGGCCGAGGGCGCGCACGGCCGCGAGCGCCAGCAGGCCACCCGCCAGGAGGAACGGAGCGGCCAGCCGCAGCGTCAGGCGGCTGAACTCCCCGGTGAGGAGGGCGCCCGCCGCGCACCCGATGACGAACAGCGTCCACGCCACCGGCATCTCGCCGACGGGCACGCCGGGGACCGCCTCGGTGTCGTCGCTCACGCCCGGCCCCTAGAGGGCGTGTGCGGCCGCGGGCTGCGCGGCCCGGTAGCGGTCGAGGCCGGCGAGGAACACCTCCAGCGCGCGCTCGAGCTTGGCGACCTCGAGCACGTACGCCATCCGGACCTCGTCCTTCCCGGCGCCGGGCGTCGCGTAGAACCCTCCGGCCGGCGCGACCATGACGGTGTCGCCTCCGAGCTGGAACTCCTCCAACAACCAGCGGGCGAAATCGTCGGAGTCCTCGACGCCGGTCATCTTGACGATCATGTAGAACGCCCCGCGCGGCCGCTTGAGGACGATCCCGGGATCGCGCGTGAGCGCGGCGTACATGACGTCGCGGCGGCGCTGGTACTCCGCGCGCACCGCCTCGAAGTAGCTCTCGTCGAGCCGGTACGCCGCGATCGCGCCGAGCTGCTCGAGGGTGGGCGGGCACAGCCGCGCCTGCCCGAACTTGAGCACCGAGGCCATCACGTCGCGGTTGCGCGAGATCACGGCGCCGACGCGGGCGCCGCACGCGGAGAAGCGCTTGGAGATCGAGTCGACCACGATCACGCGCTCGCGGATCCCCGGCAGCTCGAGCACCGAGCGGTGCCGGCGGCCGTCGTAGGTGAACTCCTTGTACACCTCGTCGGCGATCAGGAACAGGTCGTGGCGCTCCACGAACGCTGCCAGACGCTCGAGCTCCTCCCAGGTCAGGACCGTCCCGGTCGGGTTGTTGGGCGAGCAGATCAGGATCGCGCGCGTGCGGGGCGTGACGGCGGCGTCGAGCGCGGCATCCGGAGGCAGGTGGAACCCGTCCTCGGCGAGGGTCCGGACCGGCACCACCCTGAGGGTCGCCATCTCCGCGTACCCGTTGTAGTTCGTGTAGAACGGCTCGGGGATGATGATCTCCTCGCCCTCGTCCGCGACCACGTTGAACGCGAACAGGATCGCTTCCGAGCCGCCGTTGGTGATCAGCACGTCGCGTGGGTCGAGCGCGATCTCGTAACGGGCGAAGTAGGCAGTCATCGCCTCGCGCAGCCCGGCGAGCCCGTCCGAAGGCCCGTACTCGAGCACCTTGTCCTTGAACGAGGCGACGGCGCGCAGGAACTCCGGCGGGGTCGCGACGTCGGGCTGCCCGATGTTGAGGTGGTAGATGGTCGTCCCGCGTTTGCGGGCCGCGGCCGCGAGCGGCGCGAGCTTCCGGATCGGGGACTCCTGGATCGAAACGGCGCGGTGGGAGATCTTCATCTCGCCTCCTGGGACCGGCCCGGCGGCCGGAGCCGGCCGGGGCCGCCCGGACGGTCAGCGAGCGTACCGGCCCCCCCGAGAAAAGACAAGCGCCGCCCGCGCGCTCGCGGCGGCGGCGCCCGCGCCGCGCGCCGACCGGCGCGAGACTGCGACGTATACTCGATGAACTGCAGCGGCGCGGGGACGCGGGAGGATCGGGCATGGGTCAGAGGGGCACTCCGGATCGTCCGGGCGGTCCGGCGATCGTGGCGGCGATCGCGGGGGCGTTCCTGCTCTTCCGGCTGGCGACCGCGACCGTCTACGGGCTCTTCGTGGACGAGCTGTACTTCCTGGCGTGCGGCGAACACCTCGCCTGGGGGTACGTCGACATGCCGCCGCTCACCGCGCTCCAGGCGTTCATCGCGCGTTCCGTTCTCGGTGGCTCCCAGCTCGCGATCCGGCTGCTGCCCGCGCTCGAGGGCGTGGCGCTCGTCCTGCTCGTGGGGGCGCTGACGCGCCGGCTCGGCGGAGGCCGCTGGGCGCAGGCGACGGCGGCGGTCGCCACGGCGCTGGCGCCGGGGTTCCTGTTGGCGAGCAGCTTCCTCTCGATGAACGCGGTCGAGCCGCTCGTCTGGACCGGGATGGCGTACGCCCTGGTGCGCGTGGCGGTTCGCGCTGGTCGTTGGGCTCGTGCTGCTGTCCGAGCGCCGGCTCATGGCCAACCGCTGGTTCCTGCTCGGCGGAGTCGTGGCGCTCGCGATCTGGCTGCCCAACCTTGTCTGGATGGTGCAGCACCACTTTCCCCACCTCGAGCAGCTCGCCAACATCCGCCGCAACGGGCGCAACGTGGATCTCTCGGCGCTCGCGTTCGTCGGGCAACAGGTCCTGTTCCCCGGACCGGTTTCGGCCGTTCTGTGTGTCGGCGGTCTCGCCTGGCTCGCGGCCGGGAGGGTGGGACGCCAGCACCGCGCTCTCGCGATCGCCTACCTGGTCGCCCTCGTCACCCTGATCGTCACGCACGGACGGGTGTACTACCTCATGGCGGCGTACCCGGCGCTGCTCGCCGCTGGGGGCGTCGCGCTCGAGGCGTGGTTTTCACGACCGCGCTGGGGGTGGGTCAAGCCGGCGTTCGCCGCTCTCGTGGCTGTCTCGGGGGTCGCCTTCGCGCCGCTCGCCACGCCGATCCTCCCTCCCGAGACCTACCTCCGCTACACGAGGGCGATCCACTTCGATCAACCGAGGATCGAACACCGGCAGTCGAGCGCCCTCCCGCAGCTTTTCGCCGACAGGTTCGGCTGGCCGGAGATGGCCGCGACGGT
>Ga0335082_10008461_pt1 | contig 11180 bp, 11 predicted proteins | sample Lox_Sample_41_FD_206718 | JGI IMG/M metagenome (GOLD analysis project Ga0335082, IMG submission 206718) | Soil microbial communities from Loxahatchee National Wildlife Refuge, Florida, United States - Lox_Sample_4.1 | ecosystem: Environmental > Terrestrial > Soil > Wetlands | place: USA... | reverse complement strand
TTCCGCGGGGGGTGCGTCTTCATCCAGTTTCGCCGGCGCAGCGGGACGACCGCTCCGACCCGCAGGACGCTCCGGGCGTTCTTCCGACGGGGCCGCGTCGCTAAACTCCGCCTTGTTCTTCGGCGCGCCGATGAACTGGAAACCTTCGCAAACCACCTTCATCTTGTTACGTTTCTGACCCGTTTCCTTGTCGTCCCAAGTGTCGAGCTTGAGCCGTCCCTCGATGAACACAGGGCGCCCCTTCGATAAGTACTGACCCATCGTCTCGGCTTGGCGGCCCCACACTTCGACGTCAACAAACGTGACCTCTTCCTTCTTCTCGCCTGACTCGGTCGTCCAGACGCGGTTGACAGCCAATCCGATGTTGGCAATCGCGGTGCCCTTCGGCGTGTAACGCACCTCGGGGTCGCGCGTGAGGTTGCCCATCAAAAAGACTTTGTTGAAATTCGCCATTGCGCTTACTCGCGTCCACTCGCCGCCGCCACGCCCGTGCGCGGTTTGCGGACAGGCTCGGGAACCACCTCGGTACACTGCCAGCGGAACACGTCCGTTTCCAGATGAAACTTCGCATTGAGCTCGGTGATCGCCGTCGGCGGCGCGTCGAAAATCACGTTGACATAATTTCCTGCGCTGCGTTTTTCCGTCGTCCGCGCAAACGGCCGCGAGCCCATTTTCTGCACCGTCTCGACGTGCCCGCCCGCGTGCTCGATCGCTTTCTGGATGCGGTCGATGATCTCCTTCTCCGCCTCCTCTTTACCAGCGGTCTCCACAATGAACAATCCTTCGTATTTCTTCAATCTGCTTCTCCCTTCCTTCGATTAAAACGATTCATGGCCGTCGTCAAACCTTCTTTCACGCAACACTCGACGGCCTCCACTGCCAGCGCAATCGCCTGCTGCGCTTGCTCGCGTTCCTGCGGCTCGAATCTCCCGAGCACGTGATCGGTGATATCATCGCCCACCGGCCCCGTCCGCCCGATCCCAACACGCAGCCGGGGAAACTCCTCGTTGCCGCCCAGCGACTCGGTGATCGAACGCAACCCGTTGTGTCCGCCGCTGCCGCCCGACTGCCGCACGCGAAGCTGCCCCAGCGGCAAGTCCGCGTCATCGACAATGACTAGCAACTCCGTCGATGCGATCTTCAACCAGTTCGCAAGCGCATTTACGGCAACACCGCTGCGATTCATGAACGTTTGCGGTTTCGCCAGCACGAGCTTGCCTGCGTCGAGCTGCACTTCGGCAACTTCCGCGGAGAACCTCCACTTCTTTCTGAAAGAACCTCCCATTTGTCCCCCGAGCCGTTCCACGACCGCGAATCCGATGTTGTGCCGCGTGCCCGCGTAGTCCCTGCCCGGATTGCCCAGCCCGACGACCAACTTTGTGCGGGCCGACATCGCGGCGTGCTCCCGTTACTTTTTGGCTTCGGGTTTGGCCGGCGCGCCCTTGCCCGCAGCCGGTTTGGCCTCCGCTTTCCCGGCGGCCGGCTTCGCTTCTGTCTTTCCGGCCGCAGGCTTGGCCTCGCCCTTCGTGGCTTCGCCTTTGGCCGCTTCGGCCTTGCCCGCCGGCTTGGCTTCGCCTTCCTCGCCCTCTTCGCCTTCCTCTTTCTTCGCGCCAATGAGTTCAGGCTCGGTCGGGCCGGCCTCGGCCGGGGCCGCCACTTCCTCTTCGGCGATCGGCGCGGCCACAATGAACACGGCCTGACCCTTGTCGTCGAGGAAGGTCACGCCCGGCGCCGGCGTGATGTCGCCCACGTGAATGCTTTGGCCGATTTCGAGTTTCTCGACGTTGACCTCGATGACTTCCGGCAAATCCTTCGGTAAACATTCGACGCGCAGATCGCGCATTACAAATTCCAGCACCCCGCCGCCCGTCTTCACGCCGGCGGGTTCGCCAAGGGCGCGCACGGCCACTGCCGTGCGCAGTTTCTCCGTCGCGCTGACTTCATGAAAATCGACGTGGAGAATTCTGTCCTCGAACGGATGATGCTGCACTTCTTGAATCAATGCGAGACGGTTGCTGCTCTTGCCGCCTTCTTCGACAACGAGATCCACGAGCACGTTCTCGCCCGTCGCATGATGCAACGCCTTGTCCAGTTCCAGCAGCGTGATGGCGATGCTCAACGGTTTGGTGTGCGCGCCGTACACGACACCGGGGATCACACCGGATGCGCGCATCCGTTTGACAGGAACTCTTCCTGTCTCGCTGCGCGACTTCGCTTTGATCTGTACTTGTTTAGCCATGCGGATTGTCTCCTCAGAATGTCGTTAACTCTCGGCGCGCGCCCCGTTGATATCGAACAGTGACGAAACTGATTCGGCGTTGTGAATGCGCTTGATCGCTTCGCCGAGCAACGGCGCGACCGTCAACTCTGTGAGTTTGAACCCGCTCACCTTCGAGTGCGGCACCGTGTCGGTTGTCACCAGCTCATCCAGCTCCGACTTCTTCAGCCGATCCAGCGCCGCGGCGCCGAGAACCGCGTGACTGACGGCTGCGTAAACCTTCTTCGCGCCCCTTTCCTTGAGCACTTCGGCGGCACGGGTGATCGTACCCGCCGTCTCGGCCAAATCGTCCACCAGCAACACATTCTGGCCCTTGACCTCGCCGACGACGTTCAGCATCTCGACTTCGGACGCGCTCTTGCGTTTCTTCGCCACGATGGCCAACGGCGCGTGAAACATCTGCGCGTAGGCGTTGACCATCTTCACCCCGCCAATGTCCGGTGACACGACGACGAGGTCGGACAGATTCTTTTGCTTGAAATACTTGTAGATCACCGGCGCGGCGTACAAATGATCGACGGGAATGTCGAAGAAACCCATGAGCTGCTGTGAATGCAAATCCATCGTCAACACGCGGTTCACGCCGGCGGCGACAATCAGGTTCGCCACCAGCTTCGCCGTGATCGGCACCCGCGGCTGGTCTTTGCGGTCCTGCCGCGCGTATCCAAAGAACGGAACCACCGCTGTGATACGGGTCGCGCTTGCCCGGCGACATGCGTCGATCATGATCAGCAACTCCATGAGATGCTGGTTTGCCGGCGGACTCGTCGGCTGCACGATGAACACGTCGCGACCGCGAATGTTCTCGTTGATCTTGACGAACGTCTCCTGGTCGGGAAACGCCGTCACCGTCGCATCGCCCAAACGCGCGCCGACGGAATCGGCGATGCGCTGAGCGAGAGATCGGTTGGCATTGCCAGAGAAAATTCTTAAATCTGACGATGATTCCACGACTTCGATTCATTTCCTCGCGAAAAATCAAGGCCACACCCACAACGTTGTGGCCTTGAAAGCGAAGTCTGCTTCTACCCGATACCCAGCCGGTTTTCAACCCGAAACTTTGCGCTGCGGAAACGGAGGGCCAACAACCGCGCGCCCGGCGAGCAGCGAAGCGTCTTCCGGACATTTCACCTGGAAGCGTGGCCGGCCTCAGCACTCTGAACTTCTCTAGGTGAGTCCGTCGGCGTAGTATTCCGACGTGCGGACAATCGTGGGTTTTCTGAACATCAATTGTCACCGACCTGCTTGTCGTTGGCGTCAGGCGATGCTCATGCTGCCGGCCCTGCAGGCGCTGGTGTTCGGTTTCGCCCCGTCGGCGGCGGCTGCCATCATCGGCACCAATCCGCCAACTCAAGCGCTGACACTGACGCGAATTGCCGCGCTGCCGCCGGAGCAGCAGTCCGAATGGAAGAAATACCTGGAGCGTTCGGCCCGGCGGTTGCGAGAAGATGAAGCCTTTCTCCAAAAGGAAATGCGCGCTCGCGACCTGAAGCAATCCATCGTTCCGCCGTCGGACTACCACACTCGCTCGGTCCCCTTGGACAAACCGGCTGCCTGGTACGGCGACGCCGAGGCGCGGCGCCTCGCCGGCATCGTGGTTTCGTTCCAGACACCGTCCGGCGGATGGAGCAAAAACCTTGATTTGTCGAATCACCCGCGCGCACAGGGCGAAGGGTTCGCTCCCGACAACCTCTCGCGCTACCTCGGTGACGTTGACTTCGATGTCCCGCACGACACGCACTGGAACTACGTCGGCACGTTCGACAATGATGCCACCACCACCGAGTTGCGCTATTTAGCCAAGGTCATCGCGGCGGTCGAGACCAACCAGAGTGCGCCGTATCGCGCGGCGTTCTTGCGCGGAATTGACTACATTCTGGCCGCACAGTATCCGAACGGCGCCTGGCCACAAGTGTGGCCGCTTCAAGGCGGCTACCACGATGCCGTTACGTACAACGACAATGCCGTGGTCAATGTCCTCAATCTATTGCGTGACATTGCCCAGGCGACCAACGAATACGCCTATGTAGCCTCTGCGACCCGTGCGCGCGCGAACGCGAGCGTCAGACGTGGGATCGAGTGCATCCTGGCCACACAGATTGTCGCAGACGGTCGCCGCACGGTGTGGTGCCAGCAATACGACCCGCTCACGCTGCAGCCGACGTCCGCTCGCAATTACGAAATGCCATCGGCAGTTGCCGCCGAAAGCGCGGGCATCATGATGTTCCTGATGCAACTGCCCGACCCAAGTCCGCAGGTCGTCGCCGCCGTGCACGCTGCGGCCGCGTGGTTCGAGAAAACGAAGATCACCGACATGGCTTTTAAGCGCGTTGGCGACGATGGTCGCCGCCTCGTTGCGGCCCCAGGCAGTGGGCCGCTATGGGCCCGCTATTATCAAATCGGCACCGACCGGCCGATCTTCGGTGACCGCGACAAAAGCATTCATGACAACCTGGACGACATTTCGAAAGAGCGCCGTAACGGTTATTCCTGGTACGGAGACACACCCAAGCGCGCACTCGATCGTTATGTCCTGTGGAGCAAGGCCCACCCGCAACCCTCTGCGGCCACTTCGGTGAATTAGCGCGGCCTGACAGCGCGTACCCCTGATGTCTCAGCGAGCAGAGACCGCGATTGCGCGACACTTTCCAGCCAGACTCGCACGATTTGGCCGTACTTCTCAGGCGCGGCATCACAACACGACCCGTGCCCCACGCCCGGAAAAATCTCCACGGTCACCGGTCCGCGCACGGCTTGCGCCACGGCCCGGACTTCTTGTTCTCGCGCCCACGGATCCTCTGCGCCGCTTATCACCAACGTGCGGCAGTGAGCCGTCCGCGCATATTCGACCGGATTATGCGCGAAACCGCTGAACCCGAGTTGTACGCCGCCCCAAAAGACGAGCAACTGCGCAAACGGAAATGACGGCAACCCCATGGCGTTGTACCGGTGCCCCACTGTCGTCAGCAACCGGTCAAACGGCGCTTCCATCAAGAGAGCGGAAGGTTCGACTCCTTCCGTCGCAATGGCGCGCAGCGCCGCCACCGCGCCCATGGATTTGCCACACAAGATCAGTTTCGACTGCGGCCACTGGTTGTGCGCCCAACTCATCGCCGCTGCCACATCCTTTGCTTCGCGCCAGCCGAGCGTCGTCACGTTCCCATCCGACCCGCCCGCGCCGCGGAAATCCACCAGCAACACACGCTGCCCCAACTCGTGAAACACCGTCGCCTCTCTCAGCCCGCACTGCTTGCTGACCGCATATCCGTCGAACATCACGGCCACGTCAGCACCGTCGCCAGCCGGTATGTCCCACGCCTCCAACCGATGGCCGTCCGTTGTCTTGATCGTCGCCGTGCGATAGCTTGCATCAGGAGTTGAGGTGTTCACAGGTTTCGGAATCTCGACGCCTGTCACAAGCGCATCCACACGCTCCAAGGCCGACAGCTTCTCGGGCGAGCGCGTGCGTTCGCCTTCGGATACGAAGTGCGTCATCCGATACGCGTGCCGGTACGCCACGAAGTTCAGTAACACGAATGCAAGAGCCAACGTTGCCCACAGTTGCTTGCGCACCCGGATCGTCATGTAGGCGGGACCGCTCGTGGGAGGCGGTGAAAGGTTCTGAACCTATGAAGCGCAGACCGGGTGAGCTTCGCATCCCATCGACCGGCGATCGCAGTGGCGCACTTCGGGCATTTGCCATTGTCCGTCAACCGATAACTGTGAACCACGAACCCCGATCGTTCTATCAACATCTCGTTGCAGCTCGGGCAGCGCGTGTTTTCCCAGTCGCCGACGTGACCGGGCAAATTGCCCGCGTAGACATAATGCAGTCCCGCTTCCTTGCCGATCTCGCATGCCTTGACGAGCGTGCGCACGCTGGTGTAATCGCGGTCGCTCATCTTGTAGTCGGGATGAAACGCCGTGCAATGCCAGGGGATGTCGGGCGAGAGGTTGGCCAGAAACCTGGCAATCTGACGCATCTCCTCCTCGCCGTCGTTGAAACCCGGGATGAACAACGTGACGATCTCCAGCCAAAAGCCCTTCTGGTAAAGCAGCTCGACGGTCTTGAGCACGTTGTCGAGTTTGCCGCCGAGTTGGCGGTAATTCTTGTCGTTGAAGCTTTTGAGGTCAACCTTGTAGAAGTCCACCCACGGTTTGATGTAATCGAGCACTTCCTCCGTGCCGTTGCCATTCGACACGTACGACGTGTGCAGCCCAAGCTTCCGCGCTTCCTTGAATACTTCCACCGCCCACTCGCTGGTGATCAGCGGCTCGTTGTACGTGCTGGTGACTGTATCGGCGCCGTGCTCGACCGTTAGCCGGCAAAACTCCTGCGCGCTCATCGGTTGCGGCGGCGCAGTGCTCATCGGATCGCGCAGCGCCTGTGAGGTGAACCAGTTCTGGCAGTAACCGCAATGCAGATCACAGCCGAGCATCCCGAAGCTCATCGCGAGCGTGGCCGGCAACGCGTGGAAGAACGGCTTCTTCTCAATGGGATCGCATTGCAGCGCGCCGACATAGTTAAACGGCACGAACAATGTGCCGCCGCGGTTGAACCGCACGCGACAAATGCCGTCGTGCCCGTCCAGTATCAAGCACCGATGCCCGCACGCGTAACAGCGCACCTTGCCGTCGGGAAGTCGCTCGGACAACTCGCCGGGCTTCGTCAGGCGCGACAACGCGTCGCCCAGCGTCTGCATCTTCGCCTTCTCACGGGACTTCTGCTGCTGTTCGGCCCACACGGGATCTGACTTCGGCACGTCGCGGTCACCTCCCCCGTGACACCGAAAGCTAACACCGCACCGCCGAGTTTTCTAGCTCTTCTTGTCGCCAAGCCGCACCAACGCGTACAGGATCGCCGCGGGAATTCCTCCCAACAACGCCAACGCAATGAAGATGCCGTGACCCTCGCCGCGTTTGCGAATGTCCATGAACACCCACACCGCCAGCAGAACGTGAACTACGAGCATCGTCCACGCCACGCACTTCAGTCCACAGCTCACCGCGCGAAGCGCGGCCAAGACTTCCGGCGGCGGCACGACGCGCACCATCGGGATCTGACGCTCGGGACCGATCTGTGGCGGCAGAGGCGGAATCGCTTTGTCGCGTTGCTCTTGCTGCTCGTCCTCGGCATGAACCACGATGGGGTTACCGGCCGTGAACAATCCCACAGCCGCAACGACCAGACACAACCACCATGTCAGACTTCTCATGGCATACCTCCCGGTTGCCGCCCAGCTTAGAACCGGCCTCGCCGGCCGTCGAGAACTATGTTCCGACGACTCAAGCTCGACTCACCTTGACATTGAGATCCACTACAAACTTCGGTCGAGTGCGGAGCACATACACATCCAAAACCGCCTTCACGCGCGCCAACTGCTCGCGCAGCGCTACCTTCAACATCCACCGTCGTGCGGGATTGGGTGCCGCGAACGCCACAGCGTTGAGTCCGCACCGATCCGCGAGAAACAGCGCGCGCTCAACATGGAATCGTTCCGACACGATCACCGCATCGCGCACACCGAACACTCGCCGCGCTCGCACGACCGAATCCAGCGTGCGAAAGCCCGCGTAGTCCAATGTTATCGCGGCTTCCGGCACACCTGCGGCCACGAGCGCCTCCTTCATGTCGGTCGGCTCGTCGTAGCCCTTCACGTGGTTGTCGCCGCTCACGAGTATTTTCCTCACCTTGCCTGCGTGATACAATTCTGCCGCCGCGTGGATGCGAGTCACAAAGTGCGGATTGGAGTAGCCGCCCGCTGTGGTCTTCCGCGTGCCAAGAACCAACCCCATTTCATGCGGCAACATCGCGTCCACTGAATCATAGACGCGTTCCCGTGTGCTCCACACGATCCAACGGTTGCACACCAGCGCGGCCAGACACGCCGCCACCGCCATCAGTCCGAAACTGACGAAGCATTTCGATCTGTTCGTCATGCTCTTGATCTTTCATCGTCCTTCCGGATTGGATACTGCTTCAACGCGCGACGAATGTCCTCGTACAGCACGCTGATCCAGCCGGGTTGTGGCGCCAATCTGTCCGGCAGGTCGCGCACGCGAAAGTCCACCGGGCTCAGGATGATAGAGATGTTCCGAATGCCGACTCTCGCCGCCAGCACGAACAAATCTTCAGCCGCCTCATCGCCCATCGCCAGACATCCAATCGAACCGCTTCCGCCATGAATCATGATGTCGCCGCCGAGATTGGCGCGGCCTTCGATGCGTGCCTGCTGCAAATCAAACTTGTTTGGATAGTTCAGGCGCAGAGACAAGTGGTAAAGACTGTTCGGGTTCAATGACTCGATTCGGTAAACTCCTTCAGGCACCTGGCAGTCTCCCTCGCGAAGCTTCGGACCCAGCGTGCCGCTCGCAGCGAGAATGGGATAACCTTTGATGAATAGGTACTTGCCATCTGAGTTTCCCGCGTAAACTTCAAGCACTCGTTCACGTTTGAACGCCACAAGGCCGACCTGTTTCGGTGGATATTCGATTCCACTCGCGCGAAACACCGGCGCCAACCGCGCGTCCACTGATGTACCGTAGGTAGCCAACTGCTCGGCGACGGTCTTGCGCGACGCCACCTTCGCTATGACGACCGATACACCGATGCCCACAATACCCAACCACATTAACCACCGGGCTGCGCGCATCGTTTTTGCCATTGATTATCGCCTCCTAAAAGCCAAAGCCTTGGGAATGGATTCGAAGGCGATAAAACCTTTGGGGGCGGTCGGCTCCACCGGGATCCATCACATTCACGACTTCGCCCGTACAAGATGAAGTGTTCGTGGTCGCCAACGTTGTCCACTCTCCTGCCGTGAGATCGTCACGGTACTCGACCGCGTACGATTTGAAGAAAGCGATGGGCAATCGGATAAGAATGTCATTACTTGCAAATTGGATTCCGCTTATGGCGTCATCAATCGCCGCGCCCGAACAAACCCTGACATTCAGCGATTCATCATAGTGGAACATAACGGTGCTGCTGCCAACCGATATACCTGATGCGATGATGGCCCCGCTCATCTCCACAGTTCCATCAAAAGTCACCGACGCCTCCGGCGCCCAGACGAAACCAATCCACTGGTTTGTTCCGCTCATCTGCCAAGATGTCGATGTTGGCAACCCGTAAAGCTGATTGTCTCGGGCGACCCCGGCGTTGTTTACGATTCCGGTACCAGCGATGGATACATCGCCTGCCGCATAAAGCACCAAGCTGGCGCCCGGCGAGATTTCGATCGAAGCGTCGCCGGCGGTGCTCACGTCTCCGGTTACGTATAGTCTGACACTGCCCTGAAGCGTCAGTTTCTTTGCGCCACTGAGACTTATGCCGCTGACCTTATAGTCGCCGGCGTTGATCGTCATGTTGTTGTTAATGCTGCCCAAAGAAGACCATGAGGCCGCTCCCGTCGGTAATCCCACGTCGGGCACGTAGAGAAAGCAATCGCTGCGAATCCAGCCGTTGGACACGGCATCGGAAACATTCGTGGCAGGCGAACTGAAGCTCGGTCCGACGCTTCCGCCACTTCCGATACTGACTGCGGGCCCCGGTCCCATGAAAACGTAGCCGTAGATATTCGCATGGCCGGCGCCGGCGATGGAGTTCGTCAAGGTGACACCGAAGGCCACATTCCCGTAGGGCTGCTTCTTGGCTGCATCATACCGACCCTCTGTTGATTTCGTTGGATCGGTTGAGTCGAAGCTGTCCACATAGACATTGTGTCCGTTCAGATCGATGCCATGCTTCGACACAATTCCGAAGGAAAACGAACAAGGTGGTTGCTGGGCCGTTGCGGTCGTCAACAGGAGAACGACCGAAACAAAACCCAAGATTTGTAGGCAACGCTTCGTGGTTTGCCTATCGCTTCAAACTCACACCCCGACGCAGATATGTCGGCACGTCGAGGTCTTCGCCGTCGTAGAGCGTCGGCTCGCTTTTGTCAAAACGACCGCGCGTGACGCCTTCCAGTGGCAACGTTTCCTGTTTGGGTTGGGTCGCCTTCTTCTTCGGAGCAGTCGCTGGCTCAACGGCCTGCGGCACAGGTTTGACGGCTGCGACCGGCGCGGGGTTTGGATGTGCGGGCACCGGTTGACGCACAACGGCTGGACGGTTTAGCGGGGACGGAATCGCGCGCTTCGGAACGACGTTCGCGGCGACGATGGCCGTCACGGCCAGTCTGCCACGAAACGCTTCGTCGACGGCTGCACCCATGATGATGTGTGCTCGACTCGCCGCGCGTGAAAATGGTTCGACGGTCTTCTGCACGTCGGTCAATGTGAGATCGGGGCCGCCGAGTATGCTGACGAGCACACCGTCGGCACGACCGAGTGCTTCGTTGTCAAAGAGCGGGCTGTCCATGAGCGATTTCACGGCATCACGTGCCTTCTCAGCGCCCTTGCCTTCGCCGTGACCAAGAATTCCTTCGCAATGTTTCGAGCCGAGGATCGAACGTAAGTCGGCAAAGTCGAGGTTAACAAGACCCTTGTGCGCCAGCAGTTGCCAGATCGCCTGCACACCAGTCGCGACGACTTCGTCCCCGCGCTTGAACGCCTCGACCGCGCTGGCGCTTTCGCCCACGAGCTTGAAGAGTTTGTCGTTGGGGATGCAGATCACCGCATCGGCCTGCGCCTTCAACTGTTCGAGGCTCGTGTGCGCCTGTTGACGCCGCCGTTCGCCCTCGAATGAAAAGGGCGTGGTCACGATGGCGAGGACGAGCGCGCCCTGCGACTTCGCCAGTCGTGCCAAGACGGGGCTGGCTCCGCCTCCCGTGCCGCCGCCGAGTCCCGCGCTGATAAACACAATGTCGGCACCGTGCATCGCGGCTTCGAGGCGTTCGGCGTCCTGCAATGCCGCGCGGGCACCGACTTCACAATCACCGCCTGCTCCCAGCCCGTGCGT
>Ga0335082_10008460_pt1 | contig 11180 bp, 3 predicted proteins | sample Lox_Sample_41_FD_206718 | JGI IMG/M metagenome (GOLD analysis project Ga0335082, IMG submission 206718) | Soil microbial communities from Loxahatchee National Wildlife Refuge, Florida, United States - Lox_Sample_4.1 | ecosystem: Environmental > Terrestrial > Soil > Wetlands | place: USA: Florida... | reverse complement strand
CCACCACGTTCTCGGTGTACCCCTTGGCGTGAATGCGTCCGAGGTCCCATGACCATCGCGCCTGGTCATGCTCAAACGCGAGCAATCCTTCCTCGGCGAGCGCGTGAAGAAACTGCATCAGGAAAAACGGATTGCCGGCGGTCTTCTCGTGCAGCAGCTGCGCCAGTGGGGCGGCGCGCGCTGGCTCGCAGCGCAGCGTATCCGCCACGAGCTGTCCCACGTCGTCACGGGCGAGCGGCGCCAGGCTGATCTCCTGCACCAGCCCGCCTGCCTGGCGGATCGCGTCGAGCGTGCGCGTGAGCGGATGGAGGCCAGTGACTTCGTTGTCGCGATAAGCTCCGATCAGCAGCACGTGTCGCACATCCGGCCCGGTCAACAGATGCTCGAGCAGATCGAGCGTTGCTGCGTCGAGCCATTGCAGGTCATCGAGAAACAGGACGAGCGGATGCGCGTGCCGCGCAAACACGCCGATGAGCCGCCGGACTACGAGCTGGAAACGCCATTGCGCATCCTTCGACGGAAGATCGGTGACCGGCGGCTGGTCGCCGATGATGAGCTTCAGCTCGGGGACGAGGTCGACCATGAGCTGTCCGTTCGGGCCGAGCGCCTCGCGCAGCGCTTCGCGCCAGGGCGCCAGTTCGGCGTCGCTCTTCGCCAGAAGGTGCCGAATGAGGCTCTGAAACGCCTGCGCGAGCGTGGAATACGGGATGTCGCGCTTGTACTGATCGAACTTCCCGGATGCGAACAGGCCACGCGGCGCAACGAGCACTTTGTGCAGCTCGTTGACGACCGATGACTTGCCGACCCCCGAGTACCCTGAGACCAGCACTAGCTCAGGAGTCCCGCGCTTCACCACCCGATCGAACGCGGCGAGCAGGGTCTCGATCTCGCGCTCTCGCCCGTACAGTCTCTCGGGAATCAGAAGCCGGTCAGGCGTGTCGTGTTCGCCTAGTGGAAAGTCATCAATGCGGCGATGACGCTCCCAATCGGCCAGGCAGCGTCGAAGATCGCTCTCGACGCCGGCCGCGGTCTGATAGCGTTCCTCAGCCGTCTTGGCGAGCAGCTTCATGACGATTGCCGAGATCGAGCGCGGAACATCCTTTAGCCGTTCGGCCGGCGGTACTGGACGCCGTGCGATGTGACAGTGCACCCATTCCATCAGATCGGATGCTGTGAAGGGAAGACTTGCCGTCAGCATTTCGTACAGCGTGACGCCGAGCGCATAGAGATCGCTGCGCGAATCGATCGAGCGATTCATGCGTCCGGTCTGCTCGGGTGCCATGTAGGGAAGTGTTCCGGCGATGAGCTCGGGAGGCTCGGGCGACTGGCGCTCGCGCGGCTGGCGCGAGGCGATGCCGAAGCCCATCAACCACACTTGGCCGGTGGCATCGTTGACCAGGATATTGGCCGGCTTGATGTCCTTGTGAACCAGCTCGCGATTGTGCACGCGACCCAGCGCGGCCGTGATACCGACGCCCAATCGCAGAAACTGCGCGATTTCCATCGAGCCTCGAAGGAGTCGATCGAGCGGCATGCCGCCCGGGTCCTCCAGCATGAGCATCGTGCGGCCGTCTGCCTGTGTCAGCGCGAGAGGCCGAACCACATGGGTGGCCTCCAGCTCAGCCCGTAGCGAATACTCGTGCTCCAGCCTGGCGAGGCTGGCCGGCGATGGGTGTTCCGAGACGGGTGCTAGCAGGAGAATCGCGCGCAGAATCGCTTCGCTCGGCGCGCGATGACGGCCGCGGTAGAGCACCATCTCCCCGTCTCTACGGAGCTCCTCGAGCGCGTACTGTGCAAGATCGAGCACCGCCCCCTGCGATTGGCGCTGGCTGCTGTTACGTATGTCGAGCTCGATGCCGGTCATACCCCTTCCCGACTGCTGTGTTCGGTCAATCCGTACACGTGTTCCGCGCGGCTCTACGCAGCATGCCGACCGGCTATTGTGAGCGATGTTGAAATCGCTGTCAGGTACCGCCTTGCTAGCGCCGCTTGTGATCAGCTGCGAATCGCTCGGTGCGCTGATTGTGGGAACGGCCTCAAATCAGCCCATAGGCTTTGAGCTGCCTGGCGGTACTGGAGACGAAGACCTTGAACATGCTGATGGCAGGAATTGCGAGCAGCACCCCGGCGAGGCCAAATAGAATGGCGCCGCCCATTGCCCCGATCACCACCATTAGAGGATGGAGCCTGACCGCACCGCCCAGAACCACTGGTTCATAGACGACATTCTTGATCAGCTCGGCGAGTGCAACGGCTACGATCACCCAGATCGCGAGGTTGTCCACCGTCACCATCGGCAGCAGCGGGTGAATTTCATGCGCCAGGAGGGCATAGGCGAGGCCGCCCACCAAGGCAACTGCGGAACCCAGATAGGGAACGACATTGGTCGCACCCGCCAATAGGCCCATTGCGATCGCCCAGCGCAGCGGAATGCCGACGAGGGCGAGCAAGACTGTCACGGTGATGCCGAGCAGGCAGCACTCGAGGAATAAGCCCCGCAACCAATCGCCCAGCGCATGGTCGAGATCGTCCAGGATCGTGAGGGCGGGCTCGAACAGGCGATTGGGGACCATGCTGAGAAGACCACGCTTGAGCTCACCGGTGTCGCTCAGCAGGAAAAGGAAGACCAGCGGCGCGATGATCCACGTGGAGAGGATCTGCGCCAGCACGGAGAGGGGCGTGTGAGGGTGTTGTGTGGTCGCCTGGGCAGCGACCACGGGCGCCGGGGCGGCCCCTGAGCTGACCGCAACGCGCGCCAGGCGTGCCCGCAGTTTTAGAGTTTGGAGATTGGCTCGATCCTCATTGAGCAGACGGTCAGATTCGGCCGAAGCGTCGGCATCATCAGCGCGCGAGGCGAGGAGCTGCGCGCGCTCTTGCGCCGTCAAAGCGAGCAGCTGATTGACCTGATACAGCAAAGGGTCTGCGTCCGCGTGCAAGAACTGATAGAGCTGGTTGCCTTTTGCCAAGGTTGCATCGAGCCCCATCAGGGTGCGATAGCGTTCGTTGATCGCGTATAGCGCACGGACTTTCAACTCGACGGCCCCCGTTTCGCTGGGCATGACCGTGCGGATCCGGTCGACGACGAACAAAGCTGCAAGAACAAACACGAGCAGCAGCAGGCCTACCGCGAGTCCGCGTGGTACTCGAAAGCGTTCCAAAGCAGCAACCAAGGGACGGCAGACGTAAGCCAGCAAGCCGCTCACCACGGCGGGAATGATGAGGCTTCGCAGAATCCAGAGCAGCAACGCCGCTAATAGCATGGCGGCGGTTGCGACGACGGATTTGAAGAGCATTCCCCTGAGAACCCCTTCATCGTCAGGGGTCACGGTTTGCGCTCCGGGTCTTGCTCGCGGAAGTACTGACTCTCTATGAGCATCTGGAGTCTCGCGCCCGCTACCTGGGCCAGTTTTTTGAGGATCTTGTTCGCAAGGGCTGGGAAATTTGCGCTGAGTGCATCCAAGTCCGAGCATCCCAAGGCCACCAGTTGCACGGGGCCACGAGCCCGAGCAGAGTTCCAGCGCACCATCTCCCCTGCCGCCGCCAGTTCGTCAAACGACGCGGGCGGTTCCAGTGTCGCCAGGGGCACTTCTTCTTTAGTGCGTGTGCGCCTGGTGATCTCTACGATCCCACTGCGCAAAATGAACAGCGCTGCGCCAGGCTTCCCTTCCTCTGAGATGTACTCGCCGTCGTGGTAACTGCGCTCATGAACGATCCGGGTCAGGCGCACCAGCTCTGCGCGCTTAAGGTCCTCGAACAGATACGCCTGTTTGAGAAAGCCAACCAGGTCATCGCCCCTTTGATCTGCCGCGGATTTCGGCGCCGCACCGAATAGCGCGCGGGCGGGAGTCGCTGACGCATCAAAGCGGTCCGCACTCTCCTGGCGCGCGAGAAGAAGCTTCTTGATGCCCGTGAGACGGGATGTCCCCATGGTCCAAGTCACCTGACGATCTGCCCGTTTGAAGCGCTGGCGTGGCGCTAATGGGCTGTGTTCGGCCCGGCTCACGAGGCTAGGCAACAGTTTGAACACGACTGCTCATGCAGTATTGTAGATCCTTGAGCCTTTTTTCATAACTTTGCTCGGCTGTCGCCCGATGACCGGCGAGAGGGCGGCGACCAACATCAGGGAGCAATGCAGTCGCCGCGTGCCTGAGAGCGACGTCGGCTCCGCATTCATGCCACCCGGCACGCTTCGTCGAAAGACGGTCGCGGATTGGCTGGAAAGAGACTCTTTTCGCTCGCGTAGCCGAGATTGCACAGGAATGAAGATTTCCACCGCTGATCCGGAAAGAACTCCGCATCGAGCGTAGAACCGTTGCATCCTGATATCAGTTCGTAATCCAGGCCTAGCACGCGCGCACCGATCATCAAGTACGCGCCTTGGACAGAGCAGTTTCGGCGTGCTCTCTCTTCGATCAGAGACGGATTGCTGTCACACAGACTACGAACCTGCCGTGCTGGAAGCAGCCCACCGAGCCACTGATGGAACTGAGTGTCGTACGCGACAATTACGCACACCGGCGCGACCATTATCTTCTGCGCATCGGCAGCCGACAAGTGCGGGGCACCAGCCGCGCCTTGCCCTCGCGTGTGCGCACGAATACGAAGCGGCCTGGAGATCCTTTGGAGTGGTCGGCCCCCACTGGTACAGGCGCTGCAGCGTCTGCATTGGTACCGCCTTGCGCAGCCAACCGTCGTGGCCGGTGTTGAAGATTGATGCCGAACCCGCGCCATCGATTTTATTCGTCGTCATACCGCTCCTCTGCAGAGAATCGTAGAGCGAGTCTAGGCAAATCTCAATGGGATTTCTTGCACGTCCTTGCGCATTCCTGTGGAATACCTTGCCGTCTCGGGCGGCCTCCCGACAAACGAATAAATCCCGACACAGACTGGCCGATAGAGCGCGCAGGCGACTACGACCGCGGTTCCTCCAACGGCAGCGAGAACTGGAACACGGCGCCGTGCGGCTCGTTGGCTGTCGCCCACAGCTGTCCTCCGTGGGCCTGGATGATCGAGCGGCTGATCGACAAGCCTATGCCGAGGCCTTCCGTCTTGGTCGTATAGAACGCCTCGAAGAGCTCTTCGGCGCGATCATGGTCCAGGCCGGGGCCCGAGTCACGCACCTCCACCCGCACCCCTCTGGGACCGTCGTTCAGCGACACGATGGTCAACCGCCGCGGGCGATCAGCCATCGCGCTCATCGCCTCCACGGCGTTGCCGACCAGATTGAGGATCACCTGCTGCAGCTGCACTCTGTCTCCGTGCACGCGCTGCAGATCCTGCGCGAGCCGGGTTTCGAGCGAGACTTCCTGGCTGCGCATCTGGTCGCGCGCGAGCGCGAGCACCTCGACGACGGCTTGATTGAGGTCGACCGGCTCTTTACGCTGCGGCTGGCGCTTCACCAGCGCGCGGATGCGGTGGACGATCTCGCCTGCGCGCTGGCCGTCCTTGGCGATGCGCTCGACCGAGCGCCGCGCCTTGTCCAGATCGGGCGGCTGCGCGGCGAGCCAGCGCAAGCATGAGGCTGCGCTGGTGACCACGGCCGCGATCGGCTGGTTGACCTCGTGCGCGATCGAGGAGGCGAGCTCACCCAAGGCCAGCACGCGACTGATGTGGACGAGCTGCGACTGGGCTTTTTGCAGCGCCTCCTCGGCGCGCTTGCGCTCGCTCAGATCGAGCACGAAGGAGATGGATTTGGTGCGCGTGTCATCGAACGCTGCGCCGGCGACCAGCGTCGGCACGCGGCTGCCGTCCTTGCGGAAGTACTCTTTCTCGAAGAGCTCGCAGCTTCCGCTCGCCCGGAGCTGATCCCACCCCCGTTGGTTGGCGGGCAGCCATTCGACGGGGGTCAGCTCCTTCCAGCGTAGTCGCCCCGCCGCCACATCCTCGCGGCTATAGCCCAGCATGCTCAGAAAGGCGCCATTCGCATCGATAATGCCGCCCTCGAAGTCCGCGATTACCACGCCGATGATGTTCGAGTCGATCAAATGGCGGATCTTCGCTTCGCGTTCTTCGAGCTCGCGATAGAGACGGCTGTTCTCCAGCGATGTCGCAGCCTCCGAGGCGAGAAGCTTCAAGACAGCGATCCTGGCGGGTGTGAACACGCGGGGAGCCAGGTTGTTTTCCAGGTAGAGCAGGGCGATCACCCCGCTTTGCTTCATCAGGGGCAGGCATAGTACGGAACGGGCGTGCCGAAGGTACGGGTCGCCTGAGAATGCATTCGGCGCACACCCATCGTCGACAATCACGGCTTCGCGGCTCCGGACGACGTAGTTGACGATCGACTGGGGCAGGGCGGCAGCCGCGACTGGATCGTCTCGCCGATGGACGATGAGCTTGTCCCCGCTGGTGATCGCCTCCGCCTCGACGTGAAGCTCGCCTCCGCCAGGGACAATCAGCAGGCCACGCTCGGCGCCCGCGTGCTCGAGCGCGGTGCGCATGAGCGTGTCGATGAGCTTCTCCAGGACGATCTCGCCCGACGCCGCTTGCGAGACTTTGAGGACGGTCGCGAGGTCAAGGTGCTCGACCGGTGCCCCAATTGTGCTGGCCGGGCCGGGCAGGCGTTCTTCCTCCTTCAGGTGCGGGTAGAGCTCATCGAGCTGCCGCACCTTGCCATCGGCTCCCCAACTCAGGTAGCAGTGCCGGGCGTTTCGCAGGTAGAGCTGCGCGATCTGCTCGAAGCCACGCGCTGCGTAGAAGCGCGCCGCCAGCTCGTTGGCGAGCGCCTCGTTGTGGACGAAGCCATTATCGCGAGCCGAGCGGATGGCCTCTTCGTACAGCCGCTCTGCGTCGAGCTCGCGGCCTTCGATGCGAGCGATCTCGGCCCCGACGAGTGCGGCGCGGTTCTCGAAGTTCTCCGGGCAGCTCTCTGCCCAGGCCTTGAGCCGCCTGTGATGCGCAGCGAGGTCGTCGAGGCACTGCTGCCGCTTGCCCGCTGCCGGCGAGCCGCAGAACCCGGCGCAGGCGAGGGCACCGTACAAATGATACTCCGCGGTTTGGAACACCGAGCCCGACGCCCATATCAGCGGCTGAGCGCGGGATAAGGCCTCCATGGCCGCAGCGTAATCGCCGGCCACGACAAAAGCCTGCAGCTTGCGGACCCAATACCAACTCTCGGGGAAAGCCAGGCCCGGGCTGGCGGCAAAGCGCTGCTCGATATGAGGTTCGTCGAACTGCCCGTCGTCGAAAGAGCCCAGTGTCTGCGTCAACCCACGCAGCGTCCTCACGAACGCGAGCTGCATGCCGACGACGTCGATCATGATGCCGAACCGGGCCTTGCTCGCGAAGGCGAGGGCATGCTCGGCCTCGCGCTGCACTTCACCAAGCGGACTGCCTTCTGCGAGAAGGACAGTGACCATCGCGTTGCGGCTGTTCGTTGCAAAGATAAGGTCGCCAACGCTGTTCGCTACCGTGAATGCCCGGGACACGAGATCGCGGCTGATCTTCACGTGTCTGGCCCAGGGGAGGACACGGACCGCGAAGTTGAGGCAGGTCCTGTGCTGCAAGCGCTTGAGACCTCGCTTCTCGACCAGATCGTAACCGAGCTGCCCAAAGCGGAATGCGGCGTGGTAGTTGCCGAAGAGCACGCCGGCGAACGAACCGAGCATGACATAGGCGAAGCACGATGCATCGCTGTTGCCGTGCTCGAGGCTTAGATTCACCGCCCGGCAGATCGTCATGAAAGACAGGTTAGCGTCGATGGACATCGCCGGAGAATAGACGTTGGTCAGCACATCGAGAGTCGCGAGGCAGGCCGGGTCGGTCATCAAAGGCAGCTCGATCAGCTCCTCGATGGTGCGGCTCCCGAGCTGGATCCAAACGCGCTGGTATTCGCGCTGCACCTCCTCCTCCGTGGGATGTGGCGACCAATCGATGGCCACGTGTCGCAGATAGTCCAGACCAACAGCGACGCCGCGGTCGGTTTGATCGAGTGCCGTACATAACTCTATGCGGATGCATGCCACTGTCGCTTGCTCGACCGTGTCCGCAGCGCGAGCTGCAAGCGCAGCCAAGTGCTTCTCCGCGGCGGCCCGCTCGCCGGTCAGGAACTCGCACTCGGCTCGGTGCAACTCCAGCGAGAACATCAGCTCATGCCGGCGCTCCCACCAGTCCTCCACCGACAGCGCCGCACCGGCATTGAGATAGACGAGGGCTGAGGCGTAGGCCGTGGACGCCTTGGCGCGCTTGCCCGCGATGAGATTGAGCTCTCCGAGTTGCTCGCGCTCTGGGCGTGCAGTGACCAGAGCCGCGCCACGGTTGAGCTGATTCACGATCTCGAATATCGATTCCTCCTGCTTCTCCGCAGGCGTGTGGGCGGCGAGCAGCCTGCCTATGCGGAGATGAGTGTCCGGGCGCTCTGCTTCCGGGATCAATGAGTAGGCCGCTTCCTGGATGCGGTCGTGGACAAATCTATAGGAGGCCTGCGTGCGCTCGATCAATTCGTGACGGACAGCCTCCCGCAGAGCTGCGTGGACTTGAGCCTCCGATGTGCCGTGAACGAGAGACAGCGTTCTGGTCTCGCTGGCGTGTCCCAGACAGGCCAGCAGTTGCAGTGCATGGCGCGTTTCAACAGGCAGGCGGCTCAGCTTACCGACCATGAGGTCGACCACGTTGGCCGTGTACCCTTTGGCCTGAATGCGATCCACATGCCAGGACCAGCGCGCTGTGCCATGATCGAACGCGAGCAGCTTCTCTTCCGCAAGCGCGGACAGGAATTGAATGGCGAAGAACGGATTGCCCGCGGTCTTGTCGTGCACCAGCTTCGCCAGCGGCGTAACCGCCTCCCGATCGCAGCGCAGCGCATCCGCCACGAGTTGCCCTACGTCTGCATGCGTGAGCGGCGCCAGGCTGATCTCCTGCAGCTTTCCTGCTGCGTGGCGGATCGCGTGGAGCGTGCGCCACAGCGGGTGCAGCGCAGTCACCTCGTTGTCGCGATAAGCGCCGATCAGCAGCACGTGCTGCACGTCCGCCCCGGTCAACAGATGCTCGAGCAGATCGAGCGTTGCCGCGTCGAGCCATTGCAAGTCATCGAGGAACAGCGCGAGCGGATGCTCCGGCCGCGCGAAGACGCCGATGAAACGACGGAATACCAACTGGAAGCGGCCTTGCGCCTGCGGTGCCGGAAGCTCGGGCACCGGCGGCTGGTCGCCGATGATGAGCTTCAGCTCGGGGACGAGGTCAACCATCAGCTGTCCGTTCAGGCCGAGGGCCTCGCGCAGCGCTTCGCGCCAGGGCGCCAGTTCGGCGTCGCTCTTCGCCAGAAGATGCCGAATCAGGCTCTGAAACGCCTGCGCGAGCGTCGAATACGGGATGTCGCGCTTGTACTGATCGAACTTCCCGGATGCGAACAGGCCGCGCGGCGCAACGAGCACCTTGTGCAGCTCGTTGACAACCGAGGACTTGCCGATGCCGGAATAGCCGGACATCAGCACCAACTCCGGAGTCCCGCGCTCGACCACCCGATCGAACGCGGCGACCAAGGTCTCGATCTCGTGCTCTCTCCCGTACAGCTTCTCGGGAATCAGAAGCCGGCCGGGCGTGTCGTGTTCGCCAAGCGGGAACAAGTCGATCCGTCTTCGAGCTTCCCATTCTGCGAGGCAGAGTCGGAGGTCGTGCTCGACGCCGGCCGCGGTCTGGTGGCGCTCCTCGGGCGTCTTAGCCAGCAGCTTCATGACGATCTCGGAGATAGGGGCCGGAACGCTCTCCAGCCGCTCAGCGGGCGTCGCCGGTTTTCTCGCGATATGGCAGTGGAGCCATTCCATGGGATCGGCCGCGCTGAACGGCAGCCGGCCGACGAGCATCTGGTAGAGCGTGATGCCGAGCGCGTAGAGATCACTGCGCGAATCGACCGAGCGATTCATGCGTCCGGTCTGTTCCGGCGCCATGTACGGCAGCGTTCCAGCGATGAACTCCGGAGGCTCGGGCGACTGCCGCTCCCGCGGCAGGCGCGATGCGATGCCGAAGCCTGTCAACCACACGTGGCTGGTGGCATCGTCGACCAGAATATTGGCTGGCTTGATGTCCTTGTGCACCAGCTCGCGCTTGTGTACGTGACCGAGCGCACGGGTTATACCGATGGCCAGGCGCAGGAACCGCTCGACTTCCATCGGACCGTCCAGGAGCTGCTCGAGCAGTGTACCTCCCGGATCTTCCAGGACCAGCATCGTGCGGCCTTCTGCCTCTATGAGTGCGTAAGGCCGAGCCGCATAGGCGGGATCGAGCTCGGCCCGCAACGAGTACTCGTGCTGCAGGCTGCTCAGGGTGGAACGCGATGCATGCGCCGAGACCGGCGCGAGCAGAAGAATGGACGCTCGGGACGCCTCGCTCGACCTCACATGGTGTCCCCGGTGGAGCACAAACTCCCCATCGCTGCGCAGCGGCTCAAGCGTGTACTGGGCAAGATCGAGCACGACTGCCTGCGACGAAGGTTGCGTGCTCCCAGGAATATCGAAGTCAATGCCGGTCATGCTCACGCTTGATCTTTGCCTGCCGTTGTGTCCGCGTTCGTTACGATACGGGTTTCTCCGTTCTCATGAGCCTCCGCCTTGGCCAGGTCGGAGGCCGGCTCGCCTACAGGAAGCGCGAATTGGAACACGGCGCCGTGCGGAACATTCGCCGTGGCCCACAGCCGCCCGCCGTGGGCTTCGATGATCGAGCGGCTGATGGAGAGCCCCATGCCGAGGCCTTCCCCCTTGCTCGTATAGAACGCCTCGAAGAGCTTTTCGGCGTGGTCGGGATCCAGGCCGGGGCCCGAGTCGCGCACCTCCACCCGCATCTCTTTTGGACTATCGTGCAGCGAGGCGATGGTCAACTGCCGCGGGCGATCGCCGATTGCGCTCATCGCCTCAACGGCGTTCACGATCAGATTGAGGATGACCTGTTGGAGCTGGATCCTGTCCCCCTGCACGCGCGGCAGATCCTGCGGAAGCCGGGTTTCGAGCGCGATGTCGTTTCTGCGCACTTCGTCGCGCGTGAGCGCGATCACTTCGAGGATCGTCTCGTTGAGGTCAAGCCACTCCCTTCGCGGTGCGTGGCGCTTCACCAGTGCCCGGATGCGGTGGATGATCTCGCCTGCGCGCTGGCCGTCGTTGGCGATGCGCTCGAGTGAGCGCCGCGCCTTCTCGACGTCGGGTGGCTGGGCCGCGAGCCAGCGCGCGCACGACGCGGCGCTCGTCACCAAGGCG
>Ga0335082_10008458_pt1 | contig 11181 bp, 10 predicted proteins | sample Lox_Sample_41_FD_206718 | JGI IMG/M metagenome (GOLD analysis project Ga0335082, IMG submission 206718) | Soil microbial communities from Loxahatchee National Wildlife Refuge, Florida, United States - Lox_Sample_4.1 | ecosystem: Environmental > Terrestrial > Soil > Wetlands | place: USA... | reverse complement strand
TCTTTATGCTCGAGAATGGCGTCATCCATCGGGCTCCGCAACCCCGATTCAAAGAAGCTGTTCAGGTATGCCAGCTCGAGAACCCGGCTGCTGTCCCGGCCAAGAGCGTCCACATGTCGCTCCAGATGGATCCGCGCCTCGGTGAGCGTTCCGGTCTTGTCTGTACACAGCACATCCATGCTCCCCAGGTTCTGGATTGATTCGAGCCTTTTTACGATCACTTTTTTCTTTGCCATGCGCATGGCGCCCCGTGCCAGGGTCACGGAAACGATCATGGGCAGGAGCTCGGGCGTGAGCCCCACTGCAAGAGCCACGGCAAAGAGGAAGGATTCGAGCCAGGGCCGGTGGAAAAAAGCATTGACCAGAACAACAAAGAGGACGAGCAGGATTGTAAACCGCATGATCAGGAGCCCGAAGCGCTGCGTGCCCTGTTCAAAAGCAGTGGGAGGTGCCTTTGTGGTGAGCGTATCCGAGATCCCGCCCATAGCAGTGTTCGGCCCCGTGCCGTAGATGAGCACCGTGGCAGAACCGCTCACCACCGACGTGCCCATGAACACGGAGTTCACTGCATCGGCCATATCCTGCCCCGCATCGGGCAGATCACGGGGGAACTTTTCAACTGGATAGGATTCGCCGGTCAGGAGCGCCTGTTTCACAAAGAAATCCTTCGCCGCAAGCACCCGTCCATCTCCGGGGACAAGATCGCCTGCGGAAAGAAGAACCACATCCCCGGGCACCAGATTTGCGGCGGGGATTTCGATGCTCTTCCCGTCGCGCAGCGCCTGGACGCGAATCGCCACTGACTGGCGCAGCTGCTCTACTTCCTTGCCTGCGCGGTACTCCTGAATGAAGTCCAGGGTCACGCTCATGACAACTATGGAACAGATGATCAGAAAGCTGGTCACATCGCCGGTGAACGCCGATATGGCGCTGGCAACGAGGAGGAGTATGACGAGGGGATTTTTGAATTTGGCGAGAAACTGAAGGGCCAACGCGCGCTTCCGCGGCGGGCGCAGCACATTCAGGCCGAACTGCTTTAGCCGGTCTGCCGCCTCGGTGCTCGTGAGGCCAGCAGGGGTCGCATTCAAGTGATCGAGGAGCTCAGAAACAGATTGCAGCCAAAATACTATTTCCGCCTTAGATGGGGAAATCGTCATAAAACGTTCCTCTCAAATATTCAAGGGCATGATCGTCTGATGAATAAGAAATATTTTATCAGAGGGAACACTTCTCGTAAACCGAGTGTTGCCATGCTTTTATCAAGACATCACCTTTCCATCGCGGCCTTGCATTCGCCACGGCGCATAGCCCAGTTGCACCGGCCTCGTTGATACAGAGCTTGCTATGCCGCCATACGCTTAAGGATTTCATAGTCCAATAAACTAACAGACAATATTATTTTGGCAGTTTATTTGGTGCCAAGTCTTTAAAAGGCAGTTTCTTATAATTCAAGACCTGTCCTCATATCCTCCCCATGATAATCCCTCCTCTGATCTCTGCTAAGGAGAACTTTTTGCATGACCACTTCTCCTCCAGGCATGTCTATTTATTCGAATTGATGTCACCGGACTTTTTGATGGCACGCAGCAGGCGCCAACTGAGATAAGCCGCTATGAAGTAACCGACCCCGCCTACTACCGAAATGTCCTCGATCGTCGGCGGCGCTTTCATGCTCCAGAGCAGGGATGAACCAATAAACAGCGCGGCGGTCATCAAGCCGAGCACCAGACGGTTGATCACCGGGTCTATATGACGGTGGTCCAGGTGGACGGAGAAGGTGCCCTCGCGCATGCGCTTGAGAACGTCGTTCATGTCGCGCGGCAAGGACGCCGCAAGCCGTTCCCAGTCGCTATACGCATGCTTAAGCCGCTCCAGGATACGCCGGACAGAGAGCCGCTTGCGGACCATCGTGTTGTAAAACGGGCGGATCACTTCGGCGAGGCTGAACTCAGGATTCAACCGCTGGGCGGTCCCCTCCAACTCGACCAGCGTGCGCAGCAGCATCGAAAGCTGGGGCGGCAAGGTAATGGTGTAGCGCCGGATGATTTCAAATAGGTTGTTCAAGGCGCCGCTCAGGTCCAGGTCTTGAATGGACTGTCCAACATAGTCGGCGATGAAATCGGTGAGGTCGGCGCGCAAGAGGTCGTGGGGCGTGGCGGACGGCGCGGAGCCGACGCGAAGGAGTGCTTCCTCCAGGTCCACCGAGTTGTGGTTAACGACGGCCATGAGCATGTCATCGAGGCCTTCCGCCAGTTCTTCATCGAGGCGTCCGACCATGCCGCAGTCAAGCACCCCGACTACACCGCCGGGCATGAGCATGAGGTTGCCTGGATGCGGGTCGGCATGGTAGAACGAATCGCGGAAAATCATCTCGAGATACATCGTGGCGCCGCGATGGGCAAATTCATTGAGATCAACGCCCGAGTTGGCGAGCGCCTTGGGGTGGGTACCGAGGATGCCGTCCAGCTTTTCCATCGTCAGAACACGGCGCGTCGAGAACGGCGCATAAGCGCGCGGGAAATGGACAGTGTCGTCCTGAGCAAAATTTTTCGCGAACTCCTCGAGATTACGGCGTTCGAAGGTGAAATCCAACTCACGTAGGAGGGTGCGGCGGAACTGCCTGACAACCGCTTCGGGCTGGTAGGGACGCAGCTGGGAAGAGTGCTTTTCCGCCAACTCGGCCAGGCCGCCGAGGATATCTAGGTCGCGCATGATCTTGTCCTCAATGCCGGCGTGCTGGATTTTGACGACGACGTGCTCGCCCGAGTGCAGCCGGGCCACATGGACCTGGGCGATCGAGGCCGAGGCGAAGTGCTCCTCTTTGAAATGCGCAAACAGCTTGTTCGGCGGTTTGCCGAACTCGGCTTCCATCGTGGCCCGGACCATGGCGGGCGGATCAGCCGGGGTGTCGGTTTGCAGGTGGGCCAGTTCCCCGGCCATATCAGGGCCGACGAGATCGGGCCGCGTGCTGAGCATCTGGCCAAGCTTGATGAAGGTGGTGCCGAGTTCGGTCAAGGCCAGACGCACACGCTCCTCTATTTTAAGGTCGGGGATGTGCTGGCCGTCAGCGCTCCGAATGCGATCCTGGATCCACGGGACATCCAGGCCCTTGACCCAATCGGCCAGGCCGTACTTGATCAGCACGCCGATGATATCGCCTGCCCGGTGGACGTTGCGATCTAATCGTGTTAATCCGGCAAGTTTCATGTATTAATACCTCCTATAGGCGCTCTCCTCACTCTCGCTCGCAGCGTCACCATCTTTCCTTCTGAAACCTTTTTTCTTTGGCATCTGATACCCTCCTGCCGGTTAGATTGTGAACCACACGAAAAGTGATTTACTTGTCCGATTTATTTAAGCCGACTTCTCCAAACTCATTCGCGCAGGACGGGTTGGCTTCGCAGAAGAGCCCTTTTAAATTAAGCTGTGACGCTCGATTCAGGTTTAATTGATCTTCTACTTATCGGCTTTGCCTGTATTTGCCACCCTGTTTATCGCCTGCTGGATTCGTGCGGGGTCTCCAATATAATAATGACGTAGAGACTTGAGGTCGTCATCAAGTTCCTGTACTAGCGGTACCCCAGTGGGAATGTTCAGATCAACGATCTCATGGTCTGGGACCTCCTCCAAATATTTCACAAGGGCCCGCAGGCTGTTGCCATGGGCCGTAATTAATACCTGCCTACCCAATTGGATGCTAGGGGCAATCCGTCCATGCCAGCACGTCAGAAAGCGCGTCACCGTGTCCTTAAGGCATTCCGTGACTGGAAGTTTCCGTTTCAGCTTTGTTGAGGCCTTGCAACGCTCCATAATGTCGTTCGTTTAGCCGACAGTCAAGTTCAATGGGAATCCACATGAGATCCATCTGGTCCAACACGATCCACTGCGTGCGTATCGCCCGTTTCAACAGCGACGTGAAGGCTATGTCGAAGCTATATCCTTGTTCCTTAAGCAAGATGCCCGCCTCCTTGGCCCCTTCTCTGCCCTACTCCGAAAGGTTAACATCCATCCAACCGGTAAACAGGTTTTCTTTGTTCCAAACGCTCTCTCCGTGGCGAAGTAGGACGATTCTGTGCATCTTAAAACTCCCGTTCTTGGGGAGGTCGACGCCAGAGAGCGTTCCCAGGACGCCTGCTCCGATCGTTACGTTCATTCATGTATGGCAACCGCTTTACTGTGATATCATTGATGACTGCTCACACATCGACAACGCGTTCCGCCACGAACTCAACCGCTCACTTCTTGGCATGACTCTGCAATTGGGCGCCATCGGCAGGAGATCCTGGACTTGAACTATTCTCCAGTGCCTCTTTCACGACGCTACCGCTCACCGTTTCTTGCTTCAGCAGTTGCTGGGCCAGTGTTTCAAGGGCCGCGTGATGGTCCTTCAGCAGTGCCTGAGCACGGTTGTACTGTTCGGTCACAAAGCGCTGGACTTCCGCGTCGATCACTTGACGAGTCTCTGGACTGATCTGGCTGTTGTCCTCGACCGATCCGCCCAGGTATTGGAGCTGTTGACCTGCGTAGCGCACCGAGCCGAGCTTTTCACTCATGCCAAATTCTGTGACCATACGGCGGGCCAGCTCAGTTGCCCGCATAATGTCGTCACTGGCCCCTGTGCTGATAGTCGCAAACTCCACCATCTCGGAGGCACGCCCGCCCAGCATAACTGCGATTCTGTCCTTGAGTTCGTCGATCGTGAGCAGATAGCGGTCTTCGGTCGGCATTTGCATCGTGTAGCCCAAGGCGCCACGGCTATGTGGAACGATGCTGATCTTGCTGACCGGTTCGCCATGCGGCACCAGTTCAGCCACCAGCGCGTGGCCAGACTCGTGGTATGCAACAGTAGTTCGTTCTTGCTCGTTCATTACCCGACTCTTTTTCTCGGAACCCGCAATCACCCGTTCGATAGCGGCCTCGAAATCATCCAATGCAACCGCCGCGGCCTTGTGTCGGGCAGCGAGTAATGCCGCCTCATTCATGGCATTCGCCAGATCAGCGCCGCTGAAACCAGCTGTCATCCGGGCGGCTCGCTCCAGGTCAAAATCTGCCGCCAGCTTTACGTTCTTGCTATGAATCCTCAGGATTTGCAATCGACCGACGAGGTCCGGATTGCCAACGGCGATCTGGCGGTCAAAGCGGCCCGCGCGCTGAAGTGCCGGGTCGAGCACCTCCGGACGGTTGGTGGCAGCCATGATGATTACCGGGGCGCTGGTGTCGGTTTTGAAGCCATCAATCTCGGCCAGCAACTGGTTGAGGGTCTGCTCACGCTCTTCGTTGCTGCCCATGCTCCTTACACCTCCCCGGCTCTGACCAATGGCATCAATCTCGTCAATGAAAATGACCGCAGGAGCTGCCTTACGTGCCTGCTCGAACAGGTCTCGCACGCGTGCTGCGCCGACCCCCACAAACATCTCAACGAATTCGGAGCCACTGGTTTCGAAGAACGCGACCTGGGCCTCGCCAGCCGTGGCCTTGGCCAGCAGTGTCTTGCCGGTGCCCGGGGGCCCGACGATCAACACGCCCTTGGGGATATGCCCACCGAGTTGAGCGAATTGCTCGGGCGCCTTCAAGAACTGGATGATCTCTTGGAGTTCGGCAATGGCTTCATCCGCCCCGCCCACATCTTTGAATGTGACCATAACGTCCTCGGGCTTGACCTCTATCGCTTTGCTCTTGCCGACCCCAAAGATGCCGCCGATCCCTCCGCCGGCGGCCCCGCCCGCTCGCCGATAGGCCATATACCAGAAACCGCCGAGTAGCGCGACCGGCAGAAGGTTCAGCAAAATGCCACCCAGCGGGTTCGGTGGGGGCTCGAAGCGGTAAGTAGCATTTGCATTTTGTAACTCTTCAATCAGCCTGGGGTCGCCGGCAGGAGCAGGGACAGTATTAAACGGGACGACCGGAGGAGATCCGTCCGGTTTGGGGTTTTTCATCTCACCAACTATGCCCCTTTCGCCGATGGTTGCCTTTACGATTTGAGCAGCAGCCAGCTTTTTCTTGAACTCGCTGTAAGGAATTTCTGTGTTCCGAGTCAGAGGAGTCAAAACAAATATCTGGAACAGCCACAAGACAATCAGGCTCGTGATCATATAACTAATGCCGAAACGAAACCGACGCCGACTTTGCTCCTGGCGCTTCTTTTCATCCTCGCGGTCGTGTTTTCTTGGTGATGATCCCGGTTCGTTCATGGTCCACCTCCCCCACCCAAGTCTGTTGCAAAAAGAATTGTGGTATCTAAAATCTAAAGCTATTGCTCCGCCGCTTTCGCCTCTTCCTCATTCTCGCAATGCGAGCTCTTTTCCCTGAATGAGTCACTGACATCCACACTTCAATCAAGGGGCCTTGTCGAAAAACTTTCAGCAAGGAACGCTGGAACAACGTGAATTTCTGTTAAAAACGAAAAACTAGCCATGACATCTAGACATCATGAAGCACTGGGGATTTATGCTATCATCATTTCTATTCATCTTCTTCGGATTCAAGCCTATCATATGCATATTCATGCAATCCGACGCTGGGCGAGTCGCTGCGGGTCTTCAAACATCCGCGCTATAAGCATTCCGAAGATAAATCCTCCGATATGGGCCATATAAGCAACCCCGCCTTCCTGAACTTCAACCAGCGAACCTACTTCGCTGAACAATTGGGTAAGAAACCAGAACCCGATCAGAAGCGCAGCCGGAATAAATGTAATTCTATAAAACCAGCCAAAAAAAAGGACCGTGCGAATTTTATCCCGGGGATAGGTGATGATAAACGCGCCCATGACTGCGGCGATGGCACCGCTTGCGCCCAGGTTTGGAATGGTGGACGATGGATCAATGATTATTTGGGCAAAAGTAGCTGCCAGACCGCCGAACGCGTAGAATAAGAGATAACGCCCTGCTCCCATAACGTCTTCGATCTGGGGTCCAAAGACCCATAAGAAAAGCATGTTGCCCGAAATATGTAATAACCCGGCATGCAAAAACATCGCAGAAAAGATGGTAATCCAATTGTGCCCTGCCACAATATCTGCGGGTACCATTGACCACTGTTTGATGAATGTCTCTCCACCGACCAGCTCGAGGATAAATGCTGCTACATTGATCCCGATTATCAGACTGGTGGCTACGGGGAAATGGAGAGGACGCCGGGAATCATCACGTAATGGGATCATACAAGTTGCTCCTCTTTTGACGATTGCTTATCGAAGAAACCGCATGAGTTTTCCAGTCCGTAGTAATCCTTCTTTGTCAACCTTCTTCTCTTTTAATACTATCAATAGTATATCATGGAAGACTCTTTTGTGGTTCTCTTTCCCAGAGTGCTTTGCTCTTACTTTTTGTATTAGGCGCTCACAAAGAAGCGGCGAAGAGAACAAAACTTCGCCGCACATGTGACCGCAGCCGGTCAGGTGCTGGTACAGGCGGGGTGACCACTGTCACGGAAGCGGACGTAAGTTCTTAATTGCCGCTGCGAAAATACTCTCAAGCAGCACGTGATCCGAGCCTCTCATGCGGAAACGGAAAACCATTTAGGAACCCTGTCCGAATGCCTACGCGGCATGCCTCTTCCGGCGGTTCATGAAATCTCGGTATTCCCGCTCAACGTCCTCTTTTGCATATCCAAATCTCTTCTGCGGGATTCCCATGAGTTTCTCCCGGTCGCCTGCGAACTCGGTAAGGTCATCATCAGTGAGTTTGACCCATTTCGCCTTGACCTCGCCTTTTATCTCATTCCATTTTCCCTTCAGAATATCATCATGCAGCATATTTTCCTCTTCGGACGCTCCCTTGATCTCGCGACATGCCTTCCTGCTCATAAATCAGTTCTAGTCGTTTTAAGGACCAATCGATCTACGGAGTTGTCGCTTACGGCATAAGCTGTTATTTCGATCCTTGGCCATACAACGGCTATCACGCCGAAAGGGATTGCAACAATCCCTTTCAGGAGGAGTAACCAACACCAGCGGAAAAGCACCGTTAGCATATCAACTACTTCCTTTTGACAATGAACTCCATATCTTCACCTGTCCTGCCTTCCGAGACAGGACAGGTAGCCCAATTTCTATTTTGCGTACAGGAACTCGGGCATCGCCTTGATGGTATCTTTGGTCGCCCCTGGCAGAACAATCTTGCCACCCTGCATCTTGAACTGATTTACGGGGATTGCCACGTCATGCTTGCCAATGCCCAGGAATCCGCCGGCTGCGATGATCCCGTAAGATACCGCCTTGTCTGGAGCAATGATGATGTCATACACTTTGCCGATCTTCTCGTTCTTGTCGTTATACACAACGTGCCCCAGAATCTGCTTCTTGGCGCTCCATCCGTTTGCCACGGCTACTATCTCAATAGCCGTAACACCAAGGACCTCCCCCCCAGCCACCGGCGCCTCTGCCGCGGCAAATTTTAATCCATAGGTGGACGCCATTACCGCCATAGCAAGTAGAACTATTAGAACTTTTTTCATTTTCCCCTCCTTTTGATGCTTTAAGCTAAAAATAGTTTCGTAATCCCTGTCGATGCTCTGCACCTGTACTCCCTCATCTTTTCTTCGACATCACTCAGGTCGATCCCTCAAGAGCTTTCGCTATTGTGTCCTCGTGCTTCACTTTAAGCAGCCTTCTGGTTGCGCCCCTGGTTTAGCACTTTCTCGATCTTCGCCGACTGTTTGTCGCTTAGCGTCGTACTGAGGACCTTGCCACCGTAACCCGAAAAATGCTTGATGGCCCGCTTCGGGTTTGCGGTGATTAGCGCGAAAATGGCTGAGTCTCCGGGCTGGAGGGTTTCGCCCACGTCTCTCACGAACTCGTCGGAGATCCCGAAATCCTCCTTCCACCATTTGGCATCGATGGCACCGGCTGTGGCGCCAAGAGCTCCGCCCCCGAGGACCCCCGCGGCTATTGCACCGGCTGCCGCGGCTGCGCTCACGCCGCCAGTGAAGGGAATGGCGAGAATAGCGCCAAGCAATGAGCCCCACAGACCTCCCCAAGCCGCCCCTTCACCCGTCGTCGGGTCGTAGCTCTGGTCGATACGGAGCTTGCCGTGATCGTCCCGGTAGACCGCGACCGCATCGTACAAGTTTACTGACCAGTCCTCATCCATACGCCTCAATTGATTGAGAACATCCGATGCTTTGAACTTGTTATTCTTGAACCCCACCGCAATTAAATCTGACATGACCCACCTCCTTATCTGTCGGCTCGGTGCGCCCGACCAGCGCGATCCATCTCCACCTTCAACCACTTGCCCGCTAGCGACGGAGCCTTCGACTGGCTCCAGTTCTGGTAAAGCTCCATTCAAGATCAATGTCATGGTTGTGCTGCTGTTTCATGAACGAAGTTTCGAGCTCTCGTTTAGAAGCTCGATTTCACGCAGCCAGCGCCTGTTTGGTAAGTTCCCGAGCTTTCTTCAGCTTGTCACTTCGCCGCTTGTACTCGGACCGCACCTCGACGATGCGCGCCTCGATCTTGGCCTTCGCGTCTCCCTTCGCCTTAGCCGCCTGCTCCTGCAGAGACTTGATCTTCGCGTCCATCTTTTGTTTCGTGGCCTCGATCGCCGCCTCGGCACGGTCATGCGTGGCTTGCAGCTTGGCCTTGGTCGCGTCAATCTTTTCCTTGAGCTTGACCTTGGCATTCCCGGTCGCCTGGGCGTATTCGGCTTTTAGCTGTGCGAGCTCGGCCTCGAGTGCATCGCTGTCCCTTTCGATCAAGGCATCCTGGAGTTCCCCTAGTACCCGGCGGAAGACAACACCTCCCGCTGCCTCCATGCGGGTATCGACCGGCATCGTCCACTCCTCCTCGACTTCGGCGACAACGGCAGCCTTGCCCGGCTGCAGGCGTCCCCCGACCTCGTCGGCCAGGAAGTCCTCGGCAACCCCGATGGTCGCCAGGTCATAGAGAATACCCCCAAACGTCCCCGCAGTGGCGCCAATCGCGATACCCGCGGGCCCACCAAGCAGGCCGATCAAGCTCCCGGTGGCCAAACCTACAGCCGTTCCTAAGGGGCCCCTGTCGGCCGCCTCTTTGACTGTCACCTTCCCCTTGGCGTCCTTCGCTATCACGCCCATCGCGTAAAGTGTAATGCTGCCCTCGGCATTCAATTCCCTGAGGGCCTTGGTGCCCTCGTACGCCTTGCTCTCGCTGTCGAATACGACGACAATCATCTTATTCATAGTTATCCTCCTTTTTTGTTTGAACATTTTCCCATCGCAACCCAGAGTACGATCTCCTAGTATCACAATCACAAGCAGTCGCGCGTTTTCTGTTATCAGGACATCGCCTTGAGTACCCTGCGAGCTACCGCCGAGTACATCAGCCGGGTAAAACCGCTCACGAGGAGGTTAATACCCACAAGGGTTCCGATGGCCCACCCTGAACTGAAGGGCCAGGGGTACCCTATCAGGAATCCCAGAAGTAGCGTCATTATGCTGTCAAAGAGGACCCATCCAGAACCCGGCAGGGAGCGGAACTGAAAAAACACGATCATCTGCAGCACGCCTTCTGCTACCAAGATGGCCGCTAGCACTAATGTGAGTGACTCCAATGCGAGTCCCGGATGGAATACCAGATAGAAACCGCCAACGACGTAGACAATCCCTATCAGCATTCTCCAGAGGAAGGCCCCAACACCCTTGGCAGCGAAGGCATAGGCCAGATAGGTGAAACCACCGAAGACGACAATCCAACCGACCAAAATGGAGACGCCAATGCCCGTGGCAAGGGGCAGAGCAACAGCCAAGAATCCCAACACGATCATCAGGACGGCCAATCCGATGGACATCCCCGTAACTCCCTTTGCTACATCCGTGATACTTTGTCCTTTCATGTTCTTTTTCTCCTTTCTTATGTAATTAATGTACTAGAAGTACTAAATGCCTTCGTTGAAATCTACGTGACGCAATTTTCGACTTGCCTGCTCGGCCGAAACTATATTACTGCTTAGCGTTGACACTGGTTACCTTCGGGGTCCTTCTCTCACAATCCACTCGCGGATATATGACGGGCAATTATCGAGCCGGGTGCCCTTCGCTTCGCAGCGAGCCAGAAATTTCACTGTGTCTCGATCCACGAGCTTGACTTCTTTCAACTCTAGAACGATGTGGTGGTCTTGTCCTTCGACTTCGAAGAGTCTTTGCAACTCTGCGACCTCTTCCTCCCTGATTCGACCACTCAGGGTAAAGACCACGACCTCA
>Ga0335082_10008457_pt1 | contig 11181 bp, 9 predicted proteins | sample Lox_Sample_41_FD_206718 | JGI IMG/M metagenome (GOLD analysis project Ga0335082, IMG submission 206718) | Soil microbial communities from Loxahatchee National Wildlife Refuge, Florida, United States - Lox_Sample_4.1 | ecosystem: Environmental > Terrestrial > Soil > Wetlands | place: USA: Florida... | reverse complement strand
CCCATGCCGCGCAGGTTCTCCATCAGCTTGACCGCCTCCTCCGGGTCCCGCATCACCATGCTCTCGGTGATCTCGAGCTCGAGGATTCCCGGCTCGATTCCGGTCGACCGGATGATCTCGGCGAGCTGCGGGACGAGCTGCTCCTGGCCGAACTGGGCCGCCGAGAGGTTGACCGCGACCGGCATGCGCGGCAACCCGGCCTCCTTCCACGCGCGCGTGCGCGAGCACACCTCGCGCAGCGTCCACAGCCCGATCGGGACGATGAGGCCCGTCTCCTCGGCGAGAGGGATGAACTTGTCCGGCGCGAGCAGGCCGAGCTCGGGGTGCTGCCAGCGGAGAAGGGCCTCCACCCCGGTGATCTCCCCGCTCGTCATGTCGATCTTGGGCTGGTAGTGGACGCGGAATTCGGCGCGCTCCAGGCCGTGGCGCAGGCCCGCCTCCAGCGTGAGCTTCTCCGGCGTGTGGGACCGCAGTTCGGCGGAAAAGAAGCAGAAGCGGTTGCGGCCCTGCTCCTTCGCCCGGTACATGGCGATGTCGGCGCCGGCGAGGAGGGTCTTCGCGTCGCGGCCGTCGGCGGGAAAGGAGCAGATGCCGATGGAGAGCGAGACGTTGAGGTCCTGACCGTCTATCGTCCCCAGGTCGGTGACCGCGGCGAGCAGCTTGCGGGCGATCTCGGTCAGCGCCGACATGTCGCCGATCTCTTCGACGAGCAGCACGAACTCGTCCCCGCCCAGCCTCGCGATGACGTCGCCCTCGCGCACGCAGCCCGCGAGGCGCCCGGCCGCTTCCTGGAGCACGCGGTCGCCGAACTGGTGGCCGAGCGTGTCGTTGATGTTCTTGAAGCGGTCGAGGTCCATGAAGAACAGCGTCACGGGCCGCGCGTGGCGGTCGGCGCGCGCGAGCGCCCGCTGCAGCTCCTCGTTGAACAGCACGCGGTTGGGCAGGCCGGTGAGGTGGTCGTGGGTCGCCATCTGCCGCACGGCGCCGAGCGCCGAGCGCAGCTCCTCGTTGCTCCTGCGCAGGCGCTCGCGCAGGCGGCTGATCCTTCCGCCTATCATCGCGAAAAGCGGCAGCAGTCCGGCGAGCCCGGCCCACTGGAACCACTCGTGATACACGTTCACCGTGTCGGGCTTGAACTGCATCAGCAGGTTGATCACCAGCGCGTAGCTCGCGAGGATCCACATCGCCGTCCTGACGAACTCGCGCGTGGTGAAGCGGAACACGCCGAAGGTGAGCACCACGAGCGAGAGGTTCAGTACCATGGCGCGCCCCTGGTCGAAGCTGTACACCGCGAACATCAGCACGGCGACGGCGCCGAGCACCTGCGCACGCGTCAGGCTCGGATCGGCGAACCTGAGGTTCAAACCGGTACGTATGAGGAGGTAGAACCCGAGGTTGACCGAGATCATGGCCGCGGCGACGAGTGCCGCAGGCTCGCGCTGGATCAGCCCGAAGGCGCTCGCGAGCGCGAGCAGCGGAAGGCAGATCGCGTAGGTCGCCGAAGCGAGCAGGAAACGCCGCAGCCGCACCGACTGGCGCGAATCGCCCGCATAGGTGATCAGGAACTTGAGCACGGGCGATTCTAGCGTACCGCGGGAGGCCGCCGGGTTTGACTGGCACCCTTCGATGCGGCACATTCCGCGAATGCGCGACCGGCCGGGACTTCACGACGCCCTGCCGGCGGGCATCTCGCCGAATCCAAGCGGATCGGCCTGTCGGGAAATCGATACAAGGTGACGGCGCGGAGGACATTTCCGCCCGGGACCGGGGGGGGCGGGACCAGCCGGAGGGCCGAGCCCGCGTGGCCCCGCGCTGCTGAAAACCCTTGGTTTCAGGAACATTTCTTGCGTCTGAGAGGCATCCCCTGAGCTCGGAAGGTCCGAACTCGCGATGCCCGTGGTGATGGAAGACGAAGGCACGATCCAGAAAAACATCGCCGACAAGCTGATTGCGGCGCTGAAAACGGGCGGCTTCGTGCTTTATGCACAGAAGATCCTCGCCTTGACCCCTCCAGGCGAGCAGCGGCCCTTCCAGGAGGTCCTCGTCCGCTTCAAGGAGGAGGAGGAAAAGCTCCTGCCGCCCGGGACGTTTTTCCCCATGCTGCAGGAGTACCGGCTGCTTCCCTACGTCGACCGCTGGGTCGTGGGCCGCCTCGCGACTTGGCTCCAGGAATTCCGGGCCCAGCGCCCGAGCCTGCCCCCGCCGGCGTTCGGCGTGAACCTCGCCGAGGACACGCTGCGCGAGGCCAAGTTCACCGACTTCGTGGCCAAGAACATCCAGGCCTCCAAGATCCCCGAGGGCACCTTCACGTTCGAGGTCGGCTGGGACACGGCGCTGGTCCACAGCGAGGACATCAAGCTCATCGTGAGCCAGCTCCGGCCCATCGGCTGCCGCTTCACCTTCGCGGGCTTCGACGGCAGCGACGCCTCGTTCAATTTCCTCCAGACCCTGAAGCCCGACTTTGTGAAGCTCACCTACAGCACCGTCAAGGACATCGGGCGGTCGCTGACCGCCTCGGAGCGCGCCGAGAAGATCTGCTCCCGCTGCCACGCCATGGGTATCAAGACCGTCGCGGAATTCGTCGAGAGCGCGGAGGTGCTCGAGCACCTCAAGCTCGTGGAGGTGGACTTCGCCCAGGGGCTCGTCATAGGCGGACCGCAGAAGATGGCATGAGCCCGCCGCATGGCTGCCATGCGGCGGCGTAAGGGGCCCGGCATGCGCTATCATGCCGCTTCTCCGTGAACCCGAACACGAAAAACTGGCGCACGCCCGGCGTCGTCCTGCTCTGCGGCGGAATCATCCTCACGCTGGCGATGGGCACGCGGCAGGGGTTCGGGCTGTTCCTGCAGCCCATGACCCTCGACCACGGCTGGAGCCGCGAGACCTTCGCGTTCGCGATGGCCCTGCAGAACCTGATCTGGGGCGCGTCCCAGCCCTTCTTCGGGATGATCGCGGACCGCAAGGGCGCGGGACGCGTGCTCGCGACCGGGGCGGCGCTCTACTGCACCGGGCTCGTGCTGATGGCGATGTCGGGCACCGGCTGGCAGTTCTCGCTCGCCACGGGGCTGTTCATCGGCCTCGCGCAGGGCTGCACCACCTTCAGCATCGTGTTCGGAGTGGTGAGCCGGATCTTCCCGCCCGAGCGGCGCTCGATCGCGCTGGGCCTGTGCAGCGCGGCGGGCTCGTTCGGCCAGTTCGCGATGCTGCCCTACACGGGCAGCCTGATCGCGCACCTCGGCTGGTTCAACGCGCTGCTCATCCTCTCGGTGAGCGCCGCGCTGATCGCGCCGCTCGCGTCCGCCCTCGTCGAGGAGCGCAAGGACGCGGCTGCCGCCGCGACGCAGAGCGTCGGCGAGGCGGTGCGCGAGGCCTTCGGCCACAGGAGCTTCCTGCTGCTTACCGCGGGCTATTTCGTGTGCGGCTTCCAGCTCGCCTTCATCACCGTCCACTTCCCGGCCTACCTGGTCGACCGCGGCCTGTCCGCGAACATCGGCATGATGGCGCTCGCGCTCGTCGGCCTGTTCAATATCTTCGGCTCGTTCGCCTCGGGCGCGCTGGGCGCGAAGTACACCAAGAAATACCTTCTGTCCTCGATCTACTTCACGCGCTCCATCGTGATCGCGCTGTTCGTCTTCTCGCCGGTCAGCGAGGGCTCGGTGTACCTGTTCTCCGCGGCGATCGGCCTGCTGTGGCTGTCGACCGTGCCGCTCACCAACGGCGTGATCGGCGGAATCTTCGGCGTCACCTACATGTCGACCCTGTCGGGGTTCGTGTTCATGAGCCACCAGCTGGGCAGCTTCACCGGCGTGTGGCTCGGCGGGTACCTGTTCGACCATACCGGCTCGTACCGCGTCGTGTGGCTCATTTCGATCGCGCTCGGCCTCTTCGCCGCGCTCGTCAACCTGCCGATCCAGGAGCGCCCGGTCGCGCGCGCTCCGGCGCCGCGCCCCGCGGGATAGCGCGGCTAGTCGAGGATCTCGTACAGGCGCTCGTCGTACAGCGCGCCCGCCATGCCGGAGAGCTTGTCGCGGAACTCGCGCTGGTGAGCGGACGCCGCGTTCGCGTCGAAGGCCTCGCGCGAGCGCCACACTTCGAACACGGTGAAATGGTTCGGGCGGTTGGTCTGCTGCACGATCTCGAAGCGCGCGTTGCCCGACGCGGCGCGGTTCGCCTCCCCGAGGGCCTTGAGCGCGACCAGCGCGTTGTCCTTCTGCGGCGGGATCACGTCCACGTGGGTGACGCCGTAGACCGCGCCCGAAGCGTCCTCGATCGGACCGACCGAGAGCGCGTTGTGGAAACGGTCGTCGGCGGGCGCGTTGCGCAGGCTCGCGAGCTTGTCGCGGAATTCCTTGGTCGCCGGGGCGGCCATGTGCGCGTCCCACGCGGCCTTGTCCTTCCATGCCGCGACGACGACGAACTGGCCGGGTCGGCGCTGGCGCTGCACCACGATCGAGCGCAGGTTGCCGGCGGTCTTCCGGCTCGCCTCCCGGTAGGACTTCAGCAGCGCCGCGGTCTCGTCCCGCGCGCTCGCCCTCGACTCGACGTAGGTCACGACGTAGAGCGGGCTGACGTCGGCGGGAACGGCGGGCGGAGCGGGCGCCTGGGCGATGGCGTTCATCGCGGAAAAGGATAGCAGGGCCGATGCGAGAACCTGCGCGGTTCCGTGCGTCATGCTTTTCTCCCTATGTTGGGCGAGGCGGCGTGGCTAGCGCGCCGGCTCGAACTCGAATATGCCGCCGTCCGCGACCAGCGACAGGAACAGGTGCCCGTCCCTGATCGCGTAGGAGCGGATGTTCTGCAGCTGCCTGGGGACGTGATCCTGGAGCCAGCCCGGAGGGCACATCGCGCGGGTCGTCGCCATGGGCCCGAATTCGATCCGGTTGGGCCCCGGCGATTTCCAGGTGCCGTTCCCGCGATTGCAGTCGAGACGCGCGAAAACGGAGCCGTTCGCGTTGAACACGAGCTGGAACTGCGACTTGTCGATCGGCACCTCGACGCGGCCGTCGCCGCCCTTGAAGCTCACCAGCTGCCACGTCGGCCCGACCAGGCCGACCGCCTCGCCCTGCGGCGGAGTCTGGGCGCAGGCGGCGAGCAGGGCAGCGAGGGGGATGGTCAGCAGCCGCATCAGCGCATCACGCAGTTGGGCACGGCTTTACCTTGGGCGTCGACGTAACGCGCGAGCTTCGGTCCGCCCTGCGTGAAGCGCTCGCGGTCTTTTTCCCAGCGCAGCGCCGGCCACGTCCGGCAGCCGGCCTTGGTCTGCTGGGCGAGGTAGCGCAGATCGTCCAGGCCGTCGCCGTCCAGATCGGCGATCTCCCAGCTCCCCGAAGCCAGCAGGTCGGCGTCGAGCGTCTGGATGCGCTGCGAGAATCGCTGCGTGCCGTGCTTCCTGGTTCGCGCGACGATGGTGACCTGGTACGTGCGCTCGACGTACTGCGCCGGCGCGGGCTTCTCTTCCTTCTTGAGGGCGTAGACCTCGAAGAAATTCCCCTTGGCGACCACGGTGCCCGCGGGAGGCGGAGATTCCTTCTTCGCGCCGGCGGCGCCCGCGCTCAACAGCAGGCAGGCGACGGCGAGGGCGATCCGGCGGCTCAAGGCTACTCCGCAACCCCTTTCGCCTTCAGCACCTGCCACACCTTCTCGGGCGTGATCGGGATGTCAAGGTGCGTCACGCCGAGGTGGCGCAGCGCGTCGACCACGGCGTTGGCGATCGCGGGCGGCGCGCCGACGGTCGCCGACTCGCCCACGCCCTTCGCGCCGAACGGGTGGTGCGGCGAGGGCGTCACGGTCTTGTCGGTCTCCCAGTTCGGCGTCTCGAGCGCGGTCGGCACGAGGTAGTCCAGGAAGCTGCCGCCCGAGATGTTGCCGTCCTCGTCGTAGCTGATCTCCTCGTACAGCGCCGGCCCGATGCCCTGCGTGAGCCCGCCGTGGATCTGGCCGTCGACGATCATCGGGTTGATGATGTTGCCGCAGTCGTCCACCGCGACGAAGCGCCGCACCTTGACCTCGCCCGTGCCGCGGTCGATGTCGACCACGCAGATGTAGCTGCCGAAGGGAAAGGTGAGGTTGGGCGGATCGTAGTAGTGCGTCGCTTCCAGCCCCGCCTCCATCCCCTGCGGGTGGTTGGTGTACGCGGCGAACGCGCACTCCTGGATGGTCTTCGATTTCTGCGGCGCGCCTTTCACGAAGAACTTGCCCGGCTCCCATTCGAGGTCGTTCTCGCTCACCTCCAGCAGGTGCGCAGCCAATTTACGCGCCTTGTCGCGGATCTTGCGCGCGGCGAGCGCGGCGGCCGCCCCCGAGGTCGGCGTCGAGCGGCTCGCGTACGTGCCCAGGCCGTAGGGCGCGGTGTCCGTGTCGCCCTCCTCGACCTGCACGTGCGCGGCGGGAATGCCCAGCTCCTCGGCGACGATCTGCGCATAGGTGGTCTCGTGGCCCTGCCCCTGGCTCTTGGTGCCGAAGCGCGCGATCGCCTTGCCCGTCGGGTGCACGCGGATCTCGGCCGAGTCGAACATCTTGATGCCGAGGATGTCGAAGTTCTTCGACGGGCCGGCGCCGACGATCTCGGTGAAGCTGCAGATGCCGATGCCCATCAGCTCGCCCTTCTTCCTCTTCTCCGCCTGCTCCTTCCGGAGCGCGTCGTAGCCGATGATGCCCATCGCCTTCTTCAGCGCGCCTGCGTAGTTGCCGCTGTCGTACTCCCAGCCGAGCACCGACTTGTACGGGAACTGCTCGGGCCGGATGAAGTTCTTCAGGCGCAGCTCGGCCGGATCCATGTTGAGCTTCGCCGCGAGCGCGTCGGTCGCGCGCTCGATCGCGTGCACGGCCTCGGTCACGCGGAACGAGCAGCGGTAGGCCACGCCGCCGGGCGGCTTGTGCGTGTACGCGGCGTCGACCTCGCAGAAGGCGTGCTTCAGGTCGTACGAGCCGGTGCAGATCGAGAACAGGCCCGCCGGGAATTTCGACGGGTTCGCCGAGGCGTTCGAGTAGCCGTGGTCGGCGACCGTCTTCACCGTGAGCGAGGTCATGGTGCCGTCCTTCTTCGCGCCCAGCTCCACCTTCATGTGGTAGTCGCGCGCGAAGGAATCGGCCTGGAGGTTCTCCATGCGGTCCTCGATCCACTTCACCGGCTTGCCGATCACGACGGAGGCCGCGATCGCGCAGACATAGCCGGGATACACCGGCACCTTGCCGCCGAAGCCGCCGCCGATGTCAGGCGAGATGACGCGGATCTTCTCCTCGGACAGGCCGACGTGGCCGGCGACCAGCGCGAGCACCGTGCGCACCGCGTGCGGCGCCTGCGTGGTCAGGTAGACGGTGAGCTTGCCCTGGGCCGTGTCGAAGTCGGCGATGCAGCCGCAGGTCTCCATCGAGGCGACGTGGATGCGCGGGAGATACACGTTCTCGCTCGCGACCACGTCGGAGGACTTGAGCGCGCGCTCGGCGTCGGCCTTGTCGCCCGCCTCCCAGTGGAAGGCGAGGTTGTCCTTCTTGTCTTTCTTGTCCTTGCGAAGTACGGGGGCGCCCGGCGCGAGCGATTTGAACGGATCGACCATCACCGGCAGCGGCTCGTACTCGACCTCGACCGCGTCGACGCCGTCGGCGGCGATGTAGCGCTCGGTCGCGATCACCGCGCACACCTCCTGCGCCTGGTACATGACCTCGTCGATCGGGAGCACCATCTGCGTGTCCGAGGATATCGTCGGCATCCAGTGCAGGTTGTACTTGGCGAGCGTCGGGCCGTCGATCACCGCGAGCACGCCGGGAATCTTCAGCGCCTTCGAGGTGTCGATCTTCTTGATCTTCGCGTGCGCGTGCGGGCTCCTGACGATGTCCATGTAGAGCATGCCGGGCAGCTTGAAGTCGTCGACGTAGCGGCCCTGGCCGCGGATGAAGCGCGGGTCCTCCTTGCGCTTCATCGAATGCCCCATGCCGCAGATCTTGGCGTCGGTCCTCGGGGTGTTCATGTCGCCCATGGCTTTCTCCTAGCTCTTCTGCTCATATTGGGGGATCTGAAGGGGGCGGTAGCCCCTTTCTCGAAAATCTCTCAGCGCATTTTCTCGGCGGCGTACTGCACCGCCTTGACGATGTTCACGTAGCCGGTGCAGCGGCACAGGTTCCCCGCGATCGCCTCGCGGATCTCCTGCTCGCTGGGGTTCTTGTTGCGCGCGAGCAGCGCGCTCGTCGTCATGAGCATGCCCGGCGTGCAGAAGCCGCACTGCAGGCCGTGCTTCTCGGTGAACCCTTCCTGCACCGGGTGGAGCTTGCCGCCCTGCTCCAGCCCCTCGACCGTGGTGACCTGCGCGCCGTCGGCCTGCACCGCGAGCACCGTGCACGACTTCACCGGGCTGCCGTCGAGGTGCACGGTGCACGCTCCGCAGTGCGAGGTGTCGCAGCCGACGTGCGTGCCGGTCATGCCGAAGTTCTCGCGCAGCAGGTGCACCAGGAGCAGGCGCGATTCGACCTCCGCCTCGCGCGCCGCGCCGTTCACCGTGACTTTGATCTTGTGCATCGCCATGTCAGCTCCTCCCCGCTCTTTCGACCGCCTTCTTGAGCGCCCGCGCGGTCAGCACGCGCGCCATCTCGCGCTTGTACTCGACCGAGCCGCGGCGGTCGGCCGAAGGCTGGCTCTTCGCCGCGGCCATCTTCGCGGCCTCGGCGATGGTCTTGTCGTCGGGCGTCTTGCCCACTAGATATTTCGCCGCGTCGGCGGCCTCGACCGGGACGAGCGCCGCGTTCGTGAGCGCGATGCGCGCGCTCTCGACCGCGCCGTTCTTGCCCAGCGTGAGCTGCACCGCCGCCGCGGCGACTGCGAAGTCGCCGGTCTTGCGCTTGAGCTTCACGTAGGCCCCGCCGCTCTTGGGCGGAGGCGCCGGGATGCGGATCTCGGTGAGGATCTCGTCGCGGGCGAGCGCGGTGTCGTACAGCCCCTTGTAGAACTGGCTCGCCGGTATCGTGCGCTCCTTTCCGCCCCTGGCGACGTAGGTCGCGCCGAGCGCGATCATGATCGCCGGGTGGTCGTTCCCGGGATCGCCGTTGGCGACGTTGCCACCCACGGTGCCGCGGTTGCGCACCAGCGGATCGGCGATCAGCGGAGCCGCGTCGGCAAGGATGGGATACCTGCTCCTGATCAGGTCGGAGCGCTCCAGCGTCGCCTGGCGCGTCATCGCGCCGACGCAAAGAGTCCCTTTCTCCTCCTTGATGTAGTCCAGCCCCGGGACCCGGTTGATGTCGACAAGGTGCGCGAACGACGCGAGGCGCAGCTTGAGCATCGGCAGCAGGCTCATTCCGCCCGAGAGCACCTTGGCCTGGTCGCCGTACTGCTTCAGGAGCTTCAGGGCGTCGTCGAGGGTATCGGGCCGGTGATAGTCGAATGCAGCGGGAATCATCGCTCCTCCCTTGGGGACTTCCGGGTTAACGCCTGCCGACGGGAATCTATTGCCGCTGTTTCAAACCGCGCGACCGACGATACCCTAGGCCAAGACGCGGAGCAAGCCCTGCAGCGAGGCCAGATTGTGCGCCGGCCCGAAATGGTCGACGAAGGGAAGCGCGGCGCGCATCCCGGCGCACTCCGGCCGGTAGCGCGCGTCGCCAAGTAGCGGATTCAGCCAGATAATCTTCCCGGCCCGCTCGCGCAGCTCGCGCATCGAGCGCTCGAGCAGCCCGGTGTCGCCCTGGTCGAGGCCGTCGCTGACGCAAACGACGGTGGCGTTCCGGTCCACCAGCGCGTCCTTGTGCGCGAGGAACTCGGCGAGGCAGGCGCCGATGCGCGTGCCGCCCGACCAGTCCGGAACGCCCGCCGAGAGCGAATTCAGGCTCTGCAGCGTCTTTCCCGGAGCGATCATGCGCGTGACCCGCACCAGGGTCGTGTTGAAGGCGAAGATCTCGACGCGCCGGACGACCCGGCGCAGCGCGAAGGCGAAGGCGAGCAGGACGCGGGTATGCGCGTCCATCGACCCGCTGGTGTCGTACAGGATCACCAGGCTCGCCTCGTCGAGCGGCCTGCCGCGCCGCGCGAGCTTGAGGAAGTCGCCGTCGCTCGCGAGCGCGCGCCTGAAGCTGCGCCGCAGGTCGACGACCCCGCGCGGCGACCCGGGCACCAGGCGCCGGCTCCTGCGCGTGGCGAGCCGACGCGCGAGCCGCGCGACCAGCCGCTCCATCGCAGCGAGGTCGCCCTCCGAGAACTCCTCGAAGGGCTTCTTCAGCAGCAGCGCCTGCGGGCTGTACCCGGGCGTGTCCCCTACCGGCCGCTCGCGCTCCTCGGGGATCTCCAGGCGCACGCGCTGCCCGTCCCAGCGCCACTGCGCGGGAGCCTTGCGGTCCTGTTCCGCCCGGTCTAGGGCGGGATGGTGCGGCGCGCGGCGTCCGTCCCAGTATTCCTCGAACAGCCGGTCGAACGCGTCCCACGCGTCGCGCGGCAGCCTGAACGCGATGCGCAGGGTGCGATGGACTTCGGCGCGGTCGAGCAGGTCGACCAGCGCGAGGGCGGCCGCGGCGTCGATCTCCTCCGACAGGCCCACGCGGAAGCCCAGGCCGCGCAGCGCCCCGGCGAAGCGCGCGAGCTGCGCGACCACGCCGTGCGCCCCGCTCACGGCTCAGTCCCTGGAGGACGCGTAGGCGAGGAGCTCGGCGAGCTGCGCCTCGCCCGTCCCCCGGATGTCCTGCTCGTCCTTCAGCAGGCAGCCGAGCGTCGCGCGCGTGGTCTCGGCATCCAGGGCTTCTCGATGCAGCCGCAGGAGCGCCTGCGCCCAGTCGAGCGTCTCCGCCACGCCCGGAAGCTTGCGCAGCTGCTGTCCGCGCAGCTTCTGCACGAAACGGGTGATCGTCGTCGCGAACTGCTCGCTGACCGCGGGCACCTTGCCGCGCAGGATGCGAAGCTCCTTGTCGAAGCCCGGGTGCTCGACATAGAGGTACAGGCAGCGCCTGCGCAGCGCGTCGCCGATCTCGCGCGAGCGATTGGAGGTAAGCACCACGACGGGTACGTGCTCGGCGCGTATCGTTCCCAGCTCCGGGATCGTGATCTGGAAGTCCGACAGCAGCTCGAGCAGGAAGGCCTCGAAGCCCTCGTCGGCGCGGTCGATCTCGTCGATGAGCAGCACCGCCGGGCCCTCGCGCCGCGTGATCGCGCGCAGCAGCGGCCGCTCGAGCAGGTACTCGCGGCCGAAGATCAGGTCCTCGAGC
>Ga0335082_10008454_pt1 | contig 11183 bp, 10 predicted proteins | sample Lox_Sample_41_FD_206718 | JGI IMG/M metagenome (GOLD analysis project Ga0335082, IMG submission 206718) | Soil microbial communities from Loxahatchee National Wildlife Refuge, Florida, United States - Lox_Sample_4.1 | ecosystem: Environmental > Terrestrial > Soil > Wetlands | place: USA... | reverse complement strand
ATGGCCAGCGACTTCGCGAGCTGCGCGCGGGTGCGGGCGAGCAGCGTCTCCCGCGCCCGCGCCATCCGGCGGCTGATGGTGGACTTGTTCACCTGGTACATCGCGGCGATCTGGTTGAGGCTCAGCCCCTCGAAGAAGTGCAGCCGCAGAACGTTCCTCTCCGCGGACTCCAGCGTCCCGAAGGCCTCGCGCAGCGCTCGCCCGAAGTCCCCGCCGTACTTGCTGCGCAGCAGCTCCAGCTGGAGATCGGCGGTGGGCGCCGCCGGCTCCCACAGCGACGCGTCGGGAAGTGGATCCGGCCCCCGCCGCGCGTCTCGCCGGGCGTTGAGCGCGAGCCGGAGCGCCCCGGCCCGCAGCCAGTTCTCCAGCGACCCACGTCCGGCGTAGTCGAGGATGCGCGCCGGCTGCCCCTCGTCCGGCACCAGCACCCGCGTCCGGAGGCGCTGGAGGATCTCGTCGACGAAGGAGGGCGAGGCGTCCACGCTCCGGACCGCCCCGGCGACCGTGAGCAGCAGCTCGCCGAAGGCCCGCAGCGCCGCGGGGTCCCCCTGGCCGCAGGCGAAGGCCAGGTACAGGTCGCCCAGGTGGAGCTGGCCGGCGGCCTCCGTGAGGTTCTCCGCCTGGGCGAGCTGCGCCGCCCAGTGCACGGCGAAGCGCCCGCCGTTGACCTGGACCTGCGGCCACCGCTGCTGGGCCTCGAGGAGCTGCTCCCCCAGGCGCGCCTCCAGCGCTTCGCGATCGGATACCCGGCGGCCGCGGGGAATCGCGTCCCAGAACACGTCGGCGTGCGGGAAGGCGGTCATCCGGGAAGGGGCGAGGCCGGGCGCGGACCGTACCAGCCCGACCTCCCGATGAGCCACCCGAGCCACACCAGGGCCAGGACGGAGGCGGCGAGGAGGCCCCAGCGGAGCCAGGCCGCCCCGAGTCCACCGGTCTCTCCGGGGCCGATCGCCCGGACCACGTAGGCGTCCACCACCGGGGTCCTGCTCCCTTCCGCGCCGAGCCGTTGCCCCAGGATCCGCAGCGTCCTTCCCCCGAGCTGCAGCTCCACGACCTCCTCCAGCGGCGGCGCCCAGGGCCACCGGTCGCCCGCCCATCCGCCATCCGGAGCGTGGAGGACGATCTCCGCCCCCGCGGCCCGGCCGAGCTCGTCGAGCAACCCGGTGTCCACCCATCGCCCGGTGAGGACCATCCCGACGATCGACGTCCCCCGGACGACGGGCCGCCCCGACACCAGGAGGAGATCGTCGGACCGCATCCGGCTCACCAGCGGGAGGTCCAGCCCGTCGAGCGTCGCCCGCGACCAGAGGGCGTCGGTCGACCGGCCCTCCATGGTGTCCATCAGGAGCGGGAGCGCGGGGGCAGGAGCACCGAACGCCTCCGGGGCCGCCAGGTTGAGGATCACCCGTCCCCAGGCATTGGCCACCAGCAGCGCGTCCCGGGTCTTGAGCCCGGGCAGGTCCGCCGAGCGGAGGATCTCGTGCGCCTCGCGGAGCTGGTGCTCGCGCCGGGCGTCCTCGACCAGGCCCAGCGCGGCGTCCATGTTGCTGGCACCGCCCAGAGCGCCCAGCACCCCTTCGGCGCGCAGCCCGGCCTGGACCAGGAGGTCCGTCCGCTCCGTCTGCGCCCGGATCAGCTCGGGGACGCGCGCGGCGGCCGCCTCCAGCTCGTTGTCCGCCCGTCTGGCCCAGATCGCATGCTGCGTCCACACCGCGAGGGTGACCAGCAACAGAAGCGTGGTCAGGGCCCCGGTGCTGCGCCGGAAGGGGAGACGTGCGTCCCGGAGCGCATCGAGGAGGGCCTCCATCGAGGGCCAGCGCTGCGCCGGATCGGCGGCCAGCCCCCGGGCCAGCACCCGTGCGAGCCGGACGGGCAGCGACCGCCCTCGCATCAGGACCGGCTCGGGTCGCTGGGAGGGAGAGGCCTCCTGCACCTCCTCGGGACGCTGGCCCTGCACGGCCTCGAGCAGGGCGATGCAGAAGCTGTACTGGTCGCTCCGCACGTCCGGGGGGTGGCCGCTCCAGTGCTCGGGGGCCATGTAGGCCGGGGTTCCGGCGAACCGCGGCGCATGCTCGTGGACCGCCCGGGCCAGGCCGAAGTCGGTCACGCGGACCCGTCCGTCCTCGCCGACCAGCACGTTCTCGGGCTTGAAGTCGCCGTGGACGATGCCCGCGCGGTGGGCGGCCGCCAGCCCCTCTCCGGCCGCGAGGTAGAGGGCGAGGGTGTGCTGGAGGCCGGCCCGCCCGGGACGCTGGGCGCGGCGGAGCGTCTCTCCCTTCACGTACTCCATGGCGAAGAAGACCTCGCCGCCGAAGGTCCCCACGTCGTGCACGGTGATGATGTTCGGATGGGAGAGCCGGGCGATGGCCTGGGCCTCGGCCAGCACCTGCGAGCGCGCGGCCGAGCCGCCCCCTCCCGGACCGCCGCGGAGGAACTTCACCGCCACCTTGCGGTCCAGCTCGGGGTCGAAGGCGCCGTACACCACCCCCATCCCGCCCTTTCCCACCGGGTCGAGCAGCACGTAGCGGCCGAGGTTGGTCCCGCGGGGAATGGTCTTCTGCGGCCACTCGTCCGGCTCGGGGGCGACCATGGTCCGCACCAGCGCCGAGAGCAGCTCGCTGCAGCGCTCGCAGCCGTCCAGGTGCTCGCCGACGCGGGCGCGCTCCTGCTCGGTCCCCAGTCCCGCCAGGTGCCTCGCCACCTCGTTCTCGTCGAGGCACTCCGGCGCGAGATCCGGCGCCGGGGTGATCATGGCGTGTATCCGGGCCGCTTCCGGTAGGAGCGCCCGAACTTGTCGAGGTGCGCGGGATTGAAGAGACGCGGCTGGAGCACCAGCGTGACCTCCGCCGGCTGCGACTCGCTCACCGTCACCTCCAGCTCGAAGGGCTCGATCAGCCGTCCCCAGGCGTGGAGCGGATGGCGGCCAGGAGGAACGTCGTGGATGACGAACGTCCCGTCCGGCGCGACTCGGGCGAAGGCGCGGTTGGGGAGCACCAGCACGTTGGCGAACATGTTCTCGTGGATGTTGCAGAACACGTCCACCAGTCCCGGGCTGGGGAAGCTCACCGTCCGAGTCTCGTGCGGCCCCGGCTGCCCGAGGTCGAAGGGGCGGGCGGTGGAGGTGGAGAAGACGTTGTGCACCACCGGATCGTCGTTGGTGAACTGCACCGACTGACCGGCCACCACCACCCGGACGTCGGGGATGAAGGTCTTGTCCTTCTGGCTGATGATCGGCGTGTCCGGCAGCGGCGGTTGCCGGAAGCCGGTCAGGTACACCACCACCGGCTGGGCGCCGACGGCGTCCACCCCTCCGTCGGCGGCGCGGATCTGCACCTTGCCCCGGATCTCTCCCCCTGCGGCCGCGGCCGCGAGGAGCAACACCACCGGCGTCAGAATGCGATGCCCCACAGGACCCGCGGATAGTAACGGGACGAGTCGTCGGTGAGCCCGAAGAGCGACCCGAAGGTGATCCAGAAGGGGCCCCGGCTCCAGGCGACCGAGGGGCCGACGTAGATCTGCCCCTTCGGGGGACGGGTGTCTCCGTGGATGGGCAGTTGTCCGAAGGCCTCGGCGGCCAGGCGGAATTCCTGCCCCAGCGGGACCGACAGTCCGAGTCCGCCTTTGCCGAGGACCGAGAACGTCCCCTGGGCGCTCGATTGCAAGAAGGGCATCCCCATCAGCACGCCGGCGTTGAGCGTGGTGCGGACCCCGTGGAGGTTGCCGATGGTCAGGACCAGGGTGGTCTCGAGCGTCGGCGGGCCCGCCAGGGGGTCGAGGGGCTGCCCGTACGCGACCCGGATCAACGGCTGCCAGCCGTCGTCGTCCTCCCGGGGGAAGATGCGGTAGCGGGCCACCAGCTCCAGCGAGTGGAGATAGACCTCGCCCGGGATGGACACGATCTGCAGCGGCAGCTCGAGCTCGAGGTGGTTGGAGATCGAGACCGCCGGACCCATCCAGATCCAGATCGAGGCTTTTCTTCCGACGTTGTTCGGCACGCGGCCGTAGGACCAGACCCACTGCTCGATCTCCACGCCCCCCTCGGGGATCAGCTGCGACTCGTCGAGAAAGAGGTGGAAGGTGCGTGCGGCCTGCGCAGGCGCCATCCCGAGCAAGACCGCGAGAGCGAGACACCGTGCCAGGCGCCGGGCCACGGCCGGACTCTACCTCAGGGTCACGCCCCGGCACCGCCGCCCGCTACATCGAGAAGTGGAGCTGCCCGAGCACGCTGAAGCTCGGCTCGTGCCCGCCGGGAACGCCGTACTCGGTGAAGATGGTATCCAGTCGCGCCTCGCAACCGGTGAAGAAGAACCAGGCCACCGAGAACCAGCCGCCGTAGCTCGTCACCTCGAACTGGCGCAGCCCCTCCCCGGTGAGGATGAGGTGGAGGCCCTGGATGGGCTCCACGTCGGCCTGGAGCAGCCCGGCGCCGCCCCAGTCGCGCGCGACGCCCGAGGCGCTCTCGACCAGGAGATCCGCCTCGGCGAGGAGCACCCACGGCCCGCCGACGTGCCAGCGGGAGAAGAGGCCGTGCGCCTGGCGCCAGACGTCCTGGCCGTTGGCGAACGGGTCGGGGATCAGCGGATTGGCGAAGGAGGTGAGGCCCCGGTCGGCGTGGGTGGCGAGGCTGCTGAGACCGAGGGTGAAGCGGTTGCTGAACGCGCCCTCGACGTAGCCGCTGTACCCCTTCTCCCAGTAGTCGGAGCTCGGGATGGCGGGATCGGAGCTCCGGATCAGGAAGTTGCCGGCGATCCCCATGAGCCCGGCGCGGACCGAGGGCGCGTCCCAGACCAGCTCCAGCCCGTACTGCTGCGAGGAGTCGGTGTCGGTGCGGGTCGAGCTGCGCACGAAGGTGTTGTGCTCGACGTTGCGGAGCCCGAAGGGGAGGTTCAACCGCCCGCCGAGGACGTAGAGCTGGTCCTCCGCCACCCGGACGCCCAGCCAGTGCTCCCGGGAGACGAGGTTGTCCCGCGGCTGGTTCGTGAGGGCCGCCAGGGTGGCCCCGACCGGCACGTAGCCGAACGACACGGAGGCCAGGAACGGCCCGGCGGTCACCCCCGCGCGGAGGTCGGCGATCATCAGGATGTCGCGGACGGTCGTGCCCTGGGACGTGGTCTGGCTGAGGACCGCCCCGCGCAGGGACAGCCCGATGTTCAGCCAGCTGGGGAGGGGGATGGCGCCGTAGGCGATCCCGGGCGTGGGCTCGACGTCCTCCTGTGACTTCCCCCAGAGCGTCGGGATCGCGATCTGCGCCTGCGCGCGGCCGTACTCGGTGAGCAGCCCCCAGCCCGAGGGGTCGACGTGGCAGGCGCTGCAGTTGGTGTACCCGTTGCGGATCATCCACGGGTACGCCTCGGCGGAGAGCGCCGGCAGCAGCAGGAGCAGCGCCAGCCCCGGATGCAGGCGCCGGCGCCGCGCGTCCAGGCTCAAGTTCGCTCCGCGGTGAACGAGGCGCTGGCCTCGACGTCCGGCTTCACCGTGACGCCGAGGTAGCTCGGCACCGAGATCCCATAGTCGGTCATCTTCAGCGGCAGGCGCCCGGAGACCTGGTAGCGCGCACCGCTGTGCGAGATGCGATAGGCGACCTGCACGTCGTGGGTCTGCCCGTGGAGGGTCATCTTCCCCGGTGCGGTCCCGTCGGTGGTCTGCCCGTCCGCGGGAAGTCGCAGGGCAGACCACGCCACCTCGAGCACCGCGTCCGGATACCGCTCCACCTCGAGGTACTTCTCCCGCATGTGGCGGTCGCGCAGCGAGATCCCGGTCTGGAGACCTGCGAGCGGCACGAGGATCTTCAGACGGGCGCCGTCGTCCTCGAGGCGCAGCTGGTGCGTCTGTCCTTCGAGACTGAAACCACCCGGGCCGTGACCGCGGAACCCGGCGCTGGGCTCTCCCTCGACCCGCGCAGCCCCGGACAGCAGGGGCATGGCGAGGAGGAGCGGGACGAGAGCACGTCGGTGCATGGGAGCCCGCTCAGGCTTCGACGGCGGCGGCGCTCTCCACGGCCCCGCGCCGCTGCTCCGTCCACTCCCGGAGGGGCCCGGTGTCCACGCCGTGCTCGGCCATGCCGGGGATGACCACCGACTGCAGCGTCTCCAGATACACCCGCTGGCGCTCCGAGTGCGGGACCACCCCCGAACGGAGCAGCACCGGATCCTCCGCCTCCGGCGGTCCAGGCCGGAACAGGTCCGGGCCGGCGGTGCCGGCCGCCATGCTCGGCAGCCACGCGCCGAGAAATCCGATGTCCATCCGCTGCCGCGCCCAGGCCAGGTACGCCCAGCCGAGCCGCGCATGGTGCACCTCGTCCCGCGCCAGCTCGTGCAGGACCTGTCGCAGGTGCCCGTCGCTCGCGGCGTCGAGCAGGGTGACCAGGGTCGCCATGCTCTCCGTCTCGGAGATGCACGACTGGGCCACCACCTCGTAGGCCAGCTTCTGCTCGGGGCTCAGCTCCGCCGGCGCGTACTCGAGCAGCCGGGTCTCCGGGGCAGGGACGCGGGCTCGCCTCTCGCGCAGGATGTCCGCGCAGTGGCCAGCGTGTCGCGTCTCGTCCCGGGAGGCCCGGGCCGCGAGCTGCACCAGGGCCTCGGGCGCGCCCGCGTCCCAGAGCCGCCGGGACAGCGAGGCGAAGCGAAGCGCGGCACCGGACTCGACACCGTGCCGCGCTGCCCAGACCTGGTCAGCGAGCCGCCGGGTCGGGTCTACCAACCAACGGGCCCTCCGCCACCGCCCGTGCCACCCGTGTGGCCACCGTCCGGCAGCGTCTGCACCTGACCCCCGGAACCGTTGCCGTTGTCACCGCCGCATGCCGCCGCGGCAGCGAGCCCCAGCGCGGTCCCGCCGAGCACCAGGACCTGGAACAACTTCTTGATCTTCATTTCGTGTTTCTCCCGTGGCTTCCGACCTTCGACGGCCATCCGCCTTCGAACCGGAGACACCGCGCACCGCCGTGCGTTGCGGGAGGCCTCCCCCGGGATCCGGTGTCGCTGGAAATCAGTGACTCCCAGAACCTCGCGAGCTCGGCAGGACGAACTCGGCTCCGCTGGAGCTCTCGGGCCAGCGGGCGGTCACGGTCTTGAGATGGGTGTAGAAGCGCACCCCTTCCGGGCCGTGGATCGCGTGGTCGCCGAACAGCGAGCGCTTCCAGCCTCCGAAGCTGTGGAACGCCATGGGCACCGGGATGGGGACGTTGATGCCCACCATTCCGCATCGGACCCGGCTGGCGAACTCGCGAGCCGCCCCTCCCGAGCGCGTGAAGATGGCGGTGCCGTTGCCGAAGGCATGGGAGTCCACCAGCTCGAGCGCCTCGTCCAGGCTCCCCACCCGGACGATGGCCAGCACCGGCCCGAAGATCTCCTCCTGGTAGATGCGCATCGCGGGCCGCACCCGGTCGAAGAGGCACCCGCCGAGGTAGAAGCCCTCGGGGCGCCCCGGCACGCGGAGGGCGCGGCCGTCCACCACCAGGGTCGCCCCCTCACTCACGCCGGTCTCCACGTACCCGCGCACCCGCTCCAGGTGCTCACGGGTCACCAGCGGTCCCATCTCCACTGCGGCATCGGTCCCCGGGCCGACGCGCAGCGCCTGGACGGCAGGGGCGAGGCGCTCGACGAGCGGGCCGGCGATCTCCCCCACCGCGACCGCCACCGAGATGGCCATGCATCGCTCGCCGGCTGACCCGTACGCCGAGCCGATCAGGGCGTCGGTCGCGGCGTCGAGATCGGCATCGGGCATCACCACCAGGTGGTTCTTCGCCCCGCCGAGCGCCTGCACCCTCTTCCCGGCGGCGGTGCCCGCCCGGTGCACCGCCTCCGCGACCGGCGTGGAGCCCACGAAGCTCACCGCGGCGACGTCCGGGTGCCGCAGCAGCGCGTCCACCGCCTCGCGATCCCCGTTGACCACGTTGAAGACGCCGTCCGGGCAGCCTGATTCTCGAAGGAGCTGCGCCACCTCCAGGCTGGGTGACGGGTCGCGCTCCGAGGGCTTGAGGACGAAGGTGTTCCCGCAGGCGATCGCCACCGGCCACATCCACATCGGGACCATCACCGGGAAGTTGAACGGGGTGATTCCAGCCACGACGCCCAGCGGCTGGCGGATCGACCAGGCATCCACCGCCTTCCCGACCTGCTCGGTCATCTCTCCCTTGAGGAGCTGGGGAATGCCGCAGGCGAACTCCACCACCTCCATTCCCCGGGTGAGCTCGCCGCGGGCATCGGAGAGGATCTTCCCGTGCTCGGCCGTGATCAGGCGGGTGAGGACGTCCGCCCGGCCCTCCGCCAGCTCGCGGAAGCGGAAGAGGATCCGCGCCCGGGCGATCGGGGGAGTGCGGGACCAGGCGGGGAACGCCGCCGCGGCGGCGCCCACCGCAGCGTCGACCTCCGCGGCGCCGCCCAGGGGAACCTGGGTGGTGCGTTCTCCGCTGGAGGGATCGAAGACATCGCCGAGGCGGTTGCCCTCGCCGGCGAGCGCCCTGCCATTCACCCAGTGCCACAGGCGGCGGGTGCCGTGCGCCGTCCGCTCCAGGTTCCGTTCAGCGCGCACGGTCGCGAGCTCCACTCCCCGAGGGCTTCCAGTCGGGGAGCGGTTGGCCGGCCTTCACGTGATGCGACCCCGGGGTCTCCCGGATGAGCACGTAGATGTACTCCAGCGGCGCGTCGATGGTCTCGTGGACCACCCGGGTGATCGCCTCGGCGAGGGCCCGCTTCTGCTCCGGGCTCCGGCCTTCCCGGATGTCACACTGGATGATGGGCATCGGCGTTCCTCCTGGAGGGGTCGGTGCGTCAGCGTAGCGGCGCCGCGCGGGGGGCTCCAGCGCCGCCAGCTCCTGCTGCCGAGCGCCAGGCACTCCGGGCTCGGTCAGGGGGACGCCCGTGGAGCCGGCGCATCGGGCGCCGGCGTCGATCGTTCTCGGCGGGCGCCCGGCTCCTCGCCGAGGGTGCAGACCTCCACCCAGCGGAGCAGCTCGTTCGGCTCGAACGGCCTCGCGGAGCAGGGCGACGACCGAGGGGAACCCGAACCCGCCCGCCTCCGTGCTCGAGGCCGGGCGCGCTCCCGTCACCGTGCCGGCGGCGTCGATGGCTCCGCCGGAGGGACGCTCCGCTGGCTGGCAGTGCGGAGGACTGGAGCGGCAGGCAGCCGGATCCGGAGCACCCCGTACGGCGGCCGGCTCTCCTCCACGCCGCGGTTCAGCGCGGGATGGAGGTTGAGCTGGTTCACGGTCAGGTACACCCAGTCCTCGGGCCCCCGGGCCAGCCCGTCCGGCCACTGCAGCTCGGGGTCCTGCACCAGCCGGACCGGACCGGCGGGTCCGGTCACCGCGAGGGCGTGCTCCTGGACGTCGGTGAGCACCACCCGCCCGTCGTCCCCGGCGAGGATGCCGTTCCCCGGCGGCCGCTCGGCGTGGGACTCCACGCGCGCGGAGAGCTCCGCCGGCTCCAGATCCGGGTCGGCGAGGTCCGCGGTTCGGACGCGCCAGACCGCCCCTCCGTTCAGGCTCGCGAGGTAGAGCCAGGTCGCCGACGGATCGAGGGCGAGCTGGCTCACGCCCAGCCGGAGCCGCGTCTCGGTTCCATCGAGCTCGCGGTGCACGACCGGCCGGCGATCGACCGTCACCGGCACGGCGTCCGGCTCCAGGCCGGGGTGGTCCTCCAGCACGCGTCGTGCCTGGCCGGTGTCCAGCGAGAGGACGAGAAGAGCGGGATGGGAGTCGCCCACCCAGTCCGCCCGCGAGCGATCGGCAACGAAGGCCAGGCGGTGCCTTCCGTCCACCGCCAGCGCGCAGAGCCAGGAGTTGGGCTGGAGCACGTCCCGGGGAATCCGGAACGCACGCAGCCTCCGCTCGTCCGCCGTGTTCCAGCCCACCAGCTGCGGAGGCTTGCCCTCGCTGCCGGCATCGAGGATCCACAGGCCGGCCGCCCCGTCGGTGGCCAGCGCCGTCACCGCGCCGAATCCCCGGCTCAGGACCCCGCTGGGATAGGGCTCGCGCCGTCCGCCGGGGAGCAGCTCGAGGAGCTTCGTGTCCGGATGGCCCAGGGGATGAAGGGCGACGAACAGCCGCGCGCCCACCAGGGCGATGGCGCCCGGGCGCTCCGGGAGCCCGGCCACGGTCTCCAGGGCCGGGGGCGGCGGAGCGGCGAGCAGCACGAGCAGTGCGAGTGACGGCAGCGCCACGAAGGAATTCCCTCGTGTCTATCGCGTGCGGCGCCGTTCGCGCCACCCGAGGTCACCTGCAGCCAGCGAGCACCGTGAATCTTTCCCGGGTCCGTCGCGTGTGAACCGCCGGCCGGCGAGGAGCCGACCTGAGGAGGAGGCACCATGCACCCACGCCTTCCGTCCGTGGTGGCCGCGGCCGCGCTTGCCCTGGCCGGCTGCGGCAGTCGTGCCCCTTCCCCCCCGGCGCTGGTGCTCTCGCCCGACGCGGTCCGCCTCGCCGCCCAGGCCACCTTCGGCCCGACCGTGGCGGTGGTGCGGGACATCGAGGCCCAGGGAGCGGCGGCGTGGATCGACGCTCAGCTGTCCCAGGCTCCGTCGGATCTCGGAACCTATCCGGTCGTCGCGGACAACGTGGGCCTGGTCTGCCCCACCGGCGCGCCCACGACCTGCTACCGCGACAACTTCACGCCCTTCCTGACCGAGGCGGCCTTCTTCCGGAACGCCATCTCCGGGCCGGACCAGCTCCGGCAGCGGGTGTCCTTCGCGCTCTCGCAGATCGTGGTCGTCTCCGGAGCGGAGGTCCGTCCGAACTACGGGCTCGCCGAGTACGAGAAGCTCCTCCTCCGCGACGCCTTCGGCACTTACCGGCAGCTGCTGGAGGACGTGACGCTGAGCCCTGCCATGGGCCGGTACCTGGACATGGTCGACAACGACAAGCCGAACCCCGCCCGGGGAACCTCACCCAACGAGAACTATGCCCGGGAGCTGATGCAGCTGTTCTCCATCGGCCTGGTGCAGCTCCGGCCGGACGGCTCGGTGGTGACGGACTCCTCGGGATCTCCGGTTCCCAGCTACGACCAGAGCGCGGTCATCGGGCTGGCGCACGTCCTCACCGGCTGGACGTATCCGCTGCAGCCCGGTGCGACCCAGAAGACGCACAATCCGGCCTACTACCTCGGGCCGATGGTGCCGGTTGCGTCGAACCACGATCCGGCGGCCAAGACGATCCTCGGCGGCACCCGCATCCCGGCCGGCCAGGCCCC
>Ga0335082_10008452_pt1 | contig 11184 bp, 9 predicted proteins | sample Lox_Sample_41_FD_206718 | JGI IMG/M metagenome (GOLD analysis project Ga0335082, IMG submission 206718) | Soil microbial communities from Loxahatchee National Wildlife Refuge, Florida, United States - Lox_Sample_4.1 | ecosystem: Environmental > Terrestrial > Soil > Wetlands | place: USA: Florida... | reverse complement strand
GCCGTTGTAGATCACCACCGCCGGGATTGCGGCAACGAGACCGGTCGCGGTTGCCAACAGCGCCTCGGCAATGCCCGGGGCCACCACCGCGAGGCTGGTGGTATGGACGCGCGAAATGCCGATGAAGCTGTTCATGATGCCCCAAACGGTACCAAACAGCCCGACGAAAGGTGCGACCGCGCCGACCGTGGCCAGCAGGCCCATGCCCAACGCGATGCGCCGGCTGGCCGCGGCCTCGGTGCGCTCGAGTTCCCAGTTGAGCCGCTCCTTGAAACCGTTCCCGGAACCATCGGCGGACAACTCGACCTCGCTCTCCGCCGCGGCCAAGAGCCGAGCCGCCGCGTCGCCGCGGCCACGCAACGTCGATGCAACTTCCGAGAGCGTCCGCGCCGCCCGCAGTGCGCGCAGTCCGTCGCGCGCACGCCGCTTGGCAACGCTGAGTTCAATGGTTTTGAACAGCCATACCGTCCAGGTCAGTACCGACGCCAGAGCCAGTCCGATCATCACTCCCTTCACAACAAAGTCGGCGTTGAGAAACATGCGGACCGGTGACAACTCGTCAGTCAGCGCACCGATGCCGGTCGGCGCCGGCGCTATCGCGTCCTGCGCAAGCGCACCCGGGGCCGGAGCTTGCGGCGGCGTGGTGGCTGTGACAGTTCCACCCGAAGTCTGACCGTTCGGCACTCCGTCCGAGGCGGGCGGCACAATCGAAGGTGGCAAGGCTCCCGCGTCCGACGGCTTCGCGGCACTTGAAGCCGGACCGCCAGCCTCGACCGGCGCTGTCTCGGCCGTCGCGGCAGGGCTCTGCGCCAGCGCAGACATATCCGGTGACAGCAATAGGCCGGAAAGAACAATAGCGAGTGCGGTCATGCGGGCTCGGAATGTAGCAGAGCCGTTTCGTGGCTGGCGTGGCCGAAGGGTCCAAAAGGATCTCAACGCGCTGATTCTCATTCTTGATTTTCCTTAAAGCTTACGTTTGAGGCGAAACCGCCCCAGCGCGGCCTCAGGCAACACGCCACGACGTCTGACTTCGCAGGCGCGAGACCCTGCGCGGGCTTCTGGTTCGGTCAACAACCCCGGTGTCTTCGCTCCACCTTGTCGTCACTCCGAGATCGTCACTCCAGGTCGGAGCGAGCGTACGAAGAAAGATGAGTGAGGTGAATCGATGGCCCGCGATGACTTTCGTCGGCGGAAATCTGCAAGCTGCAACGGATAATTCGGAGAAAGCTCCCGCATGTGTCGAGAAAAATTCCCTACCGAGTCGGGAAAGAACTAGTTGCGGTTGAGCTCTACCAAGGTCCGCTGCTCGGCTCCGGTGCCGAATACTCCATCCGCGTAGGAACATGCTGTGTTTTCCGCAAGCGAGCGACGTCGATCGCTTGCGGCTGTTGATCGGATTGGCTACACGATTTTTGCGACTGGTAGCCGGACTGATTCATGCGCGTTCTCATTATCGACGATCACCCCATGATCGTTTCCGGCTGCCGGGCCTTGCTTAGTCATCTTGTCGACATCGACGTGATTGATGCGGCAGACGGCAAGGCCGGCTATCATGCCTATTTCTCGCTGCAACCGGACGTTGCGGTCGTCGATATCAATCTTCCCACCATTTCCGGGCTCGAGCTGTGCCGCCGCATCGTGGTGCGCGATCCGGATGCTCGGATCATCATCTTCAGCATGCATGACGATCCGATCTTCGCTGCGCGTGCGATCGACGCCGGTGCAAAGGGGTACGTCTCCAAGAACGACGACCCTTCGGTGTTCATCGAGGCCGTGCAGCAGGTCGCGCGAGGGGCTGTCTTCCTCCAGGCAAACGTTGCTCGCGCGCTTGCCTTCTTCAAGGCGGGGGGAGGATCGAGCCCACTCACCGACCTGAGCAGGCGGGAGCTCGAGATTCTTCGTCTGATCGGTGCCGGCCGAACCATGGCGGAACTTGCCGGCATTTTCGACCTCTCATACAAGACCCTCGCCAACAGTTGCACGGTCCTGAAAAAGAAGCTCGGCGCCCGAAACTTGACCGATCTTGCCCGAATCGCACTTGATCACAAGCTGGTCTGAAGACCACTTTGTCCACGCAAAATTGGTGCTTCCCGAACCGGGGCCCCGAGGGCTGGAATAGAGATGTGTCGCCGGCTTCGCCGGGCCGGCGCATCTCGGTTTCGGCATTTGTCGCCTGTCTGTCCTCAATGCATTCCCTCATTGCCTGAAAGGGCCGCGGCGACGTTGCACCTGCGGGTCTGCTCCTTCCCGGTTCAACGCGTCGTAGCGATGGGAAAGTCTTGGATGCGATGGAGATTTGGTATGTCACGGTCTTCACGAGCCATGCCGGTATGCCTCGGCCTCGGCATCCTCGCCTTCCTCGTCCCGGGGACCTTGGGTTCGGCCAAGGAGCAGCAACTGTCGGGAGCCACAGAGACCGAGGAGGCCAACATTTCCCGGACCGTTGGATGGGGCCTCGCCGAGAGAAACGAGCTCTATTTCGTCTTCGATAGGCCGACCACCAACTGCACGGAGAGCCAGGGGGAACCACTCACAGCCGCTGAGATTTCCTTTCTAAAGCACGGCATCGCTGCCGGGGATATCAGCTTTACAAAGCACGGCGTCTGGTTCTTCCCAGGCTCTTCCGGAAATGCGGAATTCTTCTCCCTTCAAAGCGAGTACGGATCAAGGGTCACCGGACTTATCAAAGCAGAGCAATCCATGTTTGAGATTGCGGTACAGAAATATGTGAGAAACAAGACGTCCGACTGGACGGTGGCGGCGGTATCGAGCTTTGAGAACATCAAGGACCTGGATCAGAGGGAGAGTAAATACGTGTCCACCCACGTGTCATCTGAACGCAATCTGGCCTTTCTCTTCGATACGGCTGACGAGGACGACTGTGCGCAAGGTATCGGCTTCTTCATGTCAGAAAACTCCGCACTCCGTACTGACATGCCTGGGAGATTCAAGGACAAGATGTTCCCCGCCAAGAGCAGACCTTTCGAGAGGAAGTTTCGCATCGAGCAAGGACGGTGCAAATATGAGATGACCGTGAAGCTCTACTTCAAGAGCGGCGGTGTGTTCACTCCGCTTCATGCCCGCTATCTGGGCGGCGACGATTTCGACAGGTGACGACCGCCGAGGCGGCAGCATAGGGCGATTATAAAGATGCGTGGTGCCGATCCGGGAAGGGCCGGAACCACCGTGATCGAGCTGGTGCAGATGGTGTTTGCCGATGACGCGCTGCCCCATATCGGCATCAAGCTGAGCGCGATAGAGGCCGCCGGCCTCGCCTTGGCCGCCAACGAGGGCCGTCATCGCCGAAATGCGCCGCGCCGGCGTGCGTGGCGTCGATCGCGGACAAATCTGCGCCGGCCAGGCGCCCGGTCTCGAATCGCGCGTCCGGGAAGCTGTCGTTACCGTCCCTCACACTTTGACCACTGCAGCAGGCCTTCGATGTGACTGACCAAGCGAACGAAGAGCTGGAAAAGTCGCGCGAAACGAGGGTCAAAAAATGCTTGGCAGATCGTGTTCGCAGTCTGCCGCCTTGCGCCTGGAGCCACCACCCAGACAGCAGCGAGAGCACTGCGCAGAGCGCGAGACCCAGTTCGACCCCGAATCGCCCATCGAGGCCGCGCGTCACGTGACTGATCGTGCCGGTGTCTTGCATGGCGGAGACGAAGCCGGTCGCCGAAACAGGCCTGGTTCCCGGAGAGTCGTTTGTCGCGCCGTCCGCCGCGACGGGTCTTGCGGTCACGATTTCAGCGGCGGGAAAAGACCGCTCCGGGATCGGTTGGACCGGCTCCGGCTGTGCAGCCTGCACGTGCACCGTTTCCGCGGATTGTGGCGCTGCATCGCTCGGCTCAGTCAATTGCGCAAATGAACTCGAGCCGGACCGGGGTGTTCCTGACGCACGACGTACCGTCCGGTCTGGCCTCCTTGACCCAACGACAACCCGCATTTGGGGCTGCGACGGCAGAGACCTTGCCATCACCCGATCGGACCAGGCCATGTAGGCCTTGCAGAGATCGTTGCACGGCAGTCCATTGACCGACGCATTCGACTGTCCCGCTTGCGCTGTGCTCGAACCGGCAAGAGACAATGCGTAGATGAGGGGAACTACCAGCCCGCCCCCTCGCACCATCGATTTTAGGAGAGGCACACGCAAGTTACAGCCCACAGTTCGCGTCTTTGGAGGATAACGACAGCGGCAATCGCCAATAGTTGGATGAGATCGCGTCAATATCTGGATGAGATGAGGTCAAATTTTTGGACCTGATTGATGGCCGTTGCCTCGGCTCCAATCGGTGACGTTTTGCTGGAAAGATCGCCGGACTCAAACGGCGCAACGCATTTTGCCGCTCGTGGCCCGCCGCAACGTTAGTCACTGTCCTGTCGCCATCTGACCTCGCTCTGGCAAGAGCGCTTCGCCCCGTGCGAGGGTGGCGCTGGTCGATCCATTGAAATCAACATCCGCGGAAAGTCATGCCTGATAGGCGAAAAGCGAACGTAGGCGGTGCCCACGCGCTCGTCCAATCCCGCGAGCGCGGCGCGCATTAGCTTTTTTGGTCGGCGGGATTTGAGGTCGGCAATCTGTTGCTTGATCTCGGCGATGCCGGTGACGAGGCGATCGGCGACCGCATCGACGATCTCGTCAGCTATCACAGTGACTTTGTCCTCGAGGCCGTCGAGACGACGGCGCGCAAGCGTCTGCTCTTTGCGGATCGAGCGTCGAATGCGCTTCTGCTGGTCGAGCTGATCGGAACGGCCATGCAGAGGCGCATCTCGGGCTATGGTGACCAGTTTGCGGAGCTCGAGATGTTGGGCTCTACACGCCGGAGTCCAGATTCATTTGAGAAGAGGCGGACGTGTTGACCGATTGGCTGCCTGAGGATCACATAAACCGAAGTTGTGTTTCCAAGGCGCCCTGCTAAAAATGCAATCGTAATCCCGTCATCCGGAGGTGGACCATTGGATGTACCTGGACCGAAGTTGATAAAGGATGGCCGCGTACATGGCCGAAATGGCGGACTGGCATTCGCCGTAAGGTAGCTCAGCGCGGATCGAGACGGCTTGGTGAACCTCAAGACAACAGCCCGTGGCCTGCTGCGGCCTAGCAAATAGCAGAGGCGACCTTTTTCTTGACACAATTTGCTACGTATGGTCGGAGCAGCGTGGTGGCCTTCGGTGTAAGACTTTGCGTAACAGGCGAATACGCCTGCTTCACCCGCCCGGAGATGAAGGTCGAGCGCGTCAGCTATGACGTGATGACACCATCCGCCGCGCGCGGCATTCTCGAAGCCATTCACTGGAAGCCATCGATTAAATGGATTGTCCAGGAAATCCGGATCCTCAAGCCCATTCGCTTTAAATCGATTCGGCGCAATGAAGTCGGCGCCAAGGCCCCTGTCGCCGCAATTCGCAAGGCCATGAAGACCGATCAGGTCGGCGACCTCCGCCTTCTCATCGAGGCGAACCGGCAGCAGCGGGCAGCGACGCTTCTTGCCGACGTCGCCTATGTTATCTGCGCGCGCTTCGAACTGACGTCCAAGGCGGACCAGAGTGACAATCCCGGTAAGCATCTCGACACTTTCAATCGGCGGGCCCGGAAAGGGCAGTGCTTCCATCAGCCCTGCCTCGGAAACCGCGAATTCCCCGCCCACTTTGAGCTCATCGAGCCGAACGCGCCGTGGCCCGTCCCGGAAGAAGAAACAGCAGATCTTGGTTTCGGCAGGACGCGCGACCTTGGCTTCATGCTGTACGACATCGATCACGCGGGCAACCGCTCACCCTTGTTTTTCCGCGCCACGCTCGACCGCGGGACGATGAAGGTGCCGTCGCCCGATTCACCGGATATCCGGCGATGAGCGCGCTCGCTGCCCTAGCTCGCGCCTATGAGCGAATGGCTGCACGGGACGAAGTGCCTGTATTTGGTTACTCGTTCCAAAAAATTGGCTGCCTCATCAACCTGAACGCAGACGGGTCGGTGGTTGGCATGCCTACTGATCTGCGCAGCAGCGAGGGGAACAGGCGAATTGCCCCTTCAATGGTTGTGCCGCAGCCGGCCAAGCGCACGTCTGGCATCGCGCCAAACTTTCTGTGGGACAAGTCCGCCTACGTACTCGGCGTAACCGCCGGGGAGGGCAGACGCACGGCCGTAGAGCACAAGGCTTTTGTCAAACGTCATCGGGACTGGCTACGGGGGACCAGCGATGAGGGTCTTGTCGCCCTGCTCCACTTTCTTGAAGCCTGGGTGCCCGAACGATTTGCCGAGTGGCGCTGGCCGGAAGCCATGAAAGATCAGAATATCGTATTCGGACTGGAGAGCGATCGGCCCGATAACGTTTATATCCATGATAGGCCGGCGGCGCGAGAGCTGTGGTCGGTGCTATGCGCTGAACATGACAAGAGTGCAAAGGCCATTTGCCTTGTGAGCGGTCAAAGGGCTCCTGTGGCGCGGTTGCACCCCGCGATCAAGGGCGTATGGGGCGGGCAGTCATCCGGGGGCTCGATTGTCTCTTTCAATCTCGATGCGTTCAACTCTTACGGCCATGAGCAAGGCGACAATGCGCCGACCTCCGAAATCGCTGCCTTTGGCTATACGACAGCGTTGAACCGTTTCCTTGGGCGCGACAGCGGCCACTGCATCCAGCTTGGCGATATGTCGACGGTATTCTGGGCGGACGCGGGCGATCCGAATGCAGCGGAGAAAGCGGAGTACATATTCGCCGGCTTATTGGGCGTGGACGATGAGAAGATCGCAACTGGTAGGGCTGAAGATACGTTGCAGAAGATTCGAAGCGGTCGCGCAATTGCCGAGGTCGTCGCTGATCTGCCGACAGGCGTGCGTTTCTTCATTCTCGGGCTTGCGCCGAACGTAGCGCGACTGTCAATCCGCTTCTACCTGGAGGATGATTTCGGCGTTATTGCGCGTCGTTATCTGGAACACGTCGAGCGCCTGCGTATCGAATCGCGGCCCCGCACGACCGCGCCGCCAATGTGGCGCATGCTCTTGGAGACGGCGGTATTGAGAAGGTCTGAAAATATCCAGCCAAATCTCGCAGGCGCATGGCTGCGCGCGATTCTTTCCGGCGCGCCGTACCCGCGGACTCTTTTGTCTGTGATCATCATGCGGCTGCGTGCCGATCACGACGTCACTGCGTTGCGCGTCGCGATCCTCAAGTCACTTCTAGTAAGAAATTTCGATATGGAGATGCCTTTGGCGCTCGATCCCAGTTGCACCGAGCAGGGCTATCTGCTCGGCCGGTTATTCGCCATGTACGAGCGGGCGCAAACAGTGGCAATGGGGCGTAACGTCTACGCCACCATAAAGGACAAATATTACGGCTCGGCATCGGCACAGCCCCGCAAGGTGTTCCGTCTGCTCGAATCGGGGGCGGTCAATCACCTATCGAAAATCGGCAAGCAGAAGCCGGGTCTGAAAGTTGCCATTGAGAAGCAGATTGCTGCGATCATGGAGCTGATGGAGCCTGCGCTGGACCCGTTTCCCGCAAGGCTGCCAGACAAGAGCCAAGCGTTGTTCGGCCTCGGCTACTATCACCAGCGAAATGAGGTTTCCCGCAAAGCCGAAACGATAGCGCCTGGGGACGCCGCTACATGACCCCGCTCGTCAACCGCTATGACATCGTTTTCCTGTTTGACGTCACTAACGGGAATCCGAATGGCGATCCGGACGCTGGCAACTTGCCTCGCATGGACCCCGAGACCAACATCGGTCTTGTCAGTGATGTCTCGCTCAAACGCAAGATCCGCAACTATACCGAGCTGGCGCGCGGCGAGCAGCCTGGCTATCGCATCTATGTGCAGGAGGGGTCAATCCTTAACGAGAAGCATCGCGAAGCCTATGAGGCCGTACGGAAGGGAAATGACAAGGTTCTCAAGGAGAAATCACTTAATCCGCAAACCGATGAAGAGGCGAGGGCGCTTATCAGGTTCATGTGCGACAATTTTTTCGACATTCGAGCGTTCGGTGCCGTGATGAGCACCGGTATCAACGCGGGTCAAGTGCGTGGTCCTGTGCAGGTCGCCTTCGCAAAATCGATCGAGCCAATTCTTCCGCTAGAGGTCACGATTACCCGGATGGCAGCGACAAGCGAGAAGGAAAAGGTGGACCGCGCGAATGGGGCGGAGGGCAACGAGCGAATCGAGAACCGCACCATGGGGCGGAAACATGTGGTGCCTTACGGGCTTTATCGGGCGCACCTATTTGTCAATGCCAAGCTCGCCGAACGCACCGGCTTCGGACGGGAAGATCTCGATCATGTCTTCGATGCCTTGAAGGCGATGTTCGAGCATGATCGCTCGGCGGCACGCGGTGAAATGGCGTCGCGGCGGGTGATCGCCTTCAAGCATTCGTCGGCGTTGGGTAACGCGCCGGCGCATCAGCTGTTCGACCGCGTTACCGTCCGGCGGAAGTCCCATGGTGAGCTGTATGCCCTTGACGACAACAGACTCGAAAATGCCCCTCCGCCGCGCCGGTATGAGGACTACGAAATTTCGGTTCAACGTGACGAGTTGCCGGAAGGGGTAGAGATCGTCAACATACTTTAGGCAATCGCGCGAGCGCCCGAACTGGACACCCCGCTTCCGATTTCGCGCTTCAGCACGCTGTCCATTGCCTGCGCCAAGCCGCACTGGTCCACATCGAGTGGCCCTGGGTGAAAAGCATTTACACCGCTAAGAGGCGTGTCTTTCGCGACGTGGCTCACTGCTTGAAATCGTGAAGCAAAGGGCGGCCGCGGCTTTTTCCGCGAGTCGTCGCCGACTTAACTCGTGGATTTCGCGGTCCGCTCGCCCTTTATCCTGACTCGGTTAGATGTTATCGGAGGACCAGTCGCTCCTCGCGGGGCGCGGATTGAAACATGGCTAACACCGGCGCGAACCATATGACCTTTTGTCGCCCCTCGGGGCGCGGATTGAAACCTCGGCAGCTACACCACCCATCTTCGGCTCGATGGCCGTCTTGTGATGCATTTACCAACAGGGGATCACTTCGATGAATCAGATGGATTATATCTGAACCGTCACTCGCTCTTATTCGCAGCGGGTCGGCCACGTTCGAACGGATTTGCGTCTGCGAGAAGGCTCTTACCGGCACATGCGCCGCGACATGGGCCTCGGGTCGAGATCGTGCGACCGCCCTGTCCTGAAGCATCTCCATCGCGCCGGGTTCGAGGATCTCCGCGACGAACGATCGTTCGGGGATCGGCCTCTGTCTGCCGGATACAGCTGATGCGAGCCCTGAGCGTCCGCGCGCTATCTTCGGTTTGCGACCCTACATGGAGAACACGCTAGCATTCATCGCGCGACAGCTCGTGCCACAATTCAACATCCGTATTCGTGGTCGATCGTGGAGAGATCGTGGCTTTCTTCCGACAACAAAGCTTCGCGAGACGACTCCGGTCCCGGCCGATTTTTTGCACACACTGCGCACGATCCACGATTCCGGCTGCTTTCAAGGGCTTCTTCCTGAAACGAGATCTGCGACCCGCTGGACGCCGAGCGGCGCCTCGATGGAGGCAAGCGTCACCCAGACGCAACAGCCCCAATTCGCCCGAACATCAACATATTTGCGGACTTTGGCGCACTTTTTTTGGCCCAATTAGAGCGACTAAAATGCGGCCGCTCGAGTGGCACATGATGATCCCCGTGTCCGCGCAGCGCTGGCAGAGAGCGGGAGCCTAATGAGACTTTACACTTCCTCTCGCCTACTGCGGAAAGCGCCAGCAGGAGAGACGGGGAAATCTTTGGGGAGATGATAATGGCGAACACTTTCGTCCCGACCGCGCTGGCGAACGGCACGTCGAATTTGCTTGTCCGCGGCTCTGCAATCAATCAGTCATCAGATCTGTTGCAGGCCGGCGTCGTGTTCAACGACGCCGTGCGTCTGTCGACGGGCCTGTTCTCGACCCCGCAGAACAGCGGCAATCAGATTCCCTTCCTGGGTGAGTTCACGACCGACATCCATGCCGTGCAGAACGATATCGCCGCGATGCTCGCCGCACCGGGCACCGTCACGATCAATGGAAACGCATTCAAGCTGAACGCAACCGACACCGCGGTCCTGACCAACATCCAGGGCCAGCTCACCACGATCCTGCACGCGGCTCCACAGACCACCAACCCGGGCACGCTGACGGTTGGCGACCAGACGATCCATAATGTCGAGGCGCAGATTCTGCAGGAGATCCAGAGCGATCCGCATCTGTCAGGGGCGCTCAACCAGGTAACGTTCATGGCGACGACCGGTGCCAATGACGTCGCCTTCCAGGGCCTGCCCGCCGGTAATGACAGTGCCGCCAACCTGACGGCGGCGACCGCAGGCACCAGCCTGAAGATCATCGGCGAGGTATTCAATGCCGGCGCTGATCTTGCGCTCGGTGGTATCAGCGCCAACAACCTCAATCAGATCACCGCCGATTTCACCGCGGTTCAGCAGGGTCTCACCAACCTTCTGAACAACGCGACCCTGCTCGGCAAGATCGAGGCGGGCGAAACCGCCAATGCGGCGGCGCTGACCACGATCCACCTCCAGACGATGCTGGCAACTGAACAAATATGACGCCGCCGAGCTGAACGCGACAGGTACTGCATTGCGCGGCACCGCGGACAACCTGCTCGACATCATCGACATCGCGCAGAACGACGCAGCGCTGAACCTCGCGGCCGGCGGCACCGGCAACGCCGGGCACATCGGAGGCTTCGCCGAAATGCCGGGCGGCCTCAGCGGATCCGTGCAGAAGTTCCAGGACAACCAGGCGCAGACCAATTTCTGGGCCGCGTTCCTGGCCGAAGCAAACACGATCAACGCAACTTTGGCCAAGGTCGCCAACGGCTCGGCGGCGGCGAGCCAGGCCCTGATCACGCAGATCCAGAACTACCAGCATTTCGGTCAGGCTTTCGATGCGGCGCAGGGCGCGATCTTCCAGGCCCGGTTCGACAACGAACTGCTGCACGGAACGCTGGAGGCCGACACGAGCGCAGCCGTCAAGGGCCTCATGGGAATCCTGCACGGAGACCAGGGCGCAGCCCTTGCCGCGGACAAGGCGATGATCACGGCGGCAGGTGCGGGATTTGCCGCCGACGCCATGGACGTCTCCGGCAACAACATCGCGATCGGCGGCGCGACCTATGTCGGCAGTGCCACGACCGTGAGCACCGCGACCTCGGTGCATGGCATCG
>Ga0335082_10008451_pt1 | contig 11184 bp, 8 predicted proteins | sample Lox_Sample_41_FD_206718 | JGI IMG/M metagenome (GOLD analysis project Ga0335082, IMG submission 206718) | Soil microbial communities from Loxahatchee National Wildlife Refuge, Florida, United States - Lox_Sample_4.1 | ecosystem: Environmental > Terrestrial > Soil > Wetlands | place: USA: Florida... | reverse complement strand
CATTCTGATAGGACGTCGCAGAAGAGCGCGGCGTCACCATTTTCACTTATTTTTCAGGGGTGTCCGATGGAGCGCCGGCGATTCGCCGGCAAACATGAGGAACGAGGCCGTGGTGAGGTCATTGCGGGTTAGACGGTGGCGTATGATTGCGTACGATCCAGGAACACCGCGCCATGTCCATTGAACGCGGCGAAACGGTCCGCGCCGTCGGCGGGGCAAATCCGGATTCCGGCGAACCTGCCCCATGTGCCGAGGTTGGCGCCGATCGGCACTGAAAAAAACAGCTTTCCGGCCGCATTTAGAACGGCGAAGCAGAAACTATTCCGAAGCCGGCACAAACCAGTCCAATGCGTATCGCCCCAGTATAAAAGGATCGAATTGCTTGAGCTCATCAGCCGTTCATTCGCGTGAATTCGCGTTCATTCGCGGCCCCTATCCCAGAAACCCCAATTTCTTCGACCCGAAATTGGAGAAATTGGGAAAGACTCCCCCGAGCGCGCTATCCGGAATCCCGAACCACGAACACAGCGTCGCGCCGTATTCATCGATCGAGGTCGTCGGAATCCAGCGGCCGCGTACATCGGCATCATCCGGGCCGCCGAGTTCGAATGCCGGAAACTTGCCGAACACCTGGCCGCCCTCGACGGCGCCGCCCAGCACGAAATGATGGCTGCCCCACGCGTGATCGCTACCGCCGCCGGAAGTCGGCTGGAATGTGCGGCTGAAATCGGACTCCGTAAACGTCGTGACGTTCTGCGCCATTCCAAGTTCCTGCGTTGCCTCGTAGAACGCCGCCAGTGCCGGACTCAACTGCGGATACAGATTGTTATGCGTGTTGATCTCGTTAGCATGTGTGTCGAAACCGCCCAGAGAGCAGAAGAAGATCTGCCGCCGCATGCCGAGATCGGCCTGCACTTGGATGATCTGCGTCACCTGTTCCAACTGCGCCCCCAAGCCGGTCTTCGGAAACTGCGTCTTGAGCGCGCCAGCCTTTGCCAGTGCGTCGCCCAGCGCCTTGGCGTCACTGATGCTATGGGACAGCGTGTCGTTGGCGGCCTGCACGAGCGACATACCGCTCTCCAGCTGAAGCAGGCTGCTCAGGGCACTCCAACGCGCGTCGGAGGACGGCATGCTATTGAAGCCCTTGAGTTCCAATGATTGGCCCGGCGTCAACGCAACTGGTTGAGTTTGCGCGCCCGTCCCCAGCAGGCTATTCCCGTTCATCGACGCGAATGCGGGAAATCCAGGCGCGTTGATGTTCTGCGATGCGATGTAATCCGCGGCGCGGCCTGCCCAGCCCGTGGAACCATTTCCCTGGGCCACCGACGTTTGCCATTGCAGTTGCTGATCGGAATGGGAAAACAGGTTCGAGGGGACGGGGGCTTGCTGCCGCCGATACTGATCCCGGGTCAACGGCTGCACGAGCGACCCCACATTCGCGACGATCGCGAGCTCCTTGTTCGCAAAAAGGCTGGAGATTTCTGCCAGCTTGGAGTGAAACGCATACGGCGCTCCCGCGACGCTCGTGACGGTCGCTGTCAGGTCACTACTTGTGAGCGCAAGCGAATCCCGTAGAGATAGGTAGGCTTTGTAGCTGGCATCGTCCATAGGGATTACGGAGTTGTTGGAGTCGTTGCCGCCGAACAGGAAAACACAGACCAGAGCGCGGTAATCGGGACCGTTTTGCGCCATGGCCGGCAGCAGACCGAGCGGACGGAGGGCAACGGAGCCCACCGTCGCTGCCCCGATGCGAATGAATCCGCGGCGTGTGAACATGTTCGCCTCCTATTGAATGATCTGGTACTCGCTCGACGTGAGCGCCACGTATAGCGCCGCCTGGACCTTGGCCTCCGGCGTGCCCACAGCGTTTGCAGCGCTCGTAGCCGCTTGACGAAGGGCCGGCGACATGGAGTGATGCAGAAAGACGTAGCTGATGTAATCCAGCAAGCCCTCGGTGCTGGCTGCCTTCTGCGCAAACGGCGCCAGGTTTACGCTCGTGGTCTTGTCCAGCACCTGATACAGAGCGCCGTTCACAACGTCGGCGCGTTCGGCTGCCGTCTGCGTTGAGTAGATCTGAAATTCGGGCCCGAACAGTCCATGCTCCGTCCTGTACTGCGGCGAGAAGTAGCTGAACACGCTCGGCGCGTTGAAGAGATTCTGACCCATCTGGCTGGCGTAGCGGTTGATCAAATTGCCCCCGTCGACTGTCGCGTTCAGGCCGCGCAAAACGCTCGCCAGAAACAGCACGGGCTCGCGCAGGTGCCCGAAGTTCGACCCTACGACGGCGTTCGGATCGTCACCGGCGCGCGCTTCCGCATCCGTGAGAATCGCCGTAATCACGGCCCGCATATTGCCGCGGACGCCATTGCCATCCTCCAGAAACACATGCGAGACGCGCTCCACATACCCCGGGCTCGGATTGCTGGTGACCAGGTGCTGGATGAGTTGCTTGCTCACGAACGGCGCCATGGTCGTTTGCTCCATCAACGCATCCAGCAGCGATTCCAGATCCTCCTCGGCCGTCTGCCCTGCCGGAATCGTCGTTCCGCCGAAAATCGTCTTCCCGCTGGTATCGTGATTGCGCTCTACTGGGTACATCTGGCCGATGAAGTATGGCTTGTTGTCGTGTTTTCGTGACCCGCCAGGTGCTGGGGGATAGGTCCAACCGGTCAGCACTTTCGCCACGTCGGCCACGACGCTCTGATCGTAGGTGGGAACCGGTTGGTGGTTTTGGTCGAGGACCGGGCCGCCGTCCGGATTCAACTCTCTCAGACCCAGCGTAAACAACTGCATCAACTCCCGCGCGTAGTTCTCGTTCGCCGCCGTTCCCTTGGCCGCGTCTGCCTTGTTGTTGTTCGCCATATTGAGGTAGCGCCCCATGGCGGGGTTGAGGGTGACCGCTTTGATGATGTCGCGGTAGTTGCCGAACGCGTGATCGCGAAGAATTCGCCAGTATGGTGGATACGCGTACGCCTGGCGAACTCCCGATTGCGCCGAAACTACCCAGATCTCGCTGAGCGCGAACGCCACGCGCTGGCGAAGCTGGTCCTGGCCCGTTATCGCGTTCTGAAAAAACGCTGCCTGCACCGGTCCCAGATTGTTATTGCGTTTTCCGTCGGCTCCGAAGACCGGCTGGTCCGGGAGATCGGAAGTATTCAGGGCGAACTGCGCGCTCAGCCAGTTGGCAATCCCCATCTGTTGGAGCTGCGTAATAGAGGCCGGCGTGGGTCCCCACGCCGCCTGATCCAGGAAGCGCGCGGCAGCGTGGTCGCTCAGCAGCGCAGGACCGCTGGTCTGCGCGAAGCCCAACGCAGCGGCCAGTATCACCGCGATTCCGATGCATCCAATCCGTCTCACCTTACAGAGAACACGGGTTAGCCGCAAAAGTGGCGCGGAATCGCAAGATTTCCACGGGGCTCTCTTGTTCTGATTTCAGAACAGACATTACAAACAATAGCTTTAACTATTGACCAATGGGTAGTTTTCAGATAATAATGTTCTGAATGCAGAACAGGGAGAGCGCCGCCAGCCAGCTCGAATGGCCATTGCGCGGTCGCCACGTCTGCGAATTCCCTCTGGAGCCTGAATGGACGAGCTGGAACGGCACGACATCTACTTCGTTGATGGAGCGGGGAGAAGAGAGGTCCGCGATCCCCTTCCCTACTATGGAACTCTCGACGGCGCCAAGAAATTCTGCGCCCGTTATTTCGAGGAGGTTGGTTCCCGCTACGTCAAGGCCGAGATCTTCCGGGCAGCTGATGCCGTGAAGCCGGTCGCGTTTGTCGAGAACCCGAATCCTAAGTAAAGGTTCCAGCGCAAGTAACTCGAAACCCCGCCTGTTACAATACGTCGAAGCTCTGGGAGGGACCCATGGCCCAGAGAGATACGATGCCCCTGCCAGGCAAACTCAGCGGCCAGGCCGTCATCGACGAGCTGATCCGAAATATGGAGCTCGGCGAGTTCGAGATGGGCTACAGCGTCCTGCTGCCCTGCGTCTTCAGCTTGTACCTTCATCCGGATGACTATGCGCGGCTGGAGGGCGTGTTCGATCTGATCGCCGAAGATGCCAAGCGCGCTCTGGGCGCGCGTGTCGCACAACTGAACAGCAAACCCAGGATTCTCGGAGTGAAGCGGCCGGGCCGCCAGCCCAAAGAGTTTAAGATCGCTGGCAGAGATTGGATTCTGGAATTCCTTCCCGATACTGAAGGCAGCGTTCCACTGGGCGACGTCGAGATCCACTCCGAGCTGAACGAAACCGCGCAGCCAGGCTTCCGCGGCACCAAGACCACCCTGATGGGCCGCGAACCATCCGTCACCACTGCGCGCCCGGCGGCGGTAACGCGAAGGACCTCTGAGGTAGTTTACGGCGAGATTCGTTACGAGGATGATTCCGGACCGCAGCTTTATCTGATTTCGCAAAACGAAGTTCGCGTGGGCCGCGGCGGTGACGACCTTCCCATGGATCTCGCCCTGTATAGTAACGACGAGGTATCGCGCGAGCATTTCGTGCTGCGGCGCGATCCCGCAACACGCCGGTTCTACATCCTCGACAAGAGCGTCAACGGTACCTGGCTGGAAGGAAAGCGGTTGAAGAAAGGGATCGAGGAGGCGCTGCCGGAGCGGGCGACGATTGGAGTTGCCCAGGTGCTCACTCTCTCGTTTGAGACACGCAAATGAGCCTTCCCTTCAGCCCGCACATTCCCGTAGTGCTCCTCTTCTTCCTTTTTGCAATCGCCCTGGCCGGAGCCCATTGGGCGAAGCGGGAGTAGCAAGGATGAGCGTAACTCTCGGCTGCCGAACCGGTGTGGCCACGGACCCCGGCCTTTTGCGGGACAACAACGAAGACCGTGTGTACGCGGATGAATCAGCGGGTATCTTCCTGGTAGTGGACGGGATGGGAGGCCGGGCCGCCGGCGAGATGGCTGCCCAGACCGCGGCGGCCGTTATCGCGCAACACCTCAAAAACTCGGCTGGCGAAGTCGCCGAGCACGTGCGCGAGGCGATCACCGCGGCCAACAACGAAATATTCCGGTTAGCGCAGGATCGCGAAGAATGGCACGGTATGGCCTGTGTTCTGACGCTAGCGGTAGCCCACGAAGACCGTATCACCGTCGGCCACGTCGGCGATTCCCGCCTATATCTCATTTGGAACGGCACGCTGCGCAAGGTCACTTCGGACCATTCAATGGTGGGGGAACTGGAAGATTCAGGAGAGCTGACCGAGGCCGAGGCCATGGCGCATCCCAAGCGAAATGAAGTATTTCGCGACGTCGGATCGCGGCCCCGCGACACTCAATCCGACGAGTTCATTGAGATCCGATCGTTTCCCTTTCGAGCCGGCGCCGCCCTGCTCCTGTGCACCGACGGGCTGAGCGACATGGTGACTGCGGCGGAAATCAACGCCATCGTCCAACAATATTCCGGAGAGCCCGCGGCAGTAGCCAGGGATCTGGTGGATGCCGCTAACCGCATGGGAGGAAAGGACAATATCAGCGTTATCTTCGTGGCCGGACCCGACTTCCTGGGGGACGCATCAGAGGCGATGTCGGAAGCCAGGACACGGAATTCGATTACACAGGTGCGAGAGGTCAACAGCTGGTGGCGGCGCCTGTTGAACCGGGTGGGTGGACTACTGGAGCGCGCAAGCCATTAAATCCGCTCAATCATTCCAGCCTGGCGAAACCCCCTGAAACTGGTAACGTATTACTTGTCAACGGCGCGAAATGCTGCATGCCAAGCAGTTCGGCAGGTACGAGATCTTGTCCAAGTTGGGCAGGGGGATGACCGATGTCTATCTGGCCAAGGACCCCGCCCAAAACCGCCGCACGGTGCTGAAGATCGTCGAGCAATCGGCTGACCCGTGGACGCAGATCGTGCTCGAAGCCGAGCGCCGCGGCTCCGAAATTCAGAAGCAGCTTCATGAAGTCGACCCGCGCTTCCTCGAGGTCTACGATTCCGGCGATCGGAGCGGATGCTACTTCATCGCCATGCAGTACGTGGAAGGCCAGAGCCTGGCCGAGATTCTGCAGAGCGAGAAACGCATCGGGCCGAGGCGCGCCGCCGAATATGCGGCGGAGATCGCCAATCAACTCGACAAGCTGCACTCGTTTCAAATCGAGATCGAAGGGCGCAAGCGTGCCGTGGTGCATGGCGATATCAAGCCATCCAATATTCAGATCTGCCCTTCAGGCGAGGTGCGCCTCCTGGATTTTGGCATCTCCAAGGCCATCACGTTCACGCATCACCTGACCTATCACAATCTCGGCAGCCCGAGCTATTGCTCGCCGGAGCGGCTGCGCCGGGCGCAGGTCGATCCACATTCCGACCTGTGGGCGCTGGGGGCAACGCTCTACGAGATGGTTGCCGGCTTTCCACCGTATCAGGCGCAGAATACACAAAAGCTGGAGGAGCTGATCCGGTCGAAGAGGCCGCCGCGCGCGCTGCCGGACGACTGCCCTGCCCCGCTGAAAGCGGTCATCCGCAAGACGCTGGCCGGCGAAATCGAAAATCGCTATCCGACAGCGGCGGCAATGGAGCAGGACTTGCGCGCGTTTCTCTCCGATCGTCCCACGCAGGCGGGGACTGAGAAACAGCGGGCGTGGGAAGTGAATCCGACGGTCGAGAAGGATCGCACGCCGCCTCGCACGCATTTGAAAAATGTGCCCGAGATGGTGGCGCGCCTGCGCGGCGTTTTGCCCTACCTCAAAAAGACGTGGGTTCCCATCGCAGCAGTTGCCGTGGGCCTGCTGATCGGCGCGCTTTTCTACATCGAGACGGCCTACGCCTATCGCTTCTGGGTGGACAGCCGGCCGCTGCGTGGGCATCGCGATTACAGCCACAGCAGCATCGCCGAAATTGATGCCGATTGGAACCTGTTCCAGCAACTCCAGCAGCGCAATCTCCCTCTGGGCCGGTACTCCCCCGTCGGCTGGCTGGCCGCGCCGTTACGCGCGAGCTTCCTTGCGGCGGCCGATGAGGTGATCGAGCAATACCGGAACAGTTCCGATACCGCGCCCGGCGACCTTGGCTGGGAAAAGGCGCGCGCCTGTCTGTTGCACGCGGCTGTTCTGGATGGATCGGATGCGGCGGAAAGAGGGAAGCTGGCGCTGTGCAACGGCTACATTGCCCTGCTGGCGAAGCCGCAAAGCAACCAGCTGGTTGCGCAGGCGAAGGCGAGTTTCGAACAGGCGGCGATGAATCTGCCTCGATCACCCGACCCGCATCTGGCATTGGCGCGCCTCTACGTTTACAACCTCCGGAACGTAGGCCGGGCAGTGGCCGAGATCTCTGTTGCCGAGCGACTGGGCTTCAAGGCCGGCCCGCGCGAGGCCGAGCAGCAGGCTGATGGATACCTGTTCCGCGCCGAGCAGGAGTTGCTGCAAGCCGAGAAAGCGAAGCCGGCGTCACTCGATGCGGCCAAATATATCGCGCGAGCGCAAGGCGATTTGCAGCGCGCCGTCAATCTTTACGAGCCCATAGAAGGCTTCTCCCACGTCGGGCAAAGCCTGGAACGCCTCTACGACGATCGGAACAGGCTCCAACTGCTGCAGGCGAGAAATGAGAAAGCCAGCACCCCTCGGAAGCCCAACCGGAGGCCGCGCACGTGGCGGTAACCAGGAGTTGGGAGCAGCGCACCGTCGTTCAGATCGGGTCGTGGGAAAAGGTTGCGCCTGTGGAGCGGCGGCAGGAGTTGCCGTGGCTCATTGGCGCGTCGGTCGTGGTATGCGCTGGGCTGTGCCTGGTGCTGTACGCCAAGACGTCCAATTTCTCGGACTCAGCCGCACGCCTGGAGCACGGCGAATTGCTCGATCTCAACTCGGTCACCAGACCGGATGAGCTGCTGCCGGTTCTACAGATTTTTCCAGATCCCGCAGAGCGTGAGCTGGTAGCCAAGCGACTCGCGAACTACATTCAGACGCACAGACCGCTCGCGAACGTGGGGGCTCTTGCACGGCTCCGCGTCAGCAAGCAGGAAATTGAGAACGAGCCCGGATGGCACATGCTGCGTGATCAGCTGCAGCAGCAAATTCTCAAACCGCGGAAGGGAGAAATCCGCCTGGCGGCCGTGCCTGTCGCCAAGCTCAAGCCGCTCCTGGTGGTGCGGACACCGCGACAGTTCCGGCTCGCATTCGCCGGGTGGGTTGCGCTCTACCTGGCGAGCTTCTATGGCGTGCACTTCGTCTGGCGGCGCAAGGGATTTCGCGGCGACCCGGCAATCCTGCCTGCTCTGCACCTGCTCAGCGGCATGGGGCTGATCCTCGCAGTTAGTTTGCGCGATCCTTTGCGCGACACGCTGGAGTTCAGCAAGTTCGCGTGGGGCGTGGCCCTGGGCTGCGCCATGCTGCTGCTACCGCTCTTCCGGTTCTTCGACCACAAGCGCTTCTCGCAATGGATTTACACGCCGCTGTTGACGAGCTTCCTGCTCTTCGTTCTGCTGCTGACGCTGGGCTCCGGGCCGACCGGCAGCGATTCCAAGGTGAACCTGGGGCCGTTCCAGCCGGTGGAAGTCATCAAAGTGTTGCTGGTGCTGTTCATGGCCGGTTACTTTTCGAGCAAATGGGAGCACTTGCGCGAGCTGCGTGAGAAACGCATCATGCCCGGCCTGCTTCGCTGGCTGAACCTGCCACGCTTCTCGGAAGCGCTGCCCGTGATGTGCGGGGCGGGATGCGCCCTGGCCCTGTTCTTCCTGTTGAAGGACCTCGGTCCGGCACTGGTCACGGGTTTTCTGTTTATGGTGATGTTCGCTGTCGCGCGAGGCAAAGCCGGGTTGGCGCTCACGGGCCTCACCATCCTGGTGGCGGGAGTGGCCCTGGGCTACCATTTCGGCCAGCCGGCGACTGTTGTGGCGCGCGTCTCTATGTGGCTTTCTCCGTGGGACAACGACGTTTCGGGCGGCGATCAACTGGCGCATGCCATATGGGCGCTCTCGACCGGAGGCGCGTGGGGCTCGGGGCCTGGCTGGGGCGACCCCGCGCTGATTCCCGCCGGGCATACCGATCTCGTATTGCCTGCTCTTGGAGAAGAGTGGGGCTTCGCCGGAGTAGCCACCATCTGCCTGCTGTTCGCGTTCCTCGTAAGGCGTTCGTTTCGCATCGCGGGGATCGCGGCGAGCGAATACGCGCTGTTTTTGTCGGTCGGTCTGGCCAGCCTGTTTGCTCTGGAGATGCTGCTGATCTCGGGTGGCGTGCTTGGCGCGATTCCGCTTTCCGGTGTTGTCTCGCCGTTTCTCAGCTCGGGCAACACCGCTATGCTGGCAAATTTTTTTCTGTTCGCACTGATTTTGTCCATCTCGAATCAAACGCCGCGGCCGGAGATTGGTGAGCCGTTCGCACGGCCCATTCGCTATGTAGGTTTGATACTCGGCGCGTGCGCTGTTGTGCTGCTGGCACGGGCCGGATTTTTCCAGTTGATACGCGATCAGGATTTTCTGGTGCGTGACGTTCGCATTTTCGAAAGCGACGGCGTGAAGCGGGCTCAACATAACCCCCGGCTCACGTCACTCGCCCGCGAGATTCAGCGCGGCAGCATCTACGATAGAAACGGCGTGTTGCTGGCAACCAGCGACTGGCAGGAACTGGAGCGCTATCGCGGGCAGTACGATAAACTCGGCATCTCGCTCGACGCCGTCTGTTCCCGTCTCGACAATCGCCACTATCCGTTCCCGGAGCTGACTGCGCATTTTCTCGGAGACTGGCGCACGGGCGCGAATTTCCACGCGACCAATGCATCGCTGGTCGAGCACGACGCAAACGTGAAGCTGCAAGGCTACCGCGACTACGGGGAGCTGGCGCCGCTGGTGCGCTACCGGCACCAGCCTTGGAATGCCGGCATGGCGCAACTGCGCAGCCGGGATCGAAGCGTGCGGACATCGATCGATATCCGCCTGCAAGTGCGAGCGACGGAGATCCTGGAACGCCGTTTGCGGACAGCCAGGCGCGAAAAGGGGGCGGTCGCCGTTCTGGATGCGCGATCGGGCGACGTGCTCGCTCTCGTAAGCCTCCCAGCGCCTGCAACCGGCGCCGCCGCATCGCCCGATGAGCTGCTCGATCGCGCGCGCTACGGCCAATATCCGCCGGGATCGACTTTCAAGCTCGTCACAGCAATCGCCGCGCTGCGCATCGATCCAGCACTCACGGGCAAAACATTTCAGTGCCGATCCGTTGGCGGCCGGGGCAGCACGGTGATTCCCGGCTGGAGGCGCGTCATCAAGGATGACATTGGTGATGCCGCGCACGGCACGCTGGATATGCGGCAGGCCATCACAGTGTCGTGCAACGCCTACTTCGCGCAACTCGGCGTTTTCAACGTGGGAGCCGCCTCGCTTCGCGACACGCTGCACCTGCTCGGACTGCCGGATGCCGACCCCGCGGAGCTGCAAGCTATGCTGCCCTTCGCGGCGTACGGGCAAGGGCCGATCCTCGCCACTCCGTTCAAAATGGCGCGCGTCAGCGCGGCCATTGCCGAGGGAGGCATTGCGCCGGGGAACGCGCAGAACCCTGCGCCCGTCACCGTCGTGCCGCCGGACTCCGCGGCGTTCCTGGCGGGGGCCATGCGCTCCGTGGTCACGAACGGTACGGCGCGGCGTGCCATGAAGGGCACGCGTGTCAGCATCGCAGGCAAGACCGGCACAGCGCAGCTTGGTGAAGGACAGCCACACTCGTGGTTCGCGGGATTCGCGCCATACGATGCAGACCCCGCGCGGCGCATCGCCTTCGCTGTTGTGGTGGAGCACGGAGGATATGGTGGATCACTGGCCGCGCCTATCGCCAGGGAGATCGCCGAGGCCGCCGCCGATTTGGGCATCATTCCGGCACCGCCGCCTGCTGAGACGAAACCATGAGCCTCTCCGACCTGATCGAACGACTGGGCAAGACGATCTTCGAAGCGCCGTTTGACGCGGCCCTGGCGCCGAAGGATGCGCCCGAACTCGCCGAAATTCGCCTGGCGGTGCTTGAGCAAATTCTGAAAAAGGGGCAGCGCGTGGGCGGCAGGATTGTATTCCCGTTCAACCTGGTGCGCATCCGCATGCGCGGGGTGAGCGAGGAAGAGTCCGCGTTTCTGCGAAGCGAGTTCTTGAGAGGCTACTTCGAGCAGGAGATTCGCAAGAGCCTTTCGCGATCGGGCTACCGGTTTCCCGACGATCTGGAAGTGGAGTTCGAAACGGATGCCGATCTTCCCGGCGTG
>Ga0335082_10008449_pt1 | contig 11185 bp, 9 predicted proteins | sample Lox_Sample_41_FD_206718 | JGI IMG/M metagenome (GOLD analysis project Ga0335082, IMG submission 206718) | Soil microbial communities from Loxahatchee National Wildlife Refuge, Florida, United States - Lox_Sample_4.1 | ecosystem: Environmental > Terrestrial > Soil > Wetlands | place: USA: Florida... | reverse complement strand
GAACGGAGCCGGGCGGTAGCGCAGCGAGGGCAGCCGTCCCGGCGGCACGAGCACCAGCAGCAGCGGGCCGAGCGCGGCGAGGGCGAGCGCCGGGGCGATCGACGTCTGGCGCCCGAGGTAGCCGGCCTCAACGACCGGCCCCGCGCCGACCGCGCGCTGGATGCTTCCGACGACCGCGCCGAAGCTCGACTCCGGAAACGCCTGCCAGCCCGCGGCGCGGAGGGCGACCAGCTCGCGCGGCTGCGTCGCGCGGTAGCTCTCGGCTGCCCCGCCCGCTCGGAAGATCCGCTCGCCGGGGCGCCAGAAGCGGACGACCACCGGGATCACTCCGCGGTGCCGTAGCTCGTCGAGGACGGCGCGCGCGGCGAAGGGCCGTGTCTCTGCGTCGGAGAGGACGACGAGGACGCGCTTGCGCACGCCCGGCGAGAAGAAGGCGCGCGTGCCCGCCTGCCCGAGCGCGCCGAAGGTCGTGACCCAGTGGTCGAGATCGAAGCGCGGCGGCGGTCGCTGGATGCCGTAGGCCTGGGAGAGCACGGCGTCGAAGGCGCGCTCGTCCGGAGTCGGGAAGAGGTACGGCAGCAGGCGGTTGTCGAGTGAGGCCACCCCTGCAGCGAGTCGCGGCAGCGAGAGGTGCAGCCGGCGCGCAAATGCGACCGCGCGGCGGTAGCGGGGTTGTGCCCCCGGCGCGGCGGCGGCGAGCATCGAGCGCGAATTGTCGAGCGCGACGAGCAGCTGGGCGTCGCTGCGGACGAGCCGCCGCTGCGAGCGGTGAACCGACGGCTGGGCTGCGGCCACGCCGAGGAGCGCGAACGCGCAGGCCAGGGCCACGGGCCGCGACAGGCGCGCGCGAAGCGGCGGCGCCGCAAGGCTGAGCTCGGCGCGCACCCGGCCGGCGCGGCGCTCGCGCAGGAGCGCGACCGCGATCGGAATCGCGCCCGCGAGCCCGGCGAGCGCGGCGAGCGGCGCGCCGAAGGTCACGCTCATCAGTAGCCGCTCCCGTTCGAGTAGATCGCGCCCGCATGCCGCTTGAGCGAGGCGCGCGTGCTCTTGCGCCGGTGCCGCCGGGAGCGCTGCCGCTGCTTGCCCTGCTGCTTCGTCGAGCGCTGGCGGCTGTGGTTCCGTGAGGCGCGCGTCATCGCGGCGCGCTTCAGCAGCAGCTCGAGGTCGTACTTCGCCGCCTCGTTGCCGCCGTCGAGGATCGCGGCGGCGCGGAACTCCTCGGCGGCCTGGTCGAGCAGCCGCCCTCCGCCGAGTCGGCGGACGGCGTCGAAGCTGATGCTGCCGTTTCCCGCCGGGAGCGCGAGCACCGCGCCGACCAGGACGTACGCCTGCGCGCGCTCCAGCCCCGAGCCGAGCCTCCTCGCCTGGGCGGCGAGCTGCACGGGCGTCAGGGTCGTCGCCGACGTCGCAGGGGAGTCCGCCGCGCGGCGGTAGGCCCGCGCGATTGCGTAGAGCCGCTCGGCCCGGTCGGCTGCGAGCAGGCTCGCCGCCGCGCGCTCCGCCACCCCGGGGCTGCGGTGAACGCGCGCGCCTTGCGGCCAGGCCCGGCCCTCCCGCGCGACCGCGGCTGGCGTCGCGAGCGCCGCGCGGCCGACGAGCGCGAGCACGATCGCCAGCGCGAGAGCCGTGGCACCCGCACCCGCGAGGCCGAGCGGTCGCCTCACGTTCGGGCCCTCCACGCGAAGGGGTGGAAGGCGAGCTCATGCAAGGCCACGAGCAGCCCGAGCGCCGCGACGAGCGCGGCCAGGACTACCGTGCTGCTGCCGCTCCCCGCCGACCCCGTCGCCTCGACGGTCGCGCTGGCGGCGCGCTCGACGAACGTGGAGTCCGGGACGAACGGGGCCGTGGGCCCCCGGCGGTTGACCTTGACGATCTTCAGGTCGATCGCCTCCCGCTGGTACTGCGCGATCGCCGTCTGCAGCTTCTCCAGGTCGGACTCGGTGTCGGCCAGGTCGCTGACGAGGATCACGTGCGGGCTGATGACGTGGTCGCGGCGGACGATCCGCCGCGCGAGGACAAGCCCCTTCGAGATCGCGGTGCCGTTGCTGAACGAGGTCCACGGATACGTCTTCGGCGCGCCGTCTGCGAAGCGGTCGAGCCAGCCCTTCAGACCGTCGGCCGGCGTCGATGGAGGGAGCGCCTCGTACGCGCCGTTCGAAAAGACGATGAGCCCGAGCCGGCGCTTCGGGTCACTCGTCAGCGTGGACAACGCGTGAGCGATCCCCTTCGAGGCCGAGCGGGTGCTGCTGGAGAGATCGATGACGACGACGGCGTCGACGCCGGGCTGCAGGAGCCGACGTTCCGTGCCCTGGGCGCGGGCTCGGACTGTGAACACCAGCAGCAGCACGACCAGGACGGCCGCGAGCCCGACCCACACCGCCCAGGAGCGGCGGGCGGCGGCCGCGAACGACCGTCCGTCGGCGAGCGGCAGGACGACGGCGTCGCGTTGACGGCGCACCAGCAGCGCGACGGCCCCCGCAAGGCAGGCGCCCGCGGCGGCCCAGGCGAGCACGATCACCGTTCCACCACCGTTCGCACCCGGCTCGCCAGCTCGGCGATCGCGTCCGCGCCGGGGTCTGGCGGCGCCCAGGCCAGGACGCGGCTCTCGGCGCTCAGAGGCGCATCGAGCGGCTCGAGCTCGCGGGCGAGCTCCTCGAGTGCGCGGCGGCGCCGGCCCGTGTCGCCGTTCGAGGACGCGGCCGCGAGCTCGTGCAGGATCGTCTCGAACGGCGGCGCCTCGCGGCGGCGGGCGGGGCCGGCACCGTGCAGCGCCGCGCGAAGCAGCAGCGCAGCGCCCCCGAGCGCGAGCAGCGCCGCCAGCGCGAGCAGCGTCCAGCCGGTGGCGCGCGGCGGCAGGCGGTAGTCGGACAGGACGGGCTTCGGCTGCGGGACGTCCAGGACCGGACGGCGCAGGTCGGCCGCCGCCACGCGGGAGCCCACGCGCAGAGCGGGCCAGGAGCTCGTCAGCCTGCGCCGTCCGTAGGAGAGGCGCAGCGGTGCGAAGCGGAAGGTCTTGCTCCCGCCCGGCGGCACGCATGCGACCTCCAGGCAACGCAAACGCCACTGGACGTGGATGACCGAGAGACCGCCGGCGCTCTCGAGGGTGCGGGTGGTGGAGACGACGCGGAAGGGCGCGAAGCCTGTCGCCACCGCGACCGAGCGGGGGTCGAGCCGGTGCGGGTCAACCACCACGTCGGCGCTCGCCGTCACGGCGTCCCCGAACTGCGGCTCACGCGGGCTGAGCGACGCCCGCACCGAGACGGGCCGCGGCCCCGGTCGCACGGTCGTCCCGGCGGGCCGGTGCAGCAGCGCCACGACGAATCCGGCCGCCAGTGCGGCGAGCAGCGCGAGCCCCGCAACCGGGAACAGCCGGCGCGCGCTCACCGGCGCCTCAACCGCCTCAGCCGCCGCTCGTGCCAGGTCAGGAAGGCCGACAGGATCTCGCGCGGCTCGTCGCTCGAGAGGAGAACGGCGTCGAGCTCGAGCGTGGCGAACCGGCGCAGCAGCCCGTCGAGCCGGCGCTCGTTCGCCCCCTTCCGCGCCGCCGCCTCACGCTTGCTCAGGCGGACGAGCCCGAGCGCGCCGGAGCCTGGCCCGGCCACGGGCAGCGCAACTCCCGAGACGTCCGGGAACGACTGCTCCCAGCGCGGGTCCTGCACGATCACCGGTACGACGTCCCACCCGAGCGACGCCGCTGTCCGCCACGCGGAGGCGGGCGGCACGACCAGGAAGTCCGAGAGGACGAAGACGAACGTCCCCCGCGGCAGGTCGCCTTGCGAGCGGGCGAGGTGGCGGAGCGCGGCCGTGAGGTTGTCCGTCGGTGCGGTGAAGGCAGCGCGTGGCAGCTCCTCCTCGCCGATCCGGACGGCGTTCACATGCCGGTGCGGCGGCAGCCACCTCGGCGCGCCTGGATCGGCGAGGTCGAGGTAGCCGGGCAGGCCCTGAACCGCCAGCGTGCTCTCGGCGATCATCCGGCCGGCAGCGCTCACGGCTGCGGGCTTGTGCAGCCAGGGCAGCTCCGCCGGGTAGAGGCTCATCTCCGGCCGGCGGTCGACCACGAGCACGGTGCGAACGCGGTCGTCGGCGAAATGCTCGCGGACGATGAAGTCATCGGAGGCCCGCGCGCTCGCCAGTCGCGCAGAGGCCTTCCAGTCGATCGTCCTGATGCTGTCGCCTCGCCGGTACGGGCGCGAGCTGGCGATCTCGAAGCCGATGCCGCGATGCGCGCTCCGCCGTGTTCCGCCGGTGAGCCCGGCTCCACGGCGGGGGCTGATCAGCGGGAAGGTCCGGTCGCGCACGGCGGAACGGCCTCACTCGGCCGCGAGCACCAGTCCCGGGCGCGGGACGAGCTCGAGGCAGCGACGCGCCAGGTCGAGCCCGCGCGCGCCTTCCCCGCTCTCGGGCTCCGGCCGGTAGGGATCGAGCAGCACGCGGTGAGCGAGGACCGGCTCGAACAGTTGCTCCACGTCCTCGGGCTCGACGAAGGGACGCCCATGGATCAACGCCCAGGCGCGGACCGCCTGCTCCAGCGCGAGCGAGCCTCGCACCGAGGCGCCGACCGTCACGAGCTCGAGCTCCCGCGTGGCGCGGACGAGCTCGATCAGCCAGCGCTGGATGATCTCGTCGACGTACACCTCCTCGACTGCGGCCTGCACGCGCCGGAGGCCGGCGACGTCGATCACGGGCCCGAGGGTGTCGAGCGGGTGCCCGTGCCTCTGTGCCCGGACGACGGTCAGCTCGTCCTCGAGGCTGGGGTAGCCGAGGGTCGTCTGCAGGAAGAAGCGGTCGAGCTGCGCCTCGGGGAGCGGGAAGGTCCCCTCGTGGTCGAGCGGGTTCTCCGTCGCCAGGATCAAGAAGGGGTCGGGCAGCCGGCGCGACTCGCCGTCGACCGTGATCTGACGCTCGGCCATCGCCTCGAGCAGCGCCGACTGCGTTCGCGGCATGGCGCGGTTGATCTCGTCGACGAGCACGATGTTGGCGAAGACCGGGCCGGGCCGGAACTCGAACTCGCGCTCCTTCTGGTTGTAGACCGAGAGGCCGGTGAGGTCCGTCGGCTGGAGGTCTGGTGTGCACTGGATTCGCGACGCGTTGGCGCCCTCGATCGACTGGGCGATCGTGCGCGCGAGCACTGTCTTCGCCGTGCCGGGGACGTCCTCGAGCAGGACGTGTCCGCGGCAGAGCATCGCGCAGAGGACGAGGCTGATCTCGTCGTGCTTCCCGCGCACGACGTGCTCGACGTTGGCGTGGAGCCGCTCCACCAGCTCCGCCGCCTCGACGAACGCAGGCGTCTGCGCGACGTGCTTCCTGATGATGTCGGATTCCAGTCCTACCTCCCGGGGGGCGGTCGCAGGACGCGGGCCAGGGTAGCCGAGAAAGCTCTATCCGGCGCGGCCGAGGACAACCTCGACGCGGACCCGCTCGCCCGTGCTCGTCGCGGGCACGACGTTGCCCTCTACCTCCTGCCCGTCGACCTTCAGCGAGCGGATCCCGCTGCACGCGCCATCCGGGTTTGTCACGGCGATCTCGTAGCCGGCGCCACGGAACCGGCGCGTGACGCGATACGAGTGCCATCCGCGCGGGATGCAGGGGTCGATCCGGAGGCCGCCGTAGTCCGGCCGGATGCCCAGCATTCCCTGCGAGAGCGCGACGAACGCCCACGCGGCCGTGCCCGTCAACCACGAGTTCTTCGCCTCGCCCGGAGTCGGCGCGTCGGGCCCCGCGATCATCTGTGCGAAGACGTAGGGCTCGCTGCGGTACGTCTCGATCCACTCGGCCTCGGCGGACGGGCACGTCGACAGGTAGTACTCGAGCGCGCGGTCGCCCTCGCCGAGCAGGCACCAGGCGAGCGTGATCCAGGTCGCGGCATGGCAGAAGACGCCCGCGTTCTCCTTGTAACCCGGCGGATAGCTCGTGATCTCGCCGAGCGCCGGGTCGTAGCGCGTGTAGGCGGGCTGGTGGAGGACGACTCCGTGCTCCGTGAAGAGGTGCTCGTGGACGCTCTCGAGCGCGCGGCGCGCGCGCCCGTTCTCTCGTCCGGCGCCCCCGAGGACGCACCAGGCCTGGCTCTCGACGAAGATGCGGCCCTCCTCGCAGGCCCGCGACCCGACAGGTGCGCCGGCCGCGTCGAAGGCGCGCACGTACCACTCCCCGTCCCACGCCTGCTCCTCGACGACCGCGAGCATCTCGGCGTGGTCATGGTCGACCCGCTCCGCCTCCTCCGGCCATCCGAGGTGCCGGTAGAGGCCCGCGAGCTCGCGGCAGGCGTAGAGGAAGAGGCCGGCGATCATCACGGACTCGGCGCGCGAGCCCTCGATGTCCCCAGCGGTCTGGAACGACTCGTCGGGATCGGTCGAGAAGCAGTTCAGGTTGAGGCAGTCGTTCCAGTCCGCGTGGCCGATCAGCGGCAGGCCCCGCTCGCCCCGGTGGCCCAGCGTGAACGCGATGCTCGTCTCAAGGTGATGCAGCAGGCTCTCGCCGCGTCCGGGGCTGTCGGAGTAGCCGACCGGCTCGTCGAGAATCGACGCGTCGCCCGTCTCCTTCACGTACGCGCACGTCGACAGGACTAGCCAGAGATGGTCGTCGTAGAAGTCGCTGCCGATCGCCGCGTTCCCTTGCTTCGTCAGCGGCTGATACTGGTGGAAGCAACGGCCGTCGGAGAGCTGCGTGGCGGCGAGGTCGAGGATCCGCTGCCGTGCGCGCTCCGGAGCGAGGTGGACGACGCCGAGAAGGTCCTGGTTGGAGTCGCGGAAGCCGATGCCGCGGCCGATCCCCGTCTCGTAGAGGCTCGCCGAGCGCGACAGGTTGAGCGTCGCCACACATTGGTACTGGTTCCAGGTGTTCAGCATCCGCGCGGCATCGGGATCGGGGCAGTCGACCTGGAAGCCCGCGAGCAGACCCGCCCAGAAGGCGCGCAGCGACTCGAACGCCTCGTCGACGGCGCCTTTGTGTGCGTACCGGGCGAGGAGCGCGCGCCCCGGCTCCTTGTTCGCCTCGCCCGCCCGCTCGAACTTCGGGTCGGCCTGGACGTAGGCGAGCAGGAAGGCGAACGTCTCCTCCTCGCCCGGCTCGAGCCGCAGGTCGAGCTGGTGCGAGCCGATCGGGCTCCAGCCGTGCGCGATGCTCCCGCGCGCCGCTCCCCAGAGCGGCACCGCCGCTTCGTGCAGCCCGTTGTGCACCCCCACGAACGCGTCCCGCGAGGTGTCGAAGCCCGCGATCTCGCGCGTGCAGCCGAACAGCGTGTAGTGGTCGCGGCGCTCCCGGTACTCGGTCGTGTGGTAGATGCCGCCGCCGTCGACCTCGACCTCCCCGATCGAGTACGTGCGCTGGAAGTTCGTCATGTCGTTCAGCGCCTCGTAGAAGCAGAACTCGAGGTACGAGAAGAGCGTCAGCTCCTTGACGCCGGTCGACCCGTTTCGCACGGTCGTCTGCCAGAGCTCGACGGTCTCACCGGGCGGCACGAAGAAGAGCAGCTCGACCTCGACCCCGTCCTTCGCACCCGTGAGGCGCGTGTAGCCGAGGCCGTGACGGCACTCGTAGCGGTCGAGCGGCGCCTTCGCCGGCCGCCAGCCCGGGTTCCAGACGCTCGTCTCGTCGCGGACGTAGAGGTATCGCCCGACCGGGTCGTACGGCGCGTCGTTGTAGCGGTAGCGCGTGAGCCGTCGCAGGCGCGCGTCGCGCCAGAACGTGTAGCCGCCGCCGGTGTTCGTGCAGAGGCCGAACAGCTCTTCCTGGCCGAGGTAGTTCAGCCACGGGAGGGGCGTGTCCGGCCGCGTGATCACGTACTCGCGCGCGGTGTCGTCGAAGTGCCCGTAGGGATTCGCGATGCTGCTTAAGGTATGCCGTCTTGGCGAACGAGACCGTCTTCACGCGTCATCCGAGCAACCCGGTCGTGACGGCGGCGGCCGTTCCCCGCGCAAACAGCATTCACAACCCGGCGATCGTGAAGCGCGACGGCGGCGGCTACGCGGGCGTCTTCCGCGTGGATGAGATCGACCTCGCCGCGACGCTCCACGTCGGCTTCAGCCCGGACGGGATCGACTGGGAGATCGACCCCGAGCCGCTGCGAATGGAGAGCGGCGACCCGGAGGTGTTCGTGACCGACTTCAGCTACGACCCGCGCCTGACCCGGATCGGCGACACCTACTACCTCACCTGGTGCAACCAGTCGCCGCACGGCCCGGCCATCGGCCTGGCGACGACGGACGACTTCGTCGCCTTCAGGCAGTGGGAGAACCCGTTCCCTCCGTCGAGCCGAAACTGCGTCATCTTCCCGCGCCAGATCGACGGCGAGTACGCCGCCTACCACCGCCCCTCAGACCGCGGCCACACGCCGTTCGGCGACGTCTTCTACGCAACGAGCCCGGATCTCGTCCGCTGGGGCCGGCACCGCTTCGCGTTCGGCCCGCGGACGGGGTGGCAGGCGCTGAAGGTCGGCCCGGGCCCGCCTCCGATCGAAACCCAGGACGGCTGGCTGCTCATCTACCACGGCGTGTGGCAGAGCTGCAACGGCTACCTGTACTACGTGGGGGCCGCGCTGCTCGATCTCGAACGGCCCTGGCAGGTGCTCTTCCGGACGAAGGACTACCTCCTCGCCCCGACGGCGCCCTACGAGCGCGTCGGCGACGTCTCCAACGTCTGCTTTCCGTCGTCCGCAGTAGTGGAGGGCGACGATGTGCGTCTCTACTACGGCGCCGCCGACACCTGCGTCGCGGTCGCCGAGGCGAGACTCTCCGAGGTCCTCGAGTTCGTGAAGACCCACAGCCTCGAGGCCTGAGGCCGGGCCGGCGGGCCGGGCCTCAGGCGCGTCATACCGCGGCGCGCCCGTCGCGCACGTGCAGGTGCGAATCGACCGCGACGACACCGGGCACGCGGGCTGCTGTCCGCGGTACGGCGGCCAGGCCGAGCTCGTCATCGAGCTCGCCGTCCAGCGTCACGCGCCCGTGGTCGACCTCGACGTCCAGCAGGCTTGGCGCGAGCAGATCGTCGACAGCCTTTCGGACCTCACCCTCGATCTCCGCGTCGCTGCGAGTGAAGTGCCGCACGAGGTCGGCGCACGAGATGACGCCGACGAGCCGGTCGCGATGAATCACCGGCAGGCGGTTGATTCTGTGCGTGCTCATCAGCCATGCCGCGTAATGCGCCGACACCCAGTCCTCGATCGTGATCGCGGGTGAGGTCATCGCCTCGCCGGCCGTCGTTGCCTCAACGACCGCGGGCTGACGACCGTGCCGCCGCCGCTCCGGCTCGCTCGAGGCACCGCACTCCTTGCGCACGATGTCCGACTGCGAGACGACGCCGACGATCCGTCCGTCCGAAACCACCGGAACACCGGAGATCCGCTGCTGGACGAGAACTTGCGCCACCTCGCGCAGCGGCAGATCCGGCGCGACGCAGACGGGAGGCTTCGTCATGAGCTCCCGAACCTTCATCATCCCACTCCTTCCTCGATGCACGATGACAGGCCGTCCTCAAGGCACGGTCAACGCCGCCTCCCCAACGGGTCAAGACAGGCAAGGGAAAGCCGCAAGCGCAGTACGCGGCGGCCCGGATGCCTTCTGCCGCGGGTCGAGCAAGGATGTGGTGAGCGCTCGAAAGGAGTGTCGTTCGTGGAATTCCGGCTTCTCGGCCCGCCGGAGGTTGCGCATGAGGGCAGGCTTCTCCCGCTCGGTGGGGCGAAGGAGCGTGGCCTACTTGCCTTCCTCTTGCTGAACGCGAACCGCGTCGTCTCGCGGTCGGCCCTGATCGACGCCCTCTGGGGCGAGAACCCACCCCCGACCGCCGACCATGCCCTTGACGTCCACGTCTCCCGGATCCGGCAGGCACTCGACCCGGTCGGTGGCCGACGGCTTCTCCGCACGCGGCACGGCGGCTACGTCCTGCACGTCGATCCCGAGGACGTCGACCTTCGGCAGTTCGAGCGGCTCTTCGAGGAAGGCTGCCGGGACCTCGAGGCGGGCGAGGCGGCTGCAGCCGAACGGAAACTCGAGGCGGCGCTTCGGCTGTGCCGGGGCTCCCCCTTCGCGGGGCTCTCCGAGGAGCCGTTCGCACCCCCCGAGATCCGCCGGGTCGAGGAGCTCGAGCTCGCTGCGACCGAGGCGCGGCTGACGGCGATCCTCGCCCTCGGCCGAGACGCCGAGGTCATCCCCGAGCTCGAGGCACTCGTCGAGCAGCATCCGCTCCGAGAGCGGCTGCGCGCACAGCTGATGCGCGCCCTGTACCGGTCCGGCCGCCAGGCGGAGGCGTTGCAGGTCTACGTGGACGCCAGGAAGCTGCTCCTCGGTGAGCTGGGCCTCGAGCCGAGCCGGGAGCTGCAGGGGCTCGAACGCGAGATCCTGCGCCACGACTCGACGCTAAACGGCGCCGGCGTCCCGTCGCCCCGGGCTTCGGCCTTCTAGAGAGCAGAGGGCCGGCGCGCATCGAGCCTTGCGGAGGCGGGATGCTTCATCCAGCGCTGATCTCTCGTTCGCCATTGAGGCAACGATCCATCCCGCGCTTATCCCGCAGGAGGTCGCCAGAGGCTCCCGCAGGCGCCCGCCGAACCCCGCAAGGCGACGGTTGGAAGGCCCCGCTCGCCCCCGTTATCCCCGCCGATCCCCGCTCAGACCGGCGAGACCAAGACCGGCCTGTCACGCCGGAGGTCGCGGGTTCGAGTCCCGTCGCTCCCGCTGAGACTTTTTACCTGCAAACTGGCCTATTGTGTTGTCTGAGCAGACGCTTTTGGGAGGTCACTGCGGCCCGTTCGTGGCCCAATGCCTTTGCGTGAAAATACCTGCAAATCTGGCATTTCGGGACTTCTGATCGTGACCGGTCACACGAACAAACCCGGTCATGCACATGGGCGGGGACCGGTCAGGCTGCCGCGGGTGTCGCCGTCGTCTGGGTAGTGCGCCAGTAGCGGCGGGCCCAGAGGGCGACGTAGACGAGCGCGACCAGCACCGGCACCTCGATCAGCGGTCCGACGACGCCAGCGAGGGCCTCACCGGAGGCGGCGCCGAAGACACCGACCGCGACAGCGATCGCGAGCTCGAAGTCATTGCTCGCGACGGTGAAGCCCATGCTCGCCGTCTGCGCATACGGCAAACCGATTGTCTTCCCGATCAGGAACCCGGCGATCCACATGATCGCGAAGTAGGCGAGCAGCGGTAGCGCGATCCGCGCGACGTCGGCCGGCTCGGCCGTGATCTTC
>Ga0335082_10008448_pt1 | contig 11186 bp, 7 predicted proteins | sample Lox_Sample_41_FD_206718 | JGI IMG/M metagenome (GOLD analysis project Ga0335082, IMG submission 206718) | Soil microbial communities from Loxahatchee National Wildlife Refuge, Florida, United States - Lox_Sample_4.1 | ecosystem: Environmental > Terrestrial > Soil > Wetlands | place: USA: Florida... | reverse complement strand
CGAGGCTGGTCACCGTCTCGACCGGAGCGCGCGGCGCCTTGGGGTGGTGCGCCATCTCGTGCTCCATCAGCTCGACCTGGCTGGCCGATTCCCACGTCACCGGCGCGGAGAAGCGCAGGGTCATCGGCGTGAGCGGAATGCAGTCGGCCTTGGCGTTCTCGCGCTCGCAGGAGAGCTTGGCGGTGAACGGCGGGCGGACGTGGAACTCGATCACCTGCTCGCGCTCGGTGGCCACGCCGCTGGCGCTGGCGATGCCGGGACCCCAGACCAGCCGCACGCGCGCCTGGTTGGGGAACGCCTGGCGCGCTTTCAGGACGACGGCGGGCCCCTGCGGCTTGAGCCAGTAGGGCAGCCCGGCGAGCAGCTGATCGCGCGTCTCGCCCTCGATCAGCACCACGCCGACGCGCTCGGTGATGCCTTCGATGTCGAAGCCGGCGTGGGCGAACACCGAGTCGCGCGCCGGATCGCCATTGAGGCTGAGCACGAACACCTGCTCCTCCTCGATGCGATCGTCGCCCTCGGCGGGCAGCGACGACTCGATCGCCGGTCCGCCGGTCGAGAACGCGAAATGGTCCGGCCCGCTCAGCGGCTCGCGCGCGAGGCTCTGCAGGCCGTCGCGCAGCGTGAACGTGCAGCGCACGCCGGCGGGCAGATCGCGGGCGAAGTCGTACGCCCAGGTGCGGCCGTCGACCCAGCGCGCCGTGCCAGGCTCGGGACAGTCGATGGAGAACGGCGCCGCGACGCCGCGCAGATCGCCGAACGGCACCATCGCCGCCGAGAAGCGCGCCGTCACCTGGCGGACGTCCTTGATGGTGCCCTGGGGGGAGAACCGTTCGACCGTCACCGCCACGGCCGGCGCGGCGGCAAGCGCGCCCATGGCCCCCAGCCCCAGCGCCGCTCCCAGTCGCCCCAGCCGCCCTGCCATCCCGCGTTTCGCCTTCAACGGTCTCACTCGGCTCCCGCCGCCATACCGGTGGCAGGCACGTCCCCTGGTCTCTCCGTCTGCGCCCGAGGCCCATCCCGACTGAGCCGCACGGGCTGAACAGCGCTCCAACTGTTCACCGCGGATCGAGAAACCGCAAGCTACCGCGCGCCGCCGCAGACCTGGCATGCCGGCGGTCCGAACAGGCCCGGAATCCGACGGGTCGACGGGTCCCGTCGCCGCAGCCCTTTCCCATTCCCCCGCCCTCGGCTAGACACGCCGCCTCATGCCGTCCTCTCCCGTCCCCCTGCGCACCAAGCTCCTCTACGGCGTCGGCGAGCTCGGCCTGTCCCTGAAGACCGAATCGCTGAACCGCTTCCTGATGTTCTTCTACACCGACACGCTGCGCCTCAGCCCGACGTCGGTGGGTCTGATGATCCTGCTCAGCAAAGGATGGGACGCGCTCACCGATCCGGCGATGGGGTACGCGTCCGACATCACGCGCTCGCGCTGGGGCCGGCGGCGGCCGTACGTCCTGCTCGGGGCCCTGCCCATGGGCGTGTGTTACTGGCTGTTGTTCTCCCCCCCGCTGCTCCCGTCGTCCTCGCTGCTCTGGTACATGCTGGGGCTCAGCCTGGCGCTCTACACCTCCTTCAGCATCTTCACCGTGCCGTACTACGCGTGGGGCGCCGAGCTGGCGAGCGACTACCACGACCGCACCGCGGTGGTGCAGGTGCGGGCGCTGCTCGGGCTGTTCGGCGGGGTGGCCGGCGCGGCGGTGCCGATGATGATCGTCGGCCGCTACGTCGACGCGCGCACCGGCTTTGCCGCCATGGCGTTGCTGGTCGGCGCCGTGATCGGCGGGTCGACGCTGCTACCCGGGCTCACCCTGCGCGACAGCGGGCGCGACCGCCTGCCGAACGCGAGCCTCACCCACTTTCTCGACGGCCTCCGGCACACCTTCGCCAACCAGACCTTCCGCCTCATCTTCATCACCTTCTGTCTGATGACCGTGTCCGCCGCCATGGGCACCGCCATCCAGCTGGTGGTGGTGAAGTACCGCCTGCAGATGTACGACCAGTTCCCGCTCCTCGCGCTCATGTTCGGCATCAGCCTGGCGTTCTCGTTCCCCCTGTGGATGGGCCTGTCGCGTCGGATCGGCAAGAGCCGCGCGCTACAGCTCGGGTTGGTGCTCGGCTGCATCGCGCCGCTCGGCTGGGTGGTGGTGCAACCGGGGCAGGTGGGCGCGATGGTCGTCTTCATGATCGTCGCCGGTGCGGTGACCGGTTCGCTGACGCTCGCCGCGTCGCAGGCCATCGACGCCGTCGATCTGGACGAGCTGCACACCGGTGAGCAGCGCGCCGGCGCCTACTTCGGCATCTGGGCGTTCGGGCTCAAGTTGGCCACGGCGGTCGGACAGTTCCTCGGCGGCGCGTTGCTCGATCTGGTCGGCTACGTCCCCGACACCGTCCAGGATCCGCACACCCTGTGGTGGCTGGTGATGCTGCTCGGCCCGCTGCAGAGCGTGGTGACGCTGCTCGGCCTGCTGGTCTTTCGCCGCGTCCAGTTCGACGCCGCCGACGTGATGCGCGTCCAGGCCGCGCTCGCCGAGCGTCGGCCCGCCCAATAATCCAATAATATTGATCTCTGAAGTGGAGGCGGGCGTCTCGCCCGCCGCGCCTTCGCAGGAGGCGCACACGGCCGTCGCTGGTCGTTGGTTGCTAGCGTGAGCGCTAGCGGCGTCGGGGATGAAGTGACCAGCGACTAACGACCAGCGACCAGAGCGCGGAATCCCGGCTGCGCCGGAAGGGCCCATACATCGCACTTGCCCCCAGGCGAAAATTCAGCGAAAGTAGCTCCGCGATGGTCACCGCTGCGCGCGAGCGTTTCGCCTCCTTGCAGTTTCCCGGGGTCCGGCTCGGCGCGTTGCTGGCCGAGCCGGTGCGCCGCGTGCCGACCGGCATCGCCGCACTCGATGCGCTGCTCGGGGGCGGCCTGCCGCGCGGGCATCTGAGCGAGATCGTCGGCGGGCCGTCGAGCGGGCGCACGGCGCTGCTCCACGCGCTGCTGGCCTCGGCCACGCGGCGCGGCGAGGCGACGGCGGTGGTCGACCTGCTCGACGCGCTCGACCCGCCCTCGCTGGCGCGCGCCGGCGCCGACCTGGGGCGCGTGCTGTGGGTGCGGCCGCCGTCGCCGCAGACGGCGCTCAAGTGCGCCGAGCTCATCCTCGGCGCCGGCGGCTTCGGCGTGGTCGCGCTCGACGGCCTGGGCGCGCCGGCGGCACGCCCGCTGCCGCGGCCGGTGTGGCCGCGGCTGGCGCAGGTGACCCGGCGAGCCCGCGCGGTGGTGGCGCTGTGCGCGTCCCGGCGGATGACCACGAGCTGCGCGGCCGTCGTGCTGCGGCTGAGCCAGCGGCGGGTGCGGTGGGGCGGGCAGCTGTTCGACGGTATCACCACCACGGCCGAGATGACGCGCAGCCGTTTCGGTCCCGCGCAGCAGGCCGTGGTGCTGGCGCTCGGCGAACGGCTCGCCGCGCTCGAGGGCGTGCAGATCGAGAGCTGGCCGGCGGGGCGGAGCGGAGGAGGGGAGGGAGCGGTCGACCGTGCGATCAGCGGGTGAGGGCGGCGCATGCGCATCGTCTGCATCGACGTTCCGTCCTTCCCGCTCGCGGCGTGGTGGCGCGCCGATCCCGAGCTGCGCGGCGCGCCGCTGATCGTGACCGATGCGCCCGGGCCGCGCGCGCGCATCGTGGCGTGCTCGGCGGAAGCCGCCGCGCGCGGCGTGGCCGCCGGCCTGACCGCGGCGCAGGCGCTGACGATCGCCAACCAGCTGGTCGTGCGCTGCGCCGCGCCCGCCGCCGAGCACGCCGCGCAGGCGGCGTTGTGCGACGCGGCGTACGCGTGCTCGCCGCGCGTGGAGGAGGGCGGTCCGGGCACGGTGTACTGCGATGCCGACGGCTTGCGGCAGCTCTACGCGTCGGAACCCGAGCTGGCGCGCGCCGTCGCCGGCCGGGTGCGCTCGGTCGGGCTGGAGGCCTCGGTGGGCATCGCCGCGACCAAGATCGCCGCCCGGCTGGCGGCGCGCGACGGCGACGGCGGCGCGGTGATCCCGCCGCACGAGGACTGGCGCTTCCTCGCCCCGCTGTCGATCCATCTGCTCGGCCCGAGCCCGGCGCTGCAGGCGACGCTGGCGCGCTGGGGCGTGCGCACGCTCGGCGACCTCGCCGCGCTGCCGGCGAGCGCGGTGGCGACGCGGCTCGGCCCCGAGGGTGCCCAGCTCGCGCGCCGCGCCCGCGGCGAGGACGAGCATCCGCTCGCGCCGCGCCCGTTGCCGCTGCATTTCGAAGAGAGCGCCGAGCTCGACTACGGCGTCGACAGCCTCGAACCGTTCCTCTTCGTCGTGCGCGGCCTGCTCGATCGCCTGGTTGCCCGGCTGGCGCTGCGCGGCCTGATCTGCGGCGACCTGCGCCTGTCGCTCGGGCTGGCCAACCGCGGGCGCGACGACCGCACGGTGACGGTCGCGGCGCCGAGCAACGAGCTCAAGCCGCTGCTCACCCTCATCCGCCTGCATCTCGAAGCCCACCCGCCGGCCACCGCGGTCGACGCGGTGCGCCTCGCCGCCGTGCCCGAGCGCCTGCGTCCGATGCAGCTCGACCTCTTCCGCCCCAACGGCCCCGCCCCGGCGCAGCTCGCCGCCACCCTGGCGCGCCTGGCCGCGCTGGTCGGCGCCGAGCGCCTGGGCGCGCCCGCGGTGGCGGACTCGCACAGGCTCGACGCCTACGGCGTCGAGCCGTTCGACGTTCGGCGTTCGGCGTTCGGCATGCAGCGCGTCACACCGAACGCCGAACGCACAACGCCGAACGGCGGCGCCGCCCCGGCGCTCGCCTTACGCGCCCTGCGGCCGGCGCGCCGCCTCGAGGTGTTCTGCAACCGCGATCAGCCCGACTTCGTCCGTCTCGTCGACGCGCCGGAGGAGGCGAGCCCGTACGGCTGCAGCGGCCGCGTCGTCACCCTCGCCGGCCCCTGGCGCGTGCAGGGCGAGTGGTGGCGCCGCGACGCCGTCCACCGCGACTACTACGACGCCCAGCTCAGCGACGGCGCCGTGTACCGGCTCTTCTTCGACCGCGCCCAGCAACAGTGGTTCGTCGATGGCGTGTACGACTGAGGATTTCACCACGGAGACACGGAGGCACGGAGATGATGGAGGTAAATGCAACGGATGGAATCATAGGGGGTGCCATTGAGGTCCATCGGACATTGGGACCGGGATTGCTGGAGAGCGTGTACGAAGAATGTCTCGCAGTGGAGCTCGGCTTGAGAGGACTGCGATGTGAGCGGCAACGAGCAGTCCCACTACAATACAAGGGTCGGCAGTTAGGGGTGGATTTGAAGATCGATCTGCTGGTGAACGACCGAGTCGTCGTGGAGTTGAAGGCCGTCGAGAAACTCCTGCCCATTCACGAAGCCCAGATCATCACCTACCTCCGTCTCACCGGAAAGCCCCTTGGGTTACTCATCAATTTTAATGTCCCGCTCCTGAAGGACGGCATCCGACGCTTCCTCAATTCCTTCACCCTCCGTGCCTCCGTGTCTCCGTGGTGAAAAAGGGGGGGCGGTGGACTACGTCGAGCTGCGCGCGCGCAGCGCGTTCAGCTTCCTCGCCGGGGCCTCGCTGCCCGAGGACCTCGTGGCGCGCGCGGCGGCGCTCGACTCCCCGGTGCTGGCGCTCGGCGACCGCGACGGCGTCTACGGCGCGCCGCGCTTTCACCAGGCGGCGGTCAAGGCCGGCGTGCGCGCCATCATCGGCTGCGCCATCACCCTGGCCGACCGCTCGGCGCTCTACGTCCTGGTCACCGACCGCACCGGCTATCGCAATCTCTGCCGCCTGCTCACCGCCACCAAGCTGCGTGCCCCGAAGGGCGAGGCGGTGGCCACCTGGGACGACTTCGACGGCCACACCGACGGTCTGATCTGCCTCGCCGGCGGCGCCGACGGCCCGCTGGCGGCCGCGCTGGAGATGGAGCAGGGGGTTAAGGGGCTAGGGGGTTACGCGGTCAGGAACCTTAACCCCAAACCCCCTAACCCCCTATCCGCTTGTGACCTCCTCAGCCGTCTCCAGCACCTCTTCCCCCACCGTCTCTACATCGACCTGCAGCGCCATCTCGACCCTGCCGCGGAGCGCCTCAACCGCGCGCTCGCCGCCGTCGCCGCGCGCTTCGGGATTCCGCTCGCGGTCAGCAACGACGTCCGCCACGCCACCGCCGCCGACCGCCCGCTGCTCGACGTGCTCACCTGCCTGCGCGAGCAGACCACGCTCGACGCCGCCGGCCGCCGCCTGCTCGCCAACGCCGAGCGCCAGCTCAAACCGGCGCGCGCCATGGCGGCGCTGTTCCGCGACCACCCGGGCGCGCTCGCCGCCACGCGCCGCATCGCCGAGCAGTGCGAGTTCACCCTCGCCAACCTCGGCTACCGCTTCCCCGACTACCCGCTGCCGCCGGGGGAGACGCCGATCGGCCACCTGCGCGCGCTCGCGTACGGCGGCGCGCGCGAACGCTACGGCGCCATCACCCCGCGCGTCCGCCGGCAGCTCGAGCACGAGCTCGCGGTCATCGGCCAGCTCGACCTGGCCGGGTACTTCCTCATCGTCTGGGACATCGTGCGCTACTGCCGCGCCGCCGGCATTCTCTGTCAGGGGCGCGGCTCGGCGGCGAACTCGGCGGTCTGCTACGCGCTCGGCATCACCGCCGTCGACCCGATCGGCATGGAGCTGCTGTTCGAGCGCTTCCTCTCCCCCGAGCGCGGCGAGTGGCCGGACATCGACATCGACCTGCCGAGCGGCGACCAGCGCGAAAAGGTGATCCAGTACGTCTACCAGCGCTACGGCGCACGCGGCGCGGCGATGACCGCCAACGTCATCACCTACCGCACGCGCAGCGCCGTGCGTGAGGTCGGCAAGACGCTCGGCTTCGCCGCGGCGCAGGTCGACCGCCTGGCCAAGCTGCTCAACCGGTTCGAGTTCCGCGACGACATGGACGAGCTCGCCGAGCAGCTCACCGCCGGCGGCGTCGACCCCGGCGCGCCGCGCGTGCGCCTGCTCGTCGATCTGGTCGCCCGCATCCAGAACCTGCCGCGCCATCTCGGCCAGCACTCCGGCGGCATGGTGATCGCGGCCGGGCGGCTCGACGAGGTCGTGCCGCTCGAGCCGGCGACCATGCCGGGGCGGGTGGTCGTGCAGTGGGACAAGGACGATTGTGCCGACCTCGGCATCATCAAGGTCGACCTGCTCGGCCTCGGCATGATGGCGGTGCTCGAAGAGACCATTCCGCTGGTGCACCGGCACGAGGGCCTCGCGCTCGACCTCGCCCGCCTGCCGCCCAACGATCCGGCCACCTACGAGATGATCCAGCGCGCCGACACCATCGGCGTGTTCCAGATCGAGAGCCGCGCCCAGATGGCGACGCTGCCGCGCCTCAAGCCCGAGCATTTCTACGATCTGGTCGTCGAGGTGGCGATCATCCGCCCCGGCCCGATCGTCGGCCAGATGGTCCACCCGTTCCTCGAGCGCCGCCGCGGCCGCGCGCCGGTGACCTACGCCCACCCCGACCTCGAGCCGATCCTCGCGCGCACGCTCGGCGTGCCGCTCTTCCAGGAGCAGCTCCTGCGCATGGCCATGACGCTGGCCGGTTTCAGCGGCGGCGAGGCCGAGGAGCTGCGCCGCGCCATGGGCTTCAAGCGCTCGGTGGCGCGCATGCACGAGATCGAGGCGCGCCTGCGCTCCGGCATGGCCGCGCGCGGCATCACCGGTGCGCGCGCCGACGCCATCATCAAGAGCATCACCTCCTTCGCCCTCTACGGCTTTCCCGAATCGCACGCTGCCAGCTTCGCGCTGCTCGCCTACGCGTCGGCGTACCTGCGCGCCCACCACCTCGCCGCCTTCACCTGCGCCATGCTCAACAACTGGCCGCTCGGCTTCTACCACCCCGCCACGCTGGTGAAGGACGCCCAGCGCCATGGCCTGCGCGTGCTGCCGATCGATGTGGGGCGGTCGGAGTGGCGGTGCACGTTGGAGAAGGGGGTTAGGGGGTTAGGGGGTTATGGTTCTCGGCAGGATGAGGAGTCGGATCGTTGTGCGTTGCGGCTCGGGCTTCGGTACGTGAGCGGGTTGCGCGAGGAGACGGGTCTGCGCATCGAGGCGGCGCGCGCGGAAGCGCCGTTGGAGTCCATTGCCGACGTTGCGAGCCGGGCTGCGCTGCGTGACGATGAGTTACAAGCGCTCGCGCATGTCGGCGCCTTCGCCAGCTTCGGACTGACCCGGCGGGAAGCCCTGTGGCAGGCCGCCGCTGTGCCGCCACGCGGCACTCTCTTCGCGCAAGGGATTAGGATGAAAGAGCGTCCAAGTGCTAAAAAGATGTTAGATGAAGCACGGCGTCCATCGCGCCTTCCGCGGCCTGCTCGTCTGGCGACAGGCGATGGATCTGGCGAAGGATTGCTATCGACTGACCCAACACTTTCCGCGCGAGGAACGGTATGGTCTCAGCAGCCAGATTCGCCGGGCGGCGATCTCGGTGCCGGCGAACATCGCCGAGGGCAGCGGTCGAGCGACGCGACGGGACTACGTTCACTTCCTCCGCGTCGCCCAGGGCAGCCTCCGCGAGCTGGAGACCTACCTGATCTTCGTCGACGAGATGAATCTGGCGATCGAAGCCACAATCGTCCCGCTGCAGATGCAACTGAGCTCAGTCGCTCGGCTGCTCAACCGCCTCATCCAGTCCCTCGACCCTCAACGTCCTCCCCTGGCACCCTAACCCCCAACCCCCTAACCCCCTGTCCGCTGCCATCGATGACGGCAGCGGAGCGCACCCTCGCCGACTACCAGACCACCGGCCTCACCATCGGGCCGCAGCTCATGCACTACCTGCGCGCCGAGCTGGACGCGCAGGGCATAGTGCGCGCCTGCAATCTGGCGGCACAGCGCAACGGCCGCTGGGTGAAGACCGCCGGGCTGGTCATCGTGCGCCAGCGCCCCGGCACGGCGAAGGGCTTCTGCTTCCTCACCCTCGAGGACGAGACCGGCATCGGCAACGCCGTCGTCACGCCCGATCTCTTCCAGCGCCACCGCGCCGTCATCCACACCGCCACGCTGCTCCTGGTCGAGGGCCCGCTGCAGCGCGTCGACGGCGTCACCCACGTCCGCGCCCGCCGCTTCACCGCCCTCGCGCTGCCGCGCCAGCCGCTCGCCCAGACCGGCTCCGGCTACCGCATGCGGGTCACGCCGGAGGCGGAGCAGCCGACGCTGCCCAAGTCGCACGACTTCCGCTGAGAGGAGGAGCCTCGATGCTGACGCGCCTACCGCCTCCCGTGCGGCCATCTCCCACCATGCGGGAGGGCCCGAGCGCGCGCCCGCGCCTGCTCGACCGGGTCCACCAGGCCATCCGCGCCCGCCACTACAGCTATCGCACCGAGGAAGCCTACGTCGGCTGGATCCGCCGCTTCATCCTCTTTCACCACAAGCGCCATCCGGGCGAAATGGGAAGCGAAGACATCGAGCGCTTCCTCTCCGCGCTGGCCGTCGACCGACAGGTGTCGGCGTCGACCCAGAATCAGGCCCTCGCGGCGGTGTTGTTCCTCTATCGCGACGTGCTGCACCGCGATCCGGGCTGGGTCGAGGGCATCGTCCGCGCCAAACGGCCGCACCGCCTGCCGGTGGTGTTGACCGCCGCCGAGGTCGAGGCGCTGTTGCACCGGCTCAGCGGTGCGAGCTGGATCATGGCGACGTTGCTCTACGGCGCCGGGCTGCGCCTCATGGAGTGCCTGCGCCTGCGCGTCAAGGACGTCGATTTTGCGCGCGGCGAGATCTTCGTCCGCGAGGGCAAGGGGAACACCGATCGCGTCACCCTGTTGCCGGCCGCGGTGGTGCCGCCGCTGTCCGCCCATCTGCGCGCGGTGCGGGCCAGCCATGCGGCCGATGTGCGCGCCGGCCTCGGGCGCGTCCTGCTGCCCGACGCCCTGACCCGCAAGTACCCCGGTGCCGATCGCGAATGGGCCTGGCAGTGGATCTTTCCCGCCTCGAAGATCGCCGCCGATCCTCGCAGCGGCATCGCCCGACGGCATCACCTGCACGAATCGGTGTTGCAGCGCGCGGTGCGTGGCGCGGCGCGCGCCGCCGGCCTCAGCAAGCCGGTCGGTCCGCACACACTCCGGCACTGCTTCGCCACGCATCTCCTCGAAGCCGGCTACGACATTCGCACCGTGCAGGAGCTCCTCGGCCATCGCGACGTCAGTACCACGATGATCTATACACACGTGCTCAACCGGGGTGGGCGCGGCGTCCAGAGCCCCGCCGACCGCCTTACCGATGCGGTCCGCACAACCGTGATAGGCAGCGCGATCGCGCCGCCTATCACCCCTCACGCACGACCTGCGCTCACCCGCGCCACACCGTTGAACCAACGGCGATTCCGGAGTACGAAGCCGCCATGACCACGACCGAACTAGGCAGCGATCGGCGCTCCCTTTCCCATGTCCGTTCGGCAGCCTAATTGTAGTTAGGCAGCCATGAGCGGAGGCGGGGTACGGAATGGAGTCACGGCAGTTACCACCGGGCTGCTTCTTTTGGGATGCCGCGCGTACGGGCCGTCGAGTGCGCCGAAGGTTGAGATCGCGACCGAAGCCGGTGTCGCGGCGTTTGCACTGGGTGTGCAGGTTTCCAACGACTCCGATGGCACCTACTGGGTGCGTCGTCAGAATCAGGAAGAGGTCGATCGCCTCGTATGGGTACTCAGGGAGTCGCGACTCTTTCGTCGGGTTGACTATGCTTCCAACGTGTACGACGAGAATGCGGCATTTGTCGCTGTGGAACCTGTTCAGCGCGCATGCTTTTCAGAGCCTCTCCTGACGATTCTGACGCTAGGAATAGTTCCGAACGTCACCTGTTACCGCTCTGGATACATATTGTCCTTCTCTCGATGTGATCACGAGGTACGCGTGGACTCGACGGCAGAAGGAACCCTGGTCATCGGCTGGGTCGCACCGTTGATTGCAACCTTCCCGGGATGGACGTGGCGGTATCCGAAGAAGGCAGAAGCCGATGCGCTCGCACTAGCCGTGCAAGGCGCGTTCGAGGAACTGGAGGCGGCGTGCTCACGAGACAATTGACTCAAGCGACGAGCCTAACAAGGCGCTGCAGCCGACGCGGGCCGCGTCGCTGCTCGGACAACGGGAGACGCCGCGTTGCGGCCCGCGCAGCTGAGCGCCGGCGTTAGGAC
>Ga0335082_10008447_pt1 | contig 11186 bp, 9 predicted proteins | sample Lox_Sample_41_FD_206718 | JGI IMG/M metagenome (GOLD analysis project Ga0335082, IMG submission 206718) | Soil microbial communities from Loxahatchee National Wildlife Refuge, Florida, United States - Lox_Sample_4.1 | ecosystem: Environmental > Terrestrial > Soil > Wetlands | place: USA: Florida... | reverse complement strand
GTGCCCCATTTCATGCGCGCATTTTGCGCATGAGTGGGAACCCACGAACTGCGGACAACCATCGTTGTCGTCCTGGGCGAGTCTCAAGGACGAGTCGAAGGACCTGTTCTGAAAGCAACCTCCATCCACCCGGCAGGTTGTCATCCTGAGGCGAAGCCGAAGCATCCGCGGTTGCCTTTCCTGCTCTTCGCGTGCAACCCGGTCCCATTTCCGGCGCGGTTGTATTCAGTCTTTTAGCTTCGCTCTTTCACTTCACTTATTCATTCTTCCCCGCTCCAGCATTGTCTGCGCTCAACGAGACGAGACCGAAGTCTTTCAGCCCTTCAATCAGACTTAGAATCGAATCTTGCCTCCCAGTTCGATGCGCCTGCGATCGATCCCTGAAAAGACAGAGTTTGTTTGACCATTGCCGTTGGTATTGAAGAGCGTGTTTCCGAATGAACCGCCCGTATCGGCAAAACTCCCAAAATCGATGTCAACCCCGGGGGTCCCACGATATTGGTGATTCATCACGTTATAGGCCGTTCCGCGCGTTTCGATCGTGATGTGCTCACCGATCTTGAAGCTCTTCAGGAGCGCAAGATTTACCGTATTGATCGCCTCTCCACGTTGTTGATTCCGGCCGCCTCCGGCAAACGGTGTCCCGAAATATTGCGCCGAAATGTCATCATTCCGAATCCAGTGCACATCCTGCCTTCCAACAGGAGCGCCCGTATAGTAGTTCACGAGCCCACAGTCGTTTGCCGTGGGGTCGGTGCATTGACCCACAGTATCAATCGGTGCATGACGGTTGTTGATGATCGGCCGGCATGTCGTTGAGCCTGACGTTTGGGTCGGATCGCAGAGCAGCGTATCCGGCGCAGCTTGTTCAAGCACGGTATAGGGTTGCCCGCTCGCATAACGCCATACCGGATTCACCTGCCATCCCCCAAGCAGCTTGTCTGTCAGAGAGTTCTCCTTCCCGATATGCGGCAGCTCATAGATCATGTAGATCGAAGCCAGTTGCGGATAGTCGAGACCGCTCAGTCCGCGCTCCGCCCGATTCAAATCGAAGGGGCTTTGCGAGTAGTTCGTCGTGTTCCCGCCTGTCCCCGTGCTGTAGATCTCGCTCACGTTGTCGATATTCTTGCTCCACGTGTAGCTCACTCCGGCAGTAAGCCCGTGCCAATGCTCGACGCTTAGCCTCGACTGTAGCCCGTTGTACAGCGAGAATCCCGTATTGCCAAGAGTCACCAGGTCAGTCCGGTTGCAGTCGGCGAATCCCGCCGTTGCGCCCGGGCTGCCGGCGGTCGTGCAGGGAGTCATCCCCGCCGGAATCACGCTTCCAAACCCGGCTGCGATCAGCGGCCCCAGCGCCGGATTTCCGACACGATTCTGTAGCAGCGCAACTCCGTGATTGCCTACGTAGCGCACTTCGCCCACCATGTGGTTTGAGAAGGCCTGCTGAACACCCAGTGTCCACTGCTCGGTGTAAGGATTCTTCAAATGAGGATCAGTATTCGACTGTGCCCTGAACCCCGGGTCGCCTCCGAGCGGCACTTGGGGATTGATGATCGGCCGCAACGAAGCTGCAGACCCATCCGCCGGAATGCAGGCGTCGCAGCTCTGCAGAGAAGCGAAATTCACTGTTGGAGTGCTCTGCGCGATATTCGCAAATGGGTTATTGAACGTCGCGTCATATCCAATGTGGAAGCCGCCGCGAACCACCATGCTGCTCTTCCCGTGAATCCCCGGCTGCCACGAGAATCCCGCAATCGGCCCAAGATTGTGCTTCACGATCGGCAGAGACTGAACCGTCCTCAGGCTCAGCGGCAGCGACGTGTCCCAGAATGCCGTTGACGCATTCGATTCTCTCTTGGTCGTATAGTCGTGCAGACCATTGATGGGCTGGCTCTGCAACTCATAACGCAGCCCCACTGAGACCGTCAGACGCTGTGTTGCCTTGATATCGTCCTGCACATACACTGCCCCGGCATTGTAGGTAAGCGGATATGCCGAGAGCCCGTCCGCATACAGAGTCAGCTCGGGGCTGCTTTGGATGAAATCTGCAAAGCTCGAGAAGATGAAGTAGCCGTTGAGAAAAGGAATCCCATAGTCCGTCTCCGGAAAATGGTTGAATTCGCCTCCGAACTTCACCGCATGTTTGCCGACCTGCCAGGTTGCGTTGTCCTGGATCTGTGAACTCTGGATGACTCTGCCTTGCGGCCAGTACTCATTTCGCTCACCAATGGCAAGGTCCGTGCCATTTGCAAAATTGATTCGGATCGGGCAACCCGTCAGGATTGTCGAAGTCGTGCAGTCTGAGAATCCTCCCCCGCCAAAGCTGACCGTCGAGTGCGAATAGCTGTACCGCACCTGGTTTAGAAAATGATCCGTAAATGTGTGCGTCCAGTCTGCCCCCACGTAATGGCTGATCCCCCCGACATTCACAAACCCGCCGGAGATCGCCTCGGCTGGTGAGAAGAAGTTGAAATCGTATGTGAAGCTGTTCTGATAGATGTACCGGCCGAAGATGCGATCGTGCGCCGTCATCTGATAATCGACGCGTCCCATCGCTTCCTTATCATTGAAAGGCGAGGAGATCGTCCTGCGCGCCGTTGCGAATTCGATCGGAACACCCAGCACATCCACCGTTGTTGGAGTGCCAAACGTCAAACCACCCGTCTTGATGCTTGACGGCCCGATCGCAGCCAGTGCTCCTACCGCGGAATTGTTCGGGAACGCGGCTTGCAGTTCAGCGATTCCGTTAGCAGTTGGCGTAATCAGGGGATTTGAGAACGAAGGAGCCGCTCCGGTCCGTGTGTGTTCAAAGTTCCCTGATCCAAAGAACCAGAGTTTGTTTCTCTTGATTGGCCCTCCGGCGGTCCCACCCCACCGGTTATCGACGTAGCGCGGAATCGTCGGTTCCACGCATCCCGAGGACGGATCTTCTCCCGGCGTGCAATAGCCGAACAGCGGATTCTTGTCCTGGTTTGCAAGCGAATCCGCCCAGCTCCCGTTGTAAAACTCGTATGCGGTCCCGTGAAACTCGTTCGTGCCGGCCTTCGTAATGTAGTTGACCACGGCGCCGCTGTTGCGTCCGTACTCGGCGCTCTCGCTGGTGATCACCTGTACTTCGGCGATCGCGTCTGCATTGCCGAAAAAGACATTCGGCCCTCCGATGTTCGTGTCGTTATTCGCCTGTCCGTCCAGTTGGAAATTGTTGTTACGATCGCGAACACCGTTCGACGAAAATTCAGCGCCGTTGCTGTTTGTAAAGACATTGCCGCCCGATGGCGCCACGCCCGGCGTTAGAAGTGCTACGACGTCAAATCCATTGCCAATGGGCAGATTCGCCGTCTTTTCCGTATCGAATTCCTGGCTGATCTGCACAGAGTCCGGCTGCAGAATCGCCGACGCCGCTTCCACTGTCACCGCCGCCTCCGCAGCGCCGACCTTGAGCGACAAGGCTCCCAGCGGAGTCTCCTTGCCGGCTTGCACCAGCACATTCTCAACATTGATTGCCGCAAACCCTGGGGCATCGACCTTCACCGTGTACGTCCCAACCGGCAGTCCGGGCAATTGAAATGCACCGTTTTCTCTTGTCGTCGTCTTCGAAATGGAGTTCGTTCCCACTTGCGTTGCAGTCACCGTAGCACCCTGAACCATCGCGGAAGTGGGATCCTGCACTGTCCCGCCAAGCGAGCCCGTCACGATTCCCTGACTTATCGCGCGATCCGCGCCCGCAAAAAGTGCCATTGCAAGCAGAATTCGAGTTGTTAGCTGATGTATCCGGCGCATATTTTTCCGCTCCCCAGGCAAATTTGGGACAAACGCTCGTTGAAGCGGGGCTGCACGCGTGCCTCCATGCAATCGCAAACAGATTTTGAAGTGACAGGCAGCCTCCTTGGTGGGACAGAACGCTGCTAAGTTTGGTCGAGTCAAGATGCTTGCACTGTCGCTGCCGAACCTCGCGTGACGATCACTCCATCGAACGGAAACAAAAGCATTTCTGCATACGCGAATTCATATCGAGTGACCAATGACATCCTGGCGATGTCGAACAGCGGAAACAGGATGGCTATCTGTAGGTTTGGCAAGAATTGCGCGCAAGAAATGTATGTTTTGCGGGATTCAACTATCCCTGGAAGTTACTGCTTGTCTCATCAGTCCTTGCCGACATCCCTTAGTGTTCAAATTCGGACAAATGCAAATCAAAAGCGGACATTCTCCAACCAATGTCCTCCGAATCGAATTCACTAAGTTGCTGATTTCACGCGTCCGCCACGTTGTATCCAGATGGCATCAGACTTGCCCGTTCAGTGACTGACAGACAACGGTCCCCATTTTCATCTCTGAGCAACATCACAAAGCAGCGAAACGGAGAGTCCATGGCGATTCCAACACTCCTTGCAGATGATGAAGTGCTCGCGCGGCGCAAGCTCCGCCAGCTCCTGACCGACGAATCGGACGTCGAGATTGTCGGCGAAGGATCCTCCGCACCGGAGATCCTTGAACTCGTTCGGGCCACCACGCCCCGGCTTCTGTTCCTCGACATCCGTATGCCTGGAATGACAGGCCTCGACCTGGTCTCTGAACTTTCCAAATGCCCGGACATTACCCTCCCCCACATCGTCTTCACCACTGCGTATGACCGGTACGCGCTTCAGGCATTTGAAGTACACGCCGTCGACTACCTCCTCAAGCCGTTCACGGCCGAACGCCTCCACGCCGCTGTTCAAAGAGCGCGCGATCAGATCGCTATCGCCGATAAGTCGACCGCTCGCGATCCCAATGGCAATCGCCAGCGCGGACCCTACACAACACGTATTGTGTTCAAGTCACGCGGACGCATCCTCTTCCTTCCCGTCTCCGATATCCGGTGGATCGGCGCGGAAGAGAATTATGTGCGCATCTGCACAGGAAACGAGAGTCATCTCCTGCGCGAAACCATGACCTCCATCGAGCAGAGACTCGACCCTCAGCATTTTCTGCGCGTTCACCGATCGGCCATCGTCAATCTGCGCTACGTCAAAGAGGTGCGCACTGAGTCGCGGGGCGACTTCATCGTTCACCTCATCAATGGCCAGCGCCTCACCATGAGTCGCAGCTATCACGCGCGCATCGGCGAACTGCTCGCCCGCGCATAAGCATGCACGTGGGTGCCCCATCTTTGCGACCGCCTTTGTCGCAAAGATGGGAAGGCACAAACCCCTCCAAGCGCTACGCCGCTGCGATCCGCTTGATCAGGTCCGACTGCTCGCCGTCGTTTTCCGCTCCGATCGTGAATGCATCCAGCACACCCGACCCCAGCGCAAAGCGGATCGCTTCGTCTTGTCGCGTGCGCATCGCGCCCTGGCCCAGAATTTTCATTCCGATAATTCCCTTGCCTTGCGCCCGCATCTCCTTGATGACGCCGATCACGGTCTGAGGATCGGCATCCATGTGCGCGCCCACCGGATTCAGCCGGACAAGGTCAACCTCGACCCACGGCGATTTGGCCGCCGCGCGCAGCGCGTCGATACTGTGGCATGACACTCCATGTGTGTGGATGATGCCCTTCTGCTTTGCCTCTGAGAAGACGTCCATCACTCCGCGGTAGCGCTCCGTCCAGTCGCCCTCTGTGACGCAGTGAATCAGCAGAATGTCGATGTACTCCGTCTTCAGTTCGCGACGGTAGCGGTCGATGTCATCCTTCGCCTGCTTCGGGTCGCGCGAATCGCACTTGGTCATCACGATGACCTTGTCGCGCGGCAGCCGCGCAATCGCATCCGCAACCTCGGGATGCGAACCGTAGGAGTCGGCCGTGTCAAAAAATGTCAGGCCTCGATCGTAACCCGTGCGCAGCAGTCGCGTCAGCCCGCCCGCGCGCGTCTGGTTTGATCCGCCGCCAAACCCGATTGTGCCCGTGCCCATCGCCAGTCGGCTGGTTCTTATTCCCGACTTTCCCAGGACGACAGTGTCCGTTGCTTCGGCCTTCGTTCTAGCCGCCGGCGATGCAAGCGCCTCCGCAATTGCTTCCGGTCTTATGCAGGCTGCGCCCAACCCGGCAACAGCCCCGGCAATGAATTTTCTGCGATTCATCTGACCTCCAGCAGCAATGAAATGAGTTCGGGGAATACTGGGACCGCGGGCTAAATCCGCGCCGCAGACGTCCCGGTGTTCTGAATTCTACGCCCAGCCAATAAACTCGTCTCTCCACACCCGTGACAAACCAGCGACCGGCAGGCGTAGCTTCGTGCGCGATAAATTACGATGGCCATATGCCGCCAATTCTCGACATCCGCAACTTGCGCATCCGTTTCGGAAACGTCGAAGCCGTTCGCGGCGTGAATATCCAGCTCGACGAAGGAGAAGTCTTAGGTCTCGTTGGCGAATCGGGATCGGGAAAGAGTGTCACTGCTCTCGCGGTTCTCGGCCTGCTCTCGCCCGCCTCAAGCACTGAAGGCCAGATCCTCTGGCGCAACTCCCCTCCCGAAGAGAGTCCTTCCAGTCATCCCAGTTCGAGTCATGCAGTCTTTTCGCTTGACCTGTTGCGTCAGCCGCCCTCCGCGATGCGCCATCTGCGCGGCCGGCAAATCGCTATGATCTTTCAGGAACCGATGACGGCGCTTAATCCGGTCATGACCATCGGCCGCCAGGTCGCGGAGTGTTTCGAAGCGCATCATTCGTCCGCGACCAGAAGAGAGGCCCGGAAAAAAGCCATCGACGCTCTCGAAGAAGTTGCGATCCCCGAGGCTTCGACTCGATACGGCGACTATCCTCATCAGTTTTCCGGCGGTCAGCGCCAGAGAATCCTCATCGCCATGGCGCTCATCAACCGGCCCCGGCTTCTCATCGCTGACGAACCTACCACTGCTCTTGATGTCACGGTCCAGGCGCAGATCCTGGCGCTGCTTCAACTGCTCCAGGCACAGCACGGCCTGAGCATGCTCTTCATCTCGCACGATCTCGCGGTAGTTGGCCAGGTGGCCGCCCGGGTAGCCGTCATGCGCGCTGGCGAAGTTGTCGAGACGGGACCTTCTGCACGGCTGCTCTCGGCACCCGAACATCCCTACTCGCGCAGTCTGCTCGCCGCAGTGCCGACTCTCAGAACCAATCGCGACCTTCCGCTGGCCACGATTGCCGGCGCGCCTCCTGTGACAAGCTCTCCGCCTGCCGGAGACACGACCGCCCCCCGGTGACCCAGGAGGCGGCTTCGTCCAGAAAGGAAATACTAGTCGGCGACTGCCGGAGAAGCTACCGGCTCTGCCGCGACGTCCTGCGACGCCTCGGCCACAACCTGAACCTTCAGGTGCGCCGCGACTTCGCGATGCAGCTTCACAACCACGTTGAAATTGCCAAGGCTCTTGATCGGCTCGTTCAGCTGAATCTTGCGACGATCAACTTCGAAGCCCTTGCTCTCCAGCTCGCTCGCGATATCCGCTGAGGTGACCGAGCCGAAAAGCTGGCCACTCTCGCCCGACTTGCGCGAAAACGTGAGCACGAGGGGCTCCAGCTTGGTGACCAACGCTTCCGCCTGGGCCTTCTCCGTTGCGGAGCGCCGGGCAGCAGCAGCCTTCATCTGTTCGATGACGGCCTTGTTGGCCAGGGTAGCCTGCAATGCCAGCTTGCGCGGCAGCAGGAAATTACGACCGTAGCCATCGGCAACCTTTACCACGTCCCCGCGGTGCCCAAGGTTGGCTACGTCCTCTTTCAGAATGACTTCCATGTGAAACTCTCCAATGCATTACAGGCAGTGTTTCTGCCTACCCTTCCATCTGTCCGCTCTGTTAGACACAGGCAGTCCGAAATCGGTTGCGCCGCCAGATTTTATAACGACGTTTGCAAATTCGTCGCCAATCAATTCTCGCAACGCTCAGGCCAGAGGCACCTTTGGTAACCGGTGTAAACCCTCTGTTTAGTGCCGCGTCGCAAATGGCAGCAGAGCGATGTTCCTCGCCTGCTTGATTGCGCGCGTCAGTCGGCGCTGGTGTGTGGTGCAAACGCCGGTCAGACGCCGAGGCACAATCTTCCCGCGCTCGGCCACAAACCCTTGCAGCAGACGAACATCGCGATACGGAATCGCATCGATCTTCTCTGTGCAGAATTTGCAGACCTTCTTGCGCCGGAAAAACTTGCCGCGGCCGCCAGGTCCGCCTCCCGGCCGGCCCGCTCCACGCGGACCAGCGCCCGGACCACCCGGTCCGCTCGGTCCTGCTGCGCCTTGGGGTGCTTGGGTTGCGCCCGCTTCGGGCGCCTTGCCAGTCGTCTCTTCAGACATTTCGTTTCCTCTTTGCCTTCTTTGCTTCCCGCGCCTCGGGCGCGGTGATGCAGTCTTCGCGCCGTTCTCGAAACCCTGCATAGGTCCCGTCACGGCAGATAATTCGATGCGAGAACCGTTCTATGCGCTCGCTGATACGGGCTCTGAAGCCTCGACAGGGGCTGAAGCATGCGCCGCCGGAACCTCCGAGCTGACCTTGCGCCGTGTTCCGCGAAGGGCCTTGATCTTCGCCAGGCGCTTCTCTTCCTCGTCCACGCGCACCGTGATGAACTTGATCACAGGTTCCGTGACGCGCAGACGGCGTTCCAGCTCCAGCACCACCGGCCCGCCGGCTTCTATAGTCAGCAGAATGTAGTTGCCGTCGTTGAACTTGCGCACCATGTAGGCAAGCTTCCGCCGGCCCATCTTCTCCACGTTCTTCACCACACCACCGCCGTTCGTGACGCTGGTGGTGAAGCCCGAGATCAGCTTGTCAAGATCCTCATCGGCCACGTCAGGCCGGACGATGAACATAACCTCATACAAACGGGACATCCGATTTCCTTTTCCGCTGAAGCACTTCTCGCTTCAGCCATTGCCGCCGGCAATCGCCATAGCAGCCGCTCTTTCCCAGGCAGGCAGTAACTTTATTCCCTACTCCCTGCTTCCTACTCCTCCGCCGGGCCGTTTTGCTCGCGGCGGTTAAACTCATTCATCGCCGGTCCTGGCCCGTCCTGGATGATCCGTCGTGTGGCCGTAGCCACCCGGTCGAGCACTTCATCCAGCACTGCCAGATCCGCCTTGCGCATCGGCGACAGCAGGTAGTCCCTGCCGTGTCTTCTCACCCCGCCGGCTTCCTTTGCCTCCGGAGTCAGATCGCGCTTCACGCCGATCCGCAATCGCAGCCATTCCTGGCCGCCGAGAGCCGCCGTCACACTGCGGGCTCCGTTGTGCCCCGCCGTCGAACCGCGCTCCCTGATCTTGAACGTCCCCAGCGCAAGATCCAGTTCGTCATAAATCACGAGCAGATCCCTCAGCGGGTCCACCTCGAACTCATGAATCAGAGCAGCAACCGATGCGCCGCTCAGATTCATGTAAGTCTCCGGCTTCGCCAGAACTACTTCGCGTCCTGCCACCCGGCAGGTCGCCGTAACAGCCTTGCAGCGCCTGTTTTGCACTGCAACGCCCTCTTGCGCCGCAATCCGGTCGATGGCCATGAACCCCGCATTATGCGGCGTCCACAGATACTCGAGGCCAGGATTGCCAAGTCCCACAACAACGAACGGGCCTTGCCTCTTACCGCTCTCGCTTGCCTCGGCCAATTCTTACTTCTTCGCTCCAGCAGCAGGCTCAGTCTTCTTGGCCGCGCCTTCCGCCTCTGACTTGCCCTTCTTTGCCACTTCTGGCTCAGCCGGTGCCACCGCGCCTGCTTCTGCAACCGCCGCTTCACCTTCTGCCGGTGCCGCCACAACCTCTTCACGAATCGTAACCACGTGAGCAACCGTCGTGTCTTCTGCGTTTAGAAACTTGATCTTTTCCGTGTGTGGCAGATCGCTCACGCGCAGAACGCCATGCATCTCCAGGCCCGTCACATCCACATCGATGTGGTTCGGAATATCCACCGGCAGGCACTCAATCTCCACCTCGCGCATGACCTGGTCGAGGATGCCGCCATGCTGCTTCACGCCGACCGGCACTCCCAGCAGCTTCACGCGAACGCTCACGCGAAGCAGCTTGTCGAGCGCAATCCGCTTCATGTCGATGTGAATCAGCCGGTCCTTCAGAGGTTCCCGCTGCCAATCGACGATCATCGCCTTTGACGACGGCTTCCCCTGCACTTCAACATCAAAAATCGTGTTGTGGCCGGTCTCGGAGAAAAGAATCCGCGAAATCTGCTTCGGATCCACCTCAACAGCGACGGCATCGTGGCCGGCGCCATAAAGCACGGCTGGAATCTGGCCCGCGGCGCGCACACGACGCGCGGCATTCTTATTGAACTTGCCCTCACGGGGCTTCGCTACGACAACTTCAGGCATTCCATCTCTCTTTTCTGTTCGGGCACGGAAAAAGCAGCTTCTAACCGTTAGCTCTTGGCCTCTAGCTCAAAGTGCTGCTGCGAACTGGGTCCGCTTCCACTCCCTTTGTAAATGCAGCTCCTAGCCCTTAGCTCTTAGCTGCTCGTTGCTGTTGCGCAACGCCCGACTTTCCGGTCGTTGCAAGCCTCTTCGCTTATCCCGAAAGTTAATCCCGCCAGCACGTAGCTGATAGCTAATGGCTAACGGCTGCAATTAGTTGAACAACGTGCTTACACTCGTCTCCATATGGATGCTTTCAATGGCTGCGCCCAGCAGCCCTGCAATCGAAAGCACCTTGATCTTCGGCAACTTCTGCGCCGCCTCGCGCAGCGGAACCGTGTTTGTCACCACCACCTGCTCCAGCCGCGAACTGGCGATGCGCTCAATGGCCGGACCCGAAAAAATCGCGTGGCTCGCGCATGCATACACTGAGGCGGCCCCCGCCGCGTACAGCGCATCCACCGTCTTCACCAGCGTTCCCGCCGTGTCGATAATGTCGTCGATGATCAGGCACGTCTTGCCATGCACATCGCCAACCACATTCATCACCTCGGCCACATTCAGGTCCGTGCGCCGCTTGTCCACAATGGCCAGCGGTGCCTGCATCTTCTGCGCAAAGAACCGCGCCCGTTCCACGCCGCCCGCATCCGGCGATACCACCGTCAGATTCGGCAGCTTCAACTCCTTGAAGTAGCTCACCAGCACCGGGCTCGCGAACAGGTGATCCACCGGGATATTGAAGAATCCCTGAATCTGCGCCGCGTGCAGGTCCACAAACAGCGCCCGGTTCGCCCCCGCCGTCGTCAGCAGATCCGCAATCAGCTTCGCGCTGATCGCCACACGCGGACGGTCCTTCCGATCCTGGCGAGCGTATCCGTAATACGGCACAA
>Ga0335082_10008446_pt1 | contig 11186 bp, 9 predicted proteins | sample Lox_Sample_41_FD_206718 | JGI IMG/M metagenome (GOLD analysis project Ga0335082, IMG submission 206718) | Soil microbial communities from Loxahatchee National Wildlife Refuge, Florida, United States - Lox_Sample_4.1 | ecosystem: Environmental > Terrestrial > Soil > Wetlands | place: USA: Florida... | reverse complement strand
TCGATTCTACCGGCGGCCTCATATGATCCGGATCGGCTGTCACGCGGGACGCCGCTCGCGCCTATACCTGTCGAGCCCGGCAGGCCGCCGGGACTCGAACCGGAGGGAATTCGAATGCGCAAGTGGACCTGGATCGCGGTGCTGGTAGTGGCCCTGATGTCTCTCGGAATGGCGTGGGAGGAGAGCAAGGCGTGCGACCCGACCTGCTGCTGTCCGCCTTGCGATCAGCCTGCCAGCTGCGCCAGGTAAGGCCGGGCGCCGGGAGTTGACGCCGGAGCGGCGGGCCGCCCTTCAGGAGGAGCTGACGGCGCTTTCGCGCGGGAACCGCGCGGCCTTCGATCCGCTCTTCCGCCGTCTCTGGCCGCTTCTGCGCGGCTTCGCGCGGCGCTTTCTCCCGGAGGCCGAAGCCGATGACGCTGCGCAGGAGGCCCTCCTGCGGATCTTCCGACGCGCGAGCGAGTTCGATCCCGCCCGCGATGCGCTGTCCTGGGCCCTCGGCATCGGCGCCTGGCAGATCCGCACGCACCGCACGAAGGCGCGCCGGCGGCGCGAGGCTCCCGCCGAGGAGGCGCCCGACCGGGCGGACTCGGGCCCTTCGCCCGAGGATGCGGCTCTGGCGTCGCAGCTCTCGGCCGCGCTCGACGAGGCGCTCGGCTCCCTCGCGCCGGGCGACGCCGCGACGCTCTCCGCTTATGCCCGCGGCGAGCGGCCGGATCTTCCGGCGGCCACATTTCGAAAGCGCGTCGAGCGGGCGCTGTCACGCCTCAAGGCGCAGTGGAGGTTTCGCCATGGTCAGCTCTGAGATCGCCGAGACCGCGCTGCGCCGGGTCGCCCGGCGCGCCTACGAGCTCGGGCGCATCGAGGGCGCCCTCGCTCGAGGCGCTGCCGCGGGCCTGCTCGCCCTGCCGGCATTTCTGCTGTGCCACCGCGACCCGTTCGCAGCCCTCTGCCTCGGAGGGTTCGCTCTCGTCCTGGCCGCCGCGTGGATCCGCGGCGAAGGCTTCGCGGAAGGCGCCCGCGCCGGAGCGATTGCCGGGATCGCGCCGTGCCTGCTCCCGGCCGCCATCGCGGCCGCCGGAGGCGACTATTGCGCCGCGGCGTTCGCCGGCGTTCCCTGGTCCTGCGCCCTCGGCGGCGCCGCGGCCGGGGCGATCCTGGGTTTCACCAGCCGCACGGCGTCCGGGCTGCCCTACTGGGCGAGCGCCCTCGTCGCTCTCGCATTCGCCGCCTCCCTCGGTTGTCTCCCGGCCGGCGTCATGGGGTTTGCCGGCCTCCTGCTCGGGGTCGTCGCCGGCGGGACGCCCGTGCTGGCCGCCCGACGGGTCCGCGCCTAGCTATGATTTTTCAACAGGTTGTTCCGATTCCAGCCGCCCCGACGCCGGGGCTCACAGCATGGCGTGAGAGCCGATCTGGTAGCCCGGACGCGGAGGGTTCCCCGCGGGGACCGTCGGAACCGCGTTGGTCTGCAACAGAGGGAAGGACACGGGAGAGAAGGTCTCCCTTGCAGCGGTTTCGCCGAGCGGCAGCCATGGGGTCAATTCCCTTACGAGGCGTAGGGCTGCCGCGTGTCCCCGCGGGGAATTCTCCGTGGCCGGGCGGCTTCAGGCCGCCGACCGGAACAACCTGTTGAGAAATGACAACGAGGGGAGTCTGCGGCGTCAAGCGCTTCATCGAGCTGGACGGCGCTGCCTGGCTCCAGCCGCGATCCGGCGACTGAAGCCTCGCGAGAATCCTAGAGGCCGAGCAGGAACACCGGAGCCAGCGCCGCGAGGCCGGCGAGGGCCTGGATGGCGAGGACGAGGAAGGCCTGCCGGGGCGCGCGCGACAGCCACTTGAAGGCGAAGAACGCGACGATGGGAAGCTGGCCGCCCACCAGCAGCTGCCAGATGTGAGCGGCAGTTCCCTCGTCGGCCTCCCGGGCCGCGCCGTAGATCGCAACGTGGACCGCCACGGTGCCGAGGGCGCCGAGCGACATCGCGACGGGCAGGAAGGCGCTGGGGCGCTTCATCACCTCGGTGAACGACATGGGCCCAGTATCGTAGAGTACTTTATATTGTCAAGCACAAGAGCGGCGGCCCCTCAGTCCAGGAGGCGCTGGATGCGTTTGCGGTTGGTCGAGGTCTCGTAGATCAGCCGGCCGGTCGAGGCGGCCACGACCGAGTAGCGGGGCTGCGGGCCGGGCGTGTCGTTCCAGGCCTCGATCGAAAGCCCCAGGCGCCGGCCGTCCTTCGAGTAGCCCGAGAGGCTCGCCACGACGTGCTCCAGGCCGCGGTCCCGCAGCGGCCGGCCGCTCGAGAGGTAGGCGACCTCCCGGGCCGGCTCGCTCCTGTCGAGAGGGGCGATCACGGGCAGGAGCTTCGACGGGCCCGCAATCTCCAGCCAGGCGGCCGACCGGCCGTCCGGCGACACGCGCAGGGACCCGGGCACCGGCAGGACGGGGATGGCCGCCATCCGGAGGCGGCCATCCGTCTTTCCGGAAACCGCCGTCTCGACCGTCAGGGACAGGCGGCCCAGCTCCCCCTCGATGCGCGCCACGACCTCCTTCGGCCCGGCCTTCGCGCGGGCCTCCTGAGGAAACGGCGGCGAGCCGTCGCCCCGCATTGCCGCGAGGATCGCGGCCCGCGACGTGAGCTTGCGACCGGCGGTCTCCTGCGGCAGGACGCTCCGCACGCGATGGCCCGCCTCCTTGACGCGGCGCCCCAGCGTGTCGAGCTCCTGGAAATGTCCCGTGGCGACGAGAAGCCGGCCCAGCGCAAGAGATGCGGAGCCGAGCCTCTCGGCGGCCGAACAAAGCGCCACCGGCTCGCGGATGGACTCCACCAGCGGGAGCCAGGCGGCCGTCTCGTTCCAGAGGGCCATGAGCGTGATCGAGGTCTGCGGGTATTGCTGCCGCATGGCTCCGGCCAGCGCCCGGTCGCGCAGCCGCGCCATCTCGTCGCCCTCGGCCCTGGCCGTCAGGGCGAGAGCCCGGCGGAAGGCTTCCCCGGAGTAGACCCACCGGGGAGGCGGTCCGGGCTCGCGGGCCACCGAGAGCCCCGGCGGAAAGGGTCCGCCCACAGCCGCGAGCGCCTCGGCCGTCTCGCCCAGCAGAACCTCGACCGCCGGGTTTCCCGGCGAGCCCGCCCGGAGGCGCTCCGACCCGCGGAGAAGAAATGCCACGGCCAGGCGCCGGTGCGGCGGGCTGCCGGAGAGCGCCCGGCCGGCGGCGAGGAGCTCGGCGGTCGCCCGCTCGTCCGGCCCGAAGAAACAGACGGAGTCGCGCGAGAGAAACCCGACACCCCCCTCCATCTCGACTCGGACGTACCTCTCCCCCGACTTGAGCAGCCGGACCCGCGACCCTCCGGGCAGCTTGCCCACGATCCGGCTGGCGCCGGAGGGCTTGTCGCGCAGGAGGCCCTCGCGGGCCGTCACGAAGACGTCGGACCCGGCGGGCTCGCCGCCGGGCAGCGCCGTCCCCGCGCCCGCCGCCTCGGCGCGGATCCGGTTGGCCGTGAGGAGAGCCATCGTGGCGAGGACCCAACGGAGACGACCCCTGTTCGAAGCGCGCACGGCATTCACCTCATCTTTCGTCGGAACGCTCATTTCTTGGACTTGGACTTGCCGGTGTCCTGGGAGGCGGTCGTCTCGACCGGAGCCTGCCCGTTGGCCACCCGCTTGAACACCTCGCCGGTGAAGCTCTCCCCGCCGATCGTCGGCGTCAGGATCACCTGCACCTTGTCGGAGAGGCGGTCGGCGAACGTCTTGGGGATGAGCAGCGGGTTGGCCGACACCAGCTCGGCCTCGCGCTTCAAACCCTCGAACTGCGCAAGCGACGTGGACCGGATCGAGTAGGCCTCGGCGTCAGCGATGAGCTTGCGCCGCTCGACCTCCGCGTCGGCCTGGATCCTGGAGACCTCGGCCTCCGCTTTGGCCCGCTTGACGCGCGTCTGCCGATCCGCTTCCGCTTCGAGCTTCTTCTGACGGATCTCCTTCTCCTTGAGGGCGAGCACGAACTTCATGGCGTCGGCCTCCGCCTGCGCGCCGATCAGGCGCTGCGAGGCGGCCGCTTCGGCCTGCTTGACGACCTGGGTCTTGCGGGCCTCGGCCTCGAGCCGGCTCTTCTCGACCTCCTTTTCCTTGAGCTTCAGAGTCACTTCCATCCTCTCGGTGGACTGGGTCTCGTCCACGAGCGCGACGCGCCCCCGCTCGTACTCGGGAGGCAGGACGACGTTGGCGACGAGGACCTCCTTCAACACGATGCCGCTCTCGGCCAGGCGCGTTCGGGCGCGCTGCGCGGACACCTCCGCAAGCTCGTCGCGCCCGTCCGAGACGAGCCTCCGGACTTCGTACGCCGGCGCGGCCGACCGGAACGCGGCGGCCATGATCGGCGCGACCAGCTCCCGCCGGGGATCGGCGGGCAGGCCTGCCCAGACGGCAAGCAGCCGGTTCCGGTCGATCGACCACCGCGCCTGGATCGACATCTGCGCGATGACGCCCTCTTTCGAGGAGACGGTGAACGTCCCGTCCTGGCCGGACAGCAGCTGATCCGAGATGCGGACCTCGTGGATCTCGTAGATCGAGCGCGGCCGGAAGTGCGTGCCGGGCTGGAGGCTCTCGAGGGAGCCGGTGAAGCGATTCACGCAGACGCCGGCGCTGCCCGGCGAGACGGCGCGGAAGCTGCCGTGCAGAAACACGTAGCCGAGGTAGCCCAGGAGAAGCAGGACCGCGACCACCGCGACGGATCGCCCGGAGACGCCGGGCCCACGCCATCGGGGTTTCGGAACGCCGCCGAGGATGCTGCGGAAGAGGCGCCCGCCGCCGTCTTCCTCGGGATGCAGGGATTCGGGCTCGCTCTCTGGCCTGGTCTCCATGATGACCTCCTTCGGCGGGTCGCCGCCACGACACAGAAGACCGCGCCGCGAAGGCGATCCGAGGGAGGCGCCGGGGAGTTATCGGGGCGGCTTGTGGCGGATTCGGGGCCGGGCCTACACGAGGTCCTGGAGCTCGATGGAAACCTCACGCTCGGATCCGCCGGACTGCACGCGAAGCCGAATGCGCGTGCCCGGCGGGTCCGAGCGCAGGCGCAGGCGCAGCTGCGGCAGCCGCAGGGAGGAAACGGCCACTCCGTCCACGGCGAGGATGCGGTCGCCGACCCGGATTCCCGCGCGGGAGCCGGGGCCGCCCCCGATCACGTCCATGACCTCGAAACAGCCGTTCCCCTGGTTCAGCCACAGGCCCGAGCGGTCGTAGGAGTCGCGGCCGGGATCCGCCGCAAGCGGCTCCAGGAACAGGCGCTGGTGCTCGTAATCGAAGGTCACGGTGAACCGCCGCAGAACGCCCGCGCCGACGTTTCCGGCGACGTAGGCGTCGCTGAAGGCGCCCTTCTTCTGAAGCGAGAGCATCGTGACGACGTCCTGGACCTCGACCGCGCCGAGCTTGAGCGAGCGCGAGCGCGCCAGCAGCGAGCGCGTGGGCCCGCCGACGCCCCAGCCGGTGACGCCCTCGAGCGTGGCGCCGTAGCGAGCCACCAGGCCGTTCTTCTCGACGAAGGGCCCGAGCAGGTCGAGCGAGGCGCGGCTGCCCGTGTCGATGTCGAAGGCCCCGGGCACGCCGTCCACCGAACCGTCGACCTGAGGCGTGTGGCCTTTGAAGCGGAACGGCACGGCGGCCGCGGCGCCGGGGGCCTGGAACGCGGCCGGCAGGGTCAGCGTGAGAAGGCGGCGCCCGTAGTCGATCCGCACGACGAAGCGCTTGAAGATCTCGTAGCCGACCAGGCCGGGAATCGGGGCACCCTCGGCGGGCTCGAGGCGCGCCAGGTCGAACACGGCAAAGAGCTGCCGCTCGACGGTGGCGTCCCCGATCTGGACGCTCTCGAGCTTGACGAGGGCGACATCCTCCGACTTCTCTCCCACGCCCTTGCCTTCGAGGGCGCCCTGCGGCCTGACCCCGAGGGCGCCGGCGACCCCTGGCGTGATCACGTTGGCGCCGCCGGTGTCGCAGAGGAGGCGGAAGGAGCGGCCGTTCAGCTTCGCCTCGAGATAGATGTGGTTGTTCACGAGCTCGAAGGGAACGGTCGTCGAGGTCTTGCCGCCGGCGATCCGGAAGTCGGCGGCGGGCGGAGGCGGAGCCGCGAAAACCGCGTCGGAGGTCTCGGGGTTGACGTCGACCTTCTCCACCCGGCCGAACTGGTCGTAGCGGGCGTCGCCATTCGTCGATCGGTACGCGAACGGCAGACGCAGGCCGGCGACGTCCCGGTAGTCGGAGAACGTGTCGGTCCGAGTCTCCGTCGCTCCCTTCTCGACATGCCGATCGATCAGGTACGTCGAGGCATCGATCCAGAGGTCGAAGGCGCGGCCGCCTTCGGGCGTGATCCGCAGGACGTGGAAGGCGCGTCCGCCCTCGGTGGCGTTGCCGCGGCTCTCGATCACCGCCTTCCAGCGCTCGGGGAACCAGAAGGCGCGGCTGCGCCGGTAGGCTTCGTTGGCCGCGCTCTCGCGCTCGTCGGCGGAATCACGCGTCCGGACCTGGCCCGAAGCATCCTGCTCCCAGCCCGTCTTTCCGTCGAAGCCCTCTGCTCCGGTGGCGGGGCCGAGCTCGTAGCGGTCCGCGTACCGGCCGCGCACGAGATCGGTCCAGGAATCCACCCGCCCCCTCAAGCCGCCCGTCTCGAACGCCATCGTCGCGCGCAGAGTCCGCACACGACTCCACGCCTCTCCCCCCGCGGCCTCCCGGGCCTTCGCGAGCAGGGCCCTCGGCTCGGGGTCACCGGCGGCGCCCGCTCCGGCCGACGTTAGGACGCCCGAAACAACAAAGAGAACCAAGCGCGCGAGGCGAGCAGCGTTTCGCATGGGGTCAACGGACGGCGCGCGGCGGAACAACGACCGTTCCCCGTCCGAGGTCGATCGTAAATGTCTGCTGCACAACCTCACCAATCCGGTCTCTCGCCTCCGCGCTGAACACGTAGCGGCCCCGGCCAAGGGGCGTCCCAAACAGAAGACCGTCCGCGGAGAGAATCAGGTTTTGAGGTAGCCGACCACCCACGACGCTCCACTGCACGGGCAAGACTCCACCGCTCGACAGGAGCCTGCTCGAGTAAGCGACCCCAGTCCGCCCCCGGGGAAGCGACGCGGGCGAGACAACCTCAAGGGGAACGTAGACCGTAGCGATGAGAGTCGTCGTGTCGGTATCGAGCCCGTCGGAGACCGTGAGGTTGAAGCCATAGCTCGCCGGTTGGGGTGGGTCGAAGCTCAATGTCGGAGATGAGTTGGATGACGGCGTGACCGGCGGACCGCCAAGCTGCTGCCACGCAAACGAGGAAATCGCCGCGCCGTTTGGCAGGCCGTCGGGATCGATGGACGCCGAGCCATCCAGCGTCACGGCGCCGGATCCAAAGAGAACGAATTGCTCAGGCACGCCCAAGACTCTGGGAGGGACATTGGAATCGATCGGGACGGCCTGACAGAACTTGGATGTCCCGTAGGAAGTCGTCGCCGTCGCATTCAGATACGTCCCTGGTTTCAACGGCGCAGACATGCCGAAGACCATCTCAAACGGAACGTATCCCGCTGCGAGCGTTTCGTCGTGTAGGAAGACCGCCGCTTCGTCTTGAAATCTGTGGCCCCACACGTCGTCGCCGGCCTCGAAAAACTGCATTTCGGTGGTCCCGGCCACCGGGAGGGAATCCTGCGATCCGGAGACGAAAATCCTGAAGCCATCGCGGGAGGCCACTGCCCGCTTCAAGACCGGAGCACTCTGGCAGTAGTTCGGGTTCCCGGGAGTGCCCTGGGCCACTCCGGCTCCGCAACCATTGTAGTCGGCGATGCCCGATCCGTTGTTGTTGATGTGGTTACTCAGTATGCGAACGCCCGTCGTCGGGGACTCGTATAGGAGAACTCCGGTGCCGAGGAAGCCCTCGATCCAGTTCGCCTCTCCGGGCGCCGTCCCGCCGACGAGATGGTTGGTTCCTAACAGCAACACGCCGGTTCCGCAGTGTGAACATCCCAGGATGAGGTTTCCTTGAATGACGTTGCTGTCGCCACCCATCAAGTCGATCCCCGCCCCATTTGCGACGAACCGGTTACCCTGGCCGGGAAGCGACCCACCGATGCGGTTTCGTGAGCCGCCCTCGCTGTATACGCCCCCGTTGTTTCCCAGCAGAATCGTGCCCGACAGGTCGGTGCCGAAGGCGTTTCCCTCAATGACAGTGTCGGAGCCAATTTGAAGTCCCGCCAAGGTGTTACCCGAAATGAGATTGCCGGCGCCGGGAGCCGACCCTCCGACCAGCCCGCCGGGTGAATCGACCAAGACTCCTGTCTGCAGGTTCGGAAATGGGGTTCGACCATCAGGACCGACACCAACAAAATTACCCTGGAAGCGATGGCCCGGACCGGGCCCCATCGAAACAGCCCAGATGTACGACGAGCCGACGATGATGTTCCTTGCCGCTGGCTCCACACCGCCGATCGAGCTGGCGGATCCGTTGATCCCGATGGCCATACCCTGCAGAGTGGCAACGTTGCCCTCGGAATCCATCCCGAGGAGGTTTCCCGCTATCAGGTGCCCGCTGCCGCCGTCTATTCGAATCGCTCCCGCGTAGTACCCGCTGATGATCAAACCCTTGATGGTGATCGAATTGCCAGTGACCCAGAGAGCGACAGCCGGAAAGTTATAGGCGCCCGGCCCTCGCAGCTCGATGAGCCGGATGGCGTTGTCGGCACCAGTGGAGTCATTCGGCTGCGCGCCCGGTTGCGTGAAGCCGTCGATCGTCAGTCCGTTTGCGGTGATCATGGGGATCTGCGAAGGCTGGAGAACGTGGACCCCGGCTCCCGGGATGTTGAAGGCGATCGTGTCCGGACCCACCGAAGCGTTTGCATCCAGGATCGCCTGTTGAAACGACCCCGGGCCCGAGTCGTTCGAGTTGGTGACCGTGAAGGTGACCGCAAGGCCACGCTCGGCCATCAGCCAGCACACGGAGGCCAGGCCCAGCGCCCGTATCGACGGGAGCGACCAACCCAAAGTCCCCGACCCCATCTGCCGCGGCATTGAGACCTTCTCTTACTGCGAATAGCCCTGTGTGACAAGGGGCGTCGGGCTCGGAACGGCCGTGCGGGCCAGGAGCTGCCCTATGGCGGGTAATTCCGAGAGCACAGGCCTCGTCTTTAATCGCGGTGCCGCCGGAGGGAGATGGAGAGCGCTTACGACCAGGCCGTCGCCCAGATCGGCCTCGACCAGGCCGCCGTCGTGGACAAGCAGGCCGCGCTCAAGGCGGCGCAGGTCAACCTCGCGTACACGAACATCGTCTCGCCGGTCGTCGGGACCGTGATCACGCGCTCGATTGACGTGAGGCAGACCGTTGCGGCGAGCCTCCAGAGCCCCACGCTCTTCATCATCGCCAGGGACCTCACGCAGATGCAGGTGGACACGAACGTCAGCGAGGCTGACGTCGGCGACATCCGTGTCGGACAGGACGCCTTCTTCACGGTCCAGGCGTTCCCCGGCAAGACCTTCCGCGGGCAGATCCGGCAGATTCGGCACGGACGATCAGGGCGCCGTCATCGAGCCCGGTCGTGACCGAAACGGCGTGAAGGGCGCCGTCCGCCAGGACCCAGACCTGCCTCTTGTGCTCGCCTCCCCGCCTGCCGGTCTTGGTCGGGAGAGCCCTCCCGCGTCGCGGCAGCGCCGCCGCGCGGCGACTGAAGCGGCCCCGCGTCAGGCGCTCGCTGTCGTCTCCTTCGACGTGATCTCGTACTTGAAGCCGTCCGGGTCGAGGCAGTCGATCCGGCCGTCGGCCGTCTCCGCCTGCGGATACATGAAGAAGATGACGGGGGGGCCGCTCGAGCCGGGCAGGGCGACTTCGTGCCCGAAGTTGTAAGCCATCCAGTTCATCTCCCACGAGCCCAGGAGGCGCTTGCGCGCCTTCTGGACCATCTCGTCGTCGAGCGGCCGGTTTCCGGGCGGCTCCTCCAGGACGACCTTGCGCACGTCGGCGGGATCCGCCGGGACCCAGCCGTAGCCCTCGAGGTACACCTCGGCGCGGCAGTGCTGGGCTTTCGTCACGTTCTCGGTCGAGGGCCCGAGGCTCTTGTAGCCGAGCTCGGACTTGGCCAGGCGAATGCCGTACACGTCTCGCGCCGGCAGGCCCGAGGCGCGGGCCAGGGCCACGTACAGCGCGTTCAAGTCGGCGCACTTGCCGCCCAGGTCCTTCGACTCCAGCATGAAGCGGACGTCGCCGAGGCCGCAGCCGCGCGTCTTGGGATTGCGGGATGTGTTCTCGACGATCCACTCGTAGATGGCGCGCGCCTTCTCGAGGTCCGTCCTGGCGCCGCGAGTCGCCTCGGCCGCGGTGACCTTCACGACGCCGTCGGTCGGCATGTACTTCGTCGAGCGCAGGAAGTGCTCGAGCTCGGCGCGGCTCGCTTTCGGGGCATTGCCGGCCACCGAAAGATCCACGGAGTGGTTGCGCGTCGCCACGCGGTTGGTCGCCGTCAGGACCGGCCTGGCGCCGGCCGGATAGGACGCCGAGATGATCCCGAGGGCATCGGCCTTGCTCTGGACGAGCTCCGCCGTTCCGCCGTCCGCGGTGAATGTGTTGGCCGTGGTCCTCTGGTAGGGCGTGTCCACGATGAGGGCCGCCGGCAGCCACACGCGCGTGGGCCCGTTGGGCTTCAAGACCTCGACGCGCGTCGTCACCTCGAAGGTGCGCCAGCCTGCGGCAGGCGGAGGATCGGCGAGCATGCGTTTCGACTTTGGCAGGGCGAGACCGGCGGTCGCGATCCCGGCGGTCCGCAGAAAATCACGACGGTTCATGAAGCCACCTCCTCGGACCAGGCCCTCAGGGCCGAGAAAAACGTATCACGGAGGGGACCCGCCCCACTCGCCGAGGGTCTCCTCCCAGTCGCCCAGCAGGATCGCCGTTCCGACGGCGGCAAACAGGGGCTGGTCGAAGAGCTGAACGGACGGGCCCAGCAGCACGCGCCCCGGCGCCGTCCGGTCCACGGCAGCCACCGCCTTTCCCTCCCGCACGAAGCTCGTGGCCGTCAGGGTCGGCATGGCGCGCCCGCCCGGATCGAGCAGGTTCGTGGACACGACCTCGTACCGGACGTCTCCGGAGGAGAGCAGCCCTCCCCCCGGGAAACCGGCCGACACGGCGTTGGCCGGCGGGCCCGTCCAGACGAGAAGCTTCCACGGCTCGGCTCCCGGCGCGAGGC
>Ga0335082_10008445_pt1 | contig 11187 bp, 6 predicted proteins | sample Lox_Sample_41_FD_206718 | JGI IMG/M metagenome (GOLD analysis project Ga0335082, IMG submission 206718) | Soil microbial communities from Loxahatchee National Wildlife Refuge, Florida, United States - Lox_Sample_4.1 | ecosystem: Environmental > Terrestrial > Soil > Wetlands | place: USA: Florida... | reverse complement strand
GCCGCGCGAAGCGAAGGAGGCATTCCCGCCAGCGCGGGACCGCGATCGTCATGGCCGTGGCCGTCGTCTTGGCGATCGGGCTCCTGCTCGCCAACGAGTTCGTCTTCAACAAGAAGGCGGCGCCGGCGAAGGCGCAGGCCACGAGCAAGTGCTCGACGACGGCTCCGCCGACGGCGGGGGAGAAGAAGAAGCTGTACAAGAAGCCCGCTCAGGTCGTCCGGCCCGGCAAGACCTACACGGCCGTCCTGGACACGTCGTGCGGGACGTTCGAGATCCGGCTGGACCAGAAGCTGGCGCCGCACACGGTCAACAGCATCGTCTTCCTTGCGCAGCACCACTTCTACGACGGACTGACCTTCCACCGCATCGCACGGGACTTCGTGATCCAGGGCGGCGATCCCAAGGGCGACGGCACGGGCGGCCCGGGGTACGAGACCCTGGACGTCCCGCCCAAGAACGCCGCGTACCCGATCGGCGCCGTCGCGATGGCCAAGGGCGGGAGCCAGCCGGCGGGGACCGCCGGGAGCCAGTTCTTCGTCGTGACCAGCAGCTCGGCGCAGCAGTCGCTCGCGCCCTCGGGGCAGGGGCCGCAGTACGCCATCGTCGGTCACGTGGTTTCGGGCATCGACGCGGTGAACCTGATCGCCAACCTGCCGATCGCCGGCAGCAATCCGCAGGACGGGCCGCCTGCGCAGAAGGTCTACATCAAGACGATGACGATCAAGGTCACCTAGCGCCGAACCGGATCCGCCGCATGCGCGCCGCGCCGCGCGCACGAATTCAGTAAAGCGGCGTTACCAGTCCACCGAGGCGTCGGACCCCTGGAGCCCGTCGACCACCTCGTGCATGTGGCTGCCGTTGGCGTTCCCCACCCACACCGAAAGCGTCGAGACGGCACCACCGGTCGACCGCACGACGGCCAGCCGCGACCCGTCGGAGGACCAGTCCGCGGCGACGATGTCCGGCCACGTCAGCAGCGGCGCCGCCCCACCGCCGCCGGCGTGGATCGTCCACAGCTCGCTCAACACGTGACCCTTGTGTCGCACCCCGCGGACGAACAGGATGCTCTTCCCGTCGGGGGACCACTTCGGATTGGACGCCGTCCCGTACTTCGTCAGCCGGCGCAGCCCGCTCCCGTTCGACTGAATGACGTAGACGTCGTTGCGGTCGGTCGACAGGCAGTCGCCCGAGGTGCACGACAGCTGCAATCCCTGGAACGCGATCGTCGACTTCGGACCCCAGTCGAGCGAGAAGGGCGCGAGCGTCTCGGGCAGGGCGAGACGCGTCGGGTGGGCCTTGGCGACGGAGGTCACGAAGATGTCGGATCCGTTGGCGTAGGCGATCTGGCGGCCGTTGCCGCTCCAGGTCGGCATGCCGATCTGCTGGCCGTTGACCAGACTCCGATCGGTCGAGTCGTTCGCGTTGGCGATCACCACACCGGCGCTCCCGTAGGCGATGTGCAGGTGGCTGGGCGACCACGTTCCGTAGCCGGACTGGAAGTCGGTGAGGCCCTGCGCCACGATCGCGAGGCCGCCGGTGTCGGGGTCGACCAGGTAGACGGCGTCGGCCGGAACGGAGACGAGGATTGCGCGCTTGGGATCGGGTCTGCTGCCAGGCGTAGGCCCGCCGATCGCGCTCAGGCTGCCGCACGCCGTCAACGACATGGCCGCGACTGCTGCGAGCGAGACTGCGAACCTCAGCCTGGCGCGATGCATCGGCACTCTCCGGCGGGAGTCTACCCCCACGGGGTACGAAACGGACCCGTGGCGTAGATGGATCCCGGGCCGTCCGCGTTTCGCCCGGCGGTAGACTCGGCCGGTCGCCCGGGTGTCGGAACTGGCAGACGATGTGGCCTTAAAAGCCACGGCGCGCGAGCGCGTGTGGGTTCGAATCCCACCCCGGGCACACACACCGGCCTGTATGCGAGCAAGCCGAGACCGCACGGGGCTGTTGGACCGGCGTCCGGCGTGACGTGCGTCTGCCCTCCGGTTGTGTCCAGCCCGATGGGGTCTCGGGACTGGGACCAATGACCCCCGAGTCGACAACCGCGACATGTCACGGTTGCCGGAGAGGGGTGAGACGTGATGTCAGAGAGGACAACCGCGCGCACGAGACGCCTACCACCGCGGTGGTTCGTGGTCGCCTTTTGGCACGTGCATCGACGGATCGTTCGAGCGAGTCGCGGCCGAAGGGGCCTGTGGCCTCCCCGCCCCGGGAAGTGGGGCGCCCTGCGGCTCACGACGACGGGCCGGCGCACCGGCGAGCCGAGGAAGGTCATCATCGGCTACTACGAGGACGGTCCGAATCTGGTCTCGATGGCCATGAATGGCTGGGGCGCGGCCGAGCCGGCCTGGTGGCTGAACCTCCAGGACCATCCGGAGGCCGCCGCCGAGCTGGCCGGCGGCGAGCGCCGCGATGTGCTCGGCAGGGCGGCGCTGGGCGCGGAGCGTGAACGGCTGTGGCAGCGCTGGCGAGAGCTGGACAAGAACCTGGACGGCTACGCGGCTCGGCGACCGCACGAGACGGCAGTCGTCGTCCTCGAGCCGCGCACAACGGTCGGATAGGTCCACGCACGCCTGGTGCCTACTGAGAGCACGATGCCGGCCGCCGTAGACTTGGCCGAATGGGACGAACCGACACGCTGGGAGGTGCGCCGGATCGCTCCCTTCGGGCCTTCGTCGCTCTCTGGGTGTGCCTCGCGGCGGCAATCGTGTTCTTCCTGGTGCAGCCGTTCGTCGCGCACCATTCCTACTACGGGCCGCGGCCGTCGTCCGCCGACGATTTCTGGTGGGTGGTGGCCGTGCTCTTCGTTCCGTACGCGTACGCGATTCGCTCCTATCTGCGGGGAAACCGGGTCTCGGCATCCGCGCTCTTCGGCGCAGCCGCCGCCCTCTACCTGCTGTTGATTCCCGCGGCGGCACTGCAGTCGCAGGACGTCTACCAGTACCTGTTGTACGGGAAGATGGCGCTGCGCGGACACGACCCGTACGTCGTCCACGCCGCGAGCCTCCCGGATCCGTGGCGGGCCTGGACGCTGTGGGACAACACGCTGTCGGTCTACGGCCCGCTGTGGACGCTGCTGACGGCCGGCGTGGTCAAGGTCACGGGACAGAGCCTGACCGCCGCGTTCCTGTTGATGAAGACGGTCGCCGCGGCGCTCGCGCTCGCGGCGACCGGCCTGCTGGCCGTCTCGGCGCGAGCGTCGCGCGAGGGGAGAGGCGCGTTCGCCGCCGCCGCAGACCCCGGGTTCGCCGTGCTCGCGTTCGCCCTCAACCCGATGGTGCTCTTCTCGGTGGGACTCGGCGCGCACACCGACGTGCTGGTCGCCGCGGCGCTGGCGGGCGCGGTCGCCGCCTACGGACGCGGCCGCGACGTTCCGAGCACGCTGCTGATCGTGGCGGCGACGCTCGTCAAGGCGTACGCGGGCGTCGTGCTGGTGGCGTGGTTGATCCATCTGTGGCGCCGGCGCGGCGCGGGGACCGCCTCGGCGCACGCGGCCCTCGCCGCGGCGGCCGCCGTGATCGCGTACCTGCCGTTCCTGCACGGAACGGACACGTTCACCGGCATCGCCGACATCGGGCGCGTGGCCTCGGCGTCGCTCGCCGGAACGATCGTCCGCCTCGCGTCGGGCCAAGCGTGGAACGCGTATGCGGCGGGGTCCTCGGGAGCGGCCGGTGTCGTGCGGGTGCTCGGTCTCGTGGCGCTTGTGATCGCGGTCGTCCAGGTGGCCCGTTCGCCCCGGACCGCGAGGGAGCCGTGGCGGGCCGGCGCGATCCTGTTCTGGGTCTACGTCCTGGTCACGCCCTGGTACCTGTTCTGGCACTCCATCGGGCTCGTCGCCCTGGCCGTCGCGTGCGCGGACGAGGTCGTCCTGTGGAGCACGCTGACGTTCAGCGGCACCTCGCTGTTCGTGGGAACCGGGGGCGCGGCGGCGGGACTCGCCCTCCAGGCTACGGTCCGCTATGGCCCGCCCGGCGTCGTCGCGTTCTGGACGCGTGCACGATTGCGGCCGCTCGCGGGCCGGGACCCGCACGGCCGGACGCCCGCGTCCCATCCAGCCGAATCCGTCGCTCCCGCGAATCCCTGATGCCGCGGGAAGGAGAGTCTGGCTTCGCGGCTAGGGCATGAGCTGGAGGACGGGAACGCGATCTACTTGCAGGGCAATCGGGACGACGGGCCGTCCGGCTTCGGCTATCTCGTAGCCGGTCTCGACGCGGACACCGGGGCGGTTCGCTGGTCCTCGACGTACGACGGCAACGGGCACGCGTACGACGAGTGCAGGGCGCTGGCCGTGAGCGCGGGCGTGCGCACGGCTGGGACATCGGCCTCGGGATCGCCGCCGACCCCACCGCCGATCGCGTGTTCGTCACCGGATTCAGCTCGAACCGGTGGACGACGCGCGAGGACTACACCACCATCGCATACCAGGGTTGATGGGCGGTCAGTCGCCGGTGCCCGCGTCGAATCGGCGGAGCGCGCCGGTCGACGGGATGAAGTAATACGCTCCCGTCACCGGCGTGGTGTAGTTGGTGAGCGCGTCCCGAATCCCGTCGGCCAGGCCGGCCATGCTCTCGAGCATCGCGACGAACCGCTGCTGGTCGGCGCTGAACCCGACGAACATGGTCCCGTGTCGGGTGACGGTTCCGTAGGGCGTGTTGCGGCGAAAGATCTTCCCGAACCGATCCTGGTCGGTGCGGGCGACGTGCGACTCCGCGGGCCTGTCGTCGAGTTCGACGCTGTCGATCTTGCGCCGGCCGATCGCCCGTTCCTGCTTCTCGACGGACAACCCCTCCCACGCCGGCGCGTCGTGCTCCCACTTCTGCAGCAGCAGGATCGTGCCGCCGGCGCCGGGTTGGCCCTCCGGAACGACGAACGCGTCCGGCGCGTCGATCAGACTGGGATTCTCGGTGCCGTCGATGAATCCGGTCAGGTCCAGGTCGTGGTGGTACGGCCAGCTCGAGGTCTCCTCCGCCACGGTCGACAGGCCGGCGAGTGCTCCGATGGCCCCGCGCGCCACGTCGAACACCACGTCGTAGGCGCTCCCCGACAGCCACAGCACGGCGTCGTGCTGCGTTCCCGGCATCGTGTATCCGCCGGCGCCGACGAGGGGGGCGTCGAACCCCGCCACGCCTGCAGGAGCGTCGTCCGGGGCGACCTCCCGCCACAGCTCTGGTCGAAACCCCGACACCAGGTTGACTCCGCCCATCGTCGTCCTCGGCTCGCGGAGCGACGCGACGCCGCGGACCAGTTCGGCGGCCGACGCTCCCGCCGCCAGGTCGAACTCGAGGTACGCGTGCGACGACGTCCCCAACGCCACGATCGCGCTCTGGAAACCGTTCACGCCGTCATCATCACCCAGACGGCGGTCCCGCGTCACGGCCCGATCGGTCCCCGGCCGCCTCCTCCATCCGCCGGTGCCGGCGCCGCTGGATCGCCTTGCGCAACTCCTCGGCCAGGAAGATCACGGGGACGAAGGCAATCAGGTACGCCCACCACTCGGCGCCGACCGGGCCCGTCCGGAACACCTTCTGCAGGAACGGCACGTAGATCAGCGCCGCCGCGAAGACCAGCTCGAACGCGATGCCCCACAGCAGCAGCCGGTTGCTGAACAGCCCGATCGTGAACGCCGAAGCGCGCTCGGTCCGGCACGCGAACGCGTTCCCGACCTGCATCAGCACGATCCCGAGGAAGACGATCGTCGACGCTTCGAGGCCGACCTCCTTGGTCGGAGCCGACGACTGCCCCCACGACCAGCCCTTCGAATGCAGGAACAGGAAGAACGCCGAGAGCACCACCACGGTGGTCATCCCGCCGAGGAACGCGTACCCGCGCGTCAGCGAGCCGGCGGACAGCAACCGCTCACTTCGCGGGCGTGGCGGTCGCGCCATGACATCCGGCTCGGGGCGCTCCACGCCGAGCGCGAGCGCCGGGAGCGTCTCGGTTCCCAGGTCGATGGCGAGGATCTGCATCACCGTGAGCGGCAACGGGATCCGAAAGAGCGCGTAGAAGATGAACGGGATCGCCTCGGGGGACAGGTGGGCGAAGATGTACACGATGAACTTGCGCATGTTGTCGAAGATCGCCCGTCCTTCCTCGACCGCGCCGACGATCGTGGCGAAGTTGTCGTCGACAAGGACCATCTCCGCAGCCTCGCGCGCCACGTCGGTGCCCATCATCCCCATCGCTACGCCGATGTCGGCCCGCTTGAGCGCCGGGGCGTCGTTCACGCCGTCCCCCGTGACGGCGACCACCTCGCCCAGATCGCGCAGTGTGGAGACGACGCGCAGCTTGTGCTCGGGGGTCGCCCTCGAGAAGATCACCTGCCCCGACGTCAGCACCGATCGCAGCTCGCCCTCGGTCATCTCCGCGGCGTCGGCGCCCTCCACCACGGTGACGGGGCCGTCCTCGACGATGCCCACCTGCCGCGCGATCGATTCGGCCGTCAGGCCGTAGTCGCCGGTCACCATGACGATGCGAATGCCCGCGACGTGGCACTTCCGCACCGCGGCGGGCACCTCGTCGCGCGGGGGATCCTGCATCGCCACCAGACCGGCGAACACCATCTGCTGCTCGATGTCGCCGGGGTGCGCGATCTTCACGATGCGTTCCGCCGACGGAGGCAGGTAGCGGTACGCCATGGCGAGCACGCGAAGCCCCGAGCGCGCCATCCGGTCGTTCTCGGCCACGATCTCGGCGCGGGTGGCGTCGGTCAGCTCGATCTCCTCGCCGTCGATCAGCTCGCGCGCGCAGTGTTCGAGCATCTCTCGCGGCGCGCCCTTCACGTAGACCACCAGCCGCCCGCCGTCGGGGTTCGCCTGATGGATCGACGACATCCGCTTGCGCTTGGCCTCGAACGCGATGTTGCGGACCACCGGCTGCACGCGCTCGTCCTCGTCGCGGTCGAGCCCGGCCTTCGCGGCGGCGACCAGCAGCGCCCCCTCGGTGGGGTCGCCGGTCACTCGCCATCCCGCGTCGCCTTCCGGCGCAACCAGCCGGGCGGAGTTGCAGAGGTGGCCGATCCGCAGCGCCGTCCGGAAGCCCTCCAGCGCCTCTCCCGAAGCGGGTTGCCCGTCCAGGACGAGCCCACCCTCGGGCTCGTAGCCGGCGCCGGTGACCGTGGCGAGCTTCCTTCCCGCCCACACCTCCCTCACCGTCATCTGGTTCTTCGTGATCGTGCCCGTCTTGTCGGTGCAGATGACCGTGCACGAGCCGAGCGTCTCCACCGACGACAGCCGCTTGACGATCGCGTTCCTCGCGGCCATCCGCTGCACGCCCATCGCGAGCGCCAGCGTCATCGTGGGAAGCAGTCCTTCCGGAACGTTCCCCAGAACGATGCCGATCGCGAAGATGGCGCCGCCGCGAAGCGTCAGGCCCGCGACCATGTAGGCCAGGACGAAGAACCCGACGCCCATCGCGACCGACAGCAGGGCGACGCGCTGCGCAACGCGGCCCACCTCGATCTGCAGCGGGCTCGGCTCGGGGCGCACGGACTGCGTGAGCGCCGCCGTGCGGCCGAACTCGGTGCGCATGCCGGTGCGAATCACGACGGCCGTGGCGTTTCCGGAGGTCACGCTGCTCCCCGCGAAGACCATGTTGTGCGCCTGCATGGGCGTCTTCGGCGGTTCCTGTTCGGCGTCCGCCGACTTGTGGACGGGCACGGCCTCGCCGGTCAGGCTCGACTCGTCGGCGCGGACGTCCACGGCGGCGACCAGCCGCGCGTCGGCAGAGACCCGGTCGCCCTCGTCGAGGCGAAGCACGTCCCCGGCGACGAGTTCCTCGGCGGGGATGCGCATCTCTTCGCCGTCCCGCACGACCGTCGAGTACGTGGGAAGCAGCTTCTTCAGGGCGGCGACCGCGCGCTCGGCCCGGTTCTCCTGCAGGTGGCCGAACAGACCGTTCAGCACGATCACGGCCACGATCGCGATGGCGATGGCCGCCTGGCCGGTCAGCAGGGCGAGGAGCGCGCCCGCCCACAGCAGCAGGGCGAACAGGTGGACGAACTGGGCCAGGAACTTGCGCAGCGGGCTCGGGCCGGGCAGTTCCTCGAGCTCGTTGCGTCCATCACGAGCGAGGCGCTCGCGTGCCGCGTCCCCGGTGAGCCCCGCGGGGCGCGAGTCGAGTGCGTCGAACACGTCGCCCGGCTCCACCAGCGCCAGCCGGGCGAGCTCCGCGCCGGGCGGCGCCTCGCCGCCGGCGCCCGCGTGGGCCGGCTCCGCTCGCTGCTCCACGTCCGCCCCATCCTTCTTCGTGGCCGGGGCCACGCTCGCGCCGCTCCGACGTCGCCGCGCGCCTGCCCCCGACAGCCTCCGGTCGTTCGTCAAGGCGACCCGAGACCGGTCGGCCCCCCGCCGGGGGGCCGATCGGCATCGGAAGTCTCGCGCCTCCCGCCCCATCATGTCCGAAGAGGCATCGATGAGAGCAAGGAGGCGGCGATGAGCGAGCAGATCGTGGTTGGGGTGGATGGTTCGGAGACGGCACGGCTCGCGACGCGGTGGGCCGCACGGGAGGCGAGGCTCCGTGGAGCGACCCTGCGCCTCGTCGCCGCCTGGAATCTGCCGTCGGGCACGTACTACGGGCCGGCACCGGTCTCCGACGACCTGGTGAAGGACCTCGTGAAGGCCGCGGAGGACAGCCTCGCGCTGGCGGTGCAGGAAGTTCGGGACGAGGCCGGTCTGGTCGACGTGGAGACGGTCGTCGAGGAGGGACAGGCCACGCACGTTCTGCTGGACGAGGCCCGGAACGCCGACCTCATGGTCGTCGGTTCCCGGGGGCTCGGCGGGTTCCGCGAACTGCTGCTCGGCTCGGTGAGCCAGCAGCTGGCGCACCACGCCGCGTGCCCGGTCGTGATCGTCCGTCACGTCCACGCCGCGGCGTGACGGTCGAAAGCGCCTTCACCCGAGCGGTCGGCGCGCGCCGACCAGCTCGGGTGGCGGCGCGTGTTCCAGCCTGATACGGGCGTCGACGACGACCGCACCTTTGTCCAACACCTTGACGGGGTTCAGGTCCATCTCGGCGATCTCGGGATGCGCCTCGACCATCGCGCTCACGCGGAGCAGAAGCTCCTCGAGCGCGGGCACGTCCGCATGGGGCGCTCCCCGGTAGCCGTCCAGGAGCGGGAAGCTCCCCAGCGACCGAACCATCTCCGACGCCGCCACGTCGGTCAGCGGCGTGATCCGCACGGCGACGTCCCTCAGCAGCTCCGCCGTGGTCCCGCCCGCGCCGCACGCGAGCACGGGCCCGAACGACGCGTCGTGGACGACGCCGACCAGGAGCTCCACGCCGTCGAGGACCATCTGCTGCACCAGGAAGCCTTCGACCTGGTGTCCCTCGCGGCCCACGGCGTCACGCATCGCCGTCGCCGCCGCGGCCACCGCCGCGCTCCCGCGCAGGTCGAGACGAACGGCACCTGCCTCGGTCTTGTGCACCAGGGTCGGTGACACGGCCTTCAGGGCGACCGGGCCGTCCATCTCCTCGGCCGCCGCGCCGGCTTCCTCCGGCGTGGCCACGACGCGCTCCGTCGCGAGCGGGATCCCGAAGCAGTCCAGGAGCCCGGTGACGTCCCGGGGGCCGAGCCACCCCTCGCCGCGCGAGAGCGCGCGCGCGACCAGCGCCGTCGCCTCCGCCTCCCGTACGTCGAATTGCGGGATCTCGCCCGACGGAGCGTCACGCCACCGGCCCCATCGAACCGCGCGCGAGAGCGCGCGCGCGGCGTCCTCGGGGAAGGCGTAGGTCGCCAGGCACGGGCCGTCGCCGCCCTCGCGGAGCTCGGGCGGCGGCCCCGCCGAGCTGACGAACACCGCGAGGATCGGGATCTTCCCGCCGTCCCGCTCCGCGGCGAGGCGGACCTCGCGCGCGACGTCCGCCGCGAGCGTCACCAGCGGGGGGACGAAGATGACGATCAGGGCGTCGGCGACGGCGGCGCCCGCGATCGTGTCGATGGCGCGTCCGAACTGCGCCGCCGTCGCCGACGCGATCATGTCCACGGGGTTTCCGACCGCGGCCTCCGGCGCCAGGAAGGCCGCCAACTCGACGCGCACCTCCTCGGGGAGCGGCGGGACCTCGAGCCCTCCGCCCTCGCAGGCGTCGGCGCACAGGATCCCCGCGCCGCCGGCGTTGGTCAGGATGGCGACCCGCGGCCCGGCGGGCGCCGGCTCGTTGGACAGCAGCGTCGCGACGTCGAACATCTCCGCGAGCGAGTCGGTGCGGATCACCCCCGACTGCTCGAACAGCGCGTCGACCGTCACGTCGGAGCCCTGCAGCAGCGCGCCGGTGTGCGAGGAGGTCGCGCGCGCTCCGGCCTTCGTCCTTCCGCTCTTCACGGCCAGGATCGGCTTGGAACGGCCGACGCGGCTGCTGATGCGCGCGAACCTCCGCGGATTCCCGAACGATTCGAGGTACAGCATCACGAGGTTGGTGTCGTCGTCGGTCTCCCAGTAATGGAGCAGGTCGTTGCCGGAGATGTCGGCCTTGTTCCCGACCGAGACGAACGTCGACATGCCGAGCGCGCGGGCCTGCATCAAGTCCATCACGGCCAGCCCGAGCGCGCCGCTCTGGGAGAGAAACCCGACCCTGCCGCGGCGGGGAAACAGCGGCGCGAAGGTCGCGTTCAGCAGGACGTCCGGATCGGTGTTGACGACGCCCATGCAGTTGGGGCCGATGAGGCGCATCCCCGCCTCCCGGCAGATCTCCAGCAGTTCCGTCTGGCGCGCGGCGCCGTCGGCGCCGGTCTCGGCGAACCCCGCGGAGATGACGACGAGCGCGGCCACCTTCTTCGCCGCGCACTCCCGCGCCGCGGCGGCGACACGGTCGGCCGGCACGACGATCACCGCGAGGTCGACCGGCCCAGGGACGTCGGCGACGCTCGCGACGGCCGGAACCGACTGCACGACGTCTGCGTTCGGGTTCACCGGGTACACCGGGCCGGTGAAGCCTCCCGCGATCAGGTTGGCGAACACCGCCCCCCCGATCGTGTCGGGGCGACGCGACGCCCCGATCACCGCCACCGACCGGGGCGCGAGGATCGTCCGAAGCGCGGCCGCCGCCGCGGTCTGCTCGCGGCGATCGAAGCGCTCCAACGCCTCGGGTGTGAGCGACGTGGGGAACTCGGCCTGGATCCACCCCGGCGACGTCTTGAGCTCGACGGGGAAGCCGCTCTCGCGGAACACGTCGATCATGCGGTGGTTCTGC
>Ga0335082_10008444_pt1 | contig 11187 bp, 8 predicted proteins | sample Lox_Sample_41_FD_206718 | JGI IMG/M metagenome (GOLD analysis project Ga0335082, IMG submission 206718) | Soil microbial communities from Loxahatchee National Wildlife Refuge, Florida, United States - Lox_Sample_4.1 | ecosystem: Environmental > Terrestrial > Soil > Wetlands | place: USA: Florida... | reverse complement strand
CACCCGCCTGCCCGAGGACTGGGACCACCTCGGGCCGTTCTACGAGAACATGATGAAGCGGCTGCCGGTGCTGGCCGACACCGGAATCCGGCTGCATTTCTGCGGGCCGGAGAGCTTCACCCCGGATGGCCTCTACCACCTCGGCGAGGCCCCCGGACTGCGCAACTGCTTCATCGCCGCCGGGTTCAACTCGGTCGGCTTCCTGTCCGGCCCGGGGGCCGGCTCGGTCCTGGCCGACTGGATCGCGGACGGGCGCTCGCCGATCGACCTGCCCGAGACCGATCCGCGCCGGGCGGCCCCGCACGAGACCAACCGGCGCTTCCTCGAGCAGCGCGTCACCGAGACCCTGGACCTCGCTTACCAGATCCACTGGCCCTACCAGCAGCGTTCGAGCGTTCGCGGGCTGCGCCGCAGCCCGCTGCACGACCGGGTGACGGCGGCCGGGGCGGTCTTCGGCGAGCTGCTGGGCTGGGAGCGAGCCAACTGGTACGCCCCCGCGAGGGTCAGGCGCGAGTACGAGTACTCGTTCGGCCGGCCGAACTGGTTCGAGCACTCGGCGGCCGAGCACCGGGCCGTCCGCGAGGCCGTGGGCGTGTTCGACACCTCCTCGTTCGGCAAGCTCCTGGTGCAGGGCCGGGACGCGGCCGCCGTGCTGCAGCGGGTCAGCGCGGGCGACGTGGCGGCCGAGCCGGGCCGCATCGTCTACACCCAGTGGCTCAACTCCCGGGCCGGCATCGAGGCCGACGTCACCGTGACCCGGCTGGCCGAGACCCGGTTCCTGGTGCTCTCCGGCCCCGCCACCCTGGCCCGCGACCGGGACTGGCTGGAGCGGCACATCGGCCCGGACGAGTTCGCCACGGTCACCGACATCAGCCAGGCCCTGGCGATGATCCCGGTGATGGGGCCGAACGCCCGGCGGCTCCTGCAGTCGGTCACCGACGCCGACCTGTCCCCCGCGGCGTTCCCGTTCGGCATGTCACGGGAGATCGACCTCGGCTGCGGCTTCGTCCGCGCCACCCGCATCACCTACGTCGGTGAGCTCGGCTGGGAGCTGCTCATCCCGGCCGACCTGGCCGTGCACGTCTACGACACGATCGCCGAGGCCGGCCAGGAGCACGGGCTGCGCCCGGCCGGCTACCACGCCCTGGACTCGCTCCGGATGGAAAAGGCCTACCGGAGCTGGGGCCACGACATCTCCGCCGGGGACACCCCGCTGGAAGCCGGCCTGGGCTTCGCCGTGGCCTGGGACAAGCCCGGCGGTTTCACCGGCCGCGACGCCCTGCTCCGGCAGAAGGAGGCAGGCGTCCAGCGCCGGCTGGTCCAGTTCGCCCTGTCCGATCCCGACGCCTTCGCCTACCACGACGAGCCGGTCTACCGCGACGGCGTCCTGGCCGGCCGGGTGAGCTCGGCCGCCTACGGCCACAGCCTCGGCCACGCCGTCGCACTGGGCTACGTGACCGCGCCCGAACCGGGCACGCCGCCCTCCTGGTACACCGCCGGGGCGTACGAGATCGAGATCGCCGGCCGGCGCGTCCCCGCCGACGCCTCCCTGCGCCCCCGCTACGACCCCGCCTCGCAGCGACCGCGGAGCTGAACGCCGCTCGGCCGCAGGTGACTTCGAACCCGCCGCCGCGCTGGCCCATGGAGATCCTGCCAGACTGAGGCGATGGAACCTGCCGCGACGATGTCCGCCTCGCCGGCCGTCAGGGCCGAGCCCGAGTCGGCTGAGGTGCGGGTGCGTCAGCTGGCGGCGGCGCGCCGCCGGGCCACCGCGCTGCTCGCCGCCGTCACGGTCCTGTTCGTCGCCGTGACCGTGGCTGGCGTCCACGGGACGCTGCTCGGCTACGTGCAGGCCGGCGCCGAGGCGTCGATGGTCGGCGGGGTGGCCGACTGGTTCGCGGTGACCGCGCTGTTCCGCCATCCGCTGGGGCTGCCGATCCCGCACACCGCGCTGATCGTCGAGCGCAAGGACCAGTTCGCCGCCACCCTCGGCCGGTTCGTACAGGAGAACTTCCTCAATGCCGATGTCCTGACCGAACGGATCCGGACCGCTCGCATCGTCCCCCGGCTGGCCGTCTGGCTGGCCGAACCGGCCAATGCCGCGCGCGTCGCCGGTCACGCCGCCGACGCGGTAGTCACAGTGGCCGAGGCGCTCCGCGACGAGGACGTCCAGCGCGTGCTCACCGCCGAACTGACCCGGGCCATCGACACTGTCGAGGTGGCGCCGCTGGCCGGGCGGGCGCTGCGGGCCGTCATCGCGGGCGGCCACCACGCCGAGCTGTTCGGCGCGATCGTGTCCGCCGCCGATCGCTATCTCGGCGACCATCATGCCGAGCTGCGCGAGCTGTTCGAGGGCGAGGCGCCCCGCTGGGTGCCGGACGCGGTCTACCGGCGGGTCTTCGACCGGCTGTACTCCCGGCTGCGCGAGCGCCTGGTCGGGATGGCCGCCGACCCCGATGACGAGACCCGCCGTCAGTTCGACGCGTGGCTCGCGGGGCTCCCGGACCGCCTGGAGACCGATCCGGAGCTGCGCGAGCGCGGGGAGCGCCTCAAGCGCGACGTCCTGGGCAGCACGCTGCTCCGGGACTGGTCCTCCGAGCTGTGGCAGAAGGTCAAGGACGCGCTGCGCACCCAGGCCGCCGACCCGGAGTCCGAGCTGCGCCGCCGGCTGGCCGACGTGCTGGCGGCGGCCGGCCGGCGCCTCGGCTCGGACCGCCGCCTGGCCGGCGGCCTGGACCGCATGATCGAGTCCGGCGTCCGGGCCCTCGTCGATCACTTCCACGACGAGCTGGCGGGCCTGGTCACCGGGACGATCGAGCGCTGGGACGCGGCCGAGACGTCCAACCAGCTGGAACTGCTGCTCGGCCGGGACCTGCAGTACATCCGCATCAACGGCACGGTGGTGGGCGCCGGCGTCGGCCTGATCCTGCACGCCGTGGTCCAGGGCCTGGGCTGACGGCTATGGCGCCGCGAGGGCTTGGTCCAGGCTGGTGAAGCACGATACCACCTGGTCAAAGCCGGTGATCTCGAAGATGCGCAACACGGTCGCGCTGGTGACGACCAGGCGTACTTCGCTGCCGTCGTCCCCGGCCCGCTTGTGCGCCGCTACCAGCGCATGGATGCCGGCCGTGTCGCAGAACTGAGTCCGGCTCATATCGACCACGAACATCCTCCCGCGTCCGGCCGCCTCGAGCAGGGCGGTCCGCAACGCGGCGGCGTTGGTGATGTCGATATCGCCGGGCGCCGCCACCACGGGCACGTCCCCGGCCATCTCGACCTGGAAGCTGACGTCAGGCATCGGCGTCACCCTCCACCCCGGCCTGGCGCCGCACCATGAGCAGGGCGATGTCGTCACGGGCCGGCTCGTTGCCGACCAGGGCCCCCATGACCGCGGCACACGCCGCCTCCGCGGGCTGGGCCGTCACCGCCCGGCAGAGCCGGTCCAGCCCGTCGTCGATCAGCTCGCCCCGGCGCTCGACCAGGCCGTCGGTGTAGAAGCACAGCAGCGTGCCTGGCGGGACCGGCAGGGTGCTTACCGGGCGCCGGGCCTGCAGGCCCATGCCGATCATCGAGCCGGGCCGGACACTGGCCAGTGCGGCGGGCTGCCCCGGGCGGGCGATGACGGGCGGGAAATGACCGGCCAGGGCCAGGTGCATCTGGTCCAGCCCGGGTTCGATGACGGCGTAGAGCACGGTGGCCAGCGCGTCGGGCTCGAAATGCTGCATCTTGCGGTCCAGTTTGCCCAGCACCTCGGCCGGATCCGTGGTTTCCAGCGCGTAGGCGCGCAGCGCGCTGCGCATCCGCCCCATGATCACCGCGGCGGCCAGGCCGGATCCGGCCACGTCCCCGACCGCCACGCACAGCTCTCCCGACGGAAGGCAGAAGACGTCGTACCAGTCGCCGCCGATCGCCCCGCTGCCCGGGACGTAACGCGCGGCCAGTTCCGCCCCTGCGATCGCCGGGAGCGCCGAGGGGACCAGACTGCGCTGCAGCGCGGCCGCCGCGACCCGATCGGCCTGAGCCGTCATCGACTGCACGGCCGCCGCGGCCCGGTCCGCCGTCAGCTGCAGCAGTTCCACGTCACCAGCGGTGAACTTGCGCGGCGTCAGTGACCCGACGTGCAGCACCCCGATCACCTTGCCGCCGGCCACCATCGGCACGCCCATCATCGACTGGATGCCCTTGGCCCACAAGATCGGGTTCAGCACGGTGGTGTGATCGACCCGGTCCAGGATCACCGGCCGGTGCTGGGCCGCGATCTGCCCGGCGAACCCGCGGCCCACCGGGATGCGCACCCCCTGCCGGACCTCCTCCTCCAGCCCGGCTGCCGCCGTCGCGATCAGGTGCCCGGAAGAGAAGTCCAGCAACAGCACCGCAGCCGTATCAGCCCGCAGGACCTCCCGGGTCCGGTCCAGCAGCTCCGCCAGCAGGTCACGATCATCAAGCCGGGACAGCGCCGCATCGGTGATCGACTGGAAACTCCGGAGCCTGCCCTCGACCGACACCGGATCGACCGCGGTCACCCCAGTGCCTCCAAGGTTCGCCATCCGATCACGCACCGTTTACTCTTTCCAGCGTGCCACGCCGCGGCCCGGTCACGCCACGTACGACCGAGGCAACTCAGATGACCGGGATGCCGTCGGCGCACAGCGGGCATTCCCGCGCGGGCCAGGCCCGGCTCGGTATCGTGCCGGCCGGATAGAAGGGCACGCCCAGGCGGGCCGGGACCATCGCGGTCGCCTCGCCCAGCGCCAGCAGCGCGGCCACGGCGACCGCGACCGCGCCCTGGCCGCGCAGCTCCCGCAGGCAGGCCGCGACGGCCGTGCCGGCGTTGACCGCGTCGTCGACGACGGCTACCCGCCAGCCGCCGATCCCGCCGGGTACCCGGGGCACGCGATAACCGGCGGCCGAGCGATAGCCGGCCAGAAAGGCCACCCCCAGCCGGTCGGCGACGGCATAGGCCAGGAACGCGCCACCCTCCAGCGGTCCGCACACCGCGTCGGGCGAGTGCTCCCTCAGCCGTTCGGCCAGCCAGCCGACGGACGGCCGCAGCAAGGAAGGGTGCAGGAACAGCGCGTCAAGGTCCAGCCACAGATCGCCGTGGTACCCGGTGCCCAGGTCGAAGTGCCCCGCCCTGGGCCGGGCCAGCCGGACCACCTCTGAGGACTCCACCTAGCCATGATCTCAGCCATGCGCCGGCCGGATCACCAGGATCTTGTCGTCGTCCGGTCCGGGGTTCCCGCGGCCGTCCCGGTTGCTCGTGGTCACCCACAGCGAGCCGTCCGGCGCGCGCACGACCTCGCGCAGCCGGCCGAACTCGCCGGTGAAGTGCGCCGTCGGCGTGCCGACCGCGCCGGCGCCGTCCAGCGGGACCTGCCAGAGCCGCATCCCCCGCAGCGCGGCGACCCAGAGGCTGCCGCCCGCGATCGCGGCACCGGACGGCGATGCCTCCTCCGTCGGCCAGGTGAGCTGGGGATCGGTGTACCTCCCGTCGTGACCGGCTCCCTCGACCACCGGCCAGCCGTAGTTGCGGCCCTTCAGGATCCGGTTGATCTCGTCGAAGCGGTTCTGGCCGAGTTCGGTGGCGTACATCCGGCCCGCGCTGTCCCACGCCATCCCCTGCACGTTGCGGTGACCGTACGTCCACACCAGCGTGCCGAACGGGTTGCCGGCTGCCGGCCTGCCGTCCGGGGTCATCCGCAGGATCTTGCCGCCCAGGGAATCCCGGTCCTGGGAGATGCCGGGTTCGGCGTGCTCTCCGGTGGTCGCCCACAGCATGCCGTCCGGTCCGAAGGCCAGGCGCCCGCCGTTGTGGATCCCGGCGTGCGGGATCCCGGTGAGCACGGTATCGAGTGGCCCGATGCCGCCGCCGGAGTAGCGGAACCGCGCGATCCGGTTGTCGGTACCGGTGCTGAAGTACACGTAGACCAGCCGGTCCCGGCCGAACGACGGGGACACCGCCACCCCGAGCAGCCCGCCCTCACCGGATGGCTCTACCCCGGGGACCGTGCCGACCGTGCTGACCCGGCCCTGCGGGGTCACCCGGAGCAGCCGGGCGCTGTCCCGCTCGGTGACCAGAGCGTCCCCGCCCGGCAGGAAGGCGATCGCCCACGGCACCTGCAGGTTCCGGGCCAGCACGAACGGCGTGCCCACCCGCGTCGTGGGTGTCGACGTCCCGCCCGGTGCGGGTCCCCCGCCCGGTGCCGCCCCTCCGCCGCAGCCCGCGCACAGCAGGCCCGTACCCAGCGCTATCACCGCCATGGCTCGTCTCACCGCAGCACGGTAAGCCGCCAGGAGCGCAGGACCGGTGCTCTCCGGATGGAGACCGGATGGAGAGACGGCCCATCACCTAACCTGACGGCATGGATCGGATCGCCCTGGTCACCGGCGCCGGGAGCGGCATCGGCCGGGCCGTGGCCATCCGGCTCAGCCAGGCCGGCCTGCGGGTCGTGCTCGCCGCCCGTAGCGCCGATGCCCTGGCCGCCACGGCCGCGGCCTGCCCGGGCCCGACCCTGGCCGTCCCGGCCGACGTCACCGACCCGGCGGCGGTGGACCGGCTCTTCGGGCAGGCGGAGCACGACTGGGGCCCGGTCGAGATCCTGATCGCCAGCGCCGGCGCGGGGTACTCGGCGCGGATCGAGCGGACCAGCGACGCCGACTGGCAGCGCATGCTCGACCTCAACCTGACCGCGCCGTTCCGCTGCCTGCGCCGGGCCGTGCCCGGCATGCGCGCGGGCGGCTACGGCCGCGTCGTGGTGATCGCGTCGACCGCGGCACGGATCGGCGAGCCGTATCTGGCGGCGTACGCGGCCAGCAAGCACGGGGTCCTGGGGCTGGTCCGTGCCGCCGCCGCCGAACTGGCCGGCACCGGGGTAACCGTGAACGCGGTCTGCCCGGGCTTCGTGGACACGCCGATGACGGCCGCCACGATCGGGAACATCGTGACCAGGACCGGTCGCACCAGCGACCAGGCCCGTTCGGCCCTGGCGGCCAGGCAGCCCATCGGACGGCTGATCACGCCGGAAGAGGTGGCCGGCGCGGTCTGGTTCTGCGTCGCCAGCGAGGCCGTCACCGGCCAGGCCATCAACGTCGACGGCGGCACCGTTCAATCCTGAGTACCGAACGGTCCGGCTTCCCGGCCCCGCCCGGCGGCGACGTAATAACTTCGCAAGGAATTGCCGCGAATCCGGCCTCGGCCGCCCACGGGGAACGGGCAAAAAATGTCAATCCTGTGACGTCCCTGACCGGGGCCGTAACGCGGTTCTACGGTTAGCGCCCGGGAGCGTCAGCGGGGCGCCTCCGACGGAGGTGGAACCACATGCTTATCACCGGTCAGCCGCCCGTACGCCGTGGTGGCCGGAACAATCGCGGCCGGGGCAATCGCACGGCGCGTATCACGGTCCCGGTCAGCGCGGCGGTGGCACTGGGCCTCGGCGCCGGGATATTCGTCGCCGCCTCGGGCGGCGGCCCGGCCAAGGTCCACGCGGCCGCGGCTTCCTCCTCGCAAGGAGTGTCCTCCTCGGCCGTCAACACGATCTGCGACATCATCGTCCCGGCGCACCCGCTGACCGCCAGGGGGCTGGCCACCCCCTACCAGCTCACCGGGCCGGCCGGCACCTCGCCCGCGGCCTCCGGCTGCCAGATGATCAACTCGCTTAACCTGGGCGCGTTCGTCCAGGCCACCATCCTGGACACGCGGACCGGGGCGCTGTCGGTGTACAACCCCCTGGTCGTCACCAAGGGGACCAGGCCGGCCGTCGCGCCGGTCGTCCCGAAGCTGCCCCGCCACGCCGTCGTCACCATCGACATCGGATTCAACGGCGAGATCCTGCGTCAGGTCGGCGCGACGACGGGCGCGCTCCGGCAGGGCAGGTGCACCGACGGCGAACCGGGCTCGCCCTTCGGCCAGGTGTCGTTCTGCAACGGTCCCGCCTTCTTCAAGGCGGCCTTCGCCCTGGAGCGCTCCGGCCGGCTGGTCATTCCGTCCGCCGGGATCTCGAGGAAGATGGTCGTGACCTCCGGAGCGCTGGGGACCGGCCGGGCCTGCCCGACCGTGCGCAACTTCGACATGGTGGACCAGGACCCGAGCGACAACGTGACAACGGCTTACCTGCTCAACCCGGCCACCGGCCGGACCGCGCAGGCCACCGCGGCCAGCAAGGCGCGCATGCCGCACGCCAGGACGCTGGTCAACGGCAGCGACAACGGCCTCATCGACAACTTCCTCGACCCGGCGCTCGGCTGCACCCCGCTGAAAGCACCCGACCTGGGGAATCACGGCGTGATGACCACCTCCCAGGCGCTCGACGAACTGCTCGCCGCCAGGAACGAGCCGAAGAACGCGGCCCTGATCCCGGAGAACGACGGCATGGTCACGGACATCGCCGGCAGCATCGACCTGGCCAAGGCCAACCTGTACCGGTCCGAGATCGGGCAGCCGATGGTCAACCGCCGGACCCAGGCGAGCAGCAGCCCGCAGATGTTCTGCCAGAACCTGATCAACATCCAGACGCCGTTCCTCGCGGCCAACGAGCGCCTGTTCGCCGCCGTGCCCTCGCCCATACCCACGGCGGGCGACACCCTCTACACCTTCCTGGCGAGCCGCCTGGCCGGGTCGTTCGACGAGCTCAACTGCAAGAACTTCGGCCTGGCCCAGCCGGTCACCGGCATGGTCACCGGCGGGGGCGGCGCGGTCACCCAGGTCACGCTGAACACCGCCCAGCAGGTCGCGTCGTTCTAAGGGGCCAGCGGCCCTAGGGCCGAACGGTCCGGGCGGCCACCGCGACGTGGACCACGAAGGGCGCCGCGAGGGTGCCGTCGGCCGCGATGAACGGTGCGAGGACCTCGCGGGCGCCCTGCTTGATCCGGTGGTACACCCCGGCGCTGATCCGCTCCCGCAAGGGGGTGCTCTCCACCTCGGTGGTCACGAACGCGTCCACCGACCCGAACCGTGCCGTGCCGGAATGTGTCTGCGTGCCGGTCACGCGCAGGCCAGCCCGGCCGAACAGGCTGGTCAGCTCGTCGAGATCCCCGCAGGCGAAGTACGTGTCGAGCAGGGAGCGGGCCTGCGGTCCGGCTTGCCGGGCGGCCATGTCCACGAACGGGCCGTAGGCGGGCTGCGCGCCGAGGCCGGCCGGGACGAGCACGGCGACCGTCCCGGACGGGGCCGCGACTCGGGCCATCTCGCGGAGGGCGCCGGTCCGGTCGGGGAAGAACATGAGGGCCATCTGGCACAGGACGACGTCGAAGGAGCGATCGGCCAGCGGCAGCGCGGCGGCATCACCGTGCCGCCAGTCGATGCCGGCACCCACCCGGCGGGCCACGGTGAGCATCGCCTCGTTGAGGTCCACGCCGGTCACCTGGGCCGCCCCGGCTCGCTCGGCCGCGACCCGCGCGACGATCCCGGTCCCGCAGGCGACGTCGAGCACCGTATGGCCGGTGCCGACGCCGGCGGCGTCGCACAGGATCGGGGCCCACTGGGCGAAGAAGGCCGGCACGAACGTCGCCTCGTAGGACTCGGCCGCCTCGACGGGGATCTGGAAGGACTCGGCAGGCTGGGTGTTGGTCATGACCCCGATCGTGCCGGCCCGCCCGGCCGGTTAGCATCGGGCAGCTGCCCCATCTGCCGTCCCATGTGCGCGGCCGCCTCGGCCCGGTTGCGCAGCCCCAGCTTGGTCAGGATGCTGCTGACATGGTGGGATGCCGTCTTGCGGCTGATGTGCAGGCGCGCGGCGATCTCGGGGTTGGACAGTCCCGCTCCGACCAGCGCGAGCACCTCGCGCTCCCGGACGGTGAGCGTCCCCGTCCTCTTGGGACCGGTGCGGGGCACGACCCCCGCCGAGCGGAGGAACGCGGCGGCGCGGTCGGCGTCCCGGGCGGCGCCGAGGCTCTCGAACCCGGCCAGGGCGTACCGGGCGTGCTCGATGGCGGCCTCGGATTCACTGGCGGCCAGGGCGCGAGCCAGTTCGAACCGGGCCCGGGCTGCCTCCAGCGGTAGCTCGAGCGATGACCACAGCTTCAGCGCGGCCTCGAGGTCGGCGACCGCCGCGCCATCGCCACGCGCCAGCGCCACCCGACCACTGGCATAGGCGGCCAGCGCTGCCAGCTGCCGGCTGGTGCCGGCCGCCGCCGTCGCGGCCAGCCGCGCCGCCGCCCCCGCGGCCGGGTCGAGCTGGCCGGCGTCGAGGTAGGCGTCGACGAGCAGGTCCAGCGCGGCGCCGAGCTGCAACCGGTGCTCCTGCAGGTGGCGCAGCCGCTGCTCCAGCCGGCGCGCCGCGGCCAATGCGTCGCCTCGGGCCAGTGACAGAGCCGCGGCCAGCACCCCCGCTTCGCTCTCGGCCTCGATGTCGCCGCCGACCGCGGCGAGCAGTCCCTCGGCCTCTTCCAGCCGCCCCTGGCGCAGCCGCAGGGCCGCCAGCCGGACGAGCGCCCGGCTATGCAGTCCGGGGCAGGCGCCGTCGGTGATCCGCGCGCCGGTGTTCAGCTCGCGGTCGGCGTCGTCCCATCTGCCCTTGGCGGCCAGCACACTGCCGTAGTAGATGCGGCACTCCGCGTAGAGGAACGGGCAGCCGTAGCGGGCGACGAAGTCGTCGGCCACCTGGCACCACTGCGCGGCTCGCTCGATGTCGCTCACCAGCTCGCACGCGCTGAGCATGTCACAGCAGGTGAATACGACCGTGTCGAAGGTCAGCCGTTCACCGGCCAGCGAGGCGGCCATGGCCTCGTCGATCAGCGCGAACCCGGCGTCGGTCAGTCCCTTGCCCACCCGGATCAGCCCGAGCTGCGACGAGGCGACCAGCTCGAGATCCACATCGCTAGCCGCCCGGGCCATCTGCACCGCCCACCCGGTGAGCTCCTCGGCCTTGTCCAGGTCGGGCATCCGGTAGGCCCGCGCCAGCCGCACCCAGCCGTGCAGCGGTCCCGGGCCGAGCGGCTCCAGCAGCCGTTCGGCCCGGACCAGCCAGCCGTTGGCCGCGGCGAAGTTCGCGAAGTTCGACTTGTAGGTAATCGCCAGCCACACCGCGCACCGCGCGGCGCCCTCGATGTCGCCCGACGCCCGGAACAAGGCGTAGGCCCGGCTGTACCGGTCGACGCACGCGTGGTTCTCGCCCAGCCACCACAGCGCCATCGCCAGCCCGAAGCACCCCTCCGCAGTCTCGGCCTCGCCGCGGGCCAGCGCCGCCTCGA
>Ga0335082_10008443_pt1 | contig 11189 bp, 7 predicted proteins | sample Lox_Sample_41_FD_206718 | JGI IMG/M metagenome (GOLD analysis project Ga0335082, IMG submission 206718) | Soil microbial communities from Loxahatchee National Wildlife Refuge, Florida, United States - Lox_Sample_4.1 | ecosystem: Environmental > Terrestrial > Soil > Wetlands | place: USA: Florida... | reverse complement strand
ACCGGCCGGAGGCCAACTCGCCCTACAACTTCGACGCGAGTGGCCGGCGCGGACTGCGGGGCCGGGCCGAGGCGGTCGTGCTGCCCGGCAGCGCGGAGGAGGTCGCGGCGGTGCTGGGCTGGTGCTACGAGCACGACGTGCCGCTCATCGCGCGGGGCGGCGGCACGGGGCTCGTCGGCGGGGCGGTGCCGGGCGAGGGGAGCGTGGTGTGCTCGCTGGAGCGGCTGCGGGCGGTGCGCGAGCTCGAGCCGGGGCTGTGGCGGATGTCGGTCGAGGCGGGCGTGACGACGCGCCACGTGCAGCGCCTGGCGCGCGAGAACGGGCTGTTCTTCGGGCCGGACCCGGGCGGCGCCGACCAGGCCCAGATCGGCGGCAACGTGGCGACGAACGCGGGCGGGCCGCACGCGCTGAAGTACGGCGTGACGGGCGCTTGGGTGACGGGGCTCGAGGCGGCGCTCGCGCCGGGCGAGCTGGTCGAGGTCGGCGGGTGGATCCGCAAGGACGTGTCGGGCTATGACCTGAAGGATCTGCTGGTCGGCTCGGAGGGGACGCTCGGGATCGTGACGGCGGTGCGGCTGCGGTTGCTGCCGGCGCCCGAGTCGGCGATCGCGATGGTCGCCTTCCTGGCCAGCCGCGAGGAGGGCTGCGCGGCGGCGCTGGCGCTGCTCGCGGGCGGCCTGCGCCCGGCGGTGCTCGACTTCCTCGACGGGGAGACTCTGCGGATCGTCGGGGCGGCCTACCCGCCGTCGCGGGCGAGCGGCGCGGACGGGCCGACGGGCGAGCTTGCGGGCGTGCCGCCGGAGGGACGGTTCGCGCTGATCGTCGAGGTCGACGGCAGCGAGGCGGAGGCCGCCGCCCAGCGTGCCGAGGCGGTCGAGCTGCTCGGCGCGGCGGCGGTGGCGGTCCACGAGCCTCTGCGGGCCGAGTCGCTGTGGCGCTGGCGGGACGGGGTCAACCCGGCGGTGACGGGGGCGCGGGGAGCGAAGGTGAGCGGCGACGTGGTCGTGCCGATCGAGCGGCTGCGCGAGTGCCTGGAGCGCTTCGAGGCGATCGCGGGGCGGCACGGGCTGGGCTCGTGCGCGTGGGGGCACGGAGGCGAGGGGAACGTCCACGCGACGGTGCTCGTAGACCCGGCGAGCGAGGCGGAGCTCGACGCTGCCGAGGCGGCGATGGAGGACCTCTACGGCGTGGTCGTCGAGCTCGGCGGCTCGATCGCGGGAGAGCACGGCGTGGGGCTGCTGAAGAGGGGGCGGCTTGCGCGCCAGTGGCCGGCGCGGACGGTCGAGCTGCACGAACGGATCAAGACCCTGTTCGACCCGAAGAACCTGTTGAACCCGGGCAAGAAGCTCGCACGGTAGGGTCCCGTCGCCCTTAGACAACCAGCCGAAAGGAAAGCCGTAGATGAACAAGTCCCAGCTCGTCGATGCTGTCGCGTCCGACAGCGGTCTGAGCAAAGCCGACTCGGCTCGCGCGATCGAGTCCGTCCTGGCCACGGTCACGAAGAGCCTGAAGAAAGGCGAGGAGGTCAGCATCACGGGCTTCGGCAAGTTCTCGGTCGTCAAGCGGGCCGCCCGCCAGGGCGTCAACCCGAGGACCGGCGAGCGCGTGAAAATCAAAGCCTCGAAGGCGCCCAAGTTCACGGCGGGCGCCGGCCTGAAGCAGGCGATCAGCCCGAAGAAAAAATAGGCAGAGGTCCGATGGCGCTGGTCAGCGAGCTCGACCTTCCGTCCTTCGACTACACCGATCCGACGCTGCGCGGGGAGGCGTTCCACGCGGCGATGGAGGAGGTGTCGAGGTCGGGCTGGCTGGCCCAGGCGCCGTTCGGCTACATGGTGCTCGACCGCGAGTCGGGCGAGCACTTCCTGCGCACCCGCTCGGCGATCTTCCCGGGCATGAAGATCGCGGAGATCTTCGGCGTGACCGAGGGCCCGCTGTACGAGCAGATGGTGCGCAACATCCTGCACATCAACGGCCCGGACCACTCGCGGCTGCGCTCGCTCGTGAACCCGGCGCTCTCGCCGCGGGCGGTGGAGCGCTACAGGCCGCGGATGCGGGCCTTCCTGGAGGACCTCTTCGAGGCGGCGGCCGGCGGCGCGGGCGAGGGGCAGGAGGTGAGGTGCGACTTCGTCGAGGCGTTCGCGAAGCCGTACCCGTCGCAGGTAATCGCGTCGGTGATGGGCGCGCCGGTCGAGGACGCGCCGCGGCTCCACCACTGGTCGAACTGGATCCAGAAGCAGTTCGACGCGGGCGCGATGGCGAGCGAGAAGGAGAAGATCGAGGAGGCCGTCGAGGAGTTCTACGAGTACGCCGAAGGGCTGCTGCGGGCGCGCCGGGCCGCGCCGGGAGATGACCTGATGTCGAGCTTCATCGCCGCCGAAGAGGAGGGCGATCGCCTCTCGGACGTCGAGTGCATCAACCTCGTCTTCAACATCCTCGCCGGAGGCGTCGACACGACGCAGAGCCAGATGGCGCACGCGATCAGGCTGCTGGCCGAGCGGCCGGAGCAGTGGCGCCTCTTGGGCGAGCGTCCCGAGCTGGCCGGGGCGGCGGTCGAGGAGGCGCTCCGCTACGAGCCGATCACGCCGTTCACGGCGCGGATCATGACCGAGGACGTGACCTACCGCGACGTCGTCTTCCCGAAGGACACGGTCGTGATGGTCTGCGCGTTCACGGGCAACCGGGACTTCGTGAAGGACGGCGGCGAGGAGGCCGGCGGGACAGCCGTCGACCCGGACGTGTTCGACATCGCGGCGGACCGCGGTCGGGCGCGGCCGCTGACGTTCGGCGCGGGGGTGCACTACTGCCTCGGCGCGAACCTGGCCCGGCTGGAGATGCAGGAGGGGCTCGCGTTCCTCGCGGAGCGGCTGCACGGTCTGGCCCTCGACGGCGAGCCCGCCTTCGGGACCGTCTCGGGCATCTACGGCCTCGAAGAGCTGCCGATCCGGTTCACCGTCTGACCGCTTCGGCGGGTCGGAAACACGCCGCGAGGTCGATCCGTCCAGACGGGCGGATTGAGGGGGGTGGCACGAGGCCGCTCCGCTCGACTTACGGGCATGACCGAACGGACTCTCAAGACCTGCCTCGCGACGGCTCTGCTGCTCCTCCTCGCCGCGGCGCCCTCCCAGGCCGGTCGATACCACGTGTACTCATGTCGGATGCCGGATGGGGAGGTCGCGCCTGTGGATGGGTGGAGCGGGAGCCACACCGGGACGTTCACCTACGCCAACAACAGCTGCACGAGCGGCGGGTCGTTGACCGCTGCACTCGGCGACCAGGCAGTGAGGACGGCGAACACGGATGTTGCTACTTGGGCCTTCACGGCGCCGGCGGGCGAGACGCTTGCGGGGGCTACGTTGTGGCGGGCAGGGGATGCGGACGGAGGCGCTGCGGTAAACGCAATCTACGGAGCCTGGCTCGCGGCACCAGCAAACAAAAACGACCCATCTGACGCATTCGGTGGGTGTTCTGCGGGATCACAGTGTCCTGCAGGGATAGGAAATAGAGAGGACCCGCTGAGCGTCGAAAACCGCGTCGCGGTACCCGTCGCCAAACTCAGCAGTCACCTATACGCAGATGCGTCGTGCTTTGGGCAAGACGAATTCGAATGCCCCACCGGCCAAGGCGACTCCAACAACTACGCCGCGGCCCTCTACCTCTACGCCGCCGATCTCACGCTGGAACAGACGGCCGGACCGACGGTGTCCTCCGTGGGCGGAGAACTGGTCTCGGCGTCGACCGTCTCAGGCTCGAGCGACCTAACGTTCGCGGCGAGCGATCCCGGCTCGGGCGTCTACGAGGTCCGCTTCGCGATCGACGGGACGGTCGTGCAGTCGACGGTCCCTAACGAAGCTGGGGGAAGCTGTCGCGACGTCGGGCAGACGACCGACGGGCTGCCCGCGTTCCTTCACCTGCAGCCGTGCCCGGCGTCGGTCAGCGCGGACGTGGCCTTCGACGCTTCGGGCCTCGCCCCCGGGACGCACCATCTCCTCGTGAGCGTGCTCGACGCGGCCGGCAACTCGGCGCCGCTGCTCGACCGGACGATCACGGTCGCGGCTCTGGCTCCGGCTCCGGGCCAGACGTCGCTCGCCTCGACGCCCGGCGCACCGGCGCTGCCCGGGACGCCCAACGGCGTGGGGGCGACGAGCGCCGCGGTTCTCACGGCGCGTTGGCGGACCACGGCCAAGCCTCATCTGCTGGCCCCGTTCGGTCGCGCCGAGACGATCACGGGCCGGCTCACCGACCCGGGCGGCGTTCCGATCGCGGGCGCTCAGATCGCGGTCAACTCGACCGCGGCGATGGCCGGGGCGGCCGCCGCCGAGATGAAGGGCGCGGTCACCTCTGCGAGCGGGACGTTCGTTCTCCGGCTGCCGGCCCGCCTGTCCTCCCGCACGGTCGTCCTCTCCTACACCGCCCACGCAGGCGATCCGACGCCGGCGGCGAGGGCGAGCCTCGAGCTCGAGGTGAAGGCGCCGGTGAGCTTGGCGATCGCTCCGCGCGTCGCCGCCTCCCGCGGAACGATCTCGTTTCACGGCCGGCTGCTCGCGGGACCGTTCCCGAAGGGCGGCAAGCCGGTGGTGCTCGAGGCCCGCTCCGGTCGCGGTCGCTGGATCGAGTTCCACGTCGCCCGGACCGATCGGCGGGGGCGCTTCACGGCGCGCTATCGCTTCAAGTACCCCGGGCCCGTCCGCTACCAGTTCCGGGCTGTCTGCGAAGGCGAGGCCGACTATCCGTTCGCGACCGGCGCGAGCCGGGCGATGGGGGTGATGGAGCGTTGATGTCTCACTGATGACAGGCTTCGGTCTCCCGCCGGCGAATTCTTATGCCTCCCTTCGGGCGGTTCCGCTACATGGACGACCGCCGCGTGTTCGGGACGTGTGAGGATGGGCTCTGCCGGCGTTCGCCGGTGAGCGGGAAACGAGGACGAGCGAGGTGCGGATGCGATCAGGTGGACGGCGGCGGCTGCGGTGCGGAGTCCCTCCCGCCGTCCTCTGCGCCCTCGCGCTCCTCGCCCAGTCCGCCGCGGCCGCTCCGGCGGTCTCGGTCTCGCCGCTGAACGGCACGCCGGACGCCTCGCCCTACACGCAGATCAGCTTCCTCGGCGTTCCCGCCGGCCAGATCGCCGACGTGACGGTGACCGGCTCGCGCACGGGCCGGCACAGCGGCAAGCTCGAGCCCTACGCGAGCGCGCCCGGCGCGAGCTACGTCCTCTCCCACCAGCTCGGCCAGGGCGAGTCCGTGACGGCCTCGGCGGTCGTCGGCCCGAAGGGCCACACCGCGCACGTCCGGACGACCTTCACGGTCGAGCGGTACGCGAACTACCAGGTCCAGCAGGCCAAACCGTTCTCGATCAGCGGCCACAACGAACAGGCCTTCCAGTCCCAGCCGAAGCTCCGGCCCCCGATCGTGAACGTGACCGCCAACAACCCGGGCGTCTCGCCGGGGGACGTCTTCCTGACGCCCACGCACGGCTACGGCCAGACGGGCAACATGATCCTCGACCCGCAGGGGCGCCTGCTGTGGTTCCACCCGGTTCCCAAGGGCGACGACGCGACCGACTTCCAGGTCGAGACCTACCGGGGCCAGCCGGTCCTCGTCTGGTGGGAGGGAGTCGTGCCGCCGATGCTCGGCGTCGGCTTCGGCCGCGACGAGATCGTCGACACCTCCTACCGGAAGGTCGCGACGGTCAACGCCGGCAACGGCTACCAGGCCGACCTCCACGACTTCCAGATCACGCCCTCGGGCTCCGCGTTCTTGACGGCCTACTCGCTCGTGTCGGCGAACCTCGGCTCGGCCGGCGGTCCGGGCAACGGCATCCTCCAGGACGCGATTCTCCAGGAGGTGGACATCGCGACGGGCCTCGTGATGTTCGAGTGGCACGCCTACGGCCACGTCGCCCTCAGCGACTCATACGGGCGCGTGCCGCACTACTCGAACGAGCCCTTCGACTTCTTCCACATCAACTCGGTATCGCTCGACCCGTGGGGGGACGGCAACTTCGTCGTCTCCTCGAGGAACACCTGGGCGGCCTATGAGATCGACCACGTCACCGGCTCGATCCTCTGGCGCCTCGGCGGCAAGCACCCCAGCTTCAAGATGGGCGCCGGCACAGGCACCGCCTACCAGCACGACGTTCGCTGGCAGTCCGACCGCACGCTCACGATCTTCGACAACGGCGCCGTGCCGAAAGTCCACTCGCAGTCGCGCATCCTGCGCGAGCGGATCGACTGGGCGCACCGGAGCGTGAGCCTCGTCGGTCGTCTCATCGGCGGCATCTCATCCGGCAGCCAGGGCAACGGGCAGCTCATGTCCAACGGCAACACCTTCGTCGGCTGGGGCGAAGAGCCCTTCATGACCGAATTCGGGCCGGCCGGGCAGGTCCTCTTCAGCGCCCGCTTCCCCTCGCCGGGCCAGTCCTACCGCGCCTACCGCTTCCCCTGGAGCGCAACGCCGGCCTCGCGGCCGGCGGTTGCCGTGAAGCGCGCCTCCGCGAGCGCGGCGACCGTCTACGCGAGCTGGAACGGCGCGACCTCGGTGAGCTCCTGGCGGGTCCTCGCGGGGGCCTCGGCCTCCTCGCTCGCGCCCGTCGCGCAGGCGGCCTGGGCGAACTTCGAGACGGCCGTCCCGGTCGGAGTCGGCACCGCCTACTTCGAGGTCCAGGCGCTCGGCGCCGAAGGGCAGGTGCTCGGGACCTCGGGCGCGGTCAAGGGCTGAGAGAGCCGCTGCTTCGTCGCACGGGAACTGGGTTGGCGGCGAGCAGCGCGCTCACGGTGCCTCGTCCAGGGGCCCTCGACTTCCTGCGGTCCCTGCACAGGCACACGATTTGGGTCGGCCCCCTCGCCGGCAGCGCCCCTCAGCCCAGGTTCCGCGTCCACGCAGATCCGCAGGAGCGCCTAACGACGCTCGCTCAGGATCGAGCCTGGTGCGCATCCGCTGGTTCTACCATCCCCAACCAACGTGTCGCCAAGCAGCCCAGCTCCCGGCGAGGCCGGCGACGTCGACTTCCCGCGCGGCATAGAGCCGGCTGCCGCCAGCGAGAACGACGTTCTTGCAACAGCCGCCGCGGGCCCCCGCGCGTTGCGCGGAGGCGGCCTGCGGCTCCTGGCATTCGGCGCGGGCACCCTCGTCAGCGTATTCTCGGCCGCGCTGCTTCTCCGGCACCTGGGCCGGGCCGACACGGGCCGTTACGCGACCGTGCTCTCGCTGGTTGCGATCGTCGCCTCGCTGTCAGATCTGGGGCTCACGGCCGTGGGGGTGCGAGAAATCTCCTCGCGACCTCAGGCGGAGCGTTCGGACCTGGCACGTGACCTGCTCGGGCTTCGCATCACGCTCACGCTTCTCGGCGGCCTCATCACGACGGGCATCGCGGCTGTCGCCTACTCACCGCGGTTGGCGGCGGGCGTCGCGCTCGCCTCGATAGGCCTGCTCCTCCAAACGATCCAGGACAACTACTCGCTGTCACTCGTCGTCGGTCTCCGGTTCGGCTGGATTGCGCTCCTGGACTTCATGCGGCTGCTCTTCACGGCGATCGCGACGGCGCTCTTGGTCCTGGTCGGTGCGACCCTGCTCCCCTTCCTCGGGATGTCGATACCGGTGGGCCTCCTCCTGATCGCAGGCACGGTCCTGCTGATCCGCGGGTCGCGATCCCTCGCCCCGAGCTTTGATGTCGCAAGGTGGCGAGGGTTCCTGGCTGGCATGGTGCCCTACTCGCTGGCGATCGCCGCGTCCGCGCTGTACTTCCGGGTCGCGATCCTGCTCGTGGCAGCAATCTCGAGCCCTGGCCAGGCAGGCGACTTCGGAGCGTGCTTTCGGATCGTCGAAGTGCTCGCCATGGTTCCCATTCTGCTCATAGGCTCGGCCCTGCCGATCTTCTCGCGTGCGGCCTCGAATGACCACGAGCGGCTCGGCTACGCGCTCGGCCGGGTCTTCGAAGTGACGACCATCGTCGGCGCATGGGTTGCCGTCTCGGTCGCGGTGGCCGCGCCGCTGGTCATCGAAATCGTCGGCGGGCGCCAGTTCAAGGGCGCAGCGCCCGTCCTTGCACTGCAGGGGATCGGCGTGGGTGCGATGTTCGTGAGCCAGGTCTGGGCCAACGGGCTGCTGAGTCTCGGCCTGTATCGCCGGATCCTCGCGATCAGCCTTTCGGCGCTGGCGATGAACGCCGCCCTGGTTGCGGCCCTGACAGCCGTCGATGGGTCCCGCGGCGCTGCCATAGCGACCTCGATCGCCGAGATCGTCCTTGCGGTCGTGCAAATGCTCGCAGTTGTCAGAAGCCGGCCCGGACTGCGTCCGTCGCTCCGGGTTCTGCCGCGGACAGCCCTGGCGGCGGGCCTCGGTCTCGCGCCTCTCGCGCTGGCCTACCTGGGTGTCCCGACGATCGTCCGTCTGTTCGTCTCATCGGTCCTGTTCATTGGCGTGATCGCCGCAACACGCGCCTACCCCCCGGAGCTGCTCGACCTGCTCCCCAGCCGACGGCTGAATCTCGACAATGAGCGCACAGCGTGACGGTCGTCGTCCATCTCGTACGGAGCCGCCCTGGCCCGATCCGTTTCCGGCACGCTGCGGGGGACGCCCAGGTCCTGCGAAGGGGTCGGCTTCGGTCGGCGCTCGCTCGGGGCACGCAGGCCGCGCCGGTGGGGCCTGGACATCCGGTAGGCTCGACGCCGGTCTCCTCCGGGAGCAGTCTGGCTCAGGCGACGCGCTGACGGGTGACCGACTCCTCGATAGATGCCGGCGATCGAACTTCCCAAGAGCATGCAGCGCTTGGCGCGCCGGGCATACGAGTCGCTCGCTCTCAGGCGGCCGGCTGGCGAGGACCTGATTCCCCCGGCACGCCTTCACACGGTTGGCGACACCGACTTCCGAGCGACCGGCGACGAGTTCTTCGGCCTGTTCCGCGAGCTGGTCGGCCTGCGTCCCGACGACCGCGTGCTCGACGTCGGCTGCGGCATCGGCCGCATCGCGCGCCCGCTGACCGGCTATCTGAACGACGAAGGCTCCTACGACGGCTTCGACGTCGCCGAGATCGCGATCAAGTGGTGCAGCCGCAATTACACCCCGCGCCATCCGAACTTCCATTTCCGGCACGTTGCGGTGGCGAACGGCTCGTACAACCCGAGCGGTGCGCAGCCGGCCGAGACGTTCGTCTTCCCCTACGAGAACGCGAGCTTCGACTTCGTCTTCCTGACGTCCGTCTTCACCCACATGATGCCGGCGGAGGTCCAGCGCTACGCAGGGGAGATCGAGCGGGTGCTGGCACCGGGTGGGCGCTGTCTGAGCACCTTCTTCCTGCTCAACGACGCGTCGCGAGCCCTCATCGGCGCCGGTCGATCTACCCAGCCCTTCCACGATGTCGTGCCTCCCTACGCGATCGTCGACCCGGAGAACCCGGAGGCGGCCGTCGCCTACGAGGAGCAATGGGCGATGGAGACGCTCACGGCGGCGGGCCTCACCCCGCGCCGTCCTCCCAACTACGGCAGCTGGCCCGGACGCGAGACCTTCACGAGCTACCAAGACATCGTCATCTCAGACAAGGGCTGACGGGCGAGATGGGCCGCCAGCGCGTCCTCGTTATCAGCGAGGACCCGGTCGGGGAGGAGATGGGGGGCAACGCGATCCGCGCCTTCGAGCTCGCGAAGGTGCTCGCGCAGCACGCTGAGGTGAAGCTCGCCGCCCCAAGCTCGGCCGCTGCTCAGACGGAGCTCCCTCAGGTGCCGCTCGACGCCGACGAGCCGCAACGTCTGGTCAGCGAGCTGCGCGACGTCGATGTCGTACTGACGCTCCCTCAGGGCCCCGGGCGCTCCGCGCAGCTGCGCCGGTCGAACGCGCGGGTTGTCTACGACCTCTATGACCCCAAGCCTTTGCAGATGTTCGAGGCGATGGCGGGCAAGCGTCCCGCGGAGCGCGCCTACTGGGCGCGGATCGCTCTCGACCACACGCTCGAGGCGCTCCTCGCGGGCGACTTTCTGATCTGCGCCGGAGATCGGCAACGAGACCTGTGGCTCGGCGCTCTGCTTGCGGCCGGGCAGATCTCCCCCTCGCTGTACGAGACCGACCCGACGCTTCGCTGTCTGCTGGACGTGGTCCCGTTCGGGATCCCTCCGGAGCCGCCCGCTCCATTCGCCGGGAACGGTCCGCGCGAGCGCTTCGCGGGCCTCGAGCAGGACGCCGAGATAGTGCTCTGGAACGGGGGGCTGTGGGACTGGCTCGACCCAGTCGCAGCGGTGCAGGCAGTCGCGCTCATCGTCGAGCGCAGGCCCCGCGTGCGGTTGGTCTTCATGGGGGCAGCCCCTTCCGACCCGGCGCAGGCACGAGCCGCCTCGGCGGCACACAGGCTCGCCGCCGAACGCGGCCTGCTCGACCGTGTCGTGTTCTTCAACGATCGGCGGGTGCCTTATCCCGAGCGGTCGGACTGGCTGCTGGCGGCCACTTGCGCGATCTCGCTGCACACCGAGCACCTCGAGACGAGGTTCTCCTTCCGCACGCGTCTTCTCGACTGCTTCTGGGCGGGACTGCCGATCGTCTGCACCGCAGGCGACGAGCTCGCCGATCTCGTCGAGCGGGCCGGTCTCGGCGCGAGCGTCCCGGCGGGTCGTCCGGAGCTGCTTGCCGAGCGGCTCCTCGGCGTGATCGAGCGGGGTCGGTCGTCCTACGAGCCGGCGCTCGCAGAGGTGGCGGGGCGCTACCGCTGGACAACCGCGGCTGCGCCCCTGGTGGCCTGGATGCGGGCCGGCGCTCCTCCTCGCCCGAGCGCGGGCATCTATGCGCGATCCGCCGGCGGGCGCCGCGCGCGAGCCGGCGCGACGCGTCTGCTGCGCGCGCTGATGCGAGCGGCGCGCCGGATCAGCTGAGAGCCCGCTCGATCTCGAGCAGCCCGGCTGTCCTCGCCCGCTGGATCGCCCTGCGCTTGCGCAGTGTCGCCGGGAGCTCGCCGGCGGCCTGCCGGAGCCCGCGGATGTGCGCTGCTCCGAGCCCGTGGAGCGAGTTGAAGACGAGCCACTTCGCCTGAAAAAGCAGGATCCGGGGGAGATGGAAAAGCAGCAGCGCCGCCGGGAAGTCCTTCACCATGACCAGCATCTGGTTGCGGACGATCAAGCTCGCGTAGCGGCCCGGCTCGCGGCTCGTCGTCGCGCTGCCCATGTGAAAGCAGACGGCCTTCGGCACATACCTCGTGCGCAGGCCGAGCAGGCGCG
>Ga0335082_10008442_pt1 | contig 11189 bp, 10 predicted proteins | sample Lox_Sample_41_FD_206718 | JGI IMG/M metagenome (GOLD analysis project Ga0335082, IMG submission 206718) | Soil microbial communities from Loxahatchee National Wildlife Refuge, Florida, United States - Lox_Sample_4.1 | ecosystem: Environmental > Terrestrial > Soil > Wetlands | place: USA... | reverse complement strand
TGCGGGGCGTGAAGGTCGCAGCCCCGCTCTTGATCAGAGCGGCGACATCCGGTTTGTCTGAATGCGATCCCGGACCGGTCGTATCGTCATTCGGATTGGGATTGCTGGGATCGTAGATGATGACCGAGCCGTTCTGATATCGGAAGATGCACCAGAAATGGCCGTCTTCCTGATCCTGGTAGAGCTCCGTGAGGCTGCCATCGTCTTCAGCGATCGTAATGAGCAGCTTGGAATCGCCGGCGAAGCCGGGCGAAGAGAGCATCGTGCCGCCGAGCAGCATGGCAGAGAAAGCACCCGCGACGGCGAACCTGGCGACGAGCGGTTTGGAATGGATGCGTGCCATCGAAACCTCCTGTTGAACGGGCATCTGGGAATTCCGTCGGAGGGTCCGGTGTGCGCGTTCAGGGCGCGCAGTGACGATCCGCACAGGGCGGATTGGGCAGAACCGGCTGTGAATTGACCGCAATCACCGCGGCAGGATGGCGGGATCGTTCAGGGTCTCGAGGGTCCATATGCGGGCGATCGCCGCCTTCATCTCACCCGGCGAGGCGCCGCCGCGGAAGCCTGCAAGGCGGATCGCCTTCGCTTCGATCTCCGCTTGCGTCAGCGTGTTGCCGGGATCGCCCTTCGGCTCGTCCACCCTGGCGGCATGCCAGCGGCCGTCGGCGGTGCGCGCCTTGACCTTGCCGATCCAGCGCCTGGGATAGGCCGCGTCGACCTCCGGATCGCGCGCCATGCGCACCTTCGCGCGGAACGCGGCGACGGCGGGATCGGTGAGCGCATGTCGCTCGAACGCATCGAGATCGGCGACGCCATGGACGGCGATCAGCCCGAGCACGCTGCCCATGGAGAACTTCGCCTGATGCACCGTGCGCGGCACGTCGACGGCGCCGAGCACGTCGATCGCCGCCTGATGCACTTCCGCCACCACCTCGGCGATCTCATCGGCCCCGATACCTTCACGCCGCATCAGGAGCTGCAGCGCATCGGCGGCGGGATGGGTGTGGCGACAGGCGGCGTGCCACTTGAACGAGGTCTCCGCCGTCGCCCAGCGCGTGCCCAAGCCATCGACCAACCGCGCGGGATCGGCATCGCGCGACATGCCGGCCGCCATGCCTTGCGCGCCGTCGAGGATCCGCGCCGCACCTTTGAACCCGTCGCGGGCGAGATAGGCCGCCATCATGCCATCGCTGGCGGCCTTCGCCGTGTGCAGCTGCTTCGAATCCGCGGCGTCGCGCAGGAATTCCCAGAGGCCGGCGGCCTGGGTCCCCGCCGAGCCGATCGCGTGGCGGAGCGCCGCGGCATCGAGGCCGAGCAGCTTGCCGACCGCCGCCGCCGCGGCAATCGTTCCCGCCGTGCCGGTCGTGTGGAAGACTTCGTAGTGCGAGCGGCCGAGGAATTCGCCGACGCGGATGCCGACCTCATAGCCGGCGATGGCGGCGGTCAGGATCTCCGCCCCGGTCTTGCCCTCGGCCTCCGCCACCGCGAGCACCGGCGGGAAGACCACGGTCGCCGGATGAAAGACCGATCCGTTGTGCACGTCGTCCTGCTCGACCACATGCGAGGCCGCGGCGTTGATCATCGCGGCGAAATAGGGCGAGCTGCGCCGGCGGCTGGTGACGATGGTGCTGGGGCCGTCCGCCGGCCCCATCCGTTCGACAAAATGCGCGATCGCGTCGACCTGTGCCGCCCCCTTGCCGGCGAGCGCCGAGCCCAGCCAGTCGATCAGCAGGCCCTTGGCGAAGCGGGCCACCTGCGGCGGAACATCGGGCAGCGTGAGCCCCGCCACGAAGCGACACAGCGCGCCCGTCGGGTCCACCTCCTCGCTTTTGCCAGCTTGCCGGTCGCGCATGGGCCGTGGTTCCATCCCCTGGTCGGCGGTCACTATATCGGCTCGCCGCAAGGCCCCGAAGGAGAAACATGGCCGAGGGAACCCGGGATTCCGCCACCACCTGGCCGGCGGAGGTCTATCGCACCCTGAAGGCGGCGGAGGTGCGCCAGGCCGCCTATGTGCCCGATGCCGGGCACACCGCGCTCATAGACCTGTTCCTGGCCGATTCCGAGGTCGCCGCGACCGTCCTCACCACCGAGGAGGAAGGCGTCGCCATCGCCGCCGGCGCCTGGCTCGGCGGGCAGCGCAGCGTGCTACTCATGCAATCGAGCGGCGCCGGCAACTGCATCAACATGCTGTCGCTCCCGGTAATGGGCCGGTTCCCGCTGCTGATGCTGGTGACCATGCGCGGCGAATGGGCCGAGTTCAATCCCTGGCAGGTGCCGATGGGACGCGCCACCCAGCCCGCCCTGGAGGCGATCGGGATCCGCGTGATGCGCGCCGACGAACCGGCATTGCTGGTCGAGACGGTCGGCGCCGCAGCGGCGCTCGCCTATGACTCGGACCAGCAGGTCGCGGTGCTGATCGGGCAACGCCTGCTCGGGCGGAAGAAGTGGTGACGCCGATGAGCACATCCTCCACCCTCTCCCGCCGTGCCGCCGTCGCCGCTTTGCTTGCGCCGCGCAAGGATCTGCTGGTCGTGACCGGGCTCGGCTCGCCCACCTACGACGTGCATGCCGCCGGCGACCGCGACGACAACTACTATCTCTGGGGCGCGATGGGCGGTGCGGCGCTGGTCGGACTCGGCCTCGCCCAGGCGCAGCCCAAACGCCGCGTGCTCGTCGTCACCGGCGACGGCGAGCAGCTGATGGCCTTCGGCAGCCTCGCGACCATCGCCGCCGCCGGACCGCGCAACCTCGCCATCGCCGTCATCGACAACCAGCACTACGGCGAGACCGGCATGCAGGTGAGCCATACCGGCCGCGGCATCGACCTCGCCGCCGTGGCTGCTGCCGCCGGCTTCGCCGCAGCAGCCACGCTCCGCAACGAAGCCGAGATCGCCGCCATCGCGCCGACGCTGAACGAACCCGCAGAGGGCCCGCGCTTCTACGTGATCAAAGTCGCGGCGGACAGTCCGCCGCGCTCCATGCCGTCACGGGATGCGGTCTTCATCAAGAACCGCTTCCGCGCCCATCTCGGCTTCGCGGCCGGATAGGTCGAGGCATGACCGCGACCCTCACCCGCTTCGCCAACATCGTCGCCGGCACACCGCGCACCGCCGCGACGGAGTTCGAGAGCTTCGACCCCTATACCGGCAAGCCCTGGGCGCTGGTGCCACGCTGCACCGCCGTCGATGTCGACGCCGCCGTCAATGCGGCGGCGCAAGCCTTCCGCGGCCCCTGGCGCGGCATGACGCCGACGGCGCGCGGCAAGCTGCTGGTGCGCTTCGCCGACCTGCTGGCCGCCAATGCCGAGCGGCTCGCCGCGATCGAGACCCGCGACAACGGCAAGCTCATCAGCGAGATGACGGCGCAGCTCCGCTATGCGCCCGAATGGTATCGCTATTTCGGCGGTCTCGCGGACAAGATCGAGGGCGCCGTGCTGCCGATCGACCGACCCGGCATGTTCGCCTTCACCCGCCGCGAGCCGCTGGGCGTGATCGCGGCGATCGTGCCCTGGAACTCGCCGCTGCTGCTGCTGACCTGGAAGCTGGCGCCGCTGCTCGCCGCCGGCAACACCGTGGTGATCAAGCCCTCCGAGCACGCCTCCTGCTCCACCCTCGCCTTTGCCGCTCTCTTCGCCGAGGCCGGCTTTCCCGAGGGCGTGGTCAACACCGTCACTGGATTCCCGGCGGAGGCCGGGATGCCGCTGGTCTCGCATCCGCAGGTCGCCAAGGTCGCCTTCACCGGCGGCGAGGCCGGCGGGCTCGCGGTCTATGGCGCGGTCGCGGCCAACCTGAAATCGGTGACGCTGGAATTGGGCGGCAAGTCGGCCAACATCGTCTTCGCCGACGCCAATATCGAGAGTGCCATCAACGGCGCCGTCTCCGGCATCTTCGCCGCCACCGGCCAGACCTGCATCGCGGGCTCGCGCCTGCTGGTGGAGCGCAAGGTCCACGACCGCGTGGTCGCGGGGTTGGTCGAGCTCGGCCGCACCGCGCGCATGGGCGATCCCTCGAATGCCGAGACCCAGGTTGGACCGATCACCACCCTCGCCCAGCGCGACAAGGTGCTGGGCTATATCGACATCGCCCGCAAGGACGGTGCCTCCTGCGTGCTCGGTGGCGGCCGGCCGGACAATGCCGCGCTCGGCGAGGGCTGGTTCGTCCAGCCCACCGTCTTCACCAATGTGCGCAACGACATGCGCATCGCCCGCGAGGAGGTGTTCGGCCCGATCCTCTCCGTCATCCCCTTCGATGACGAGGAGGAGGCCTACGCCATCGCCAATGACAGCCCCTACGGCCTCGCTGCCGGGCTCTGGACCGCGGACATGGGCCGGGCTCTCCGCGGCAGCGCCGCGCTGGAGGCCGGCACGGTCTGGGTCAACACCTATCGCGCGGTCAGCTACATGGCCCCGTTCGGCGGTTACAAGCGCAGCGGCATCGGCCGCGAGAGCGGCCAGGACGCGATCGACGCCTATCTCCAGACCAAGACCGTCTGGATCGACACGATCGGCAAGACCGCCAACCCCTTCATCATCCGATAACGTCACAACTAGACTGGAACAACGCCATGGAGACGATCGGCTTCATCGGGCTGGGGAGGATGGGCCGGCCCATGGCTTCCAACCTCTGTCGCAAGGGGTTCCGCCTGGTCGTCCACGACGTCAACCGCGCCGCCGTGGCCGCGTTGGAGGCGCTGCAATGCCGCGGCGCCGAATCCGCGGCGCAGGTGGCGGCGGAATCCGACGTGGTCGTCACCATGCTGCCGAACTCGGCGATCGTCACCGAGATCGTCGCCGGACACGACGGCGTGCTCGACCATGCGCGGCGCGGCGGCCTCGTCATGGACATGAGCACGGTCAGCCCGGAGGCCACGGATACGCTGGCGCGGGCCGCGGCGGCGAAGGGATTGGGCTTCGTCGATGCCCCGGTCGGGCGCCTCGCCGAGCATGCCGATCGCGGCGAATCCCTCTTCATGGTCGGCGGGACGCCGCAGGACTTCGCCCGGGTGAAGCCGCTGCTGGAGGCGATGGGCACAACGATCCATCATTGCGGCCCGGTCGGCAGCGGCACGCGCACCAAGCTCGTCAACAACTTCATCGCCGTCTCCCTCTGCCAGATGAACGCCGAAGCCCTGGCGCTCTCCCAGCGCTTCGGCCTCGATCTCGAGAAGACCCTGGAGGTGCTGCACGGCACCACCGCGACCAACGGCCAGCTGAAGCTCAACTGGCCGAACAAGGTGCTGAAGGGCGACGTCGCCCCCGGCTTCACCATCGACCTTGCGCACAAGGATTTGAGCCTGATCGTCGATGCCGCCAATGCCGCGAAGGTGCCGATGCCGCTGGCAGCCGCCGCCCGCGAGGCCTTCAGCGCCGCGCGGGCCAGCGGCTTCGGCGGCCAGGACTTCTCCTCGATGGTGGACGTGCTCTGCACCATGGCGGGGATCGAGAAACCGCGCCTCAAGAAGTGACGGGAGAAGACATGCTCACCCTCATCCATAGAGCAAAGAGCCGCTCCGGCAGCATCCTCTGGCTGCTGGAGGAGATCGGCGCGCCCTATGCGGTCAGGCTCGTGACCATCAGGAGCGTCGACGGCAGCGGCGCGGTCGACCCGGCCAACCCGCATCCCCACGGCAAGGTGCCGGCGCTGATCCACGACGGCGCGCTCATCTTCGAGAGCAGCGCCATTGCGCTCTATCTCACCGATCTCTTCCCGGAAGCGAAGCTCGGGCCGCGCATCGGCGACCCAAAGCGCGGGCCGCTGCTCTCGTGGCTGGCCTATCGGCCGGGCGTGATGGAGCCGGCCATGATGGAGCGCCGGCTCGGCATCAACCACATGTACGGCGCCATGGGCTGGGCGACGCCGGACGAGGTCGAGGCCTTGTTCAACCGGCATCTCGCGGAGAACCGCTACTTCCTCGGCGACGATTTCTCCGTCGTGGACGTCATGCTCGGCGGCGGCATCAACTTCATGCTGATGTTCAAGGTGATGACCGAGACACCGGTGCTGAAGGACTATTGCGCCCGCATCACCGCGCGGCCGGCGTTCCAGCGGATGATGCAGATCGACGCGGCGACGTGACGCCTGCTATTTCACCGCGCCCATGGTGAGGCCGCGCACCAGATGGCGCTGCACCAGGAGCGCAAAGACCACGATCGGCAGGGCGCCGAGCACGCCGGCGGCGGACATCGAGGCCCAGTCGGTGTCGATGCGGCCGATCAGGGTCGCGGTGCCGCGTGGCATGGTCATCGAGCCCGGGGTCGCGGTGAGTGCCAGGGCGAACAGGAACTCGTTGAAGGTGACGATGACGGCGAAGATCGCGGTCGCGGCGAGGCCGGGTGCGGCCAGCGGCAGGGCGATGCGGCGGAAGGCGTTGAAACGGGAGTCGCCGTCCACCATCGCCGCCTCCTCGAGATCGACCGGGATCTCGCGGAAGAAGCTCTCCATCATCCAGACGCAGAAGGTGATGTTGAAGGCGGTGTAGGTGATGATGAGGCCGAGCCAGGTGTCGAGGAGATGCAGGCTCAGCATCAGGAGATAGACCGGGATCAGGATCACCACCGGCGGCACGATCCGCAGCGTCAGGAGCGAGAGGCCGATCTTCCGCTCCAGGCGATATTTCAGGTGGAAGCGGGCGATCGCATAGGCGCCGAGCGAGCCCGCGACCAGCGCCAGGGTGACGGAGACGATGGTCACGATCAGCGAGTTCCGCAGGTAGGCGCCGAACTCCTTCTCCGAGAAGAGATGCACATAGTTCTGGATGGTCCAGACATGGGGATAGAGGGTCGCGTCCTGGGTGATCTCCTGGTTCGACTTGAACGATGCCGCGACCATCCAATAGATCGGCAGCAGCACGATCACCAGCAGCAGCAGCACGACCACCGCGCGGGCGAGGGAGACCTTCCAGTTGGGGGTCATTCCGGCCCTGCCCGCTTCAGCATCCGGACCGCGAAGAGCGCGAAGGCGAGGATGATGAGGCCGATGGTGACGAAGAGCGCCGCGGCGTAGCCGGTCTGCTGGAACTTGAACGAGGTGTCGTAGCCGAAGATCGAGATGAGCTTGGTCGCCTCGCCGGGGCCGCCATGGGTCAGGACGAAGACCTGGTCGAAGGTGCCGAAGGCGTCGATGGTGCGGAGCACGATCGCGATCGCCAGCACCGGGCGCAGCATCGGCAGGGTGTGATCGACGAAGGTGCGCCAGGGCCCCGCCCCGTCCACGCGCGCCGCCTCGAACGGCTCCTGCGGCAGGCTCTGCAGCCCGGCGAGCAGGATCAGGAACATGAGCGGCGTCCATTCCCAGACGTCGAGCGCGACGAGACCGATGAAGGCCTTCAGGGGATCGCCGAGGATCTGCACCTGGCCGCCGCCCATCGCCTCGGAGAAGGCGGTCAGCATGCCGGCGTCGCTGGCATAGATCAGGCGGAACACGATCGCGACCACGACCGGCGTGATCACCATCGGGATGATCAGGATCGTCCTTAAGAGCCGGATGCCGTGGAACTCGCGCAGGCAGAAGAGCGCCAGCGAGAGGCCGAGCACGGTCTCGAATGCCACCGCGAAGAACACGAAGCGGACCGTGACCCAGAGCGAGTTCAGGTACTGCGGGTCGGTCCAGAGCTGGATGTAGTTGTCGAAGCCGACGAAGGAGATCGGCTTGCCGTAGCGATAGAACATCGCGCTCGCGCGCAGGCCGTCCCACAAGGGGTAGACCAGCACGCAGAGCACGATGAGAACGGCCGGGGCGAGCAGCAGGTAGGGCAGGGCCAGATCGAGCCCCGCCCCCTGCAGCCGTTCCTTCCGCCGCAAGCCCGCTGCGAGCTTGACCGCGTCGGTCATCAACCAGGCCTTACTTGTAGTAGCCGGCCTGGGTGAGGTAGGCGGTCACCTGCTTCGCGGCGTTGTCGAGCGCCGCACCGCCGCCGGAGCCCGCCTGCAGCGCCTTGTTGAGCTCGATGCCAAGGAGCTCCTCGACCTTGGCCCAATCCGGCGTGCGCGGCCGCGGCAGCGAACCGGCGTCGAGCTGCTTCAGGCAGACCGGGATCAGGCGGTTGCCCGGATCCGAGACGCCGAAGCCGGAACGCGTCACCGGCACCGAGCCCGCTTCCGCGAGCTTCTGCTGGATCTCGGCGCTGGTGTACCACTTCAGGAAGTCGATCGCGTTCTGCTTGTTCGGAGCCGACTTCGCGACGCCCGAGATGAAGATGCCCATCTGCGAGATGGCCTTCACCTGCTTCGGCACCACGCCGAAGTCGAGCTTTCCGGCGACCTTGGTCTGCGTCGGATCGTCGGCTTTGAGCGCGTTGCCGGTGTACTGGATGATGCAGCCGGCATCGCCGCCGAGGATCGCCGCACCCTCCTGGTCGCTGTCGAACTCGACGACGCCCGGCGCGGTGTTCGCCTTCATGGTGCCGACGAAGAAGTCGGCCGAGGCCTTGCCCGCCTCGGAATTGAAGGTGACGTTCCACTTGTCGTCGAAGAAATCGCCGCCGTAGGAGAGGAAGATCGGATACCAGGAGGTGACGATCGGGTTGCCGGAGACGCCGCGGAACACCACCGGATACTTGATCTTGCCGGCCGCGACCCCTTCCTTGCCCTTGGCGATGACCTCATCCCAGGTCGCCGGGCCGTCCTTGCCGTAGACGTCGTTGCGATAGGTCATGGTCTGCAGGTCGCCGACCACGGGGACGCAGATCAGCTTCGGCTCGGCGCTCTCGAAGCCCTTCACGCGCGGGCCTTGGCGCGGCGGCCAGAAGCCCATGTCGATCATGGAGCCGATCCAGTCCTTGCTGTTGCCGTCGATCCCGCCGGCACCCAGGTCCTCCAGCACGTCCGCGGCGCCGAACTGCGGCACCCAGGGATCGTCGAGGAAATAGATGTCGTACTGCCCGGCCTTGTTCTGGGCATCGGTGAAGAACTTCTCCAGCGTGACACCGTACTCGTCCTCGAGGAACGTGATGTCGAAGCCCTTCTCCTTGGCGAGCGGGATGATCTTCTCCTTGAACGGCGTCAGGCCGCCATCCGCGAAGGCCCCGATGATCACCTTGCCGCCGGCGGCGCGCGCCGGGGTGGTCTTCACCAGGGACGTCATCAGGCCGGAGCCGACCGCGAGGCCGGCGGCGCCGGCTTTCAGGACTTTCCGGCGGCTGATTGATTTCTTTGTGCCAGACATTGTTACCCTCCCTTGTTTCGTGCGCGATGCACACGTGTAGAACCGGTCTCGTCGAAGAAGCACGCGTCCGCGGTATCGAACGTCACGCCAACCGCCGAGCCGATCGGTGCGGTGAACCCGCGGCTCGCACGCAGAGTGAGGCGCTGGTCGCCGACGCGCACGTCGACCAGCGTCTCGTTGCCCATCGGCTCGACGACGTAGACCTCGCCGTTGAGCGCGCCGGGTCGCCCGGCTTCCGCCAGGCGGATGTCTTCCGGCCGGATGCCGATCTCGGTGATGCCGGAAGCCAGGCAGGCGCCGAGCCGCGCCGGATCGAGCGGCAGCGTCGCACCGGCGACATGCACGCCCCCTTGGTCGACCTCGCCCTTGAGGACGTTCATCGGCGGATTGCCGACGAAGAGCGCCACGAAGCGATTGGCCGGCCGGTCATAGATGTCGTGCGGCGGGGCGAGCTGCTGCAACTCGCCCTGGCGCATCACCGCGACCAGGTCGGCCATGGTCAGGGCCTCGGCCTGGTCGTGGGTCACATAGATCGTGGTGGCGCCCAATCGATGGCAGAGCCGCTTGATCTCGCCGCGCATGGAAAGCCTGAGGCGGGCATCGAGGTTGGACAGCGGCTCGTCCATCAGGAAGGCGGCGGGATCACGCACGATCGCCCGGGCCAGCGCGACGCGCTGCCGCTGGCCGCCGGAAAGCTGCCGCGGGTGGCGGTCGAGCAGCGGGTCGATCTCCAGCGCCTGCGCCACCTCTGAGATCTTCTTCGCCCGTTCTCCGGCATCGACCTTCCGGATCGAGAGCGGATAACCGATGTTCTCGGCGATCGTCATGTGCGGATAGAGCGCGTAGGACTGGAACACCATGGCGACGTCGCGGTCGCGCGGCTGCAGCCGCGTCACGTCGCGGTCGCCGATCAGCACCTTTCCCGCGCTCGGCAGCTCGAGGCCGGCGAGGATGCGGAGCGCCGTGGTCTTGCCGCAGCCCGAGGGCCCGAGCAGCGCCAGGAAGGTGCGGTCGGGAATGCTGAGGTCGAGGGAGTGCAGCGCGGTGAAGGCCTCGAACCGCTTCTCGATCCCCTCGTAGCGGACGCCGCTCATAGTGGCGGCCTCCCGGTGGTCGCGCGCACCACCAGCGAGACATCGAGCAGCTCGCGGTGGGAGACCGAGCGTCCGTCGCGCGCAGCGCCGACCACGAGATCGACCGCGCGGCGGCTCATCTCCACGGCGTCGGAGCGAACCGTGGTCAGCTGGATGCGGTTATGCGCCGCCAGCGGCACGTCGTCGAAGCCGACCACCGAGACGTCGTCGGGGACCTTGAGGCCGCGGCGCTCCAGCCGGTCGATGGTGGCGATTGCCTGCATGTCGTTGTGCGCGACCACGGCGGTGGCGCCGTCGTCGATCGCAATCGGCATCAGGCGGCGCTTCTTCAACGCCTTCTTGAAGCCGAGATAGCGCCGCTCGCCGGCATGCTCGCGCAGGTGATCGGAGACGAAGGCGAGGCGGCGGTGGCCGAGGCTGTAGAGATGCTCGACGATCGCCTCCATGGCGGCGACGTCGTCATGGTCGATCACCCCGAGGCGGGGATCGTCGAACTCGCCCAAGGATGCCAGTACGACCGGGATATCGCGGTCGAGCAGCGCCTTCGGCAGGGTCGAGGCCAGCGACATGCCGCCGATGATGACACCGTCCACGCGCCGCTCGATCCAGGCGCGGGCCGCCTCGTCCTCGGTGGCCGGCAGGCATTCGGTGTGTGCCGTCAGCACCGCGTAGCCGAGTGCGTTGGCCGCGCGCTCGACGCCGACCGCGAGCTGGGCATAGAAGGGATTGGTCAAGTCGGGCACCACGATGCCGATGGCGGAGCTGGTGCGCGCCTTCAGCGAACGGGCGATGGCGTTCGGGTGATATCCGGTCTCGGCGATGGCGCGTTCGACCCGGAGCCGGGTCTCCTCGGCCACCATGGCCGTGCCACGGATCACGTTGGAGACCGTGGACTTGGAGACTCCCGCCCGCTCGGCAACGTCCATCAGCGTGG
>Ga0335082_10008440_pt1 | contig 11191 bp, 5 predicted proteins | sample Lox_Sample_41_FD_206718 | JGI IMG/M metagenome (GOLD analysis project Ga0335082, IMG submission 206718) | Soil microbial communities from Loxahatchee National Wildlife Refuge, Florida, United States - Lox_Sample_4.1 | ecosystem: Environmental > Terrestrial > Soil > Wetlands | place: USA: Florida... | reverse complement strand
GCCAACGCGACGATCGACGTCGAGCCCGGCGTGTACCACGAGTCGGCCGGCCAGCTGAACGCGCTGGTCATCACGCGCGACAGCCTGCGCCTCGTCGGACTGTCGACACCGTCCAACCCGGTCGTGCTCGAGAACGCGGGCGGGCAGAAGAACGGCATCTGGGTATCGCCGGTCGACAGCGTCAACCCGGACGACGCCGAGGCGCCGCCGTGCGGCGCCAACGGCGGGCTGCTGCACGGCTTCCTGCTCAGGGGTTTCACCGTTCGTGGGTTCGACCAGTACGGCGTCTATCTCGCCTGCGTGGACGGCTTCACGCTGACCGACAACCTGGGCGACGGGAACCAGGTGTACAGCCTGTTCCCAGTGCGGTCGCACCACGGGACGATGAGCTTCAACGAGGCGCAGGGCACCGCGATGGACGCCGCCCTGTACGTCGGGCAGAGCGACAACGTCACCATCACCAACAACCGCTCGCACGACAACCTGCTCGGCCTCGAGATCGAGAACAGCAGCGACATCACCGCGATGTACAACGAGCTGTTCGACAACACCGCCGGCCTCATCGCCGACGTCATGCCGAACCTGCAGAAGACCGATCAGACCAACGTGCTGATCGCCAACAACGACGTCCACGACAACAACCTGCCCAACACCTCGACCGGAACGGCCTCCGGAACACCGCCCGGCACCGGCGTGGTCATCCTCGGCGGCTCGATGGTTACCGTGCGCAACAATACGATCGCCAACAACGGCTTCCAGGGCATCATCGTCAGCAGCTACTGCACCGGGGTGCCGGTGTCGTGCACCGGCCTCGACATCGACCCCAACCCCGAGAACAACCACGTCATCAACAACACGCTCATGAACAACGGCACCGGCGAGGTCGATCCCGCCTACGCGCACTTCGCGGCCGATCTCTTCTGGGACCGCACCGGCACCGGCAACTGCTGGTCCGGCAACACGCCCACGGCCACGGTCTACGTGCTGGGAGGCACGACGCTGCCCGCGTGCATGTAGCGCGTCTGCTGCGTGTATCCGTGGTGGAGCTCGCGCGCGCCCAAGCGCACACCGATGCCGGATGACCCGTCGGGTTCGATGAGCAGGCGCGGCGCGTTGCCTCAGCGCTGGCGGGCACGGCCATGACGGTCGCCGGCGATCACGCCGCCTTCACTCCGGGACGGCTCGGCCCCCTGACGCTGCGCAATCGCATCATCAAGACCGCCACCTACGAAGGGATGTGTCCGGGCGGCATCCCCTCCCCCGCCCTGGTCCGACATCATCGCGAGTTGGCTGCCGGCGGCGTCGGGATGACCACCGTCGCGTACTGCGCGGTGTCGGCGGCGGGCCGCACGTTCGACGAGCAGATGTCCATGCGCCCCGAGATCGTCGCGCCGCTGCGCACGGTGACCGACGCGGTCCACGCCGAGGGCGCCGCCGTGTCGCTCCAGCTCGGGCACTGCGGCGCGTTCAGCAAGAGCACGGCGCTGCGGCCGTGGGGCCCGCTCGGCCCGTCGTTCGCCGTCAATACCTACGGCCTCACCGCCGGCGTGCCGTTCGCGCGCGCGATGACCGCGGCGGATCTGTCGACGGTGGTCGACGACTTCGGCCGCGCCGCCGCCCTGGCGCTCGACGCCGGGTTCGATGCCCTCGAGGTGCACCTCGGACACGGCTACCTGCTGAGCCAGTTCCTGTGCCCGGCGACCAATCGGCGCCGCGATCAGTGGGGCGGCAGCCTCGACAACCGGGCGCGCCTGCCGCTCGCGGTCGTGGAGCGGGTCCGCGACGTGGTCGGCGGACACGCCGCCGTGGTCGCCAAGATCAACCTGCGCGACGGCTTTCGCGGCGGCCTCGAGCTGCCTGACGCCGTCGGCGTCGCCGAGCGGCTTGCGGCCGCCGGGATCGACGGCATCGTCCTGAGCGGCGGCTTCACCAGCCGCACGCCCTTCTACCTGTTCCGCGGCGCCCGCCCGCTGCGCGAGATGATCGAGGTGGAGAAGAGCCGCCTGCAGCGGGTGGTGTTGCGGCTGGTCGGCGCGCGGGTGATCCGCGAGTATCCCTTCGAGGAGCTGTTCTTCCTGCCGCTCGCCCGCGAGGTCCGCCGCGCGGTGCGGGTCCCGCTGGTGCTGCTCGGCGGCGCGCTCTCGCTCGACAACCTCGAAACCGCGCTCAGCGAGGGGTTCGAGTTCGTCGCCATGGGGCGCGCGCTGATCGCCGACCCGGACCTCGTGCTCCGCATGCGGCGCGGCGAGGCGACGCGCTCGCGCTGCATCTCCTGCAACAAGTGCGTCGCCGAGATGGACCGACCCGGCGGCGTGCGCTGCGTGCTCACCCCGGCGTGAGACACGCGGCAGCTTTGCCTCAAACCGAGGATCGCACCCGTACGCGTACTCGTACCCGTACACGTACACGTACTCGCACTCGTAGACCGCCGAGTACGTGTACGGACCTGAGGTCGTCACTTTGAGGCAAAGCCACACGCGGCGAACCCCGCCGCGCCGGCTCGGCGATCGGGCGCTATGGCGCCGGCCTGAAGGCCGCCAGTTGCAGCAGCCACGTCCCGGAGCTGAGCGGCGCCGTGGCGCTGTAGGTGCCCGCCGAGCCCGCGATCGCGTCCTCCACGATGTCGCCGTCCGGCGCAGTGATGACTCGATTGACGAAGCCCGTCCCGGGGCCCGAGAACACGGCACCGGTCATCCCGGCAGCGAACAGGAACTCGGCGGGCGCCGTCGTCGTCACGCCGCCGCTGCTGGCCGTGCTCCCGCTCCCCGACGCCGACCCGCCGGCATCGAACGGCGCGCTCTGGCGCAGGCCGGAGTACTCGGCGGCCCGCAGGTCGACGTACACGGCGGCCTGGTTGAACGTGACGGTGACCTGATTGGCGCCGGCCGCCGCGGCCGCGACGTTCGCCGCGTAGTAGATCGCCTGGCTGAGGCCGTTGCCGCGGTAAGTTGCGATCGCGGCCTGGTAGACGTTCCCGGCGCTGTCGGTGACCGAGGCGATGCTCGCCGCGGTGTCGTTCCACCCGATCGCGACGATGTTGGCGTCGCCGGCGCTCTGCGCGGCCGCGAACACTGCGCTCGCCACGCTCTGGGGCGACTGCGGCACCGCGTAACCCTGCTGGACGAAGGTCGGGCCCGGAGACGCCGTCGTGGCGACCAGCGCGGCCGACGGCGGCGACACGTTGTTCGCGTAGTCGTAGGCGGCGACGGTGTACGAGTAGGCGGTGAGCGCCGCCAGGCCGGTGTCGGTGTACGAAGTCGACGGGGTGGACTTGATCACCACCCCGTCCCGGTAGAGCTGATACCCGGCGACCGCCACGTCGTCGGTCGACGCATCCCATGCGACGGTGATCTGCGACGACGTGATCCCGGTCGCCGACAGATTGGTGGGGACGCTCGGCGGGGTGGTGTCGGGCGGGACCGAGGCCTCCAGCAGCAGCACCCAGTCGCCGTCCCCATCGCCGTTGGCGCCCGGCGGCGTGAAGGTCCGCGTGCCGGTGTTGGCGAGCGGCGAGCCGGGAATCGCGCTGAAGGTGCCGTTGCTCGGATCGTACCAGCTCGCGTAGGCCGGCGCGGCGAGGCTGGACATGGCGACGGTGATCGTCCGGCTGGTCGGCATGTAGGCGGCCACCAGCGCGCCGTCCGGCGTGCGCGCGGCGGTGAGGTAGTCGCTGTCGCCGAGCGCGCCGCTGTCGGCGTACGTGCCGACCCCGGCGGTGACGACGGTGTGGGTCTGGTCGGGGATCAGGTCGTACCAGGGCCGCGGGGCGAAGAGGAACTTCACGTAGCCCATCTGCGCCGACCCCGGCGTATCGAGGTTGTCCTGCCATCCGCTGATGAAGGGCCACGTGTAGCGGTTGCCGTAGAACTGGCCGGCCGCGCCGCTGAGCAAACTCCAGTACGCCTGCCGCCGCAGGATCTGCGGGGTGCCGAGATCGGCGGCGTTGTGCTCGAACTCGTAGTTCGCCTCGACCAGGAAGGTCGGCAGCGCGTTGGGGCGATCGTAGTCGGTCAGCACCTGCGCATAGGTCGGGTAGTAGGTGTACGAGGCGTTGAGCTGGATGATCGGCGCCCAGGTGGGGTCGTCGAGCGAGCCGCTGACGGGATAGTCGAGCTCGACGGTGTGGATGTGGCGGTCGTCGGTGTCCCGGATGCCCAGCGCCACCGCCTCGACCACCGCGTCGTCGCTCGGGTTCGACCAGCTCTGGAAATCGTTGCCGCTCATCCACACGATGTTGTCGAAGCTCCGGTAGCGCGTTCCGAGGTAGCGGCCGTACTGGCGGGACTTGGCGACGCCGTTGCCGCTCACGACGCTCAGAAAGCTGCCGGTCTCCGCCGGGTCGAGGAACACCGTCAGCCCGTGCTGGGCGGCGAGATTGAGCATGTCGTCGACCCGGGCGAAGTAGCTCTCGTTCGGTGTCGCGAGATCCCCGGGCGTGGTGAACGGAACGATGCCGTCGTACGTACTGCCGTCGGCGCGCCCGCCGGTGTACGTGGCGCACAGCAGGTTGATCCACACCGCGTTGAATCCCGCCGCCTGGCGGTCGGCGAAGAACCCATCCGCGTCGGCTTCCGTGAGGTTGACGATCAGCGCCTGCGGCGAGTCGCCGGTGAGCAGGAACGGCACGTTCTGCTGATCGACGAGATAGCGGCCGGTGACGCCGACCTTCAGCGGGTAGGCGGTGTTCGGCGGCGCGACCGCCGGCGTCTGGAAAGCCACGAGCTGCATCGTCCACGCCGTGCCGCGCTGCGAGCTGGTGGCGCGATAGGCGCCCGGCGCCGGCGCGATCTCGTCCGCGGTCATGGCGCCGGCGCGGCGGGAGCGGACGCGGAAGCCGAGCGGCCGCCGCCGCACCGCCTTGTTGGACTCGGCCCCCATGAACAGCAGCGCGTTGCCGCTGGTCGTGGTCAGCAGCCCGCTGTCCATCACCAGCGACGATCCGGACGTTGCGACCGCCGCGGCCAGCGGCGCGACGGGATCGAGCCCCGAGTACTCGAACAGCGAGACGACCGCGCGCGTGCTGATCGCAGTGGCGAAGGTCGCGGTGACCGTGTTGGCCCCGCCGGCGATGTTGCGGGCGTAGAAGATCTGCGCGCTGGTCGGGTCGCCGCTGTATTGGGAGGGCCCGACGGCGCTGGCGTAGACGTTGCCGCGGCTGTCGCTCAGCGAGACGGCCCCGCCGTTGTCCCACACCACGTAGACGACGATCAGGTTGCCGGCGGTGTTGGGCTTGGGGAAGGTGACGCTCGCGCTGCTCCCCGACTTGACCCGAAACGGCCGGCGCTGCACGAACGCCGGCGGCGGCGCCGCCCGCACCGGGCGCGCCTGCGGCAACGCGGCAGCGGCCAGCGCCGCGCCGACCGCGAGCAGGAACCGGAATGTGCGCTGCATGCCTGTCACCGAATCGGCCCGTCCTGCGACCCCGTGGTCGCCACGTCCCCCCTGGTGCGACCACTATTCCATATGCGCGAGCAGTCGCCAGCCGCGATGTGCGATCCGGTCCACCATCGCCCGTAACGGCCCGCTGCCCGGTGGCGAACCGCACGGCACCTGTTGTGTGGGGCGGCGCTCGCACGCACTGCGCGGCTTGATTTTCACCGATGGGTGAAGAATGTGAGGCTCGCTCGCATCCGCGAGCGCAACGAGGAGGTTGCGGAACGATGCAGGCCCTACAATTCCACATGAGCATCCCCAAGATCCTGCTCACCCGGATGCTCGGGCTGTTCTCCAAGACGGCGTACACGAGCCGCTTCGCCCCGGTGGCGCTCGAGGATATTCCGCCGGCGCGGGTGCGTGGCGATTGCTGGGTGGTGGTGCGGCCGACCCTGACCGGCATCTGCGGCAGCGATCAGAAGCAGGTGCTGCTCAAAGGCCACTTCGACAACCCGATCTCGGGCGTCATCTCCTTTCCGCACGTCCTCGGGCACGAATCCGCCGGCGTCGTGGCGGAGGTGGGCAGCGCCGTGACGCGGGTGCGGCCGGGCGACCGCATCGTCATCAACCCGTGGCTCTCCTGCGAGCCGCGCGGCATCTCGCCGGTGTGCCCGGCGTGCGCCCAGGGCAACCTCTCCCTCTGCCACAACTTCGATTCGGGCGGGCTCCGTGCGGGCCTGCACCTGGGCAACTGCAACGATGCGCCGGGGGCGTATGCCGCCCGGGTCGCCCTGCACGAGAGCCAGGTCTTCCCGCTGCCGCCCAGTGTCACGGACGAGCAAGCGGTCCTCGCCGATCCGTTCGCGGTGTCCTTCCACGCCGTGGTGAAGGACCCGCCCGACGGCGACGAGCCCACCGTGCTCGTCTACGGCGCCGGCACCATCGGCCTGGCCGCCGTGGCGGCGGTGCGCGTGGTGAAGCCCAAGGCGCGCATCATCTGCATCGCCCGCTACCCGCAACAGGTGGACGCCGCGAAGCGGCTCGGCGCGGCCGAGGTGATCACCGCGCGCAAGGGCGCCCCGATCATCGCCGCCATCGCCAAGCTCACCGGCGCGCGCGCCTGGGGGTCACGCTGGCACGGACTGCCCATGCTGTCCGGCGGCGTCGACGCGGTGTACGACTCGATCTGCTCGCCGCAGACGATCGAGATTGGGGTGCGCGTGGCGCGGCCGCGCGGCATCCTGTCGATCATCGGCGTCGAGGCGCCGAAGCGCTTCGAATGGACGCCGATCTACTTCAAGGAGCTACGCGTGGTGGGCTCGAACGCGTTCGGCGTCGAGGAATTCCGCGGCGTGCGCAAGCACGCGATGGAGCACTACGTCGACCTCTGCGCCGCCGGCGAGGTGGATCTGTCGTTCCTGGTCACGCACCGCTATCGCCTCGACGACTGGCAGTCGGCGTTCCGCACGGCGATGACGAAGACCACCGGCTGCGTGAAGGTGGCCTTCGCCTTCCCCGACGCCGCGCCCGCGTGAGCGGCGGACGCGACGCGGGGGAAACACGCTGTCGCTCGTCGCGCCGACCCGTACACGTACTCGTCCACGGACGACCAGACAGTAGGGCCGGCTGTGCCGGCCGGAACGCGCACCGACCTCTGCGACCGCGCGCGCGAGGGTTTCGACCGGCGCACCCGGCCCGACGAATTCGATCGCCGTGCGATGTGTCATTTCATTCACACTGCCGTTCACACGAATAGTACATATGAGGAATGCTGATTGTGTGAATTCTCCGTGACCCGGGGTTCCCGAATTGACGCACTGTGTTACGGTTTGTCTCGAACAGACGCCCTTTGTGATCGCGGGGCGAGAGGAGGCAAACATGACCTATGTCGCCGATGCGGCCGTTGCGTGGATGGCATCCTCGGGGATGCCCGCGCTGGCCCTGGTCGTCGATGTGGTTCCACCGCGTCACGGGTGGACGATCATCGGCGGAGTGCTCGCGGCCGTGTGCGCGGCACTGTGGATCGCCGCCAACCCGAACGATGTGTTCAAGCGCCGCCCGAAGCTGCGCCTGGTGCGCCAGCCCAAGCGGCCCCAGCCGCAACACGCGTAGTCGATCTGGAGGAAACCATCGATCTGATGCGAGACGATCGGTTCGGCTGATGTTCTGCGGGCCGGCCGGCCGCGCGGCGCGCCGGGTCGGCCGGCCCGCCGATCACTGGAGCCGAGGGCTCAACCGCCGAGATTGAACGACACCGGAACGGTGACGCGCAGCGGTGTGTCGGGGATGGCATCCGTACGACAAGGCGCGACGAGCCTCGAATGACCTGGAGGGCGCCGCTCCGCCGGCGCCTCTTCAATGGAGGTCGAGCCGTCATTCAACTCCGCCTGAGCCTCAGCCGGCTTTGCACCTAAAGCTTGCGCGTCGGAAGAATCTCAGGCGCGCGAGGTCGGACCGAACTCCGTTCGAAGGTCCCTTCCCCCCTTGCGGGGGAAGGGACCCAGCGAAGTGACGGCGTGCCAAGCGGGAACACACACGCTCGGTTCGTGGCGGTACTCTGCGTGCAAAGCCGCTCGGGCTAGGACCGGCAGCGGCCGGTGGCGACCGCGTCGTTCAGGCCGGGCAGCCCTGCAGCGCGTCGTTCACCGCGGCGATCAGATCGTTGATGCGGATGGCGCCGTCGTCGTCGGCGTCGGCATTGCTGCATGAGTGATAGGGCGCATTGCCGAGGGCGATGTTGACCGCCGCGATCAGCTCGTTGATCGCCACCGTCGAGTCGCCGTTGCAGTCGCCGAAGCAAAAGATGGCATGGAGCGTCGGCGTCAGCACGGGGGTGTTGGTCGCCGTCGATCCGGGCGGCACGGTGCGCGTCACGGTCGGCGTGCGGGTGATGGTCGCGGTCGGCGTCACCGTGTGCGTCGGCTCGGCGGCGGCGAGGTCGGTGTAGAGGATCTGCCCGGTGTTGAGCAGCGCGACGAAGAGGCGGCCGTCGCGGCGGCCGATGATGCCGGTGGGGCCGGAATCCGCGGTGGGCAGCTCGAACTTGGTGATGCGGCCGTCGCGGGCGATGCGGCCGAGGCGGTTGGAATCGGACTCGGTGAACCAGAGGGCGCCGTCGGGACCGAGGGTGATGTACTCCGGGAACGAGTCGGGATCGGGCGTGCCGAGCTCGGTGACGTCGCCGGCGGTGGTGATGCGGGCGACGCGGCCGGGGTTCGACTCGACGAAGTAGAGGTTGCCGTCGGCGCCGGCGGTGATGCCCGCCGGTTCGCTGTCGGCGGTCGGGATCGGGAACTCGACGAGGTCGCCGCCGGTGGTGATGCGGCCGATCGCGTTGAGGCCTTCGTCGCTGAACCAGAGATTGCCGTCGGGGCCGACGGCGATGTTGAGCGGATTGGGGACGGCGGCCGCGACCCGCGGCCCGGCGACGTTGACGGCGGGGTTGGGGATCGGGAAGCGCCTGACCGCGCCCAGCGGCGTGATGCGGCCGATGGCGCCGGCGTCGAACTCGGTGAACCAGAAGTTGCCGTCCGGCCCGAGGACGATGTCCTGCGGATTGCTCGGCCCCGACGGGATCACGAACTCGGCGAAGTCGCCGTCGGTGGTGATGTGGCCGATGGTGTCGGCGCCCGGGTTGGTGAACCAGGCGGAGCCGTCGGGCGCGACGGCCACGGCGGTCGGGTTGTGGCCGTCGCCCAGCTCGTGCTGCTGCAGGCTGCCGTTCTCGTCGATGCGGCCGATGCGATTGCCGCTGTAGTCGGCGAACCAGATGCTGTCGTCCTGGCCGCGCCCCAGCCCGATCGGCGTGGCGCCCGAGAGGTTGATCGGAACGAACAAGAGGCTGTCGACGTAGCCGATCCGATTGCTCATCGGGAGGGTCCACCAGATCCGGCCGTCGGCGCCGGCGGTGAGATCGACGGCGGGATCATTGTCGGCGTCGAACGTGACCTGCTGAAACGTGCCGGCCAGATTGATGCGCCAGATGCCACCGCCCTCGGTGGAGAACCACAGATTGTCCTCCGGACCGCGCGTGATCGAGATCGGCTGCAGGTCTTGATAGGAGCTGGAGAACACGCTGAGCGCTCCGTCGGTGGTCATGCGGCCGATGATGGGAATGGCGTCGTCATTCGGCACCACGCCCGCCGGTCGGGCGGCAGGCAAGACGACCGTGGGGTCGAAGTAGGTGAACCACAAGGCGCCGTCCGGACCGGCGGTAATGTCGTTGGGCAGAAAATCGCCGTCGATCGGGAAGATGTGGTACTGGCCGCTGGTGGTCATCCGGCCGAGGCCGCCTCCGGCGAACCCCATGTTGTAGTCGGAGGTGAACCACAGCGCGTCGTCCGGTCCGCGGGTGATGCTGATTGCGTCGTTGTCGACCCTGATCTCATTGATGGTGCCGTTGACCGTGATGTTCCCGATGAAGCCGGAGAGGGGAAGGCCGCGTGCCGATGTCCGCTCGGTGAACCAGAGCTTCCCGTTGGGCCCGCTGGTGATGTCGATCGGATCGTTGAGCGCCGACGGCTCCGGAAACTGGGTGATGGTGCCGTTCGGGGTGATGCGGCTGATGTTGCGCGCGTTGCTCTCGATGAACCACATGTTGCCATCGGGTCCCGCCGTGATGCTGGTCGGCGAGGCCACTGCGAACCCGGTTGGAATGACGAACTCATCGATGTGCAGGTCCGCCCCGATCCGACCGATGCGATCCTGGCCGGCCTCGGTGAACCAGATGTTGCCCGACGGTCCGGTGGTAATGCCCGACGGGTAGGCGTTCTCCATCGGGACCGAGAGGAACTCGGGGTTCGGGAACAGGATGATTCCCCCGGCCTCGACCCGCCCCGCGATCAGGCCCGCCGCCAGACACATCAGACATACGCCAACCCATCTCCATGTCGCCATGCGACACGCATACGAGACACCGCCCCACAATGTCCACGGCTTGTTTGGAGGGCGCCGCTCCGCCGGCGCCCGTTCACCGGCTGCGGCACGATGCGGACCGAGAAGGGTAAGCCACCTTTTTGTCACAACGCCCACGCTCAGACCTCCCGCCCAGCTCCCCCCGCCCCGACGGCGCGCCCCACGTGGACGCGCACATCGACGGCGCTCCCGTATACGGGCGGAGAACCGCAGGGTCAACGAACATTTGGAGCGTTACAGTCCGCGGCGGACGCAGTTCGGGAGCGGCATCGCCGCGCCGGCCCATCCTCATGGCCAGAGTTTACCCGCCGCAGCGCGGCGACAGCGACGTTTCCATCGTCGCCATCGAGACGCCACGTTCCCTGAACGACGACAGCCACCGCGCGCGGCGACGAGCCCCAAAAAACTCCAGTTGCGTGCCAACGCCGGATCATGCGAGTCTAGACATTGTCAAGGGGGAGAGGGGGCGCCGTTCAGCTCTTCGCACCCATGGAATGTCAGCCGGGGGGGTACGCGTGAGGACACCTGTGGGGTTGCGGAGCATGATCTCGACTGGGGAGCCGCGTCGGATCGTCGTGATCAGTCGTGCCCCGCGCCGCCGCGTCTCCTTTGAGAATGTACCGCGGCGACTGCATTTTCGTGATCTCCGGACGATTGCTGGTCGTGAACACCCCGTCTGGAAGATTGCGTGTCTTGTCGTTCTGCTCGCGTTGTATGTCCGCCCGGCGTACGCGGGCTGCAACCTGATCCCGGGCACCAGTAAGAGCTTCCAAGGGACACTCGGAGCCACCAATCGCCCCTTCGCGGCGCCGGGTGAGACCGTCGAGGTCAATCTGCGTCCGTGCGACAGCGCGTCGCCGGGATTGTCGACGACGCTGACCAATCATGTCGTTACCGTCGTGTT
>Ga0335082_10008439_pt1 | contig 11192 bp, 11 predicted proteins | sample Lox_Sample_41_FD_206718 | JGI IMG/M metagenome (GOLD analysis project Ga0335082, IMG submission 206718) | Soil microbial communities from Loxahatchee National Wildlife Refuge, Florida, United States - Lox_Sample_4.1 | ecosystem: Environmental > Terrestrial > Soil > Wetlands | place: USA... | reverse complement strand
CGCCTTCCGCGGCTTCGGCCGCTGCGCCAGCGACGCCGAGGGCCGCTTCCGCTTCGCCACCATCCGGCCGGGCCGCGTGCCCGGCCGCGGCAACGCCCTGCAGGCGCCGCACATCAACATCGGCCTCTTCGCCCGCGGCCTGCTCCGCCGCTTGGTGACGCGTCTCTACTTCGAGGATGCGGCCGCGAACGCCGAAGACCCCGTCCTCGCCCTCGTGCCGGACCCGGCGCGGCGCGCGACTTTGCTGGCCAAACGCGTCGCGGGCAACGGCGCCGTCTACCGCTTCGACATCGTCCTGCAGGGCAAGGACGAGACCGTGTTCTTCGACTGCTGATCCTATGGCCCCCTCCCCCGCGCCCCATCTGCTCGGCCCGCTCTTCACCAGCGACGCGATGGCGGCGGTGTTTTCGGATGCGGCACGGCTCCAGGCCATGCTCGATTTCGAAGCCGCCCTCGCCAAGGCCGAAGCCTCGATCGGACTGATCCCGAGTACGGCCGCGGACGCCATCGCCGGCGCCTGCCGCGCCGACCGGTTCGATATCGCCACCCTCGCCCGCGCGACCGCCGAGGCCGGCAATCCCGCTATTCCCATGGTCAAGCAGCTCACCGCGCTCGTCGCCGAGCGGGACCCTGACGCCGCAGGCTTCGTGCATTGGGGCGCCACCAGTCAGGACGCCATCGACACCGGCCTGGTGCTGCAGATCCGCGCCGGGCTCGCCAGCATGGAGCCGGACCTCCAGCGCCTGAGCGACGCGCTCGCGACATTGGCGCAAACCCATGCCAAGACCGTGATGATGGGGCGCACGCTGATGCAGCAGGCCGTGCCCGTGACCTTCGGTTTGAAGGCGGCGGGCTGGCTGGCCGCCATCGCGCGCGTCCACGCGCGTCTGACCGATGCGGGCAAGGCGGCACAGGTCCTGCAGTTCGGCGGCGCCGCCGGCACTCTCGCCGCGCTCGGCGACCGCGGCCTCGACGTGGCGGCGGCCCTGGCCAAGGAGCTCGACCTCGGCTTGCCCGAGCTGCCCTGGCACGGCCATCGCGACCGGCTGGTCGATCTGGCTGCCGCCCTCGGCCTGCTCGCGGGCACGCTCGGGAAGATGGCCCGCGACATTGCGCTCCTGATGCAGACGGAAGTGGCGGAGGCCTTCGAGCCGGCCGGCGAAGGCCGCGGCGGTTCGTCGACCATGCCGCACAAGCGCAACCCGATCGCCTGCGCGGTCGCGCTGGCCGCGGCTGCGCGCATCCCGCCGCTGGTGGCGACGCTGCTGGCGGCCATGCCGCAGGAGCAGGAGCGCGGCCTCGGCGGCTGGCACGCCGAATGGGAGACGCTGCCGCAGATCTTTCTGCTCGCCGCCGGCGCCCTGCATCATATGAGCGATACCGTCGCCGGTCTCACGGTGGATGCCGAGCGCATGCACGCCAACATCGATGCGACGCGCGGCCTCGTCATGGCGGAGGCGGTGGCGATGGCGCTCGCCGATCGGATCGGCAAGCAGGAAGCCCACAAGCTCGTCGAGTCCGCCTGCCGCCGCGCGGTCGCGGAGGCGGCCCATCTGCGCGACGCCCTCGCCCGCGATCCCGCGGTCATGGCGCAGCTGAACGCAGAGACGCTCGACCGCCTGTTCGCGCCCGAGAGCTATCTCGGCATGGCCGAGCGCTTCGTTGAGCGGGCGCTGGCCGCGCGCCGCCGCGGACAGATCGGAATCACGCTCTCGAACTTCCGTCTGCATGGGACCCCGCATGGATGACTCCGAACGCTACGATCGCGGCCTGCGCAAGCGGCGCAGCGTCCTGGGCGATGGCTACGTCGACCGCGCGCTCGCCCGCCGCAGCGAGTTCAACAAAGAGTTCCAGGACCTGATCACGCGCTATGCCTGGGGCGAGATCTGGACGCGCCCGGGGCTCGACGAACACACGCGGCGGCTGCTCGTGCTGGCGATGATGGTGGCCCTCGGCCGCCACGAAGAGTTCAAGCTGCATCTGCGGGCGGCGGTCGAGCACGGCGTGCCCAAGGACGAGGTCAAGGAAGTGCTCCTGCAGGCCGCGATCTATTGCGGCGTCCCCGCCGCCAACACGGCCTTCCATCTCGCCGAGGAGGTCTTCGCGGCAGCAACGGCCACCAAGGACAGCTAGGGGGACAGGATGGAACGCTGCCTCATCACGGGAGCGGCCGGGGGAATCGGCACACGACTGCGACGTCTGCTGAAGGGCGTCTATCCGGTGCTGCGTCTCAGCGATCGCACGAGACCGGCCGACCTCGGCGCGGACGAGGAGTTCGTTCCCGCGGACCTCACCGATCCGGCCGCCGTCGAGCGCGCGGTCGCGGGCATGCAGGGCATCATTCATCTCGGCGGCATCTCGACCGAGCGGCCGTGGGAGGAGATCCTGCAGGGCAATATCGTCGGCACCTACAACCTGTTCGAGGCGGCGCGGAAGGCCGGCGTGGAGCGCGTCGTGTTCGCCTCCAGCAATCACGCCGTCGGCTTCTATCCACGCCGCCGCCGCTTGGGCACGGCCGTGACCGTCCGGCCGGATTCGCGCTATGGCGTGAGCAAAGTCTTCGGCGAGGCGCTCGGCGCGCTCTATGCCGACAAGTACGGTTTGCGCGTGCTGGCGATCCGCATCGGCAACGTCAACGATCAGCCGATCGACGAACGCCGTCTGTCGATATGGATCAAGCCGGAAGACCTGGTCCAGCTCCTGCGCATCGGCCTCGAGCATCCGGACCTGCATTTCGAGGTCGTCTACGGCGCCTCCGCCAATGTGCGGGGATGGTGGGACAACGAGACAGCCTACCGTCTGGGCTATCGACCGGCCGGCGAGGCCGAGCGCTGGAGCGTCGCAGCGCTCACGGCCCAAGCGAAGCTGCCGCCTGACCCCGTGGGCGACCGGCTGCAGGGCGGCAGCTTCTGCAGTGAGGAATTCTCGGGCGACCTCGACCGTCTCGAGCGCGGCTAGAACCCATAGAGCTCGGCCGGATTGTCGACGAGGATGCGCCGCCTGGTCGCTTCGTCCCGCGCCCACTCCAGCAACAGGTCGAGCAGCATCGCATCGTCAGGCTTGGCGCTGACGGATGGATGCGGCCAGTTGCTCGCCCACAACATGCGCTCGGGAGCCGCCGCGACGAGGATTTTGGCGAGCCGGCCAACGTCGGCATAGAGGGGCGGCCCGGACCGCGAGACCTCGTAGGGCGCCGAGAGCTTCACCCACAAACGGCCGCTGTCGACCAGCCGCAGCAGGCAGCGGAAGGCTGCGTGATCGGGCGGCACCGGTTCGAGAAACTTGCCGACATGGTCGATGACGATGCGGCCGGGCCAGGCCCGGATCTGGGTCTCGCGCTCCGGCAGCAGGCGGCCGTCCAGCTGCAGCTGAACGTGCCAGCCGACTGCCTGGACGCGCGCCGCCACGGCATCGGCCATGGACCAGGGGATCGCGCCACCCGGCAACATGTGCAGGCGCGCGCCGCGCATGCCGGCGGCCGTGAGGTCCGCTAGCGCCTTCTCCGAAACCTGGTCGTCGACGACCGCGATGCCGCGCGCCCTGTCCGGCCCGAGCGCCGCCATGCCGGCGAGCGTGCAGCGGTTGTCGGTGCCGTAGGCCGAGGGCTGCACGATGACGGCGCGCCCGAGCCCAAGCCGCTGCATGACGGCACGATAGGCTTCGGCCGGCGCGTCCGGCGGTTTGGCCACCGCTGTCGGTGCCAGCGGATACTTGGCGTCGTAGACATGCATGTGTGTATCGCAGGCCGCCGCAGGCGCTTGCAGGCGCGGCGGCGGATCGACGGTCCCGGTTGCCATGGCAAGCCTTTCCTTCCCCCCGTGTTCCATACCATTGACGGCCGTACGCTGCGAGCGAGTCGCATGGCTGGCATCCGCACGATTTCATTTGCGAAGCAGCCTTTCCGGGCGCTATCGACGGGAGTTGGTCCTGCGCCGGGGAACGTCCCCACGGCCGCAGATCGGATGCATTCGGAGAACGGGCATGTCCTACGACGCCAAGCACGGCACGCAAGTCAAGCTGCGCTCGCAGCTGTGGTTCAACAACCCCGATGATCCCGACATGACGGCGCTCTATATCGAGCGCTACATGAACTGGGGGCTCACGCGCGAAGAATTGCAGTCGGGCAAGCCGATCATCGGCATCGCGCAATCGGGGTCGGACCTCTCCCCGTGCAACCGCCAGCACCTGATCCTGGCCCAGCGCATCCGCGAAGGCATCCGCGAGGCCGGCGGCATCGCCTTCGAATTCCCGGTCCATCCGATCCAGGAGACCGGCAAGCGACCGACCGCGATGCTGGACCGCAACTTGGCGTACCTCGGCCTGGTCGAGACGCTGTTCGGCTATCCGATCGACGGCGTCGTGCTCACGACCGGCTGCGACAAGACTACGCCGTCCCAGCTCATGGCGGCGGCCACGGTCAACATTCCCGCCATCGCCCTCTCGGTCGGGCCGATGCTCAATGGCTGGTACAAGGGCCGGCGCGCCGGCTCCGGCACCATCAAATGGGAAGCGAAGAAGCTGAAGTCGGCCGGCAAGATCGACTGGGCGGAATATGTCGAGATGGTCGCCTCCTCGGCGCCGTCGCCAGGCTTCTGCAACACCATGGGCACGGCAACCACGATGAACTCGCTGGCCGAGGCGCTCGGCATGATGCTGCCGGGCTGCGCCGCCATTCCCGCCCCGCACAAGGAGCGCGGCCAGATCGCCTATCTCACGGGCAAGCGCATCGTCGAGATGGTGCGCGAGGACCTGAAGCCCTCGCAGATCATGACGCGCGCCGCGTTCGAGAACGCCATCGTCGTCTGCTCGGCGATCGGCGGCTCCACCAACGCGCCGATCCATCTCAACGCCGTCGCCAGGCATATGGGCGTCAAGCTCGACAACGACGACTGGGAGCGTATCGGACACGGCATCCCGCTGCTCGTGGACATGCAGCCGGCCGGGCGCTTCCTCGGCGAGGACTATCACCGCGCCGGGGGCGTACCGGCCGTGGTGGCGGAACTGATCGGCGCCGGCAAGCTGCCGCATCCCGAGGCGCTCACCGCCAACGGCAAGACGATCGGCGACAACTGCAAGGGGAAGTTCACCGGCGACCGCGAAGTCATCCGCGCCTACGACCAACCGATGCTGAAGGACGCCGGCTTCCTCAATCTCAAGGGCAATCTGTTCGATTCCGCGATCATGAAGACCAGTGTGATCTCCGAATCGTTCCGTAAGCGCTACCTCTCCAAGCCGGACGATCCGGACGCCTTCGAAGGCAAGGCCGTCGTCTTCGACGGCCGCGAGGACTATCACGCCCGTATCAACGACCCCGCATTGGGAATCGACGAGAACACGCTGCTGTTCATCCGCGGCGCCGGTCCGATCGGCTATCCCGGCGCCGCCGAGGTCGTGAACATGCAGCCGCCCGATGCGCTGCTGAAGAAGGGCATCACCGAGCTGCCCTGCATCGGCGACGGCCGGCAGTCCGGGACATCGGGCTCGCCGTCGATCCTCAACGCCTCGCCGGAAGCCGCAGCGGGCGGCGGGCTCGCCCTGCTGAAGACCGGCGATCGCGTGCGCGTCGACCTGAAGAAGCGACAGGCCAACATCCTGATTTCGGAGCAGGAGCTGAAGAGCCGGCGCGCGGAGATCAAGACGAAACTGGCCAATGGCGGCTTGAGCTATGTGCCCGAAAGCCAGACGCCGTGGCAGGAGATTCAGCGCTCAATGGTCGATCAGATGGATGCAGGTATGGTGCTGAAGCCGGCGGTCAAATACCGGGACGTTGCACACAAATCTCGGCCGCTCGACAACCACTGACCGGGCAATCGCGCGGACCAACCTCGCCAATCCGGAGGACTGACGGCCGCGTTTCACAAGGCGAGCGCCATGCCGACGCCGCCGAGGAGCGCCACGCACAGCATCATCCACCAAAGCTTGGCTTGTCCCATTGTTCTTCCTCCCGCGTGAAGAACACGCGCGGAAACGCGCGGTTCCCCTCAGCGACGCTCAACTGCCGGCGAGCAGCGTCGGCTGCGTCCCCGGAGCGGGCGGACATTGGCCGCGGACGGACGAGGACACGCCGATCCCGATGGGTCTATCGAGATCGCCGCGATAGAAGAGATGACCGTCGATTCGCTTTCCCGGTCCGAATGACTTCGACCAGGAGGGCCTGACGTCCACCGCGTGATACCAAAGGGCGCCGGCCGTTGGATCGGGCGTGCATCCGTAGTAGATCTCCTGGGCGAGCCTCATGCTCTCGCGCAACGCCACCAGGTCTTTCGGCCGATCGCTGCGCCCATCGCACCACCAGGAGAACTGGCAGCGGTGACGCTGCACGCCGCCTTGCTCGACGACCTCGCAGACGCCGGCCGGGAACAGGGCGCTGCGCGTGCGATTCATGACGACGTGGCCGACCGCGAGCTTGCCGCGTTCCGATTCGCCGCGCGCTTCGTGATAGATCGTCAGCGCGAGACAGGCGATCTCCCGACCATCGTCGGGATCGGCCGCTGCCGCCCGGGGTGCCGGTGACGCCGCCAGCAGCACCGCAGCAACCGCGCCGAGGGCGATCACGCCCGCAAGTCGTCGAGGTCTCATCAGGGCTCTCCACTTTCCGTGTCGGCGCAACTGCCGACGGACGGAACCTTCCCCTAATGAAAACCGACCCACTCAGGCGAAAAACGACGCGATCGTCGTGACCAGAAAAAGCACAAGAAAGACGAAGAAGAGGATCTTCGCGATTCCGGTCGCCGTGGAGGCGATCTCTCCGAACCCCAGAAAACCGGCGATGATGGCCACGATCAGGAACAGGAGCGCCCAGATGAGCATGCCAACTCCTCTTTCGTCCCAAACCGGGACGGTGGACATCTGCGTTCCGAATCAGAGTCGACTGCCACCTCCTGTCTGATGATTGGATCGAACAGCTTGGCGCCTTGCACGCTCGCGCGGGCCTGCGCCCGATCGGTACAACAACGCGGGGATCGCGCCGGAGTTCCCGGCAGCTTCGATCACGCCGCCGGGCTTACTCCGCCCGCCGACACGGGCTCATCGGTCGTGCCGTCGTCCTGCCCCTCGGCTCCGTTTCCGTCGAGGCCGACGAGCGCTTCGTGCGACGAAGGAACGAGCGGAAAGCTGAGCACCGTCGCCGTCCCCGGCGGACCGGAGGTCGCGAGGGTACCGCCAAGCTGTTTGGCGAGAGCCTGGGTTAGGACAAAGCCCAGACCGGACTGCTCTTCGCCGGCCGTGTCGCCATCGGCGGCCGGCGTTCCGATGCCATCGTCGGCGACGGCCAGCCGGATGCTGTCGCCCTCCACCGTCAGCAGGACGCCGATCGTGCCCACCCTGCCGTTCGGAAAGGCGTGCTTGAACGAGTTCGTCACGAGTTCCGTCACGAGCAGCGCCAAGGGAATGGCGCGCTCGATCTGCAGGCTCACGGGGGCGATGTTCAGGTCGACGCGCACGCGCCAGTAAGGCGCGCCGGAGCCGTCCTGCAGCAGCCGACATAGCTCGCCCAGGAAGGTCCTGAGGTCGACGGTCTTGAGATTGTCGCTCTCATAGAGATGCCGGTGGACGAGCCCCAGGGCCTGGATGCGCATCTTCAATTGCTGAAGCGCCAGGCGGGCGCTTTCCAGACGAATCCCCTTGGTCTGAAGGTTCAGGAGGCTGATGACCGTCTGCAGGTTGTTCTTGACGCGATGATGGATCTCGCGCAGCAGCGTGTCCTTCTCGTCGATCGCCGCCTGCAGGTCGCGCCGTTGCGCCTCCAGCCGCGCCGCCATCTCGCCGAGGGTATCGCCGACCCGCCGGATCTCTACCGGCGCACCCGCAAGGTCCGCGCGCACGGAGAGATCGCCCCTGCCGATTTCCCGTGCGGTCTCGGTCAGCTGCCTCGTCCAGCGCGTCACGATGATGCGCGTGCCCAGCCACGCCGCCAGGACGCCGGCCGCCCACATCGCCAGGATGCCGATCAGCTGGATCGGCAGATCCTGCCGCAGCCAACCGTTCAGCTCGGAGGTGGGCAGGCCAACCAGGATGAACAGCGCGCCGGCCCGCATCGGCGTCACCGCGTAGAACCGCCGCATCCCGTCCCGCCCCTTTGTGTCCGTGATGGTGAGGCGCTGTGCGTCGACGAGCTCGGCGATCGCGCGGGACGGCATGCCGCGCTCGTTGATGTCCATGGGGTGTTCGAGGCCGGTCAGCACGGCGCCGCGGCGGTCGAGGAGGTAGATAACGCCGCCCTTCGGGAGTCCCTGGAAGCGCTCGAAGGGCTGCAGTTTCGCAAGGTTGATGCTGAGGGCGAGCACGGCGTCGACCTCGACATCGGGGCTGGGGATCGGCCGGCCGAGGACGATGGCCGGCACCTCCGGTCCACGCGCCACGACGAAGCCGCTGAGGAACGTCGTCTTGGTGCGGACGATCTCGGCGAACCAGTCGCGGTCTGCGACGTTGGTCCCGGCAAAGGCGGGGTCGCTGCTGCAGCGCACCGAGCCGTCTCTCGCGAACAGCATCAACGACGCATAGGTCGGGTTCGGCTCGATGGCCGTGCGCAAAAGCCTGTCGCAGGCCTGCTTGTGCGCGGGGTCGAAGGCACGGACCGCGGGATCGGCGGCAACGTTGTCCAAGAGGTTCTGGGACTGATCGACCAGCGTCCGCTCGTAGGTCGACGCCAGCAGGGCAAAATGCTCTGCGTTCTCACGAACGCGCGCGACCATTTCGCTGTGCGCATCGAAGGAGGCGGCCATGCTCACCAGCGTGGGCGGCAGAACCAGGATCCCGAACAGCAGCATCAGCCGATTGCGCAGCGGATCGAGCCAACGCTTCACGGTGGCGCGCAAGCGCGCCGCCAGCGACGATGCGTGTACTGACGGCAGCACCAAGCCGTCCGTCGGCGCGACGGATCAGGTCGCTCGCGCCTCCGCGGCGGGTGGCACCGCCAGGGACAGGGCCTGGAAGATCGTGGCCTTCAGCGTATCCGGCTCGAACGGCTTGGTGACGAGATAGGTCGGCTCCGGCCGCTCGCCGGTCAGGAGGCGCTCGGGATAGGCGGTCACGAAGATCACGGGAACCTCGATCGATTTCAGGATTTCATTCACGGCGTTGAGGCCCGAACCGCCCTCCCCGAGGTGAATGTCGGCCAGGACCAGGCCAGGGCGCTTGGCGCGCGCCATCGCGATCGCCTCGCCTTGGCTGGCGGCGATGCCGATGACCGAGTGCCCGAGGTCGCGCACGATGCCGGCGATGTCGAGGGCGATGATCGGCTCGTCCTCGATGACGAGGACCGTCGTCGCAAGCTGCCGGTTCACATGGTCCCACGCCCTTGCCAGTAGATCGCTGGCTTCCGTCAGTGATAGCTTGAGAATCTCCGCCGCGTGCTTGATCGAGAAGCCCTCCAAGGAGGTCAGCAACAGCACCTGGCGCTCGCGCGGCGCCAGCGTTTCGAGCTTCGCTTCGACCGAGCGCTGTGGATTGGGGGAGAGATCGACGATCGAGGTCACGCCCTCGTCGGCCGGACGCGGCGTCCAGATCTCGTGGAAGAGGCTGTAAAGCTGCAGGCGCACATCGCCATCGGCCGAGATCCGATGGGGCTCCTTCAGCAGCACCTCAAGGCAGACGCGGATATAGCGGTCGCCGCGGTCCTGCGCGCCCGTGAGGGCCCTGGCATAGCGGCGCAAGTACGGCAGCCGCTTGGTGATTTCAAGAGCGAGATCGCCCATCACACTTCCCCGTGCTGGAAACAAATCAGAAACTGTTGTTTCGAAATTTTATCTTGCGCTCGGAGGGAACACATTCGAAGGCTGTGGGTTCCCTACCGCGGGTCACAGAAGTCTATGCAGACCTAGAAGGCCACCGAAACGGTTTGCTCGCAAGCAGCGTGGCCGCTGCCCATTGGATCGAACTATCATGGCGGCGGGCAAGATATCGAAAGGGCGGGGCTAAGCGATGACGGGCGGAGAGAAGCCGGGTCCGGACGGAACCGATCGGAAGCCGGCGGGTTCAGACCAACAGAACGCAGTCCAATCCGGGGGCGGCGGCCGCCCGCAACAGTGCGATATGACCGACAAGATGGACCAGCTCCAAAAACCGGATCCTGCGACCGTCGATCGCTGGTTCGATAGGCAGCTCAATCAGCTGTATTCGGAGGTCATCAGCGAGCCGCTGCCGAAGGAGTTTCTCGAGTTGATCGACAAGCTCCGCGACAAGACCCCGACGAAATGAGCGGCCCGACAGGGTCTCCCGCCTGACGGCAATGCGAACCCGATAGGAAGCGAATGGGCGAGACGACGGTCAAGGAAGCATCGCCGGAGTTCCGTACGGCCCTGGTCGAGTGCATTCCGCATCTGCGCGCCTTTGCGAGGTCGCTGACGCGGAACCGCGACCGGGCAGACGATCTCGTGCACGACGCGGCGGTGCGCGCGTTGGCGGCTTCCGACCAGTTCACGCCCGGGACGAACTTCAAGGCCTGGATCTTCACGATCCTGCGGAACCTCTATTACAACGAGGGGCGCAAGGACCATTCGCGTAACGTGCCATTCGACGAAGCGATGGTGACCGAGCACGCTATTCCGGCCACGCAGGAATCGGCGCTCGAGTTCTGCGATTTCCGGCGCGCGTTCTGGCAGCTCGGCGAAGACCACCGGGAAGTCCTGATGCTCGTCGGCGCCAGCGGCCTCAGCTACGAGGAAGCTGCCAAGATCTGCAACTGCGCGGTCGGGACGATCAAGAGCCGGGTCTCGCGGGCGCGCCACGAACTCACCACGCTCTTGTCGGGAGACACGCTGGAGATCAGCCGCAGCGAGTCGCCGCCGGTGGCAGAGACCGACGCGGCGGAGACCCTGAAGCCCGAGAAGCACCGCGAAGCGGCGGGCTGACGCACGAGGGCTAAGCGCATTGTCCTGTCCGCGCTGCGCGGCCGCTGGGAAACCGGCGCGCCCGCATTTCGCGCATACGTTGAAAAATCCGACGGATCTGAACAAGAAAAAGCGGCGGCCCGAAGGCCGCCGAGGGACAGGAGCTCGACTGCCGGCCTCGGGGGTTGGGCGGGGATTGGCCGGCAGCCGTGAAATACAACCCAGTCGGCCGCGTATGGTTCCCGCGTCGCGACGAAATCTTCCGCGTTCAGGCGCCGCCCTGCTTCGTCGGCGCCCCTTCGGCGCCGCCGTCGGCCGCCCCAAGGCCCGCCAGCGCGCGCCGGCACTCCCGCAGCAGTTCGG
>Ga0335082_10008438_pt1 | contig 11193 bp, 8 predicted proteins | sample Lox_Sample_41_FD_206718 | JGI IMG/M metagenome (GOLD analysis project Ga0335082, IMG submission 206718) | Soil microbial communities from Loxahatchee National Wildlife Refuge, Florida, United States - Lox_Sample_4.1 | ecosystem: Environmental > Terrestrial > Soil > Wetlands | place: USA: Florida... | reverse complement strand
CACGTGCCAGATTGCCTGCACCGCGGTCTCGTCCGGATGAAGACCGAGGTATCCGCGCCACGGAACTTTCTTGAATGCCCCGGTGAAATCCAGGTCGGCGGGCGTGTTGTAAACCGGATTGCCGCCAATAATCAGCAGCGCATCTACTTTGCCGGCCTTCATGTCGCCGACCAACTCGGTCAGCGACTGCAGCTGATCGCTTGGCGTGCTTTCGATAGGATCCGTGTAAACCACCGTCTTGCCGGTATTGCCGAGCGCCTGATTCATGGCGTGCGCAAGCGCGTGCACTCGCGGTGATTGATGATCACCGGCGATGACAATGCACGCACCTTTATGCGCCTGCAAATCGCGAGCGATGGCCGCTACTTCCTTGTATTTGCCGCCCGCTTGTCCGCCCGCCCCGAGCGCGGCCGCAAGCTCGTCGGCCCAGCCTTCCACTTCACTTCCCCGCAGAACGTAATGATGGTCGGCCATGCCGCCTGTGGGCGACGGCGCAGACTCCACTACATACAAGCGGTTCAGTGTAGTCTCGCCGGGTGCTGTTCCTTGCGCTTGCACTTGGGGAGGCAAGTGAACGGGCCCGGTATTTTGCTCGGCATAGGAGGCCGATTGACTGGTGCGCGGCGCCGACGGCCCGTCCTGATAGCCTTCCTGCCAATTCTCTTTCGGCTGTGGCGTGTGCGTGACATTGGTCATCACGCGCCGTTTGTCGGCAAACTGCCGCGCGTACAAGAGCGTGCCCGGCCGGCAAGACAGGAAGTCCGCATCGAGCGAGACAATGACATCGGCCTGATCGAAGCGATAGATCGTATTCACAGGCCGCCCGAATGAGAGCATTGCGCCGCGATACGCGTTATGGCGTCCGCAAGGCTCGTACTGGTGCCACCTTGCGCCAGGAAGCTCCTTCAGGAGCGCCTTCATTTGCGCGGTAAACGTCGGCGAAGTGACTGTTTCCGTGAGAATCCGCAAACCGTCGCCGTTCTTTAGCGCAGCCTTCTCGTGCACCGCTGAAAGCGATGCCTGAAACGCCACCCAACTACTGATTTGTCCCTTGTTGGTGACAGCTTGTGCACGATCCGGGTCGTACATCGTCAAAACGGACGCCTGATGGAAGTAATCGCAAGCACCGCGGCTTCCGGGATGATCGGGATTGCCTTCGATTTTCGTCGGGCGCCCGAGATGACTAGTAACTAGAAGGCCCGTTGCAACACCGCCCATCTGCATTGCGGTCGCGTAGTAGAGCGGTACGCCCGGAACGAACTCCTCGGGCTGTCGAACGTAGGGAACGATGGTTTCCTTGGGCTGCTTCGTGCAAGCCGCGACTCCGGCTAAAGCCAGCGACGCGCCCATCACCTTCAGAAAATTGCGGCGATTGGCGGGGTTCTGCCAATCCGGTGTACGGTCGGGGAATTCGTCCTCGACGAACGCCTGGAACTCCTCGGTCTCGGCGAGCTCTTCGAGGCTCTTCCAATACAGTGGACCTTGGGCTGATTCCAGCCGAGCCCGAATCTTGTCTAGATCAAGAGCGGGTTTATCTTTCATCGGTGGCACGTATTGCAGTCCGTCAAGCTTTGAATGTGATACTCCTCAACGAGCTTCTTGCCCAGCTCTTCCTGGTTTGCGGGCGCTTCATACGCCATGTTGAACACCTGATCGCGCGGACGCACGAATTTCTCAGGGTTGCGATGGCACTGGATACACCAATTCATGTAGAGGGTGTTTTCTTTGTACATCAGCGGCATCTGGTCGACGCGTCCATGACAGGTGGCGCAGCCGATGCCCTTGTTGATGTGAATGCTGTGATTGAAATAGACGAAGTCAGGCAGATCGTGAACGCGTGTCCATTCGAGTGATTCACCGCTCCGATAGCTGGCCCGCACGGGCTCGAGAATCGCGGCATTAGCCCAAATCTGCGCGTGGCAGCTCATGCAGACCTCGGTAGCGGGGATGCCGGCGAACGAAGACGTTTCTACGGAGGTGTGGCAGTAACGGCAATCGATGCCGTCATCGGTAACGTGATGCTTGTGGCTGAAAGGAACGGGTTGCTCTTTGACGACGTTTACATCGGTGATGTAGGCGCCGCGGTCCATGGTGTAAGCGAAGGCGATCAGCCCGGCCACCCCAAGTCCCGCGCAAGCAAGACTGACTTTAGAAATTGTGTTGGTGCTTCGATGAAAGACTTGGGCCACGCAGCTTAGTCCTGTATGACGTTCTATGGTAAATCATATTGCGCCAAAGTGCAAAAAATATTATCAGACAGGATTCTGGCTGTGGCAAGTTGCTGATTTCTGGCTCGGGAGGCGCAAATCCGCCTGACTCGCGGATTGCGCCTCAGCATTCTGGTGGAGGTTCTAGCTAGCAGGATTTTCTGAAGTGTTGCGCTGCTCTGAGTGCGTTAAGCAGCAAAACGTTTGTGGACCGCGCGGCGGGCGCGCAGCAAGCGAATGCGAACGGCAGTCTCCGTCCAACCATGTGCGTGAGCAATCTCTTGGACCTTATAGCCTTCCAGATAGTGCCGCTGAAGAACCATACGGTCGTTCTTCTTGCAGGTTTTCAAAATGCGACGGACGTCAATTGCCGCCAGGTTAATCTTTGGCGGTGTCGCAATCTCGGGTAGCGTTTGCGAGAACGGTTCGCGGCGCATGTAGCTACGATGAATATTTAGTGCGATGCTGTTCATCCAGGTCAAGACCATGTTGGGATCGCGTAGTTGCCCGAGACGCTCCCAGCCCTTGACCCAGGCCGCCTGTGCCGTCTCACGTGCAGCATCATAAGAAAGTCCGCGGGAAACAAGAAATCGAACCGTGAGGTTGTATCCAACTTTGTATGCGCTTCCGTATTCTTCTCGTGTCATTTGAACATGCGCTCCGGTCCATGGAAAGGCACTTTTCGTGCCAGCTCTCATGGCGCTTGCCCTCGATCCCGACGAAAGCCGCTAACGTGTTGAGTAACATCAACCTAACGACGCGCGTGGCGAAGCGTTCTTTTCTGCCCCTCGGAATCTTCCTAAATCACAGTCAGGAAAGAATTTCGGGAAGCCGGAAAAATTTCCGATCTACAAGTACCAGATGACGCGTCTCACTGTGATCTCGTCTGGGGACAGCCGCGCCCGAACTGCGATGGTGATAACTTAGTCTTTGCACTCCGTCGTGCATAACGATTAACTGTGGCTCGAATGATGTCTAAATTGAACCCCGTCGTTCACGCGCGTGTTCCCAGCGACATCGAGATTGCACAAGCTGCCAAGCCGATTCCGATCGAACACGTCGCCGCCGAAGCCGGCATTCTTTCCGAAGAACTGGAACTGTACGGCAGGACCAAGGCAAAAGTACATCTCTCGATCGTTAACCGCCTGAAGGATGCTCCCGATGGCAACTATGTCGTCATCACCGCAATAACACCTACGCCTCTGGGTGAAGGCAAAACGACGACGACCGTTGGACTGAGTCAGGCGCTGGGGGCACACCTCGGGCGGAGAGTGTTCACCTGCGTGCGCCAGCCGAGCCAAGGTCCGACCTTCGGCATCAAAGGCGGCGCAGCCGGCGGCGGCTACAGCCAAATCATCCCCATGGAGGACTTCAATCTTCATCTCACCGGGGATATCCACGCCATCACCGCAGCCAATAACCTGCTCGCCGCGGCGATCGACACGCGGATCTTTCACGAAAAGACTCAAAGCGACGAGGCACTCTTTAACCGGCTGTGCCCACCGGCGAAGGATGGGAGCCGCCGTTTTTCACCCGTGATGCTGCGGCGGCTGCGCAATCTCGGTATTAACAAGACTGACCCAGAAGAACTGACGGCAGAGGAACGGAGCCGGTTTGCTCGCCTGGATATCGACCCGGATAGCATCACCTGGCGTCGTGTACTGGACACCAGCGACCGGATGCTGCGCCAGATCACGATCGGTCAAGGCCCGGAAGAGAAGGGCATGACGCGCGTCACTGGCTTCGACATTACGGTCGCGAGCGAGATTATGGCGGTGCTGGCTCTTACGACGGATTTGGCCGACATGCGCGAACGGCTGGGACGCATGGTGATCGGCACGAATCGCGCTGGAACGCCGGTTACTGCCGACGATCTCGGCGTGGGTGGTGCACTAACGGTCCTGATGAAGGACGCCATCATGCCCAACCTCATGCAGACCCTGGAGGGAACGCCGGCATTCGTCCATGCGGGCCCGTTCGCCAACATTGCCCATGGCAATTCTTCGATCGTTGCCGACAAAATTGCACTCAAACTGGTTGGCGAGGATGGCTTCGTTTTGACAGAAGCAGGTTTCGGCGCCGATATCGGCATGGAGAAGTTTTTTAACATCAAGTGCCGATATAGCGGGTTGGTTCCGAACTGTGTTGTGCTGGTGGCGACCATCCGCGCGCTGAAGATGCACGGAGGAGGCCCCAAAGTAGTGGCTGGTCAGCCGCTGGATGCCGCCTACACCGAAGAGAATCTGGAACTACTTCAGAAGGGCGGTTCCAACCTCGTAAGAATGGTTCAGAACGCCCGACATTTCGGCGTTCCGGTGGTTGTGGCAGTGAACCGGTTCAGCACCGATACTGAAGCGGAGACTGACCTTGTGCGTCGCATGGCGATCGCCGCGGGTGCTGAAGACGCCGTGATGACGAATCACTGGGCTGAAGGCGGTGCGGGCGCCGTCGAGTTGGGCAGAGCCATTATTGCCGCGTGCCAAAAGCGGGCGTCGTTTCGATTCCTCTACCCCCTGGAAATGAGCATCAAGGACAAGATTGAAACCATTGTGCGCGAGATGTACGGCGGCGCAGGTGTGGAGTACTCGCCCCAGGCGGAGAAAAAGATTGAATTGTACACACGCAACGGTTTCGACAAGCTGCCCATTTGCATGGCCAAGACGCATCTCAGTTTGAGCCACGATCCCAACCTGAAGGGCGCGCCTACCGGGTTCATCGTGCCGGTTCGCGATATTCGTGCCAGTGTCGGCGCGGGCTACCTTTACCCGCTTCTCGGTGCAATGAGTACGATGCCCGGCTTGCCCACAAGGCCTGGATATTACGACATTGACCTGGATCCACAGACTGGCCGCATCGTAGGACTATCCTGAGACTAAGAGAGGAGTCATGAAATGACAACTCCGCCAAAGGACCGGCTGACTACGCCGTTGATTCGTCAGAACGGAACGCACCGCGAAGCGTCATGGGACGAGGCTCTCAACCGGGTAGCACAGGCGTTCCGCCGCACCATCGACAAGCAGGACCCGCGGTTGTTCGGCATGTTCAGTTGCTCGAAAACGACAAATGAGCTGAATTACATTACCCAGAAATTCGTTCGCTCGGTGATCGGCAGCAACAATATCGACAGTTGTAACCGCACTTGACACGCTCCTAGCGTCGTCGGTCTGGCGACGGTCTTTGGCGCGGGTGGCGGTACGAGTTCTTACACGGAAGTGGAAGAAGCTGACGTGATACTGCTGTGGGGCTCGAACGCGCGGGAGACCCATCCGATCTTCTTTCATCATGTGCTGAAGGGCGTGCGCAATAGCGCAAAGCTCTATGTGATCGATCCCCGGCGCACGAGTTCGGCGCAGTGGGCCGACGCATGGCTCGGCCTCGACGTGGGGTCTGATATCGCGCTCGTGAATGCGATGGCTCGCGAGATCATCGCTGCCGGATGGACGCATGAGCCATTCATCCGGAATGCTACGAGCGGATTTGAAGCCTATCGCCAGTGTGTCGAGAAGTATACGCTCGATCGAGCTGAGCGCGAAACGGGCGTGCCGGCCGAAGCGATTCGCGCCACAGCGCTTGCTTACGCCAAGGCCGACCGCGCCATCATCTGCTGGACCCTGGGCATCACCGAGCATCACAATGCCGTGGACAATGTTCTTGCGCTTATCAACCTAGCGTTGCTCACCGGACACGTCGGCAGATATGGCAGCGGGCTAAATCCGTTGCGCGGGCAGAACAACGTGCAGGGCGGCGGCGATATGGGAGCTATCCCGGACCGCTTACCAGGCTTCCAGCACGTTGAAAATGACGAGTTGCGGGCCAAGTTCGATCGTGCGTGGGGTTGCCGGATTCCTCCGAAGAAGGGTTGGCATTTGAGCGGGATGTTTCAAGCCATGGAGCGCGGCGAGCTCACCACCCTCTACGTCCTCGGCGAGAATCCTGCGGATTCCGAGGCGGATCGGCACCATGCGTTGAAGCTGCTGGGCGGCTTAGAGTTCCTCGTTGTCCAGGACCTGTTCTATACCAACACCGCCGCTCTCGCCGACGTCGTACTTCCTGCGGCGGCAGGCTGGTGTGAATCCGAAGGAACCGTTACATCGAGCGAGCGGCGAGTGCAGCGTGTCCGCCGCGTTGTACCAGCTCCTCCCGGAGTCCGCAATGACATCGAGATTGTCTACGAACTGGCACGCCGGCTCGGCCACGATTGGGGCGAGCCGCGCCCGGAATGCATCTGGGACGAAGTGCGATCCTTGAGTCCAATGCACGGCGGCATGAGCTACCAGCGACTGGAGGAATCAGGCGGCTTACAGTGGCCTTGCTACGATGAGTCACATCCGGGAGAAATATTTTTGCATGGCCGTCTGTGGCAAGAACCTCTGATCGGTCCGCGAGCGCCATTCAGCGTGGTGGAGTTCGAGCCGCCCGTGGATCCGCTCGACGAAGAATATCCCATCCGCCTGACCACCGGCCGCCGTCTGGATTCCTACAACACCGGCGTGCAAACGAATCACTACCAGTCGCCGCTTCGGCGCGAGGAGACCTTGGATATTTCTCCCGAAGACGGTTCGAGCTACGGACTTCGAGAGGGCGAGAAAGTACGCGTGAGTTCGCGCCGCGGTTCGGTGGTGGCGCCCGTTCGCTTCGATCCAGGCCTGCGGCGGGGTCTCGCGTTCCTGACGGTCCATTTTCACGATCAAGTAGCCACTAACGAACTGACTATCGATGCGGTGGATCCAAAGTCCGGCACTTCTGAATTCAAAGCCACGGCCATCCGCATCGAAAAGTACCAGGAGAATTGAGTGGACCTGCACCTGACCACCGATCAACCGACTCCAGTTGAAAAGTCGGCGATCGATGGTGAGCTAGGCCACACACATCCACAGAGGCATCTACTTCTCCCCGTGTTGCATGCGATCCAGGCCCGTGTGGGCCACATCACACATGGAGCAATAAACTACGCCGCGCAACGCCTGGACATCGCGCCGGCAGAGATCCACGGCGTGGCTTCGTTTTACGAAATGTTCTCACTAACGCCGAGACCACCGGTTGTGATGCGCCTTTGCGCCGACATCGCTTGTCTAACACATGGCGCTTCTGAGCTTTGCGCCGAAATGGAGAGAGCGTCTTTACCGGCGGGAACTGCATGGCAGAGAAGCCCTTGCCTGGGACTTTGCGAGCGCGCGCCTGCGGCTCTCGTGATTGCGGCTGGCGAAAACGCTCGAGAACTTGTCCTTGCTCCGGCGAGTGTTGGAGCTCTTACATCATTGGCACACGACACGTTGCTCACTGAACCGGATGCCAACAATCCGGTTGCTTCCGTGCCGCAGACCGGGCAGCCGCAGCTCCGGTTGTTGCGCCGCATCGGTGATGCCGACCCATCGAGCCTCGACGATTACCGGCGGCTAGGCGGTTACGAAGCCCTACGCCGGGCGTTCGATTTGGGACCGGAAGGCGTGGTTCACGAAGTGATCGAGTCCCGGCTTCTTGGTCGTGGCGGCGCGGCTTTCCCAACGGGAAAGAAATGGGAAGCGCTCTTGAGGCAACGCGACCTGGGCAAGCCTCACTTTGTCATTTGCAATGCTGACGAATCCGAACCCGGCACTTTCAAGGACCGCGTCGTCATGGAGGGTGATCCGTTCGCCGTCATCGAAGGGATGACCATCGCCGCTCTTGCTACGGGCGCGCAGAAAGGATATCTCTACATTCGCGGCGAGTATCCGCTTGCGTCCAAGCGGTTGAAACAAGCGATACAAGCCGCATGCGGGGCGGGATTGCTGGGCGACAACATCCTCGGCCGCGGATTGCACTTCGACATCGAAGTGCGCCGGGGCGCTGGAGCTTACATCTGCGGCGAAGAAACCGCACTGTTCAACTCCATCGAAGGTTACCGCGGCGAGCCGCGCAACAAGCCTCCTTTCCCTACGCAGGCCGGGCTCTTCGGTCAGCCGACTGTTGTGAATAACGTGGAGACGCTGATTAATATCCCGGAGATTATCCTGCATGGAGGCGTGGCTTACGCGCGCATCGGCACGGAGAAGTCCGCAGGATACCGGCTGTTCTGTCTGTGCGGGCACATCGTTCGTCCGGGAGTCTATGAGACTCCGTTCGGGATCACCCTCCGCGAGATGATCGAACTGGCCGGCGGCGTCGGAGGCAATGGGCGCTTACAGGCGGTGCTGCTTGGCGGAGCGGCAGGCGCTTTCGTATCTCCGTCAGAACTCGATACTCCACTGACATTCGAGGGAACGCGGGCAATCGGCGCGACCCTTGGCTCCGGCGTTATTATGCCCTTCGACGACAGTATGGACTTGAAGCAAATTCTGCTCCGGATTGCTTCCTTCTTCCGCGAGGAGAGCTGTGGCCAGTGCGTTCCTTGCCGCGGCGGAGCCATGCGGCAGGAGGAGGCTCTCGAGCGCCTCATTCACAAGCGGCCGCTCGGTTCTGTCGCCGAAGAACTCCACACGTTGCGTGAGATGGGACAGGCAATGCGCGATGCATCGATTTGCGGTCTGGGACAGACGGCCTCGAGCGCGCTGGAATCCGCATTGCATCGCTGGAGTCTATTCGCATGAGTGAGCCCGCAAGCGCGCCTTCGCCACTGATCCCGATCCCTCGCGGACCCGTACCCGAAACGCCGCCTGCTCGCGCACGCCGTTTGATCGAGATTCGCATCGATGGCCGGACGGTCTCTGTCCCTGAAGGCGCAACGATCCTCGACGCGGCACGAAGCCTCGGCATCGACACGCCTACGCTGTGTTATCTCGAAACTCTCGCGCCGGTGAATGTTTGCCGCGTTTGCGTGGTCGAACTGGAGGGTTCCCGGACGCTGGTTCCTGCCTGTTCGCGCAAAGTCGAACCGGGCATGGTTATCCATACTGATTCCGATCGCGTCCGGCTGAGCCGGCGCCTGGTACTCGAGTTTCTTGCATCGGCAGTCGACGTCTCAACCGCGCCGGCCCTTCAAACCTACCTGGAGCGCTACGTCGCAAATCCCGACCGCTTCGGCCCCAACGCCGCGAACGTCAAGCAACCGCCGAAGATCGACAACGAACTCTACATTCGGGATTACTCGAAGTGCATCCTCTGCTACAAGTGCGTGGAAGCATGTGGCGTGGATGCCCAGAATACTTTCGCCATTGCGGTGGCCGGCCGCGGATTCTCTGCCCGCATCGCCACCGAGTATGACGTTCCCCTTCCCGAATCCGCCTGCGTCTACTGCGGCAACTGTATCGGCGTCTGCCCCACCGGTGCGCTGATGTTTAAGAGCGAATACGATCTCCGGCAAGCGGGCGCCTGGGACGAATCCCGCCAGACCCACGCCGATACCATCTGTCCATACTGTGGCGTAGGGTGCACACTGACCGTGCATCAGCAGGACGACAATATTGTGAAGGTCACATCGCCGCTTGATCACTCCGTCACCCATGGGAATCTTTGTATCAAGGGCCGCTTTGGCTGGCAGTTCGTACAAATCAAGTGATGGCTGAATCCGTCTGGAAGTCGACGCTGGAAGGATTTCGGGCTCAGGTTGCGGGTTTGGACCCTGTACCCGCCGGCGTATCCGCCGCTGCTGTCTCTGCGAGTCTTGGAATCGCACTCTTGATCAAGGTGCTGGCTATCGCAAAGACACACAGCGATTCCCAGGAAATCGATGACCTCATGAACTCCGCGCGAGTCGAATTAGAACGGCTGGAGCTCAACGCGGACGACGACATCGCCGCGTACGGGTCATACATCACTGCGCGGCGGCTGCCAAAAGGTGCTCATCGCGATGAGGCCGTTGCCGCGGCGCTGCATCAGGCAATCGAGGTACCCCTTCGTGCAGCTCGCGCCGCGACTGCAGGCCTCGAACTCTGTACCAAGGCAGCTCCACTGACTCCGGCCAACATTGCCCCCGACCTTGGCTCGGCCGCTTTTCTCCTCACAGGCGCCGTGCGTGCGATTCTTCTCAGCGTAGATTCCAACCTTCTGCAGTTAGCGGACCCGGCATTTCAAAACACCGTGGAGAACGAACGTGAGCAGTTATGCCGGAATGCGGAATGGTTGGCCGATTCCGTCCTGGAGGCCCTCAGAAACCAATAGGCGCGAAGAATTTCTCATTTACGTCAAGCGCTCGGGGCACCAAGTAGGACAAACCGGAGGCACGTGGCGGCAGCCAGTGGTTTGTCTTTGGTTGCGGCTATGTTGCTCTGCGTTCAACCGAGGCCAAATATTGCTTCCCAACCTTCGCGTTATGATCTTCCATGGCATTCGGAGGAGCCCACGTTGCGCGTCCTGATAGCAGACAAGTTCGAACAATCCGGTGTAGATGGACTGAAGTCCAGCGGCTGCGAGGTTTCTTATCAGCCTGGATTGAAGGAAGAGGCATTAGCCGCGGAAGTGGCGAAGCTAAGCCCCGATGTGCTGGTGGTTCGGTCGACCAGAGTCACTGAAGCCATTTTGAATGCCGGAGCATTGAAGTTGGTGGTCCGCGCCGGCGCAGGCTATAACACCATCGATGTCGCCGCAGCATCTCGTCGCGGCATCTACATTTCCAACTGCCCCGGCAAAAACTCCATCGCGGTGGCGGAACTCGCGTTCGGCTTAATCCTGGCGCTCGACCGGCGAATCGCGGACAATGTCGCTTCGCTCCGTGAAGGCCGTTGGAACAAGACAGAATTCTCCAAGGCGCGAGGATTGTTCGGGCGCACGCTCGGGTTGATCGGCCTCGGGCAGATCGGCCGCGAGATGATTCCGCGCGCTCGAGGTTTCGGAATGCCTGTTGCCGCGTGGAGCCGGAGTTTGACGGCCGCGGCCGCGAAGGAGATGGGCGTCGAATATAGGTCCTCGCCAGCCGAGGTCGCCTCAACCGCGGATATCGTCAGCATACACTTGGCATTGAATTCGCAGACTCGCGGCCTCATCGACACGAAATTCTTTCAAAACATGCGGCAGGGAGCCTGTTTCATTAACACTTCCCGCGCCGAAGTAATCGATCAGGATGCACTGTCCC